>Ga0206225_1000092_pt1 | contig 11482 bp, 8 predicted proteins | sample MancosB2_FD_155470 | JGI IMG/M metagenome (GOLD analysis project Ga0206225, IMG submission 155470) | Subsurface sediment microbial communities from Mancos shale, Colorado, United States - Mancos B2 | ecosystem: Environmental > Terrestrial > Deep subsurface > Rock core/Sediment | place: USA...
GGCGCGCAGCAAGTGTTCATCGTACTGGCCGTGGTGAGCGGCTTGGTGGCGATGTTACCGCTGCTGTACCGGCCCGCCGTCCTCGGTGCTGGCGCGGCCACCGCGGTGGGAGCGTTCGTCGCGGCCGCTCTGTATGTGGCGGCATATCTGCCCGCCGTGCCAGTTGGGCTGATCGCGTGGGGCCGCTCGCTGTCGTGGCAGGGAGCTCCGAATGCGCTCTACTGGGGCGAGGGCATGAATGCGTCAATCGCGGTCACCGAAGAGGCGAACGGGTACCGCAACTTTCACGTGAGCGGCAAAGTGGAAGCCAGCACCGAGCCGCAGGACATGCGGCTGCAACGCCTGCTTGGGCATCTGTCGGGGCTGATGCACGACGACCCGAAGGACGTGCTGGTGGTGGGTTTTGGAGCCGGCGTGACGGCGGGAGCGCTGAGCATCCATCCCACAGTGGAGCGGATGGTGATCTGCGAGATGGAGCCGCTCATCCCCAAGGTCGTCGCGAAGTACTTCAGCAACGCCAACCATGTCGTGGCCGAGAGCAAGAAGGTGAGCATCGTATACGACGACGCGCGGCACTACGTGCTCACAACGCGAGAGAAGTTCGACGTGATCACGTCGGACCCCATCCATCCCTGGGTGAAGGGTGCGGCGACGCTGTACACGAAGGAGTACTTCGAGCACGTGAAGGCGCATCTCAAGCCGGGTGGCGTTGTGACGCAGTGGGTACCGCTGTACGAGAGCACGATGGACGTGGTGCGGAGCGAGCTGGCCACGTTCTTCTCGGTGTTTCCGAACGGCACGTTGTGGCGCAACGACAACACGGACGGCGCCGGATACGACGTGGTGCTGGTGGCGCGCATGGACGACAAGCCGATCGACATCGACGCGTGGGAGGCCCGGATCGCGAGGCCCGAGTACGCCCCCGTGAAGGTGTCGCTGTTGCAGGTGGGCTTCGGGTCGGCCTACGACGTGTTGCGCACGTACATGGGCCGGGGCAGGGATCTCGCGCAGTGGCTGAAGGGTGCCGAGATCAACCGGGACAGGAACCTGCGGCTCCAGTATCTCGCCGGCCTCGGCTACAACGAGTTCCGCGGTTCGGAGATTCGGGATGCGATTCTGTCACACCGATCGTTTCCCGCCGACCTGTTCGCCGGATCGCCCACAAGCGTCGAGCTCATGCGCGAACGCATACTGCGCCAGTGAGCCCATGATCGGTTTCCAAGGCGAAGCTTGAGCGGCAACTGGCCGCAAGTCACCGCCACCCGTAAACTCCATCCATGATCGCTCCCAACTTGCCAGGCGCCGATCTCGTCGAAACAGGGCTTCGCGATTTGGCGACGGGACTCGAATCAATCGAGTCGCTCCTCGTTTCGATGAGCGCCCCTCGGCTCCGCGCCCTTGGATTCGACGTCCCTGCACCATTGGATAGCGCCGAGCTGCGACTCTATCGGATCCTCGCCGACCAACACGGCTTGGCTGCGCACTCGCGCTACAACGCCTTGGTGCGCCGCATCGTCAGTTTCCAACGCGCGGCGGCGTGCGCCAACTAGCCGACAAGGCGCGCATTGAAGCACTCCTGTCGGCGCTGTCTCGCGAGGCAACCGCGGATACCGACATCTTCGTCGTGGGAGGAACTTCCGCCGTGCTTGTCGGATGGCGCCCCACCACAATCGACCTGGACCTGGTCTTTCGCCCGGAGTCCGACGCCATGTTGCGGGCGATTCCGGCGCTCAAGGAGCGACTGCAACTGAACATCGAGCTCGCTTCGCCTGATCAGTTCATTCCGGTCCCCGCGGGCTGGGAGCAGCGCAGCCCCGTTATCAGCCGCATGGGCCGCGTCACGGTGCGGCACTATGATTTCTGCGCCCAGGCACTCGCCAAGATCGAGCGCGGTCACGCCCGCGACCTTGCGGATGTGCAGGCCATGCACGAACGCGGGCTCATCAACGCCGCCGATGTCCGCGCCATGTTCGCCCGCATGGAGCCCGAACTGTATCGCTTTCCCGCAATAGACCCTCCGTCGTTCCGACGCGCTGTCGACGCGGTGTTTCCGGAATGAGCGGCAACACCGAGCGCCTCAACACCGCACTCGCGGGCCGCTACAAGATCGCGAAGCAGCTCGGCCAGGGCGGCATGGCGACGGTGTATCTCGCGCACGACGAGAAGCACGATCGCAAAGTCGCGGTTAAGGTCTTGAAGCCCGAACTCGCCGCGGTGCTCGGCGCCGAACGGTTTGTGGTGGAGATCAAGACCACGGCGGCGCTTCAGCATCCGCACATCCTGCCGTTGTTCGACTCCGGCACGGCGGACGGGTTCCTGTACTACGTGATGCCCTATATCGAAGGCGAGACGCTGCGCGGGAAACTCAACCGCGAGACGCAGCTCGGCATCGACGAAGCGGTGCGCATCACGACCCAGGTGGCCGACGCGCTGGACTACGCGCACCGCCACGGCGTGATTCACCGTGACATCAAGCCCGAGAACATCCTGCTGCACGACGGGCGCCCGATGGTGGCGGACTTCGGCATCGCGCTTGCGGTGAGCGCAGCGGCCGGCGGGCGCATGACCGAGACGGGACTTTCGCTTGGCACGCCGCACTACATGTCGCCCGAGCAAGCAACGGCGGAGAAGGAGATCACGGGGCGCTCCGACATCTACTCGCTCGCGTCCGTGTTGTACGAGATGCTCGCGGGCGAACCGCCCCACGGGGGCGGTTCGGCTCAGCAGATCATCATGAAAATCATCACCGAGACCGCTCAGCCGGTGACTGCGCGACGCAGGTCGGTGCCGCCCAATGTGGCGGCCGCGATCGCGAAGGCGCTCGAAAAGTTGCCGGCCGATCGGTTCGAAAGCGCGAAGGCGTTTCTCGATGCGCTCGCGAACCCGACCTTCGCGACGGTTGGCGTCGCGAGAGGTCCGCGTCGATTGGCCGCCGTCGGATTTGGCATTCCGGCGATGGTCGTCACCGGACTCCTGATCGCGATCCTCGCGGCCGCGGCAGGCTGGTTGTCCGCGAGGCGCGGTGTTGCGGCCGCGATGCCGCCCTCGCGGCTCGCTATCGATGAGCCCGTCTCGGGCGTGGCCTTCAGCGGTATTGCGCGTACCGTGGACATCAGCAGGGATGGCGAGAAGGTCTTGTGGCTGGCAACGCATCCGCTCGGAGCCCGGGTTTTGGTGCGCAGGCTCGATGCACCGACCGCCCAGCCCGTAGCGAATTCTGCCTCCATGCTCCACCTGAAATTCGGCCCGGACGGACGCTCGCTGTATGCCGCGAGCGGCGCTTCCATGCAACGCATTTCGCTGGAGGGCGGCACTTGGACACCGATCACGGGGATGGAGCGGACTTCCTTCTACAGTTTCAGCAAGGACGGGGAATTGTGGTGGTCGAGCGCGGTCGGCTACGGCACGTATCGTCGCGGCGCCGATGGCCGCGATTCGCTCGTGTTTCCTCGCAGCACCATCAACCAGGTGCTGCCCGATGGGCGCCACGCCATCGCCGTCGCCGTCACTCCGGCCGCCAACACCGGGTCGGTGCAGTACCTCGATCTGCGCACCGGCGAAATCAAAGGCGTATTCGACTCGCCCATCGTGGAAGTCCGGTACACCATGGGATATCTGCTCTACGTGACCAGCGACGGCCGCCTCATGGCGGCGCAGTTTGACTCCGAGGCCGGTGTCATCACGGGCCCGCACATGGAAATTGCGACGGGCGTGTCGGTCGGCGGTGGAGGCATCGCGCAATTCGCGGTGTCCGACAACGGCACAGTGGTGTACATCCCCGGAGCCAGCAGCGACTTGGTTCGCGTGAGCCTGAGCGGCAACCTCCGCGTCATCGGCGACATGCCGCGCCGGTTTCACAGTCCACGCATTTCACCGGACGGCCAGCGCATCGCGTTCGATGACGTCTCGCCAGTCGAGGGCCGCGACGTCTGGGTCTACACGCAGGGCGTCACCAGCCCCACGCGCGCCACGTTTCAGCGCGATGGTCACGACGTGTCATGGATGTTGGATGGCCGCGGCTTGTACTACGCGTCGGGCAACGTCGGCCGCATCGACCTCTTCTCGATGCGCTTCAACAGCACTGCGGCGGCGCGAGCTGAGTCTGTCGGAGTGGAGGTCGCCTACACCGGCACTCCACTCCCGGCCGGCGGCTTTTTGGCGACGGTGCCCGGCGCCACCGGCCATGGCTTGGATATCGCGATCCTGCGGCCCCGCGCGGGCAAAGCGGATACGGTGCTCGCCAGTCCCGCCGACGAGTCCTTTGCGGTGCCGTCACCGAACGGCAAATGGTTTGCCTACATCTCTGATCACTCGGGTCAGCCCGAGGCGTACATCCGCGCATTGGGTGGCGGCACCACGCAGCTCCAGGTATCGCTCGACGGCGCAAGCGAGCCCATGTGGTCGCGCGACGGACGTCAGCTGTTCTACCGGCGCGACACTCCCAGCGGCGCGGAACTCGTGGCCGCATCGCTTGAGTTTGGCGCCGAGCCGCGTGTCGTGAAGCGCACCAGCCTGTTCGACGTTTCCAACTTCGACACCGCGTCCCCGCACGCCAACTACGACGTGTCGCCGGACGGCACCTGGTTCGTGTTCGCGCGTCGCAGCGGCTCAGACCACGTCGTCGTGCTCCAGAACGTGCCGGAGTTGGCGCGGCGGCTGGCTCGTGGCGCGGCGGCGCGATGAGCGGCAACACCGAGCGACTCAACACCGCCCTCGCCGGCCGCTACAAGATCGAGAAGCAGCTCGGCCAGGGCGGCATGGCCACCGTGTACCTCGCGCACGACGAGAAGCACGATCGCAAAGTCGCGGTCAAAGTCCTGAAGCCCGAACTCGCGGCAGTGCTCGGCGCCGAGCGGTTCGTGGTGGAGATCAAGACCACGGCGGCCCTCCAGCACCCGCACATCCTGCCGTTGTTCGACTCAGGGACGGCAGATGGGTTCCTGTACTACGTGATGCCGTATATAGAAGGGGAGACGCTGCGCGGTAAGCTCAATCGCGAAACGCAGTTCTCCGTGGACGAAGCCGTGCGCATCACCGCTCAAGTGGCTGACGCGCTGGACTACGCGCACCGCCACGGCGTGATCCACCGCGACATCAAGCCCGAGAACATCCTGTTGCACGACGGGCGCCCGATGGTGGCGGACTTCGGGATTGCGCTGGCATTGAGTGCCGCTGCGGGCGGGCGCATGACCGAGACCGGCCTCTCGCTCGGCACGCCGCACTACATGTCGCCGGAACAAGCGACGGCCGAGAAGGAAATCACCGGCCGCTCCGACATCTACTCGCTCGCCTCGGTGATATACGAGATGCTCACCGGCAATCCGCCGCACACGGGCGCGTCCGCGCAGCAAATCATCATGAAGATCATCGCCGAGCCGGTGGAACCGGTGACGAAGTTCCGGAAGTCAGTGCCGCCGAATGTGGCGATGGCGGTGGGCAAGGCGCTCGAGAAACTTCCCGCCGATCGGTTCGAGAGTGCGGCCGCGTTCGCAGCGGCGCTGGCGAGTCCGACATTCACGTCGTCAACGAGCCACGGCATGTACGCGGGCGTGGCCACGTCCGCCGGATGGCGTCAGCGCGCGGCGGTTCCGGCGCTCGCCGCGGCGATCATTCTCGCGCTGACGACGGTATGGGCGCTTACGCGGCCCAAGCCCTCGGCGCCCGTAACGCGTTACGAGGTCAACCTGCCCGAAGGCAAAGGCATTGGCACGACAATCTGGTCTCCGATGGCCGTGTCGCCGGACGGGTCCAAGCTCGCCTACGTCGGTGAGACCGGACGACTGTACCTGCGGTCGCGCGATCAGCTGGACCCCGTGGAGATTCCCGGTACTGACGGCGCGTTCAACCCGTTCTTCTCGCGCGAAGGCCTGCGCGTCGGCTTCATGACCGGCGCTGCAGGCAGCGCCGAGATCAAGTACGCATCCCTGAGTGGTGGACCGCCGACGACGATTATCTCCACTGGCGTCGGTGGCCCCGGAGTCGCGTGGGGCGTGGACGGATACATCTACTTCGACGCCAGCGGCATCGGGCCGTTACGACGTGTGCGGGACGCCGGCGGAGCCGGCGCAGTGCCGGAAGATGCGTCGGTGAGGGACTCCGCCGCCGGCGAGCTGCAACACAACTGGCCGGATCCGCTCCCCAACGGGCGCGGCGTGCTGATGACCGTCGACCGCGGCGGGCCCGGCGTGAACGTCTCGACGTCCAACGACGTCGCGGTGCTCGACCTCAAAACGAAGAGGCACAAAGTCCTTGTGCGCGGTGTGTACGCGAAATACGCCGCGTCGGGGCACATCGTCTATGTCACCTCGGGTGGCGTGCTGATGGCCGTGCCGTTCGACCAGGACCGCATGGAGGTGACAGGTACGCCGGTCGCGCTCACTGAAGGAATCCGCATCCGTCGCGGTGGCGGTGGCGTGGACATGACACTCTCCGCCTCGGGCACGCTCTGGTATGGTTTCGGCGCATCGTTCAACAACCTCGAAGTGGCGTGGGCAACGCGCGCTGGCGTGACCGCCGTGGTCGATCCCGGCATGAGCGGTGACTACGAATCGATGGCCCTGTCGCCGGACGGAACGCGCCTGGCGATTGGCATCGTGGACGCCACCGGCGAACAGATATGGGTCAAGAACGTCAGCGCGCCCGGCGGAACCATCGGGAAGCTGACGTTCGACGGACTCAACACGGCTCCGCGATGGCACCCCGATGGCAAGCAGATCCTGTATGCGTCACAGTTCGTGGCCGCGCGCAACTTGCACGCCGTGCGAGCGGACGGCGCCAGCCCTGCTCCAGAGCGGATTCTCTCGATGCCCGGTTCCGGCCGCATCTACGCAGCTCGATGGAGTCCGGATGGCCGCTGGATCGTGTTCGAGCATTTCGGCGCGACAAACGGGCGAGATATCTCTGCGGTTCGCGCCGGGGACACGACGATCGTCCCGCTAGTCACCTCCAGGTTTTCCGACCGCAATCCATCGGTTTCGCCCAACGGTCGGTGGCTCCTGTACGAGTCGAGCACGACCGGAACCGTGGAGGCGTACGTGCGGCCGTTTCCCAACCCAGCAGCCGGTCTGTACCAAGTCTCATCCGGCGGCGGGTTCACGCCAAAGTGGTCGCGCGACGGCCGCGAAATCTTCTTTCGCAACACAAACGGCCAGCTCATGCGCGCCGCGGTCGCCGCCGCCAACACGTTCATGATTGCAGATCAGCGCCCGCTATTCTCGCTGAGCGGTGTCGCCGACTGGGATGTCGCACCGGACGGGCGGTTTGTGCTGCTTCGCGATAAGCAGGCCCAGCAGCGCCGCGGGCTCGTCGTCGCCGAGAACTTCTTCCAGGAACTCAACGCCAAGGTGCCGCGATGAGCGGAACGGAACGACTCAACACCGCCCTCGCCGGCCGCTACAAGATCGAGAAGCAGCTCGGTCAGGGTGGCATGGCGACCGTATACCTGGCGGAGGACCTGAAGCACGATCGCAAGGTCGCGGTCAAAGTCCTCAAGCCCGAACTCGCCGCAGTGCTCGGCGCCGAGCGATTCGTGGTGGAGATCAAGACCACGGCGGCGTTGCAGCACCCGCACATCCTGCCGCTCTTCGACTCCGGCACCGCGGACGGGTTCCTGTATTACGTGATGCCCTACATCGAGGGCGAGACGCTGCGCGGCAAGCTGAATCGCGAAACGCAATTCAGTGTGGACGAAGCGGTGCGCATCACCTCGCAGGTGGCCGACGCGCTGGACTATGCGCATCGCCATGGCGTGATCCACCGCGACATCAAGCCGGAGAACATCCTGCTGCATGACGGGCGGCCGATGGTGGCGGACTTCGGCATCGCATTGGCGTTGAGCGCGGCGGCAGGTGGCCGCATGACGGAGACGGGGCTCTCGCTGGGCACGCCACACTACATGTCGCCGGAGCAGGCGACCGCGGAGAAGGAGATCACCGGCCGCAGCGACATCTACTCGCTGGCCTCGGTGATGTACGAGATGCTTGCGGGCCAGCCGCCGCACCTGGGTGGCTCCGCGCAGCAGATCATCATGAAGATCATCGCCGAGCCGGTGCAGATGGTGACGCAGCACCGGAAATCGGTGCCGCATCATGTGGCAGCGGCGCTGGCGAAGGCGCTCGAGAAGCTGCCTGCGGACCGGTTCGAGAGTGCCGCGGCGTTTGCGGCCGCGTTGGGTAACTCCCTGTTCACCGGCGGCACAACGAGCGTGGCTCGCCGGAGCGTTCCGCGGATCGGTGCAAACAGCTGGATGCTCGCGGCAGCCGGCGTCGCGCTGGTCGCGGGCGGCGTCGCAATCGGCGCCGCGTTCATGCGCAGCACGCCGCCGTCGCCACAGGTTGTTCGCTTTTCCGTACCGATGCGCGGACAACGGTTGGCCGCCGAGATCTATGACGTGCCGTTCGCGATCTCGCCGGACGGGAACCGCATCGCATACATCGCGATTGACTCCGGATCCGGGGTGCGGACGCTGCATGTCCGCTCGTTGGACCAGTTCACGAACACCTCGTTCCCCGGGACTGACGGGGCCGTCAATCCGTTCTTCTCGCCCGACGGTCTGTGGATCGGCTTCACAACGCTGCCGGAACGAACGCTGCGAAAGGTTGCGTCCAACGGCGGGCCGGTGAGCGCGGTGACCACTGATGTCGCGTTCGCTCTCGGAACCCCGTCGTGGGGCACCGATCATTCCATCTATTTCGTGAATCCTTACAGCGTCCCGTATCGCGTAAACGATGGCGGCGGTCCGGTCACCAGGCTGCTCGACTCGACCCGGACGGTGGTTGCGCCCGTCGTATTGCCGGGGGCTCGCGCGGTGCTGGTGTCCATGTGCGGCACGAGTTCTTCGGCCTTTTGTGCGTCCGACCTCGGCGTCTTGGATCTGGCCACCGGCGAGATAAAAGTGCTCGTGCCGAACGCGCTGCGCGGGTGGTACTTGGCGAGCGGTCACCTCATCTACAGCACCCGCGAGGCGGCAGTGTTCGCCGTGAAGTTCGACGTCAAATCACTCAGCGTCACGAGTGCTCCGGTCGCGGTGCTCGATGGGATTAATGTCGGGAGGAACGGCATGGCCCAGCTGACGATCTCGGCCTCCGGTACGATGGCGTACGTTCCCACCACCGGCCTCGGAAGCAGCATCGTCGTGCAGCTGGATCGTTCGGGCCGTGAAACAGCACTTATCACAAAGCCGGGGCCCTATTCCCAGCCGCGGCTCTCTCTGGACGGCCAACGTTTGGCGCTCACCGCGCCGGACGGCAAAAAGGCGCCACAAATCTGGATTCACGACCGATCGTCAGCGACCACGCGGCAGCTCACGTTTGAGGGTGAGAGCGAGCGATCCTCGTGGTCACCGGACGGAAAACGCGTCGCGTTCTTCACGCGTCGAGGCATGAAGGGTATGGTCTGGTCGGCGCCAGGCGACGGCTCCGGGCCGGGCGAACGCATGGGCGGTGGTCCCGGCCCCAATGGCAGCGCTGCGGTCTCGTGGACGCGCGACGGCAAGTGGGTCGTGTGGGACGGTATGCTCGAAGGGATCCCGTCGGCCGGGGGCGACGACATTTTTGCCATCCCGGTGGTAGACACGCCGCGCACCGCGCGGCCCGCGGTAGCAACTCCGTTCGCGGAACAGTCAGCCGAGGTGTCGCCCGACGGCAAGTGGATCGCGTACGTCTCGAACGATGCGAACAGAGATCAGATCTATATCCAGCCGTTCATGTCGCCTGGGGGACGCACGCTGATCTCGGCGGGCACCGCGCAAGAGCCTGCTTGGGTGTCCAACAACGAGCTGGTGTATGTGAACAGCGAGACCGACAGTGTGACGGTGGCCCGCCTCGAGTTCGGCGCGTCCGTCAAAGTCACACGTTCGGCGCTGTTCGACCGCAGGCCGTACCAAGCGGGCGGTCCGTCGTGGCGGAGTTTCGACGTGTCGCGCGACGGCAAGAGTTTCATCTTCATCAAGCCGTCGGTCCGGGGTGCGGCGGTGGAGCCTATCGTGGTCTTGAACTGGGCTGAAGAGGTGAAGCGTCTCATGGCGGCGGCAGGGATCAAGTGAGCGGCAACACCGAACGTCTGGACACGGCACTCGGCGGGCGCTACCGCATCGATTGTCAGCTCGGTTAGGGCGGCATGGCGCCCGTATTCGTGCGCACTGGATCGCCTTGACTCATCCCATCGAAATGACTATTATGGTCATATGATAAAGACCGCATCGGTATCGGTACTCAAGGCGCGGCTCAGCGCCTTTCTCGAGATCGTCCGCCGCGGTGATGAGGTGCTCGTGACGGATCGCGGCCGTCCCATCGCCCGGCTGGCGCCGGTGACCAGCGCGCAATCCGTCGAGGGGCGCCGCGAGGAGATGATCCGCACCGGACGGCTCCGCGCGCCGCGTGCCAAGCTGCCCCGCGACTTCTGGGACCGGAAGCGTCCGGCGGACCCCAAAGGCAAGGGCTTGGCGGCGCTGCTCGCCGAGCGGGAGTCGGGCTGGTGAAGTTCTGGGATTCCTCCGCGCTCGTGCCGCTCGTGCTTCAGCAACCGCGCACGAACGAGGCGCGACAGTTGCTCGAGGAGGATGACGAGCTCGTCGTCTGGTGGGGCAGCGCCGTCGAATGTGCCTCGGCCATCGCACGGCTGCATCGCGAGAATCAGCTCACCGCGTCGGCCGAGCGCGACGCGCGGTCGTTGCTGGACGCGCTTCGCAAGAGCTGGTTTGAAGTGCAGCCCGGTGACGTGGTACGCGAGCAGGCCCTGCGGTTGCTGCGCGTGCACACACTACGCGCGGCCGATGCGCTCCAGCTTGCGGCCGCGCTGGAATGGGCCGGTGCGCCACCGGAGGGTGACTTCGTGACGTTTGATGACCGTCTGCGCGAGGCGGCGGTACGCGAGGGATTCGCGGCGTGAGCGGCATTACCAGGCGCGTCACCGCGCTGGCCGTCGGCGACAGGGACCCGTAAACTCCACGCATGATCGCGACGAATCTTCCCGGCGCCGACCTCGTCGAACGTGGCCTGCTCGATTTGGCGAGCGGTCGCGAATCCATCGAGTCTCTCCTGGTGTCGATGAGCGCTCCTCGGCTCCGCGCCCTCGGTGTGGCCGTGCCAGCGCCACTCGCCAACCCGGAACTGCGACTGTATCAGATCCTCTCGGACCTGCACGGCTTGGCCGCGCATGCCCGCTATAACGCGCTGGTGCGTCGCATCGTCAGTTTCCAACACGCGGCGGCGTGCGCCAACTAGCTGACAAGGCGCGGATCGACGCTTTTCTCGCGGCATTGGCCCGCGAAGCCACCGCGGACACGGACATCTTCGTCGTGGGTGGCACGTCCGCCGTGTTGGAGGGATGGCGAGCCACCACCATCGACGTTGACCTTGTGATACGCCCGGAGTCCGACGCCATGCTGCGGGCAATTCCCGCGCTCAAGGAACGCCTGCAACTGAACGTCGAACTCGCGTCGCCGGATCAATTCATTCCGGTTCCAGCGGGCTGGGAGCAGCGC
>Ga0206225_1000093_pt1 | contig 11379 bp, 17 predicted proteins | sample MancosB2_FD_155470 | JGI IMG/M metagenome (GOLD analysis project Ga0206225, IMG submission 155470) | Subsurface sediment microbial communities from Mancos shale, Colorado, United States - Mancos B2 | ecosystem: Environmental > Terrestrial > Deep subsurface > Rock core/Sediment | place: USA...
GCGAGCTGGCCGACCTCCCGTCATCCGCGTTTTCTGACGCGCACCCGTTGTTCGGGCAGGATGCGTATCAGGCGCTCGCACCCGAGCGGTCCATCGCGCAGCGCGATGTGCCCGGAGGCACCGGTCCGAACGCAATCAAAGCGCAGCTCGAGGCCGCGCGCATTGCAGTCAAAACACCAAGCCGAACGTGATGGGAAACAGCTTCGTCTTGGAGCCGTCGGCGAGGTAGTGGAGCCGCGCTTCGGTGAACGCGCCGAACGCGCCAAACGTGAACGTGATGCCAGCGCCGACGTTGAGGCCGGCATGGTCACTTCCCTTGCCCGCTGCGCGCTGGTGATACGCGCCAATGCCAGCAATCACGTAACCCGCCGGGGCACCCGCCGCCACTGACGCTGCAACAAAATTCGCGGCGGCGAACGAAATTCGACGTTGGACCGGGGTCGCGATTTTGTCCGACAGTTCCGCCACGGCCCCCTCGAGCCGAATTCTGTTGGACGACTGAAACGGCGCGAGTGAAATCGCAAGCGCAGTTTGATATCCGATCTTGATGCGGTCTGCGCTTCCGCCGATGGGAACTGCTACGCCAATCGCGCCGCTGAACCTCGACTGAGCCTCGAGCCGGCCCGAAATCGGGAGAGCCATGCTTAGGGCGAGCCCGGCTGCAACTAAATATCCTTTCTTCAAAGGATTATATACCGGATTCACGAGCATTGTGATATATATCCTTTCATACAAGGATATATTCCAAAATGGCGCCGTATAGTGTTCGTGTTGTTGCGATTGCGCTTGACGCGCCATTCAAATGGGTGGACAACGCGCTGTCCCACCACTTTGTCCCCGGAGTGACGCGAAGCGCGAGAGGTGTGGAGCGACAGGTCGGTGAAGCTGGATTGCTGGTGCTGTTGCTCACCCGATACCTCGCCATGGACCTCGGCGTTCCGCTCGCGCTTGGAACCCGCATCGCCACGGCGATGGCCAGCGATCTGAACGGCACCGAGATCATTCATCGCCACTCCCTTCCCTCTGGCGTGGTTCTCGAAGTTCCTGTCGCTGCCATTGTCCGTCGAATGCGAAACCGATTGGTCGACGCGTCGGAGGCCGTCGCCCACATTAAGCGCGGTCGGCCGCCGGTACGCACAAACCACGAATGAAAAACGCCGAGCGCTCTCGCGCCCGGCGTTGATCGACGGATTGCGATGGACTGGATCAGCCTGATGCGCGCGCGACGTTTTCAGCCGCCGGGCCCTTGGCGCCCTGAACAAGGTCAAATTCCACGGCATCGCCTTCAGCGAGCGTCTTGAAGCCGCTGCCCTGAATGGCACTGTAGTGGACGAAACAATCCTTGTCGCCGCCATCTGGGGTGATGAAACCAAATCCCTTCGCGTCGTTGAACCACTTCACTTTTCCAGTCGTGCGCATACCGGACCTCTGAGGAATGCCGGGCGAGGCGCAGTACCGCGCCGCTCCCGTGGTGAGATCCCGGGAACCTTGGTGCCCCGGGGAAGTAACGGGGGCGAAGGTATTGCCAGGCCTCCGTGTGGTCAATGCCGATCCGTCTAGGGCTCCGCGACACGGCGGACACCCACCACGAAGTAGCGCGTATCGCCGAAGCACGAGCTGGGCACGCCCCGGTGTTCCTTGTATTCAAGCGCAACCTTGTGTCCGATGCTCGCGCGCACAGCATTGGCGACGTCGTCGTCCCGCACAGTGAACGTCCAGCGCTCCGGAACGGCGCCAGGGAGATTCACCATCGACAATTCGCCTTCCCAGGTGGAGCACACCCAGCCCTTCTGCGAAAACTTCTGGATGTAGCCAGCGCGGTCGCCCGTGGAGTATGTCCACGTGAGGGTGATCCAGGCCTAGAGCGCAAAGCACAGCGCGGGGATGACGACGATCCCCACCCCGCCCATCACGAGCCACTTCCGGAGGCGTGCGGGTTTCCGAACGCTCTGCGCTGATGCCTCGGCCTTGGCGGACTCGGTTCCCTCTGCTGGTGGCGACTCATTGTCGTCGTTCGGGCTGGAATTTCCCATGCGATCCAAGTTGGGCCGCGACTGCGCCGGTTGGTATCTTGAAGCCTATGACATTCGCCACGCGTCGGCGCACCGTGACGACCTGGGTCGGCATGGTTCCAATTGGTTCCGCATTCCCGGTCGTCGTCCAGTCCATGACGAATACCGACACAGTCGACGCGGCCGGAACGGCCGAACAGGTGCGCGCTCTGGCCGCCGCCGGTTCACAAATCGTCCGTGTCACGGTGAACAACGAGGAGGCGGCGGCAGCCGTGCCCGAAATCGCGCGTCGTGTGCGCGACAGTGGACCGCCCGTCCCGATCGTGGGCGACTTCCATTACAACGGCCATCTGTTGCTCGTGAAGTATCCGGACTGCGCCAGAACCCTCGACAAGTACCGGATCAATCCCGGCAACGTGGGCGGGAAGCGACGCGACGACAACTTCCGGACGATCGTCAAGATTGCGGCCGACAACGACAAGCCGGTTCGCATCGGCGTGAATTGGGGATCGCTGGACCAGGATCTCCTCACGCAAATGATGGACACGAACGCGGCGGCCGCGGTCCCGAAAGACGCGAAAGACGTTTACATCGAAGCGATGCTCGCGAGTGCCTTGCGATCGGGCACCCTCGCGGAAGAAGTCGGGCTCGGCCACGACCGGATCGTAATATCAGCCAAGGTGTCCGACGTTCGGGACCTCGTAGAGGTGTACCGCCGGTTGGCAGGGCGGTGCGACTACCCGCTGCACCTGGGGCTCACCGAGGCCGGCATGGGGAACAAAGGCATCATCGCGAGCACTGGTGCGCTGTCGATCCTGCTCGCCGAAGGCATCGGCGACACTATTCGCGTTTCGCTCACGCCCCGGCCGAACGGCGATCGTACGGAAGAAGTGCGCGTCGCACAGCAGGTGCTCCAGTCGCTCGGGCTCAGGAGTTTTGAGCCGCAGGTCACCGCGTGCCCGGGCTGCGGCCGCACGACATCAACGTTTTTTCAGCAAATGGCCGAGGAGATCCAGTCATACATTCGCGCACGGATGCCGGAATGGCGCGAACGGCATGCGGGCGTCGAGGAAATGAAGGTCGCCGTGATGGGGTGCGTGGTGAACGGGCCAGGGGAGTCCCGCCACGCGAACATCGGGATTTCGCTGCCCGGAACCTTCGAAGATCCCAAAGCTCCTGTCTATATGGACGGTGCGCTGCTCACCACGCTCAAGGGCGACGGGCTAGTGCGCGAGTTTCTCGGGATTCTCGAGTCCTATGTGGTCCGGAAGTACTCGGCCACGGAACGCGTGATCAGCGGCGTGAGCTGACTTTCCCACCGCCCGCTTCTTCCAGGGCGATGACCGTCCGTTTGAGCTCCGGCATGATCGGCGCGTCAAACCCCAGTTCGACCAGTCGCTCGTAGACGGAGCGGTACCACCGGATCGTCCCGCCTTTCCCAACTTTGAACCGGGCCCATACGCCTTCGGGCTCGATGGTCCGTGCCAAGTCCGCAAGAATCGCATTGGCGTTGTGCAGCTTGTCCGCAGCGCACACCCAACGCGCCGGCTCGCTCGCGTTCACGAGACGCTCGAGGTAGTCCTGCTTGACCTCTTCGGGCGAGAATTCTGCGCCATCTTCGTCATGCTTCCGGTGCGTGACCGCCAGCACCGTGTCGAGCACATCGTCGCCAAACTTGGTTCCGATGCGCTGCTCGAGCATTGCGCGGGTGAAGTCCTCGTTGACGCAGTCCTCAATGACATCGTGGAGGATTCCCGCGACCACCGTTGCTTCGTCGCACCCGTATCGCGTGAGGATGATCGCGACGTTGGCCGGATGGGTGACGTAGGGAAGGCTGGTGCCTTTTCGCACCTGACGGTCATGGTGCTTCGCCGCGAATGCGAGCGCGTGGTTGATGCGGTCTGAATAGCCAGCGACGGTCGGTGATTTGCGCGGCATGGATGTCAGAAGCTACGCGCCGCGCCGAAATGCAAAAGGCGAGCGCATTTTCGCGCCCGCCTTTTGTTTGGCCCTGATCACCCGAATCTACTTGACCGTGATCGTGCCCTTCATGTTGTTCGCCAGGTGTGGCGTGCAATTGAACTCGTACTTGCCAGGCTTCACGCCCGCGAACGAAATCGTGTACGAGTCGTTGGCGTTGAGGAGCATCTTGCCCATCATATCGCCCATCGCTTCGGGCAAGTTCGCTTGCAGCTGCGCCTTGGACTCCGCCGGCACCGAGCTGAATGCGATGTTGTGCGGCTGCGCGGAGATAGTAACGAACTTCACCGCATCGCCCACGTTGATCGTCACTTCCGCCGGCTCGAAGCGATAGCCCTTTTCGTCACCGACCATCTTGATCTCGACAGTCTTTCCGGTCGCTGCCATTGCAGCGCCGCCCGCGCCGCCCGCGCCGCCTGCCGCAGCGCCCGCCGTCGCCGCTGTATCAGAACCCGCCGCCTTCTGTTCACCGCCACCGCACGCACCGAGCGTCGCGACTGCCGCAACGAGTGCCAATCCGCTGAACCGCATTGCTGAAACCTCCCCCGTGGTATGCTGAGAAAATGCCGCTGTGATGGACGCGCGCGAAAGGTCGCGCGCAGATTGTGAATTTATTCACAAGATGCGTCCGGTGCAAATGCTGTGGCGCCGTTCCGCCACGCCGAACGCCGGGCGTGGCGGGGGTCGTGCGTCGCGTGTTCTTTTCGTCGCACCATGCCTTCCATCGCGACTGAATCGGTCGCGCGAGAACTCGGCGACACTCGCGTCCAGCGGTCGGTCCCACTCGGTCCCTACACCACGTTCCGGATCGGCGGGCCGGCCGACTTGTTTTTCGAGGCCCGTTCGGCGGATGAGCTCGCGACAGCGGTCGTGTCCGCGCGACGCCACGGGGTCGACCACTTCGTGCTCGGGCTGGGCGCCAACATCTTAGTGGGGGACAAGGGATTCCGCGGGCTCATGATCCGGAACGCCGCCCAGCAGCATGCGTTTGCGCCGGACGGCCGGCTCCGCTCCGAGAGCGGCGCCGTGGTCAAAGACCTGATTCAGGAATCGGTGCAACTCGGATGGTCCGGACTGGAGCACTATGTCGGCATCCCCAGCACCATCGGTGGGGCCATTTGGCAGAACCTGCACTTCCTGTCGCCGGCGCCAGAGCGCGAGCGCACAATGTTCATCGCCGAGGTGTTCGAGTCGTGCGAGATCCTGAGCGAGGAAGGGGAGCGCAAGACGGTAGGCCCGGACTACGTGAAGTTCGCATATGACGACTCGGTGTTTCATCACCGGCGCGACGTCATTCTCGCTGCCACGTTTCGCTTGGCCCGCGGCAATCAGGCAGCGATGCAGCGCGTGATGCAGGAGAACCTGAGCTGGCGCGGCGCCAAGCATCCGTGGCTCGAGTGGCATCCGAGTGCCGGATCGATATTCAAGAAGGTCGACGGTGTTGGCGCGGGGCGACTCGTCGATCAATGCGGCCTGAAGGGCCACCGTATTGGCGACGCTCAGATCTCACATATCCACGCGAACATCCTGGTGAATGTTGGCTCGGCGAGAGCCACAGACGTTCGCGCCCTTATCGAAATGGCCCAACGCGCCGTGGACTCGAGGTTTGGCGTTCATCTCGAGCCGGAGATAGTGTTCGTCGGCCAGTTTTGAGCTTATTCTGTCTTTATTGTGGCTTGTTGGTGTCTTTGTTAATCCAATTTTTCCAGTCGCTTTCGGCGTCGCCCACGGAGACGCCAGATGGCTGGCCCAGTTTTCGCACCAGTGGCAGTCGCAGCAGGCCGGGTTCGAGCAGGAGTTTGTCGACCCAGCGCCCGTCGGACATGGTCGCGTGCCGCAGCCCGAGCTGCTCGAAGCGCTTTCCGGAGCGATCGAGCACGCCCTCGATACCGAATCGTTGGATGAAGCGCTGCAGTTCGCCCTCGGCGATCATGCGTTCCGTCAGATCCACGAAGTGCGCGCGGATCCGGCGTTCCGAAAAGAACCGGATCGCCTTGCGTGTCTCCGCGCTTTTTTTGAGCCCGAAGATCTGTACTTCCATTTCCCTGTGTGAGCGTTGTGACAGTTGAGCCAGACGAAATGTCGTCAGCCGGCGGCGAGTATAGATACCGACCGGCGTGGTGGCTACCTGGCGGACACCTGCAAACACTGTGGGGCAAGTTCGCCGCGAAGACGCCCATGCCCGCGACCACGGTCGAGCGCCTCGATCTCCCCGACGGCGATCGCATCGAACTCCACACCGTGGGGCGCTCTGATGCCGCTCGACGGTTGCTGGTGGTGCACGGCCTCGAGGGTTCGATCAGATCCCATTACGTGCGACGAATCCTCGCCCTGGCGGCCGCGTGTGATTGGGGCGCGACGCTCATGGTCTTTCGCGGGTGTGGCTCGACCCCGAACACCGCGCGCCGATTCTACCATTCCGGCGAAACGTCGGATCTGGATTTTGTCTTTCGGACGCTCCGAAATCGATGGCCAGCGGCGGAGTGGCACTGCGCGGCTGTGTCTCTTGGCGGGAATGTTCTGCTCAAATGGCTTGGAGAAACCGGAGACGCGAGCGAAGTCCAAAGTGCCGCCGCGATCTCGGTTCCGTTCGACCTCGCCGCAGGTGCGCGTCACATCTCACACGGGATCGCCCGCATCTACGACCGCAACTTCTTGCGGACGCTGCGCGACAAGGCCTTTGCCAAGTTGTCGCTCTATCCGGACCTCTTTGACCGCGCTGCGCTGGAACGTGCGCGATCGGTTTTCGAGTTCGATGACGCGGTGACTGCCCCGGTGCACGGATTCGCGGGAGCTGACGACTACTACGCGCGGTCCAGTTCCCTCGGCTTCCTCTCGCGGATTCGCGTGCCGACCTTCCTGCTTTCAGCCGAGGACGATCCGTTCCTGCCGCACCACGTGCTGGCGGCCGTCGCCACGGCGGCACGCGACAATCCGGCGCTGCACGTCGAGTTTCACGCCCGCGGGGGCCACGTGGGATTCGTCACGGGGCGCATTCCTGGCAGGCCGCAGTACTACGCTGAACGCCGGATGTTCGAGTTCTTCGACGGAAGGGTGGATACATCGCGCGCGCCGGGTTAGCGTCCGACCTGCATGAGACTCTTCGGCGCCGCCCTCTTCGCACTCGGAATCCTGTTGGCCGTCCGCGTGATGTTCTTCGGCGTTCGGCTGGAGACGACCGGCGATCAGGTCAAGATTCGCGCCTCCCGCCTTGCCGTTGCTGCGATTCTCGTGGCCATCGGGATATTGCTGACCGTACGAAGCCGCCTGGGGCACGAGGTGACTCTTGGTTGGGTGCCCGGCGTTGTACTTGTGGGCGTCCTGGCTGGCGCGGCCGCCTGGTGGGTCGTCCGCGCCTCGGCGCTTGGGGGCACAGATGACCCCGAAGACAATCCGCGGTACCGGTTCCAGGGTTTCGTCGCACGGGTAGTCGCGCCGATTCAGGGAGACGCAGGCGCCGGGCGGATCGTGCTCGTGGTAGAAGGCCGGCGACTGGAAATGGCAGCCCGGTGGTTGCCGGACCACGCCGTAGCGCCGGAAGACGGCGCGGTGGATCGCGAGGTTGTGATCGAGCACGTGGACGGGGACGTGGCCTATGTGGAACCATGGACCGTTGTCGAAGGTCGCCTGTAGTCAGGAGGAGTTCGCGTGCTTCAAGCGGTCCTGTTCAGTGCGGTCTTCATCGGGTTCTTCGTCCTGCGTGCGATCGCGGCGACGATCTTCTTCTATTTCATCCTCTCGGACGACGCACAGTGCCCGCTGTGCAACGAGCGAACAATCCGGGTGCAGTCGCGCGCATGGAATCAGCTGCTGCCATGGTTCCGCACCAGCTGGTGCTATCAGTGCGGTTGGGAGGGACTGCTGCGGCCGGTCGCCGCTGAACTTGCGGCGAACACCGAGAGCCACGCAGGCCAGTTGCCGCTGAGTTCAAAGAAATCGTCGTAGTAGACGAGCCCGAGGTTTTCGAGTTCCTCGATGACCGTCGCGAATGCCTCGGTGTCAAATACAGGGCCGATGGCGATCAGCTCGCCCTCAACGCGGAATTCGTCGGCCGTGAGACCCAACTTGGCATCGATGGCGGCCCGAATGAGGCCGGTGCGTTCGTAGGCCTCTCGCCGGATCGCAAGCGTCGGAGCGCCGGCTTGGATGGATAGCGGCATGCGCCCCAAGATAGGGCGGGCGGTAAGTTTTTCGTGATGCCCAGCTCCACACCCGGGTTCGAAACCTCGTTCGACGTCCTCGTAATCGGCGCGGGACACGCCGGCACTGAAGCGGCCGTCGCGGCCGCACGGCGCGGCGCGCGCGTCGGAATCGTCACGAGCGCCCTCGACACGATTGGCCACATGTCGTGCAATCCAGCCATTGGCGGGGTCGCCAAGGGCACGGTGGTACGCGAAGTCGATGCGCTTGGGGGCATCATGGCGCGCGCGACGGACATGGCCGCGATCCAGTTCAGGATGCTGAACCGCAGCAAGGGGCCCGCGGTGTGGGCGCCGCGCGCGCAGTGCGATCGTGGATTGTATCGACGCGCCGTGCGGCAACTCGTCGAGATGCAGCCGGGATTGCGCACGATTCAGGGCACGGTGGCCAGACTCGTCCTCGGAGGCGACGGACGCGTCGCCGGCGTCGAAACGATCGAGGGGCGCAGATTCGGTGCGCGCGCAATCGTGGTCACCACAGGGACGTTCCTCCGCGGGCGGATCCACATCGGCACCGGGAGTAGCGTGTCCGGCGGACGCGCTGGCGAGGCCGCTTCAACGCACCTCGCCGAACAGCTCGAGCACCTTGGCTTGGAAACAGCTCGGTTCAAGACCGGGACCCCGCCGCGCATCGACGGCCGCACGGTGGACTTCACCGGCCTGCAACGACAGGACAGCGAAATCGAACAGTTCGACTACTCGTGGTCGCACTTCTGGCCGTCTCCCCGGCGAGCCGGCGACGCCCAGCGGCATCCGGAACAGCTGCCGTGCTGGATCACATTCACCACCGAAAACACTCGCACGGTGGTTCAGGAGCACCTGCACGAATCCGCGATGTACGGCGGCGCCATCAGTTCGCGCGGCCCGCGGTACTGCCCGTCCGTCGAAGACAAGATCGTGCGGTTTCCGGACGCCGAACGGCATCAGCTGTTTCTCGAGCCGGAGGGACACGACACGACGGAGCTCTACGTCAACGGATTGTCGACGTCGCTCCCGGTCGAAGTGCAGATCGAGATGCTTCGCACCGTACCCGGGCTCGAGCATGTCGAAATGACCCGCGCCGGATACGCGATCGAGTACGACTACTACGTGCCGACACAACTGGACCAGACGCTGGGCGTGCGGCGATCGCCGGGTCTGTTCTTTGCGGGCCAGATCAACGGGACCACGGGCTACGAGGAGGCGGCGGGGCAGGGCGTCGTTGCCGGCGCCAACGCCGCCGCGCACGCACTCGGGTTGGCGACGCTCGTTCTCGGCCGCGAGAGTTCGTTCATCGGTGTGCTGGTCGACGACTTGGTGACGCGAGGCGTCGACGAGCCATACCGGTTGTTCACGTCGCGTTCCGAGTTCCGGCTCACCGTTCGCCAGGACAATGCGCTCGATCGCCTTTCGGAAGCCGCGCGCGCTGCCGGCCTGTTGTCGTCCGACGAGCTGAGCGTGATCGAGCGACGGACTGCGACGCGGAGCAGGGTGCTCGAAGCGGCCCAGTCCACGACGATAACGCCGGCCCAAGCGAGCGGCATTCTCGCCGCCGCGAACGAGGAGCCGCTGGCACACGGAGTTCGAATCGCCGAACTGGCCAAGCGCCCTGCTGTGGAACTCGGAGCGCTGTTGCAGGCAGCGGGCCTGGCCGGTTTCGAAACCGGGGTGCTGCTGTCGGTGGATCTCGAGCTCAAGTACGCGGGGTACTTCGCGCGCGAGCGCGCTCAGGCGGACCGATTGCAGCAACTTCGCGGGTTCGCGCTGTCGGATGCGTTGCCGTACGGTGAGTTCAAGTCGCTGTCGACCGAGGCTCGCCAGAAACTTGGTCGCGTGAGGCCAGCGACACTCGCGCAAGCATCGCGGGTACCAGGGGTCAGCCCGTCTGATCTTCAGAACTTGATCATTGAAGTAGAGCGCCGACGGAGAGCGCCAGCGAATTAGTACCAAGTGGATACTTAATAAGGAGGTCGAAGTGAGCGCCATTCGAAAGACAGCGGTCGCGACGGTGGCCCTTTGGTTCGGCCTCGGCGGAACAGGTGGCACCCAGGAGCCGGCCAGAGAGGGGCCACCACAGATCACGATCAGCGGGCGTGGCGAGGTTCGGGTGGTTCCGGACCTGGCCACGGTCATGGTCGGGGTCCAGACTCGCGCTCTTACGGCAGCTGCGGCGACCGCAGAGAACAGCCGAAAGCAGAAAGCCGTGATCGACGCGATTCGGGCCAAGGGAGTGGCCGAAGCGCAAATCGCCACGTCGAGCTTCAGCGTTCAGCCGGAGACCCAGTACGACCCCCAGCGCCAGACGCCACCGAAGACCACCGGCTATCGCGTTTCGAACACGGTAACGGTGGAGCTCCGCAAGGTCGAGTTGGTGGGGCCGGTGCTTGATGCCGCCCTCAGCGCAGGAGCCAACCAAGTGCATTCACTCTCTTATTCAGTTGCTAGTCCCGATTCAGCAAGACGGGTCGCGCTTGGCAGGGCGGTTGGCCGGGCTCGCGCAGATGCTGAGGCTGCGGCTGCGGCAGCCGGTGGGAGCCTTGGCTCGTTGATCGAGATCGTCGCCTCGGACTACCAAGTACCGTTCTATGCGACACGTATGGTTGCCGCAGCAGGGATGGCGCGAGAGGCAGCTGCCCCGCCAGCAGAGCCTGGAAGCCTCGCGATTACCGCTTCGGTTACGGCTCGGTGGCGTTTCGTTCCAGGCCAGCCTCGGTAGTCAGTTCGGAATGTGGGCAGCGGGTCCGACCCGGCTTCGGGAATGTGAATCGTGCCACCTTGTGCTGGGGTGGCACAGATACTACGTTCGACTCGTGGACCAGTTCGCCCTCGGTTACGCCATGGGTCTCATCGCCGGTGAAGGCTCTTTCACCGGTGATCGCCAGCAGCCGTCATTGGAAGTCAAATTGCACCGCCGCGACGTGGAGCCCCTCGAACACCTCCAGCGTATCCTCGGCGGACGGATCTTTGGCCCATATGCGCACAGCGGTCGCAACCTCTACGCCTACATGCTTCGCGGCCGAGAACTGCGTTCTGCGCTCCCCTTGATTCAGGCACACCTGCCAAAGAGCTGGAAGCGCGTGCAGTTCGAGCAGTGGCGTGCCAAATACACGGATTACTTCGATCGCCCTGAGCCGTCGCGCGATTTGCTCGCGCGGCTCGAGCGGCTCCTTCCAGCAAGGAGCGGTTAGGTGTCACGCATCATCGCTGTT
>Ga0206225_1000094_pt1 | contig 11297 bp, 13 predicted proteins | sample MancosB2_FD_155470 | JGI IMG/M metagenome (GOLD analysis project Ga0206225, IMG submission 155470) | Subsurface sediment microbial communities from Mancos shale, Colorado, United States - Mancos B2 | ecosystem: Environmental > Terrestrial > Deep subsurface > Rock core/Sediment | place: USA...
CCATCTGCAGGTAATATGCAGGGAAGAGACTTTATAATAGTAACTGATAGAACGATAAAACGAGAACTGGTAGTAGCGGCCCGTGGCCAGCATTTTATAGCATCTGCTCCTATTATTATAGTTGCTGTGGCTAATATCAAACGTTCATCAGGCAGATATGGTAGTAGAGGAGAACTGTATGCTATTCAAGATGCTACTGCTAGTGTTATGAATATAATGTTAGCGGCTACTAATATAGGATTGGGAACATGCTGGATAGGTGCTTTTGATGAAGAAATAGTTAGAGATATACTACATATACCTGTAGGCGAAAGACCTGTAGCGATGGTACCTATAGGATTTCCAGATGAAGACCCAGTAATGCCTCAAAGGATGGATCTAGATCAAATAATTCATCGGGAGATGTGGTAGAATAATATAGGAAATTATTCAGTTCAAATATGGAAAGCGCCATTTTTATACTTTTATAATAATGAAAAATATAAAGTGGCATACATAGGATTAAAATAATGACTAATAAAGAATTAGAGATACAGGGATGCAAAGTTTTTGTATAATGATCTGAAATTGAATGAGATTACGATCAAAAAAGCTGAAAACTTGGCCATCAGATATTTTAAAAAAGCGTACCATGCTCCGAAGTACACATCTGCGAAATTTCTACTACCCGCTTTTATATATATTGCCTCTATTTTTGAAAGCCAGAAGAAAGGTTTAGAGCATGAGAGAAGAACTCAAAGAGAAGTTGCGGCGGTATTTGGGATTACCGAATTAGTAATTCGTAAGTGGTATTCCGAAATTACAAATGAACTGAATATAAAAGTATTCGGTAATGCTACAAGTTTACGTTTGACTTGGGATGAATATGACGATGAAAACTATGTTAATAAGTCTTAGATGCAGTTCTGCATATAACCTAATAATTGGCTGGTTTATTCAAATTACGGTACGGTGCAGTTTGGTGTCGTGCGGTAGTGTAATGTCTTGCGACGTTTGGAATTGTAAGGTAAGGACAATATTACAGAAAACTGCATCTTTGTGTTATTAAATGCACTAAATTTTGTTAAGGTCTGGTCATGTGATCTCATACGTGGTAACATTTGGCATGGTTGGGCACGGCAAGATGAGGTAAGGATAAATGAATCAGAAAACTATATCTTATGTAAATTAAATACACTAAATTTTTGTTAAGGTTTAGGTGATAAGGTAATGTAGTGTACGATTCGGTTTGGTGTTATTTGGTGTCGCAAGGTATTGTCCGGTGTTGTGAGATGTGGTACGTTGATGCTGAGTTTTGTAGTGTATGGTTTTATAAGGTAAGGAATCAACTTCTATATATAATGTAAATTAAACGCCATTTTTATGCTTTTATAATATTGACAAATATATAATTAGTTAATCAGCTAAAGAGTAGTTTAATCGGCTAAAGCCGATAAACATAATAAACAGCAAAGTGCTGTCAGCTGATAACTATAAAATATAAATGAAAAAGGTAATATGTCCAACGAAGAAATTAAAAATCCTAAATGTGAACAGTGTGGCTTTACGGCAAGTCCTGACGAATTTGAAGCAAGTTCGTCAGCCTACCACGATTTAAAATGTCCTAAGTGTGGCACTACAAATATTGACTGGAATTATGGTGGTTATAAACATAATAATCTTGATACATCTAAATTGGACCAATACATCCAAAATAGGTAAATAATAAAGAATTAAAGGAGTGATATAAATATTATGACTATTAAGGATATAAACAAGGAATCAAAAGCTGTTCTTTCTATATTTATTAAACAATTATTGGATATAACAAACAGCGGCAAAATTGATTCATATAAAATTTCTGAAATTAGGGAACACATTATGTTATGGGTCAGTACAAATGATTTACATCCAGAAGAGGTTAAAACGCTAGAATCTGATGACATTTCTATCACCGGGTTACAAAAGGTACTTGAGAAATGGATACGAGTGACTCGGTAAGAAGATGGAAAATTAGATTTATGACACCATTTTAATATATGTGAGAAAATATGACAGGAATTAGAAAAGCGATTGGGTTTATATTGATAATAATAGGTATTCTATTAAGTTTATCTGGAATAGGGGCAATTATCGGAATTCCTATGATTATCATAGGGGCAATATTTTTCTTTGTTGGGCAGAGATAATGGAATCATACAGAGACTATAGGTGAGGTAAAATGAGAAAAAAGATAATAAAATGGGTATTATTTTTAATATTGTTTTTAATTTTAATACCAACAGTATCGGCATATTGGGACGTAGAATGGGTAGAAGAGGACATCATCAAGGCGGATTTTTATTTGGTCAATATCTCTCCACAGGTAATTGAGCCAGGTAAAACGATATTGTTAAATATAACACTTAAAAATATAGCGACGTCGATTGCTACAAATATGAATGCGACTCTTGACCCAGATGATATATCTCCAATTGATCCAGTTGGGATAAGAAAAAAGAGAATAGATGGCGTAAAAGTTCAGAATGAAAATATTCAACTATCTATACCAGTATATGTAAATCAGAATGTATCTGAAGGTGTATACAAGGTTCCTTTGGAACTTTATTGGGAAGATCATATACGTAGACATTGGAGTCAGACTCTAAACATGGGAATTCAAATAAGGGGCAATGTCAATGTTAGAGTCGCCAAGATAAGTACAAATCCAGTAGAATTTAGATCTGATACTGAAAAAAATAAAGTGATAATAACAATTGAAAATGCTGGTAAAACTGTGGCAAAATCTGTTAAAGCGAATATTAATTTAGAAAAACCGTTCTCAGAGGCATATTCAGGTTCTTCTTCAGACTTCATATCACAAATACCACCAGAAGGATCTCATGATTTTATTATAGCTCTCGATATAGATAAAGATGCTATTGTCGGAGAATATTCTTTACCTTTAAAGCTTGCATATATGACACACGATGAAGAGTATGATATTAAAGAAGATATTAAAGTAAAGATCAACGAAAAAGCAGATTTTGACGTACAGAATATTAGTTCTTCTCCACAAGTAATTTCTCCTGGCGACGATGTCATTATCAATATTCCAATAAAGAATTTAGGCCAAGAAAAGGCTGAAAATGTCAAGGCAGTGATAAATACAAAGTCTTATTTTACAGGCGTGAAAACAGATTATCTCGGAGAAATCAAGGTTGGAGAGAGCAAAGTGGCGACTTTCGATCTTACAGTAGACCGCGATACTATGCCTGACAACTATGAAAATGACTTAAAACTGATATGGAACGATGGGGACGACAGATTAGAGGATATCACATCATTTGGCATTACAATTTCAAAGAAGAACGATGAGGGAGGTATCAGCAATACTGTTCTTATCTTATTAGGAATAGTAGGAATTGTTATAATAATTATCAAAAGAAAAAATTTGTGGGAGAAAAAATAAAAAATTAAAAAAGTGGAAAAAAATAAAAAAGTGGAAAAGAATAAAAAATGGAAAAATTTAATATTGGAGATTATAACAGATGATAGAGGAATTTTTTAGTTTATATGCAGACATTTCTAAGAAGATTTATCCGATTATAATCATTCTTTCTATCGTTCTGGCCATAGTCTCATTACAAGAGGCTACAAAAACAGAGATTAGTACTGATATTATCAATTTTTTCTATCCTGACACGCCAGGGTGGACTGAAACAAGAAAAATTGAAAGCGATTTCATGGGCACCGATTCTGTATCAATCCTCATAGAGGCAGACCGTGTCCTGGCTAAGGATGTTCTTGAAGATGACATACTCGACATGACCGCTGATATCGTTGAAACTATGTCAACCATTCCTGGTGTTTTCGAAGTTACGAGTATTCTAGATCTCGGAAATTCTAGAGAAGAGATAAATAAAAAATCATCTGGCGAGATATCAAAATATTTAAGCAGAGATCTTGAGTACTCATTGGTTAACATAAAACTGGATTCGGCAGAGGTTGCAGATAGGACTAAATTGATCGAATCATTTCAAAAGACTGTAGATAGAATAGATAGGACTAAAGGTGCAAAAGTTACTCTTGCAGGAGGTCTTACGACTTATTATGCATGGGACCAGGCTGTGAAATCAGGTTTTGCTTTATCCATTACTACGAGTGCGATTGCGATTATCATTGTCCTTTTCTTCTTTTTTAGAAGTATTATTACATCTGTTTTTATAATGATACCGATTATTGTAGCTGTCCTAGCTTCATTCGGAATAATGCATTTTTTAAGAATACCGCTTAACTTTTTAACGGTTATGTTTGGTTCTATAACTCTCGGCCTTGGGGTGGATTACAGCATACATCTCGCTGATAGATATTATGAGGAGATAGAAAAAGAAAAAGAAAGAAAAGATATAGGAACAGAAAATGCACTAAATATTGCTCTCTCTATAGTAGGAAGAAATACCATATTCGCAAGTTTGACAACAATGGCAGCTTTCTCTTCAATGGCTATTGCAGGACTGAGAATGGTGGCAGAGTATGGTTTGATGTCGTTTATTGCAATAACATTCTCTGCTTTATCTGTCCTTTTATTTTCACCTTCTTTCTTGGTTCTCGAAACCAAAATTGGTAGAAGAACTTTTGATATGACAAAGATTTCAAATGCTCTTGGAATGAGAGGTATATTGGTAACTTTTATGACAAAAATTTCGGATTATGCTATTAACAAGCCATTTGGTGTAATTTTATTCTTGTCTATAGCACTGATTCCGACATTCTATGGCATATCAAATATTGAGACATTGACCGATGGTGATATGTGGCTACCTCAGGAAATGCCGGCTATAAAAGCAAATAAAATTATTGATAAAGAGTTTGGAGAATATGGTTATACTATGATATTGGTTGAAGCAGATGATATAAGGACGCCTGAAATTATGAATGCTATGATAGATGTTGAGAATGCTGTCCGAAATGTACCTTATATTGTCGAAGTATCTAGTATCGCCAGTATGATGAATCCTTTACCAAATGATAAAAGGGATATAGAAGCAAGATTGAGTGCGATACCCTTTGATACAAGAAGACAATATGTTACCAAAGATTATACTGAAGCTTTGATTATAATAAAGGCAAGTGAAAGTTTTGACGAAGCACTGTTCTTTAACCATATAGACGATGCTGTTGAATCTGTAGAAACACCAGGTGATGCTATCTTTGTTCAGGCAGGTTTTTCTAAACTTTTTTCCAAGATGGATAGCATTATGGAGAAAGATCAAGAAGTAACTACTTTGGCGAGTTTAATACTTGTGATAATTTTACTATACTTTGCCGTTCGAGGTTTTACGGGAGTGATAATAGGACTTACACCTGTCCTTCTTGCGATTCTATTTACCATGGGTATTATGGGACTTCTAGGTATACCATCGACACCTTTGACAATTATGCTTGCTACTCTCTTGCTGGGATTGGGCATAGATTATAGTATTCATTTCATGTCAAGATATAGAGAAGAACGCAAAAACGGATTTTCCTTAGAAAAGTCTTTGCTAATAACATCTTCTACAGTGGGAGAGTCGTTAGTCAGTACATCTATTACGACTATTTTCGGGTTTTTATCACTTGTTACAATGACTCTCATTCCTGTTCAAGATTTTGGAAAGGTTGCTGCTATAGGATTATTCTTATGTGCGATATTCGTACCCCTAATTATTCCTGTAGGACTTGTATTCCATGAAAGAGTTGTGGATAGAGCACTTTTGTTCTTACCATTACCATGGAGAAGAAAAGAAGAAAGAGAGATTAAGGAAATAGAATGAGAAAATAGAATGATAAGGAGGTCATAAATTGTATTGTCAGAAGTGTGGCACAAAGAACGAAGATACAGCGGCCGTTTGTAACCAATGTAAATCTTTCCTTGTCAAAGGAACATGCGGAGAACTTTTTGGGCATCGTTGTTTTGCAAGTTGTTCTGATCAGACCGTAGGAAAGATAATATTAATTGTCGGAATAATTTTATTGATAACGGCGATTATTCCTTATTTCATTCTTGACACAAAGGACCTGATAACTGTTGAACGTATGAGACTAATTGTTTCTATGCCACTAGGATTTATCTCAATATTGCTTATTGGGATAGGTATGGCTATATATTATGGTCTCCGAAGGAGAGGCGATATATTGCAACACGTACAGAAGATTATAGACGATTAGTAGAAAATGCAAATGATAGTATTTTCGTCATAGATCGTGAAGGAAGATTTACATATATTAATAAAGCGGCATATAAGTTTAGTGCCAGAATACAGGGAATCTACTATTGAGAACTTTAAAAAAAGAGAAATAGGACAAGCTTCTGATAGGTACGATATAGAAATAATCACTAAAGATGATCGTAGAAAATATATTGAACTCAGTCTGAAGACTCTTGAAGGTGAATTTATGGGTATCGAAGGAATAGCTAGAGAAATTATAAATGAAGAATAATTTGATATACAGACTGGATATTTGACAATTTTAATGCTAAATGCTTGGATATACATTGTCATACACAGTTTGGCGTCTGATTTATTAAACATATGATACAGCATCGAAATTAAATCCTGCTTATCTTGACTATATCGTACTATGTTCGTAGTGCTAATAAGCGTTCTTTTTGTTTTAATTCTTCTGAATATTTTAGATTAGTAGAAGATGAGTAACGACAGAAAAAAGACAAGAGTCAAAAATGGACATAAAGTGTATCTTAAAATTATCGTATGTTCTATTTTAATATCGCACTTATCTTATTATATATAGTATATATACTTTAGCGTCGTATATAGTACAACACTTGATACTCATGGTCATAGCAGATATAAAGGAGAATCAGGTTCTATATATATTTTATCCTATATGTAATAAGATTTTAAAATATGGATGAGATTTGCCAATGTGAAAGAAATTGAGTTACCAGTTTAGAACATATATGTTATTTGATACTATAGGAAATAGCGACAAACATTTGGTATGTGCTGGCGCGATGAGATGACTACTATTTTAAAAAATAAATCTATAAGAAAAATATGTATTCATAATTATGTTACAGAACTGAATCGAACAATTGTAAGAGGGATAAAATGAAAAATAAAGAAAGGTGGTAATATGCCATTCTCGAAACATAGCCCAAAGGAAATAACGATGAAATATGAAGAATATGCTGTTCATCATGTATCTGGCTATCCAAATGTATATACATTATTCATAAGAGGAAATGAATATGTAGAACTTCCTATGGATGCAAACGTGAGAGATCCATCAGAAAAATCAATTCCATATAAAGATATGATAAACACTCTCGAACAAAATCCTTATAATTTCTTATTACAAAATGGGGGAATTAATGTTATTTCATCTGATGTGACAATATATAAATCAAATAAGACAGTAATAATGTATTTCCCTCTTGGGGCAGGTATTGTTAATGGAGGACATACTCAATTAGCCTTATTAGATTCAAAGGGAAAAAAAGACATTATAGAAGCTGTAGTACGTTTAGAAGTTATTGAAAAAGAATTCACGCCTGAAGAACTTGCTATCATAGCGGCAAGTAGAAATACTGCTTCTAATGTTAAACCATATTCGACTGCCGAAAAAAGAGGATATTTTACAAAATTAAAATTATGTATGCTTCCAAAATTTGAAAAACATATAATATGGTGGGAAAATCGAAATGTACCCAATGATAAGGGACTTTTGGCAGTTGATCTTATTGCAAGGTTAAATTTATTCAACGTAGAATGTTATCAAAGTGCTTGGCATTTTGGAACAGAACAACCCAATAAGTCCGCTACAAGTAAAAATTCCACATTTGAATATTGGTTGACTCATCAACAAGAATTTCTACATACATATCCTCTGGTTAACGATATCATAAATTTAGAAGAGCATATCCTTAGCACTTTCCATACTGTTGCACCAAGAGGTATTACAAATCTTTCAGTAATTAAGGGGTATAAAGATGAACAGAAGAAGACAATATTTTTAGGTAAAACAATCTTATGGGAATTACCAAAACAATTCCTATTACCATTAATGTCAAGTTTTAGAGCCGCGATAAAATATGACAAAAAGAACAAAAGGATTGGATGGTATATGAAACCCGAAGAAGTCTTTAATAGTTGTGGATATATATTGTTGCAAGAGTTAATGAGAACATACAAAACTCATCATAATGAAATAAATCAAATGAGTAAAGATTCTAATTTGTGGAGAATTTTGTTTGACACAGTAGATAGAGACACACATAGAAATAGTATATGGCGTATGTATGATATTCCTGAAAAAATATTATGATAGATAACATAAAACATCATAACATAAAACATCATAACATAAAACGTCATAACATAATACCCAATTGATAGATATGACAGATTCAGATAATGTAAACTGGGAAGAAATAGCAAATGAGATCCTGAAAAAGGAGAATATAACGAATATATTTACATACCCAAAGCCTACATCTGCTAATATTTATTGGAAAAATGATTTTTATATAGGGGCCATACAAGAGATAGTACCTGAGTTCTCAAAAGAAATTGTCTTACTGAGCAAATCATCTATGCATTATCCAGAAGAATTGGCTCAAGTCTTGAGAAGATTAGATCCAGGAAGGATTGAATTATTTGCAGATGACAATTTAGATCTGGAGGGAAGACAGTGCGTAGTCAGAAGAATAGATGATAAAATCGTACACATGACAACTGAACAGACAATGTTCATGATGAACTATCCTATGAAAATTTTTGAAATAAGTTGAAAATAAATATTAAATAAAATAAATAAACAAATATGGTTGATTCAGAATATATAATGTTGATAAAATAGGTGATAAAATGGAAATTAAGGAATTTAACGATTATATGAATAAATTTGATCTTGTTAATGTATTGCCAAAGGAGATTGGTTTACTTACAATAATTGAAAGTTTGTTGGACAGTAATGCTGGCAAATGGAAAAAGCGAGATGAAGGATGTTTCATTGTTCCGCCCTGGTTATATAATGTCAAAGATTCTTTTATAGTGTTATGCTTGGGGGAAAAACCTCTTGAAATAAAAGTGAGAAATAGCGATTTATTGCCAGTACTGGGAGAACAAAAACCATACATAAGAATAACTGAAAAAGGAGGAATTATTTTCGATGTAGAGGCTCCTCTTTCAAGTGTAGAGACAATAGACTAAAATTCATTGCTTTAAATTTGATCGGAATAAAAATATGAAAATTAATCCTAATATTTTCAGAAACTACGATATCAGAGGAATTGTAGACAAAGATCTTGATATCGAAATAGTCGAAGGAATAGGTAGAGCATATGGCACATTTTTACGAAAAAGAAAAATTCGTCATGCTGTAGTTGGTTATGATTGCCGTTTGAGCGGTCCTGCATATAAAACCGCTACGATTAAAGGTATGCGTTCGGTAGGAATTAACATCATTGATTTAGGTGTAGTCATGACCCAAATGATGTATTATGCCCAATATAGGTATCAAACAAATGGCGGAATAATGATTACGGCATCTCACAATCCTCCAAATTATAATGGTATGAAAATAGCCATGGGATATTCTCAAACAACTGGTCCTGAAGAAGTACAAGAAATAAGAAAAATAATTGAACGAGAAAATTATTTTCAATCAGATAAAGAAGGTGATTATGATAAAAAGAATGTGACAAAAGATTATTTCGATGATCTATTGAAAAGAATTATTTTAACCAAAAAACTTAAAGTAGTCATCGATACAGGATGCGGAACAGCAGGTATGTATGTCCCAGAAATATTTAAAAAGGCAGGATGTGAAATAATAGAAAAAAATACAAAAGTAGATGGAAGTTTCCCCATTGGAACACCTGACCCAACTACTAAAAAGATTGCTGACAGGGTTGCAAAAGTGGTATTAGCAGAAAAAGCAGATTTGGGAATATCTTTTGATGGAGATGGAGATAGAATAGGATTAGTCGACGAAAAAGGAAATATTTTGTGGAACGATGTCTTAGTAGCGATTTTTGCAAAAGAAATACTGGAAAGATTCCCTGGAACAAAGATAGTTTACAATACCCTCTGTTCCCAAGTGGTAAAAGAAATTATTAAAGCCAATGGAGGTATTCCGATAATGTGGAAAACCGGGCACTCTTTCATAAAAGCAAAAATCGCTGAAGAAAAGGCAGCATTTGGAGGAGAAGTTTCAGGTCATTTCTTTTTTGCTGATAATTTTTATGGACATGATGATGGGGCTTATGCTGCATTAAGGATATTAGAATACTTATCAGAAAAAGGCCAAACATTGAGCCAGCTATATGAAAATTTTCCACGATATTTTTCTTCTCCGGAAATTAAAATTGGATGCCCAGATGACAAAAAAGTAGGTGTTATTGAAGATTTATCTATTAAATTTAAGAAAGATTTTCCAGATGTCGAAATTACTGACAAAAACATTATTCGAGATGACGATGGAGTAAGAGCTGACTTTAATGATGGAATGATGATTTTTAGATATTCACAGAACGGACCGTATATCACAATAAAATTTGAGGCAAAAGATCAGATAAAGTATGACGAAAGAAAGAATTATGTAATGAATTTACTAAAGAGCTTTCCAGAGATGATCTGGAAAGACGAACTTTGTGTTAATCTGGAATCTTTAGAGTAAGATGAAAATAATATAAAAATCAAGAGAGGTAATTGAATGGAATTTTGTCCAAAATGTAAGAGTATGATGATGCCAATAAAGAATATTTATAGGTGTAGAAAATGCGGATTTGAAAAAGAGATTAAAAAGAATGTTGTCTCAAAGACTGAAATAAAAGAGCGTGAAGTAACGATACTTGAAAAGAGAGAAATGGGACTACCTATGACAAAGGCTAGATGCCCACAGTGTAATAATAACGAGGCATATTGGTGGATGAGACAGTTACGTTCTGCAGATGAAAGTGAGGTAAGATTCTTTAGATGTACAAAATGTGGCAATACATGGAGAGAATATAATTGATGAAAATATGAAAACTATCATAGAAAAAGGGGAATTAAAAAATGAAAGCGATAGTCGTTATAGATATGCTAAATGATTTCGTTACAGGAGTATTTGGATGTTACGATGCTCAGAGAATAGTGCCGAACATAATTGAATCGCTAAAAATTGCAAGAGGTAAAGAAATTCCAATAATATATCTATGCACTAATCTTGAAGAAGGTGATAAATTAATAAAATTATGGGGTATACATGCTATCAAAGGTACTAAAGGAGCAGAGATAATATCGCAATTAAAACCTGACAAAAATGATACAATAATTTATAAGAAATTA
>Ga0206225_1000095_pt1 | contig 11294 bp, 7 predicted proteins | sample MancosB2_FD_155470 | JGI IMG/M metagenome (GOLD analysis project Ga0206225, IMG submission 155470) | Subsurface sediment microbial communities from Mancos shale, Colorado, United States - Mancos B2 | ecosystem: Environmental > Terrestrial > Deep subsurface > Rock core/Sediment | place: USA...
CGTGCGTGATCTTGTGTGCATCGAGAATCGCCGAATACGAGACAGGATCGTACTCAATGTGGCGCGCATTTTTGTAGTCCCCGAGGAATTTCGTTATCGCAGCTCTCGTGGTCGGACTGGTTACGGAGCGGGTGAGAACCCGAACAGTCCCGTTCTTCCTCCGAATCTCCGAGAGCTTGTTTTTGATTTCCTCGTCAACCTTGATCCAGGTTGATTCTTTGCCTTGAGACATCGGCGCGGAGAGTCGTTGCGAATCGTAGAGCGAAAGAAGGTGCGCTTGTCCAATGGAACACAAACCCCCTTTCGACAATGGATGTGCCGGGTTTCCCTCGAGCTTGATGGGCCTTCCATCACGGTTTTTCGCAAGGATCCCGCACCCGGCATTGCAGCCTCCGCAGGTCGTGGCATACCAGTACGCCACGCCAGGAGTGATTTCCTCGGGCTGAATGAGAAACGGGATCGCCTTGTCGACTTGAGCTTGTGTGCACCCGGCCAACACCGTGCCGGCAAACGTGAATCCCGAGAGCTTGAGAAACGACCTTCGGCTGAAATCAACCGCTTCAGGTTTTTCGAACTCGTCGTGTCGCTGGTGCCTGTTCATATGATTAGTGATGACAAGCGGTACAGTCCGTCGGTGCATTCACTTTTTTCCCTGTCATGCCGTTCGCGTTTGCGTCACGGTGACAGTTCACACACCATCCCATCGAGAGGTCCGACACCTGACGCACGCGCTCCATCGTTTCCACCTGGCCATGGCAAGTCTGGCATGCAACGCCTCGATTCACATGTGCACTGTGGTTGAAATACACAAAGCTGGGCAGGTTGTGGACCCTGCTCCACTCCAGAGCTTGAGTGATCTTCGTCGGATCCGGTTTTAACTCCACATCCAGGGCAAAGGCGTCGTAGAATTTTCGTAATTCTTCTGAGATGATCTGCCTTGGTTTTCGTTTCTCTTTAACTGAGAGTTCGTCTTCCGCTTTCACATTGACAATGGGCGCCGTAACAAACTTATGGCAATTCATGCAAGCGCTCGCAGGAGGGATTCCGGCCGACCGTCCTCGTTCCGCCGAAAAATGACAGTGCAAACAATTGATGCCGAGCTCCCCGGCATGCAATCGGTGGGAATACGCTATTGGCTGGACGGGTTCGTAGCCCTGATGGTTGTCCGGCATTCTCACGTTCGCCATGAATGTCGTAAAAAAAACGCTGACGGCGAGCATCACAGCAACAACGAGAACAACAGTCAGAACTCTGCTTTCCATGATTGCTCAGAGAGATGATCCGGAGAATTCAGTTCCAACTTAACTTGGCTTTTCACAGCCTTTTCGATTGTAATACCACCAGTTGACCCACGTGGCGATGACGAGGAATACGATAAGCCCCGCGTAGAAAGAGTTCGCCGATCCACTCGCCCCAATGACGGCTCCTATAACGGAAGAGAAAATGAACGGACCGTATGCAGCTACGGCTGCTGTCCACCCGATGACGCCGGCTCCCTGGCGCGGGTTGTGCGCAAAAATGATTGGATATTGGCGGAACGTGGCGGCGTTCCCTATTCCTGCGAAAAAGAACATCCCGAGCATCACCGCGACAAACCAGGGAAACACGTCCAAAGATGTCGGCGCGACAAGTCCCATCGAGATCATCAGAACCGAACCGATAATGAGTCCAACGCCTGTGATCGTCGTGAGGATTGCTCCTCCGGTTCTATCCGAGACAAAACCGAAAGCGACCCTGCTGGCCGACCCGATCAAAGGACCGTAGAATGCATACTTGAGCGGATCCGGCGCATCCGCGAAGCTCCCGTACAGGCTCTTGATCATCATGGGAAAAGCGGCGGAGAGCCCGGAGAACGTCCCGAAGGTCATGACATATGTGATCGTGCAAAACCATGTGTGCTTGTCTTTGAAAATATCCAACTGCTCGCGAAACGTTGCCTTGATCGGAATGCTGCGCAGCGTCCACCAACACACAAATGTCATAATGAGGAGAAGCGGAACATACCAGAATGCGGCACTTTGCAGGAAGATCTCCGACGTGCCGACAACGACCTTCGTTTGGGGGTTGACCTTTGTGAATACCTGACTGGTTCCATACGTGGCGACGAAAAGCATCACAGGAGTCATAAACTGCGCCACACTTACGCCGAAGTTTCCGATCCCCGCCTGAATTCCCAGCGCTGTCCCCTGAAGCCGCTTTGGAAAGAAGAGGCGCGTGCTCGGCATGTAGGAAGAAAAATCGCCTCCTCCAAAGCCGGCCGTAAAAGCGAAGATCATAAAAACCCAATACGGCGTTCCAGGATTCAGGACAGCGAGTCCTAACCCTATGGCCGGAATGAGTTTGATGATTGTCGAAAGCGTGATAACATTTCTTGTTCCAAAAATTGGAATAAGAAATGTGTGAACGATCCGCAGAGACCCGCCGGCGAGGCCGGGCATGGCGGCAAGCCAAAATAATTGATCATTGGTGAAGTTGAACCCGATACCGGGGAGCTTCACAACAAAGGCGCTCACCATGAACCATGTCGCAAAAGACAGGACAAGCGACAGAGTCGTTACCCACAACGTGCGCCATGCAACCCGGCTTCCGGTCTCACGCCAGAATTGATCATCTTCCGGGTTCCAGTTTTCAATCCACGCTCCAGTTCCTGACATATGGTCAACTCTCCGTTTGGATGCTGGATGATATGAACTGAATCATTTGTATCGCTGCAACGGTACTTCTTCCGCCATTTCTTCGGACGGGCGCTTGTCTTCTATCTGTCGCGCCAGTTTCGGCGCCTGCTCACGGAGAATTCTCCGAACGGTCGCGTGCAGCCAGAGATGGCATCCCAGCGTAATAACAAAGAAGAACATCCATGCGGTCGTCCAAATACCCGTTGCTTTCAGCAGGTAGCCGAAGATAATGGGACAAAAAAATCCTCCAAGCCCTCCGATGACACCCACGATTCCGCCAACAACTCCCACTTCATTGGGAAAGTACTCGGGAATGTACTTGTACACCGCCGCCTTTCCAATCCCCATCATGATTCCCACCGAAAAGACCAGGAACGTGAAAATCCAGACGTTTGCCTGGAAAAAAATGTGCGTGATCCCTTTTGCCAGCAACTGTTTTTTTGCAATCGTGTCGCCAGCCGCGACGACGGGTTCCTGCCAAAATGTGAAGGTCGGCATGACAAGCGTTCCTTCTTCCCAGGCGGCACGGTCAACGTGAGGTCTTGCGAGGAGCGAATACTCTCTTCCAGCCGCAACGATCTTTTTGTCAGTCACTTCGCTGACAACGCCTGCTTTGTCTGCCATGACACCCTGCCCCGGCGACTCAATATCCATTCGAGGAACACACAGCAAGACAAAGCAAACAAGACATGTCCCAAACACCCAGTACATAACAGCACGGGCGCCATGTTTATCGGAAAGCCAGCCACCCAAAGCACGAATGACCCCGGAAGGAAAGCTGAAGATGCTCGCCATCAAACCCGCAAGCGCAACGCTCATGCCGTACGCGTTGACGTAGTATGGGATCAGCCACTGAGCCAGGGAGACAAACCCGCCAAACACCACAAAATAATACAGACCGAATCTCCACACTCTTGTATATCTCAGCGGAGCAAGCCGCTCCTTCAATGTCAGGCTTTGACTGTGTTCAATCTTTCTTGTTTTTGTGAACAGGAAGAATATGACAGCCATGGCGACGAGCGCAAGTGCATAGACCTTCGGAAGGGTCCGCCAACCCTCGATGTTCTCCCCATTGTTCGTAAAATACTTCAGCATCGATGGAGCAGCCAGGCTTGTTAACGCCGAGCCCGCGTTCCCCGCTCCGAAAATTCCCAACGCCGTGCCCTGCCGTTCCTTCGAGAACCAGATGGAGCTATATGCGATTCCAACAGCAAACGAGCCTCCGGAAAGGCCAAAGCCGAGGCTGCCCCAAATAAACTGCTCATAGGATGACGCCATGCTCATCAGGTATGTCGGAACTGCCGCTACGAGCATGAGCAAACCGTACACAATGCGTCCGCCGTATTTATCAGTCAGAACTCCGAGAGGGAGCCTTACGATCGATCCTGTCAGCACCGGGATACCGATCAGCCAGCCGATCTGTGCTTTGTCCCAGGAGAAAACTCCTTGATCAACCAAAAACGTTATGAGCACGCCATTCATTGTCCAAACGGCAAAACAGACCGTGAACGCCAGTGTGTTCATGGCGAGAACGATGTACGACTGTCGGGTTTCGGTTGTCATCATCATTCTCGGCAGTTACGGAACATGCCTCACATTTCGCCACATGGCATACCACCTCACCACTTGCGGCTTCCGCCAGAGATACGGATTGGGAACAACCAGAATGTGGACAAGCCTCGTGAACGGAGCAACCGTGATCATGGTATAAGCGCTTACCATGTGCAGCTTTACCATGAAAGGCATCGCTGTGATATAGGTAATGTCGGGGCTGAGCGTAATGAGGGACCACAGGTACGGTGTTGCGAGGGCGGAAAACCATGAAGATCCCCATCCGTGAAACAGAGCAATGTAAATGCCGCTGATAATTTGCAGCATGATGTTGGCAAACACGATCCAATCTGCCGTGCTTGTGACTTTCTTGATTTTTGGGTCGGTGATCCGCCTTACGATCATGCTGACGAGGCCGATCAGGCACAGCAGAGCTGCTACAAACGCGGAGCCTTCGAGAATGTACAGACGCAGGGGCACACTATTCCACCACAACAGCTCCCTGGGGAGGAGAAATGCAAATATATGCCCCGCAAGGACTGCGATGATTCCATAATGGAACGGAACCAACCCCCAAAAATGATGCTTGTTTTCAAGAAACTGTGAAGACAAACTGGAGAAGGTGAACGACTCCGTTCGATATCGTCGTATGGAAACGAAGAGGAAAAGGGTGATCGAGAGATATGGGAACACAATAAAGAATATCGTGTCCCACAGGAACGGGCCAAATGTCACGTTCATAGGCTATGCTCCGGTTTGAGAGGTGACAAACGGTACTGCGAGCTCTCGTACAGCTTTCATGACGTGCTCGTACGGGTTGTTCTTGTCCGCAAAACCTGAAATCATTTTGTCGATCGCTTTCATGAACCGGGTTGAAACAAACACCTCGGCCTCTTCAGCGCTCATCCGCGACAAAGACAGAAGGACGTGAGAGATGTGATCCGGCAATTCTGACGATTCTTCAACACCGCATCGTTTCAGCAGATCCCTCATTTGTACCAAGAACGCTCCTCGTTCATATGTCTCGCCATAGAGGTGCCATCCGAGTTCGAGACTGCAAACGGGGTTCACGTCGAACGTTCTCGTGTAGAGCTCCTCGAGATCTTCCAGCGTGTGGCCTGTTGTTTCTTCCTTGAACTTCCTGAAATGAGAAACCACCGGCTCCCGGGCTTCCGGGAATAAAAGGCTGTCTGCAAGGCTCATGCAGCGGGTAACACGCAGCAGATAGTCTTCTCTTGGGTAAGAGACGATCGCTGCGCATTCATCAAAGATGGGACGGAGCGCTTGCATCACAGACCTCTCTGGGGAGCTTCCATGAATCCAAATCCCACCTGAGTCTTGTGCTCCTGCGGGTCCCGCATCATTTCAATCGCTTCTTCCCTGTGCATGGGAGGTATAACGAATCTCTCTTCAAAAGTGCATAACGACGTCAGCTCGTAGATTGCCTCGGCCTCGGCGGCCGTGCAGTCCGCTTCCCTCAGAAGTTGTTCAGCTGTGGCGATGCTGATATCGCCGACAGTCTTTGCTCGCCGATACACTCTGACAGCTTTTTGTTTTTTCAACGCGTAGACGAGTTTTCCCTGATGACCGGCGCCGAACAGGTTCGCAAGAAACTGGAGCGGGACCCGCGCATCTTCGATATCATGGAAAAACTCCGTCGAAACACTGGTCACCGTGTCATCATTTCGGGTTGCCATCACGGGCGACAAGGGTGGCACGTAGAACAGCATGGGCATCGTTCGGAATTCAATGTGCGGCGGGAGCGCCAGCTTCCACTCCTTCACAAATTTGTACACTGGTGAACTCTGTGCAGACTCAATCACCGAATCATGGATGCCGTTTTGCTGCGCAGCTTGGATGACGGCGGCGTCGTTCGGGTTCAAAATGATGGAACGATGCCCGTCAATGAGCTGGTCGTCCGGCAGTTTCGCGACTTCTTCCAAACGATCGGCATCGTACAGGAGCACTCCCAGATAACGGATTCTACCGACGCAGGAATGAAAGCAGGCCGGAGCTTGTCCTGTTTCAAGGCGCGGATAGCACAGCACGCACTTCTCGGATTTGCCCGTGTTCCAGTTGTAAAACGTTTTCTTGTACGGGCAAGCCGCCACACACGATCTCCACCCGCGGCAGCGCTTCTGGTCGATGAGCACAATCCCATCTTCTCCACGTTTGTAAAGCGCTCCGGACGGACAGGAAGCGACGCAGCTCGGGTTGAGACAATGGTTGCAGATTCGCGGGAAGTAGAAGAAAACCAGGCGTTCAACAGCTGAAAGCTGCGCACGTTGATCAGGGGTTAGACCCTTGAGGTTTGGGTCATTCTCCGCGTACACGGGGGATCCGCCGAGGTCATCATCCCAGTTCGGGCCGGCTTCTACGTTCATATACTCGCCCGTCACCATCGAAATCGGCCGTGCGGTTGGCTGGTCGGACCCTTCCGGCGCGTTGAATAATTCGTCGTATTTATATGTCCACGGTTCGTAATAGTCATCCATGCTCGGCATGGAAGGGTTGTGAAAGAGATTTGTGACCGTCTTCGACTTGCTCGTGGATTTTAGCAGCAACTTTCCGTTTTCAGCTTTTTCCCACCCCCCCCGGTATTTCTCCTGATCTTCCCATTTTGTAGGAAAACCGGTGCCGGGTTTGGTCTCCACGTTGTTCCACCACATATACTCCGTGCCCTTCCGGTCCGTCCAGATATTCTTGCATGCCAGCGAACACGTGTGGCACCCGATGCATTTGTCAAGGTGAAAGACCATTGAGATTTGGCTTCGAACGTTCATGTCCTTGCTCCTTCGGTTACCAAACGAGTTCAGGAAGTTTGCGAACGAGAATATGGGTATCCCTGTTGCAACCGACCGGGCCCCAGTAGTTGAAGTGGTAAGTAAATTGTCCGTAACCGCCGATCATCAGGTTGGGTTTCAATCGTGTGCGTGTCAGACTGTTGTGTCCTCCGGCCCGGCGGTTGTTTCGCAGTGGCGATTTCGGCACCGATAAAGTCCTTTCCGGCGAGTGGTAAATAATGCAAATCCCGCGCGGGATGCGCGCACTCACGGCCGCACGTGTGACCACGACGCCATGGTCGTTGTACACTTCGACCCAGTCATTGTCGTTGATTTCAAGATCCTCAGCGTCTTTGTCATTCATCCAGAACGGCTCTATTCCGCGGGAAAGAGTTGTCATCCTTTGGTTGTCGCCATACGTCGAATGGATGTGCCATTTGCCATGAGGGGTGAGAAAATTCAGCATCTTCGTTTTACCTGCGTCGGTTGAGAAACGAAGGTCGGCGTATTGCGTTGGCAGCGGCTTCGGCTTGTATGTCGGGAGATGTTCACCATACTGAATGTACCCCGGATGGTCCAGGTATAAATGCTGCCGTCCGGTGAGTGTTCTCCAGGGGACGTTCGTTTCAACGTTGTATGTGAAGGGCGAGTACGCTCTGCCGTTCTCCGTTAACCCGGACCACATGGGGCTGTTCAAAAGGCGGAAGGGCTGGCCCTGAAGCGATTTGTAGTTCGTCCTGACTCCGCGGTTCTTTTCCGCCAGGTGGGCAAGCGGAAGCCCGATTTTTTCTTCCATGTTTTTATATGACCGGTAGGCCAGTTCCCCGTTTGTGACCGTCGCAAGATTTAGAATGACATCGCACACCATTTGGTCTTTGGTCAGCGACGGGTACGCTTTTCCGTCAAAGCTGTTCGTGGGCCCTGTTTTCACCATTTCATCGTAGAAATCTTCGATGGCATATTTTGTCCCGTGAGCGCCGAGTCCGTTTTGTCGGGCCAGGGGGCCGAATGAGATGAACTGATTGTAGAGGTTCTTGTAGTCGCGGGTTACGACAGCAAAACTGGGCATTGTTTTTCCCGGGATTGCCTCCACCTCGCCGCTCATCCAATCGAGAATCTGAGCCTGTGCAATTTCAGCGGGGGTGTCGTGTGCAAGCGGACTCGCGACCAGCTCCTTAACGGGGGACGGGAAGTGTTTCGCTGCCAGTTCGGAAAACTTTTTCGCTATGGCTTTGAAAATCTCCCAGTCGCTTTTCGATTCCCAGCAAGGGGGGACGGCGGCGGACAAGGGATGGATGAAGCTGTGCATGTCGGTCGAGTTCAAGTCGGCCTTCTCGTACCAGGTCGCCGCCGGAAGGACGATATCGGAATATAAAGCAGACGTGTCCATCCGGAAGTTCAAATCCACGACGAGGTCCATTTTCCCCTGCGGAGCCTGTTCATGCCAGACAACTTCCTTCACCGAGTCCTTGGCAAGATCCTGAGAAACAAAGTTGTCATGAGTTCCCAGGTAATGGCGCAGGAAATATTCGTGGCCCTTTGCACTCGACATGAGTGCATTGCCCCGCCAGATATACCAAACCCGCGGCCAGTTCTCGGGTGCGTCGGGATCCTCCACGGAAAACCTTAACTTCCTCGATTTAAGATCGTCCACAACTTTTTTCACGATTTCTTCGTTCGTCTTTGCGCCGGCATCCTCGGCGTCTTTCACCACATCAATGGTGTTCCGGTTGAACTGCGGATAAAACGGGAGCCAACCGCTCCTCACCGCCCGAATCTGAGTCTCCATCGCATGACCCTTGGGAAGCGGTCCTTTATCAAAGTTCTGTGGAACCGTATGATAGTCTGTGAATTCCTTTTCATAACGCCACTGGTCGGTGTTGACATAGTGCCATGAGGGGGCGTTCTGCTGTCGTGAAGGCCCGTACCAATCCTTGGCAAACGCAATGTTGGCCCACGGCTCCATCGGCGCGAGTTTTTCCTGGCCAACATAATGGGCGAGTCCGCCGCCGTTCACGCCGATGCAGCCGCAAAACATCAGCGCATGGATCCCGGCCCGATACATCAGGTTCGCATGATACCAGTGGTTAATGCCCGCACCGATGATGATCGTGCATTTCCCGTTTGTGTACTCTGCCGTGCTTCCCCACTCGCGTGCGAACTTGATAAGGTCTGCCCGCCCGATTCCAGTAAACTTCTCCGACCATGCCGGCGTAAACGGCTTGTCCTCATCGTCATAATCTTTCGGATAATCCCCATCCAGCCCTCGATTGACTCCGTATTGGGCCATCAAGAGGTCGAACACTGTCGTGATACACACCTTCTTCCCGTCTGCCGTTTTGAGAAACCTTACCGGCACGTGGCGGGAGTGGCTCTTTCCTTCCGCGAAATCGTCGAAGCGCACGGGGACGCTTTTCTCGGAAGTTCCATTGAACGTGAGTGCTGGCTTGATGTCGGATCCGTCCTCTGCGTCTTTCAGCACGAGGTTCCACTTCCCCTTTTCATTCCCCCAGCGGTGCCCGACACTTCCCATGGGCATTTTTGGCTCTTTCCCGGCTTCATCCCACATGAGGAATTTCCATTCTCCCTGGTCGGTATTCGCATATTTCGTCAGCCGTTGGGCCCTCAGCAACTGTCCCGCTTCGTACACACCCTTGGATTCCGTCAGCTCGACGAGAAAAGGCGCATCGGTGAATTTCTTCATGTAATCTGTGAAGTACGGGACTTCTCGTTTCTGATGAAACTCGGTCAACAGAACATGATTCACTGCCATCCACCACGCTCCGTCCTGACCCGCGTTAATTGATACCCACTGGTCGGCGTACTTTGCAACCTGGTTGAAATCCGGCGCGAACACATACATCTTTGTGCCGTTATGCCGCGCTTCTGCAGCAAAGTGAACGTCCGGCGTCCGGGTCATGTTGAGGTTTGAACCCATGACCGCAAGGAGCTTGGCATTGTACCAATCGGCAGATTCACTGACATCTGTCTGTTCGCCCCACGTTTCCGGAGAAGCCGAAGGAAGGTCGCAGTACCAGTCATAGAAAGAGAGCGAAAGCCCGCCCATGAGCTGCATCAAACGCGCACCTGCGGCGTAGCTGACCATCGACATCGCTGGGATCGGAGAAAAACCCGCAATGCGATCCGGCCCGTGCGCCTTAATCGTGTGGATGTTTGCCGCGGCCATCAACTCAAGGACTTGATCCCACGTCGTTCGGCGAAATCCACCTTTGCCACGGGCGCGTTGCCACCGTTTTCGTTTTTCCGGGTCTGACACGAGCGACTTCCACGCCTCCACAGGGTCTTCATGCTCCATCTTCGCTTTTTTCCAAAGATCAAGCAGCGCACCGCGGATATACGGATATTTCACGCGAAGAGGACTGTACAAATACCACGAGAACGCGATCCCACGTTGACATCCCCGTGGTTCGTACGGCGGCAAGCCATTCTCGAGCATCGGATAATCCAAACCCTGCATCTCCCACGTGACGATTCCATCTTTCACGTGGATCATCCAAGTGCAGCTCCCGGTGCAGTTCACACCATGTGTGCTTCGAACGACTTTGTCATGCTGCCACCGATTTCGATAAAACTCCTCCCAACTTCGAAGCTGTGGATTTTCTTCGTCTTTAATCCAGGGGATTTTTCCATCCTTGCTCATCGTCGATTCTCCCATTTCATTTCTCGTACCAGAACCCGCCGAACAGAGCGGAACCTTTTATTCCATACCACATCGAAAAACCCGAGGACGACGACTGCCCCGACAAGGCCGATGAGAATGAAATTCAATCTCGCAGTCGACGGGTCCTCCGGACTTCTACTCAGCAGGCTTTGAAAATACGCAGTGAGGGCAAGAACTTCTTCCGGGTCGATCGGTTGTTTTTTAAAAACAGAAAGCATTGCGGGTGTCGCCGGCGCGGAAAGCCATGTCGAGAGAGTCTTCCGTCCCTGGTATCGCTCAAAGACGGTTGTGAGCTCTGGTGCGAGCGTCCCTCCTCCGAATCCGCCGATCCCGTTCACCGAATGGCAGGAGATGCAACCAGGGCCCGAGTTCTTTAAGGCCTCCAGTCCCAGGAAGAGTCGCTTCCCTCGTTCAACGTCGGCCGATGTGAAGGGACGGTCGCTGATTTGGAAACCGGCGAACTGTGATTTTTCCAGTTTCGATTCAGCGTCGATGAGGTACAGCAGCGCTTCCGCCCGCTGCCGAGTCATTCCCGGAAGCGTGGGCATTGTCACTCCACGCGATGCAGTCAGAAGCTCGACAGCATAAGGATCGCCTGCATCG
>Ga0206225_1000096_pt1 | contig 11289 bp, 14 predicted proteins | sample MancosB2_FD_155470 | JGI IMG/M metagenome (GOLD analysis project Ga0206225, IMG submission 155470) | Subsurface sediment microbial communities from Mancos shale, Colorado, United States - Mancos B2 | ecosystem: Environmental > Terrestrial > Deep subsurface > Rock core/Sediment | place: USA...
GGCGTGCCGCTCGTTTTATCGACAGATGGGATTTGACGTCCAGCCCATTTTAGACCGAAGCGATATGTTTGAGCGCAATGGTAAAAACCAGCATGCCTTTTGCACTAATATCGATCGGAAAAAAGACGTTCGGACACTGAATAATGTCAAATCATCTATCAAGTGGCTGGAGACGGTGTTGCATGAACTGGGCCACGCCATCTACGAGCTGGGTTTTGACGATTCGTTGCCGTGGCTTTTGCGCGAGCCGCCTCATATGATCACGACGGAAGCGATGGCTCTGGTGGCGGGGCGGCAGGCCTACAGGAGCGCGTCGCTGCTGGATCTCGTTGGTGGAAAACCCATGGAATTGATGCAAAAAGCCGACGCCAGTCTGCAGCGGCGCCAGCTGATCTTCAGCCGCTGGGTGATGGTGATGAGCGCGTTTGAGAGCGAGCTCTATCGCGACCCGCGGCAGGATCTGAATCGCCTCTGGTGGCAGCTGATTGAAAAATATCAAAAGATTTCACCACCACCCGGCCGTGAAGGAAAAGCCGATTGGGCGGCGAAGTACCACATTGGCTTGGCACCCGTCTATTATTTCAGCTACTTGCTGGGCGAGCTTTTCGCCTCTTCGATTGAGGAGGCTCTGGAAAGATCGTGCGGTCATCGACGGTTCAATACATCGGAAACAGGCCGGTTTTTGCAGGAGAAGCTCTTTGCTCCGGGTAATCGGTGGAGCTGGGGGGAGCTTGTTCAGAATGTGACCGGGGAGCCATTGACATCGGGGGCGTGGTTGAAGGAATTTTGTTAATGGAGTCCAAAGGCAATTTTTAAGGCCCCGTCGACAAGTCTCATTGTTTCCGGATCGGCGGATAATATTTTACCTGTCAATCGAGAGCGGTCTACTGCGCGACATTGATTCAGTAAAATTTTGCTCTGTTTTCAATTTGGGAGCGTCATAATTGAATGGAAAATTTATTTTGAAGATTTTTTCCTTTCAAAGTGGTGAAAGTCAATGTGATACATGTTTTTTTAGATAGTTTGAAACCTGGCTAGGTGGTACAATGTCTTTGTATACCGGGAGTGATTCAAAAATTGGGAATAGGCAAGGAGGCTGCTTGAATTTGGGTCAGGCGAAGCCGGTGCCGAGGAAGCTCAACTTGAATAAGTTGGGCGACCGAGGCAGGCACAAAGGCAACGCAAAGCCGACGCCGCTTAAACCGATTTTTGAATCACGAGCGGTATAAGAGACTTAATTAATAGGTGATGATGTTATCAACCAGAACATTAGGTGCGGCTGTTAGAGGGAGCCTTGCCTTTGTTCATTTCCCAAGAGCTGGATTTGTTCATTCAATAAGACGGTTCTCTTTCCACTCATTCTCTACATCAGCCGATAAGATTATTTGTCAGTGTGGAGAAGAATTGCCAAAAACAGAGGAAATTCTTGATTTATTCAAAAATAGAAACGTCAGAATGGTTACTCAATTGTGCAATTGTAGGCAGCTTAGATCATATAACTTTACTCAAAGAAAAAACTGCGAACTTTCAAAAGAACTCAATAAAATTTCTGCTTTAATTTTACCTTCGTTTGATGACGTTGTCTATCGTGCCGATCAGACATTTGTAATGTTAGAATCTCTAAAAACTCCTCCACAAGGAGATTTTGGAGATTTGACAGGAGATCATGGAAAGCAAGTTTCAATTTTCTTAAAACATTGCTTACAAAAAAAGCTTATTTCTTCAGTAGGATCTGTTTTAGATGTAGGGGGACAGAACACTTCTACCGTTGAATTGATATCGCAGGTTTTAAATAAACCTTCCCTTCCGTCATTGATTATTGATTTGAGTTCAGTTACCCCAGCAATCACTCCATCTCGACCCAACATTAAATATGCTATTGGAGACGCGTGTCGTTTTTTTTCGTCGGAAAAATATCAAGCTTTTGTTAGCGATATTATTACCGATGCTCCAAGCTTAGTTCTTTTTAATAATATATTAAACGTATTAAATGCGACAGACGGATGGGCGACTTTACAGGTCGCTTGGTCGAGACTGCGTACTGGAGATTACCTATTTATAAGCGGTCTCGTTCCAGAACAACTAGAAAAACACAGAATGAAAAAGTTTCACGAAATAGATGGTATTGTAGAGTTTCGTTATAAAGACAGGTTTTACAAGTCTGCGCTTTCACCTGATTTTGCTGACTTTGTTGAGGTAAGGCTTAAGAATGTTTCAGTACTTATAAAAGAAACATTTAAACAGACTGTTGAAATTAAACTCCCGCAACTAACGGAGGAAGTTCATGGCTATCGATTGTTAGCATTAAGAAAAGCATAACAACTATCAAGTGTAAAATTCACCTATCTCTCATTGATGTTGAGTGTCACAATTCTGTAAATTCTGGCTATGTTATAAAAGAAGGGTTACCGCCATATGCTTGGTGCATGTATGACGAGTACTCTGATAAGCAAAACCGTTCATATGCATCCGAGATTTTTTCTAAGTCGTCTCCACAAACAACCTTAACAGCATGAGACTGCTTGAAGCTTTCCAATTGTTCAATATGCTTATTTTTAAAATCTTCAAAGGACAAGAGCTTTCTCATATTTTTAACCTGTTTAACTTTTCGATTTGTGCTAAAAAAACGACAGTTTAGCTGCCCCCGTAAATTGAAACCATATGAATGTTTATTCCCTTCTCTTAATAACAAGCCCAAAAAAATCTTGCCAGACATTTTAGTCTCCTGTTGAAAGTGAAAAATATTTTCGTTTAAAGCACCTAAATAATCAACTCATTTCCACACGAAAGGCAGGTATTTCCATTAGATTTGTGAAGAAAGTGAAATATTTGAAAATTTTGCATGCCCAGGGCCCTTGGAAGGGATGGGCAAGCAGCCGATAGCGGGCTAATGGCTGCCTAATAGAGTCGTATAGAGTCGTTGCAGGAAGTGGACCGTGGATGGCTGCTCGAGACGTTCGAAACTCTGGCTAGGGAGTCGGATGCGGCTTATGCCCAAATGTTAAAGGGCATTGAAGCATCGCAGCAAAAGCGATTTTCCACCTCGAAAACCGGTCCTTGGGCCTGGAGCGATCCGTTTTGCCAGGAAGATCCGCTCGATTCGCGGGAGTTGGATCAGTTGGTGGATCATGTGGACATTCCGGCGGCGTGCCGCTCGTTTTATCGGCAGATGGGCTTTGACATCCAGCCCATTTTGGATAGAAGCGATATGTTTGAACGCAATGGTAAAAACCAGCATGCCTTTTGCACCAATATCGATCGGAAAAAAGACGTGCGGACCCTCAATAATGTCAAATCGTCCATTAAATGGCTGGAGACGGTATTGCATGAGCTGGGCCACGCCATCTACGAGCTGGGTTTTGACGATTCGTTGCCGTGGCTTTTGCGCGAGCCGCCTCATATGATCACGACGGAAGCGATGGCTCTGGTGGCGGGGCGGCAGGCCTACAGGAGCGCGTCGCTGCTGGATCTCGTTGGTGGAAAACCCATGGAATTGATGCAAAAAGCCGATGCCAGTCTGCAGCGGCGCCAGCTGATCTTCAGCCGCTGGGTGATGGTAATGAGCGCGTTTGAAAGCGAGCTGTATCGCGATCCGCGGCAGGATCTGAATCGCCTCTGGTGGCAGCTGATTGAAAAATATCAAAAGATTTCACCACCACCCGGCCGAGAGAAAAAAGCCGATTGGGCGGCGAAATACCACATTGGCCTCGCTCCCGTCTATTATTTCAGCTACTTGCTGGGCGAGCTTTTCGCATCATCGATTGAGGAGGCTCTGGAAAGATCATGCGGGCATCGACGGTTCAATACATCGGAAACAGGCCGGTTTTTGCAGGAAAAGCTCTTTGCCCCGGGCAATCGGTGGAGCTGGGGGGAACTGGTGCGGAATGTGACCGGGGGGCCATTGACATCGGGGGCGTGGTTGAAGGAATTTTGTTAATGGAGTCCAAAGGCAATTTTTAAGGCCCCGTCGACAAGTCTCATTGTTTCCGGATCGGTGGATAATATTTTACCTGTCAATCGAGAGCGGTCTACTGCGCGACATTGATTCAGTAAAATTTTGCTCTGTTTTCCATTTATTGAAATAGCGACCTCGAAAGGACTAATGACATCAGTCCTTTTGCTCGTAATTGGAGCGATCAATAGAATTCGTGCGAATTGACAGGCGACATCATTTGCAACGATTAGCGCGGGTCTCGTCTTATTAATCTCTGCGCCAATGGTCGGGTCGAGGTTCACCCAAAAAATGTCCCCTCTCTTGGCTGTTACGGTTTTTTTTTTCGAACTCTTTTTACCAGTCGCCGCTTCCATCTTCAAGTGTTCCTTCCCAATTGTTCATTTCTTCAGTCTGTCCTTCATCCTCATTGGCAGCGAGATAATGTTTTTTCAAGTCGTTTTTCTTAGAAAATAGCTCTTTCCTGATGGCCTCGCTAACGAATTGACTCATTTCCCTTTTTTTTACAAAGGCGTGCAAATCGTTGGAAATATCCACGGGAATGGAAAATGTTTGATTCACTTTCTTGGTTTCGTGTTTCTTCATAACCCTATTCTACCACATCCAACATTATTGCGTAATACGTATTATGTATTACATAGTCCTTTACGCATAAGTAGCTTGATATATGTTTGTTGTGCGCTTCTTGCAGGTATATTTGGCGAATATGGCAGGCGATAGAGCCAGCCTGCAAAACGCCGCGTATGGAAAAGATCAAATATTGCTTCTTGTTCGTAAGTCAGCTCCTTAGTATATTTTTAGATCATATTTTTGCGAAAGTGGCGGAACTGGCAGACGCACTACCTTGAGGTGGTAGCGGGATCACTCTCGTAGGGGTTCGAGTCCCCTCTTTCGCATATTGCACCGATAGCTCAATGGATAGAGCACTTGGCTTCGGACCAAGGGGTTGGGGGTTCGAGTCCCTTTCGGTGCGTTTCTCTAAGGAATTGAACGCACTTCTTGCCGCAATCCTACCCCTTCAGGGGTGGGTCTAGGCAAGATATTTTATTCGTGCGGTAAGCGGCTTTAGCCGCACCGCAACCTTAAGCGGAAGGAGAATCTCCTCCTTTCAAGGAGGAGTTCTTCAAGTGTCTTGCCTGTCAGTTCATTCACTATCAAAATCTTATCGCATTGCTCAATACAAAAAAGGTTTTTGGAACGGGCTGATGGCTTTGTTCTTGCGCAAATATTCGACCCAAGCGGCTCTTGATGGGATTTCATTCCACATCAATGAAGGGGAGCTGGTCGGATACATTGGCCCAAATGGCGCGGGAAAAAGCACAACGGTAAAAATATTGTCCGGCATTCTTGTGCCGGACAATGGCTACGTGCAGGTGCTGGGAAAAGTTCCCTGGAAAAACCGACTTGAACACGTTCGCGAGATTGGCGTTGTATTCGGCCAAAGAACCCAGCTGTGGTGGGATTTACAGACCATCGAGTCATTCGAGCTTTATAAAGCGATCTATGTGATCCCTGAGCAGAAATACAACCAGGTTTTGAAAACACTCATCGACACTTTGGATCTGGCCGATTTGCTGCATATCCCCGTGCGCCAGCTCAGTTTAGGTCAGAGGATGCGCTGCGATTTGGCGGCCTCGCTTCTTCATTCTCCAAAAATCCTGTTTCTCGATGAGCCCACGATCGGTCTGGACGCTGTGAACAAATTGGCCGTGCGCGATTTTATCCGGCATCTCAATCAAGAGCAAAAAGTGACGATCCTGCTCACCACACACGACATGGATGATATTGAAGCGCTTTGTCAGCGGGTCATCGTCTTGAATGAAGGAAAAGTCTATTTTGACGGAGCCTTGACGGATTTACGAAAAAAAGTCTTGCCTGAACGGCGTCTCGTCGTCGATTTGCTCAAAGAACACGATCGAATTGCTGAAAAGAATGCGGACGTCATCAAACAGGAAGGTCATCGCGTCTGGTTACAATTTAACCCCATGATTATTTCTGCTCCCGAACTGATTGCCCGCATCACTGCGAAACACGCGGTGAGCGATCTTTTTGTGGAAAATCCCCCGATCGAGGAGTTGATCGCCAATCTATACTGGAATCAGAATCGGTCAACCACCCCTCCCTAAAGGGAGGAGCTTGAAAAGAAATTAACAAGCTCGAAGTTGACCAGCCTTAACTTTAGAGAAATCTAAAGCTACGTTAGGAGCGAATATATAGGTACCGTGGGATGCTTCTCCAGTCCCACGCTCTACGGTAAGTGGTTAAACAGGCGTACGGGTTAAACCAGTGCTGCTTACACACAAACCGCTCCATAACATTGGCGAGGAGACCATTACCCGGGAAACCGGAGCGCGGGTAACCGCAAAAGGTATTTTTTAAATGAGTGTGTTTGTTTTAGACAAAAACAAAAAGCCCCTCATGCCGTGCCATCCGGCACGCGCAAGGGATTTGCTTGCAAAAGGAAAAGCCGCCGTATTTCGGCGTGCTCCTTTTACGATTATTTTAATCAAACGAGCAAATGGGATTTGCCAAGATCTTATCCTTAAATTTGATCCTGGCAGTAAAACGACGGGAGTGGCTCTCGTCGCAAATTTTGAGTGTAGCGATTGTGTCATTTGGGCGGCTCATTTAAAACACCGGGGAGCCGCTATAAAAAAAACTCTGGATCAAAGAAGGGCGCTTCGCAGGGGAAGAAGATCGCGCCATACACGCTATCGAGCTTCTCGTTTTGAAAATCGAACGCGGCCGTCCGGATGGCTGCCGCCATCTATCCAATCGAGGGTAGATCAAGTAGCTCGCCTGGGGTTGCGACTCTCTCTCATAGCCCCCGTAACATCTGTTGCTGTTGAAACGGTTCGTTTCGATATGCAAAAACTTAAGAATCCGGAAATTTCAGGAGCAGCCTATCAACAAGGCACTCTTTTTGGCTATGAGGTGCGAGAATATCTCCTCGAAAAATGGGGAAGAAAATGCGCCTATTGCGAAAAAACGGATATCCGATTGGAGATTGACCACATCGTTCCCAAAAGTTCCGGAGGAACAAACGCAGTCGGAAATCTCACTATTTGCTGCAGAAATTGTAACGAAAAAAAAGGGAATAAGGCACTTCAAGATTTCTTAAAACAGCCTGTAAAGGTTGCTCAGATTCTTTCTAGCAGCAAAAGGACTCTTAAAGACGCCGCAGCCGTAAATGCCTCAAGGCTTGCAATAGGAGAAGCTCTGTCCGTTCTTGGCAAACCGATTTCTTACTGGAGCGGAGGGCAAACGAAGCACAATAGACAGAAACAAGGATTTCCTAAGGAACATTGGCTGGATGCCGCATGCGTAGGCGATTTTGTCTCGCTGACAATTCCGCAAGAAATTTCCGTACTGGAAATGACTGCAAAGGGAAGAGGCTCTCGCCAAAAATGCTTAGTCGATCGCTTTGGGTTTCCAAGAAGTGCTCCCAAAGCGCAAAAACGAGTCTTTGGCTTTCAAACAGGTGATCTCGTTTCTGCAACCGTCCCTTCTGGAAAAAAGCAAGGACATTACCGAGGATGTGTTGCTGTAAGAGCGACAGGTAATTTTAATATTCAAACTCCATGTGGAGTGATTCAAGGAATTCACGCCAAACACTGCGTCCTTACGCAGCGTATGGATGGCTATTCATACATACATTTAAAAGAGGAGCGGCACTTCCTCCCCGGCCTAAAGGCCGGAGTTTCCGTGCCGTCAAGAGGATGAACGGTTATTGGGCGATCTTTCAAATGAGAATAAAGGTTCTCTTTCAGTATCGAGCGGCAGCCGTTGCGGCGATGATGGCCCAGCTTTTTTGGGGAATCCTCATGACGATGATTTTTCGGGCGTTTTTTTCATCCACTTCCAATCCTGAACCTATCACGCTATCCCAATCGATCACTTTCATCTGGCTGGGCCAGGCACTGCTTCAGCTTTTGCCCTGGACCATTGATCGAGAGCTCGAAGCTCAAATCAAAAACGGGAACGTCGTCTATGAATTGGTTCGCCCTCTGGATTTGTATGCCCTGTGGTTTGTTCGATCCATGTCGTTGCGGATCATTCCCACTTTGATGCGATGCGTTCCGATTTTTTTGGTGGCTGGATTGTTTTTCGATCTGGAGCCGCCGGTTTCATGGGGGGCCGGGGGTATATTTTGTTTGTCGATTATTTGCGCAGTTTTTCTTTCATCGGCCATTACGACACTTGTGCTGATTTCTCTATTTTGGACGCTTTCCGGAGAGGGAATTCAGCGTTTATTGCCTCACTTGAGTCTATTTCTATCAGGAGTCAGCCTACCTCTTCCTCTTTTCCCCCAATGGATGCAGTTATTCTTGAGCATCCAGCCCTTTCGCGGCATCATGGATATTCCTTGCAGGTTCTATACCGGGGTCATTCCCGTGGCTCATGCATGGAAGTACATCGGTTTTCAGCTTTTCTGGATTGCCATTCTTGTCTGGTTTGGCCAATTTCTCATGAAGCGAGCGACGCACCGTTTTGTGATTCAAGGGGGATAATCCATGTTCTTTTGGAAGCTCATTTCCATTTCGATCCGCTCGCAAATGCAATACAGCGCCTCCTTTCTGACGCTTTGTTTAGCTCATTTCCTGGCCACATCGGCTTATATTTTAGGTGTTTGGGCTTTGTTTGATCGTTTTCACATGGTCAAAGGATGGACGTTTTATGAAGTGTGTCTCATCTATGGCATCGTCAATATCGGTTATGGAATCGCTGAATCGTTTGCGAGAGGATTTGAAAATTTTAGCCGAACGTTAATTCAGGGCGATTTCGATCGGATTCTTTTGCGCCCCGTTCGCCCGCTTATTCAGATGGCCACTCATGATGTTCAGCTCATGCGGCTGAGCCGCGCCCTTCAGGGAGGGCTCGTTCTGGCCTGGAGTTTGTCTCATTTCTCATTTAGTATGTTTTCGATCCAGACGCTGGTGATCGTTTTTTCAATCATCGGTACAGCGAGCCTTTTTTATGGGCTGCTCATCATTCAGGCGGCGATTTCTTTTTGGACGATCGAAACGCTGGAAATCATGAGCATCACAACGTATGGAGGATTGCAGGCGGGTCAATATCCAATGAGCATTTACGATCGGCCCTTTCGACTCATCTTTACTATTTTAATTCCGCTGTCTTGCGTCGCGTATTACCCCGTAGCCATTTTGCTGCGACACGAATCGATTCCGATCGGGTGGGCTGTTATTGCGCCTCTATCCGGCCTCATTTTTCTCTATCTCGCATGCCGGCTATGGAATTTTGGTGCGCGGCATTATCTTTCCACGGGAAGTTAGGAAAGGCCGAAAGAATCTGGAATTTAGATATCGACTCCATTCTACTCAATAATTCGGCCATTTTCATAATTTCCACATTCGCTACCCCAGTAGCGGCGCTCAAGCCGCTTCGGAGCAGAAAAAAATACAGCTCGAAAAACTCAAGGCACTTGCGAAAAACACAGGAGCGACGATTGATATCCCCAACCCACAGATTGCAAAAATCGGCACACGACTCCTCAAGGAAGATAGCACCGAGAAAAATTGCCCGTTGGATGGTACGCATGTTGATTTCCTCATCGAGGCGACGATCTTGAGGCTGACCTCATTGGCCTGCGCGCAAATCACCTCTTCATTCATCAGTTTAAACCGAATTTCTAACCTTCAATGCAAAATGATGTTTAGAGAGTCGCGAAGTAAACAGAAAAACGAATATCGATTTTCGCTAGGCAGTTTTAAGATGCTCTCATAAATTTTGGAAATCATTTCCCCTTTTTGCTGAGAAGTACACTTCACAGGCAGCTTGTGAGATGTCTCCTCAATCAATACAACGACAGCATTTAAAATATTCGAATCAAAAGAGTTGGACGATTCAACAGCCAGTTCTTTGGATTCCTGATTCACCAGAATGGTCTCAATCGGTGTCTCCAATGCTTTTGATATCTTCAACAGGTAGTCGACAGTAAGGCTGCGCTGCCCGCGCTCAATGCGTCCCACTTTCTGAGAATTTTCCCCAATTTCTTTCGCCAGCTGATCGACCGAAATCCCTCGGGCTCTGCGAAATTGGCGCAATTTTTCGTAAATTTGCGGATCATCCATCTTTAAATCCATTTCCAAATCTGATTGACGCCAAGAATAAAATAATCAAAAACTGACAAAACACTATCAGGGCAAAATCCGACTTGAGCTGGCGAGGTGATCTTTAGGAGATCATCTGTCATTGAAATGAAAGGTATGTCTTCCCGTAATCGTACCAGGGTTTCTAAAGTCATAAGTCTCCTTTTTTGACGAATAAAACGTATGAATTGTAACTCCCGCTCCCATTCTGATCAACCGTCAAGAAAAAATCAGTTTTTGACTAAAAACAATCGGCGACGTAATATCTCGATCAGTTTTTGATCTTTAAGACGTGCCTTATGTTTTTACCATACACGGAGTTCTAAATTTGATCCTCACAGGCATAGAAATTAAAAAAAAAGTAGCATCCGAACAAATCGTGATCGATCCATTCGACATCAAATGCATCGAGCCGAATTCCTATCAGTTCCATCTTGGCAACACCTTATTAACCTATGACTGTCAGGTTGTTGATGCTTATGGTCAAGGGATAGAGCGCCCTGTTAAAAAAATCATCATCCCTGAAAGCGGTTTTGTATTGCTGCCGAAAAGATTTTATCTGGGCGTTACCCTGGAAGTGATGGGAAGTCATACACATGCCTGCGAACTCTATTCACGTTTATCGACGAGCTTGTGTGGAATATTCATTCAAACAAGCGCGCCCCTTGGGCATACGGGAGCCATCATTCCGTGGACATTAGAGATTGTTGTTGTTCATCCAGTACGCGTCTATGCTTTTATGCCGATTGGCAAAATTTGTTTTTGGAAAAATTTTGGCGAACCCAACATGTATAAGGGCCGCTATGGAAATTCAAAAACTGTTGTGCAATCCATGCTATCAGGACCAAACCCATGATCCTAACCGGTAAACAAATTACTCAAGAAGTGCATCGGGGAAGAATAATCATTGATCCATTCAATGAGGAATGCGTTAATCCAAACAGCTATAATTTTACGTTGTCTGACACCTTTCTGGTTTATGATATGGATGTGATTGACACACGATCAAAAAACACAACGAAAATCGTTAAGATGGAAGACAATAAACTGATCTTGGAGCCCTGGAAGCTCTATTTAGCTTCTACTCGAGAAAAAATTGGAAGCAATTATTTTGCCCCAACTTATGCAGCTAGTGTTTAATTGCAAAAATTAGCGTTCAAATAATTTGTTTGTGGTATCCTTCCCGTGGAAATATACTGGGGAGACCCGAAATGCCCAAACAAGCCG
>Ga0206225_1000097_pt1 | contig 11287 bp, 7 predicted proteins | sample MancosB2_FD_155470 | JGI IMG/M metagenome (GOLD analysis project Ga0206225, IMG submission 155470) | Subsurface sediment microbial communities from Mancos shale, Colorado, United States - Mancos B2 | ecosystem: Environmental > Terrestrial > Deep subsurface > Rock core/Sediment | place: USA...
GCCGGCTTCGACCCAGATTGGGGGAAATGGCGGGATAGGTCTCGGAACCGATCAATTATTTGGCGGCGGCGGCGGCGGAATCGCCGGCGGGTTGGGAACAGGCGCCGGCGGCGGCGGCGGAGATACTGCGTCGAGTCCATCGAATGGCGGAGCCGGGGGCGCTTTGGGCGGCGGCGGCGGCGGCGGAGCCGGCGCCAATTACGTCGGAATGGGAGGTTATGGCGGCGGAGCCGGCGGAACGGGGAGCGGATCTGCCCTGACATCGCTATTTGCCGGAGGAAACGGCGGCGTCGGCGCTGGAGGGGGCGGCGGCGGCGGCGCTGCATTGGGCGGAGCGATTTTCATTCAAAACGGAGCCAGTTTAACGATTGGCGATGCCGTCGCTTTTGCTGGTAATACAGTGACGGCTGGCAGCGGGGGCGCCTTCGTTGGCGCCGGAACGGCCGGAGCGGCAGGCACTGCCTGGAGTCCTGATATTTTCATGGTCTCGGGCGGTTCTTTAATTTTTAATCTCACGGCCGCTCCTTTGACGATTACTACGGCTATCTGTAGCGATCAGTCGAGTACATCGACGACGGGTGGATTGACCTTGTTGGGCACTCAAACCCTGACTTTGTCCAGCGCTTTAAATACATATTCAGGCGGAACGCATATTCACAGCGGCACTTTGAACGTTTCTTCCGATGGCGCACTCGGCAGTTTTTTATCCGGCATCACGCTGGATTCCGGGACTCTTCAGGCCGGAGCTGCTTTCAATTCATCGCGAAATATCAGTTTAATTGGCCCAGGAACCATCGATACAGGAGGATTTAATCTCACATTATCTGGGGCAATCAGCGGCGGCGGCTCGCTGACTTTCATCAACGGCGCAGCGGTGACATTATCTGGCGTGAATACCTATAGCGGAAGCACATCGGTGGGAGCTGGAGTGACGTTGCAGGGAAATACCACTTCTTTGCAGAACAATATTACTCATAATGGAGTGGCGCTCATTTTTAACCAGACGGCGAGCGGCACTTATAGCGGATCATTGAGCGGGGCAGGCCCTTTAACGATCCAGGGAGTCGGAACTTTTCATCTTACCGGAAATAGCGCCGCGTATACCGGCGCTGTGAGCGTGGCGGCGGGAATGGAGCTCAATGTGAATGGATCCATTGCCAACGCCTCTTCTACTACCATTCCCGCCGGCGCAGCGATTAGCGGCTCGGGTACGGTTGGAAACCTCATCAATAGCGGAACGATCAATCCCGGCAATAGCATTGGGACAATCACCATCAATGGGGCATTGGTTTTAAATCCGGCATCTTTGATCAATATTGAATTCAACGATCAGGCCTCCCTCGATTTGATTCAGGTGATCGGCGCTCCGGGAACGGCGGCATTAAATGGAGCCGTTGCATTTACTCCACTACCTGGTTTCTATGGCTTTGGCCGAAGCTATACTTTTTTGACATCGTCGGGCCTCGGCGGTTCGACATTCTCATCTTTTTCCATATCAAACCCCACTTTCATTCCTACTCTTTCCTATACGGCCACTGATGCGACCTTGACGATTGCGATTATCACTCCGTTTGCCGGGTTTCCGTTTATCAATGAAAATGAGCAAAGCGTGGGAAATAATGTCGACGCGCTGAATGCGGCAGGAGAATTGCCGCTCTCGTTAAAAAATTTGATCGATTCATTGGCGGGTTTCAGTTTTGGAACGATCAATGGCGTTTTGGATCAGATGCATCCCGCGCCCTATAGTGCATTGACCGATCTTCAAACCGAAGTCGGGGGAAGGCTGGTTTCTCTTTTTCATAAAAAGCCCAATATGCCGTGCGGTTGTATTCGGCCGAATCGCATCTGGGCGGAGCCTTTTGGGAATTGGCTGAGACAAGGCTCCATGGGAGAGCAAGTGGGCTTTGAAGCGGTCTCGCGTGGTATCGCCGGAGGGGTCGATCGGGAAATCGTTAATGAATGGGTGATGGGAATCGGAGGCGCATATCAAGAGAGCGATTTGACCCTGAACTCAGGACGAGGAAACGGATCGATCCATGGGTATTATGGCGCTTTTTATACGGATTATGGCTCGGATCATTTTTATTTAGGCCTGACATTTCTAGCGGGTCAAAATAATCAGCACCTCACGCGCCACATTCAATTCGTATTCAATCAGTATGAAGCTACCGGAGAGAGCGATTCATTTGATATGATTGGGCAGTTGGCTACGGCCTATCTGTTCGGCTCACCGGCCGGTTTTGTTTACCCGTACGCCAATGTCGATATTCTTCATTTTAAAGCGGGCAAATTTCAGGAAACGGGTGCTGATCCTTTGAATCTGGACGTTAGGGGTCACAACGCCACAACCTTGCGGAGCGAGGCCGGAATCGCCCTGCAGGTCCAGGATACGAATTACCAGCGAACCATGTGCATTGCGCCCTTTTTGTCTCTCGGCTGGGCCATGGAATGTCCTTTAATTCGATCACCCTACACAGCCAATTTCTCGGGCGGGCCCATCTCCTTCAAAGCTCACGGGTGGAATCACACCTGGCAGCTTTTTTCCTTTGCCTTCGGCCTCAATCTGACCTACAAAATGCTCTCAATTTCAGGACAATACATGGGAGAGAGCTCTCCCAACGGATGCGATGAATATTTCGGCCAGCGATGCAATATCCGCATCGATCTTAATTGGTAAGATGAGTTATTGGATTGAATGTCCTATACTTGATGGTTGCGGATTGAAGAAGTCTGATATCTCTTGAGGAGTTGAGCCAAGAAGATTCAGGAATGCTGCCGTGACTCGATGATCGGGCTGAGATCTAGTTAATTCTAATGCCTTCGTAATAGTTGCTTGATCGTTCTTGGATAAGAATGTGCGAATCGCATTCACTAGGTTAGAGGCGTCGCCTTTATTTTCTATGGTGTTAGCGATTAGTGCTGTCATTAGTTGAGGTAATTGGTCGTGTTCTCTGGCGGTTGATATTGCTGTCTCGAGAACATCCTTGGATATATCCTTAATGAAGTGACTGATTGCCACTGAGCCACCGTTTTCTGCCTCGAGGCATGCCAATGCAGTAATTATATAATATTTTAAACATTCTGGGTTTGCTGGGTCTTTATGTTTGTTGATTTCAGCCAAGAGAGTATTAATGTCCTCGATATCATAGCTGCTAATAATTCCTACTTCTTTCAATTTTGCCAGCTTTTGAACAAGCATTAATAAGTTAAGCCGTTTAGTGAGCTCTTCGCGGGATAACCCCAAAAGCGAGGTGGTGTTAAAACAGTTACGTTGTTTAATAAAGCGGTTTAATGCAGTATTTAAAGTTTCCGGTTCAATCTTATGGCCGCTGATTAGAAATGCAATTAATATCTCAACATTGTCATCGTCGATGGCCTGGTAAACGTCATCAGGATCTAATGATGGTCCTTTGGCTTCTTTGCGAGATGCAGGAGATAGCATTGCCATTGCTACTTTCCAAGTTTTTAAAGTATGGGGGTTTGAAGGAATTGCCAGTTGGCTTATATTAGCACCCATTTTTACCCATTTTAAAGCCTCTAAATATTTGCCATTACTCAGGGCTAACCCGAGCTCTATACAAGCGCATCCGACCCTGCTTGCTATTACGGGTGGGGTTGGTTCCTTGCAATATTTACACCTCGGAGGCCCAATTAGGCTTTGTATTAAACCAGTCATAACTGCCTTCCTTTTGTTTTTATTAATATTATTTTATCATAATTCAGCGTTATAATCAACTATTTAGCGCCATTTTAACGCTTTGTTGGAAGACAATTATGGGGAGTGGCAACTAACTAAGCGTAAGCTATATGTGGCGCGAAAAATGACAGCCATCACACACTTGACAGATTGCCTAATCGAAGCAATGTTTGATAGTCTTTGTGCATATTGACTACCTGATTAATTTATAATAAGAGCTATTGTGTCTAAATAATCCATCTAAATTTGTCGCTGGTGGTTGATTGATTACATTGTTGTTTAAGGCGGTTTGTCTTATATTTGAAGTTCTTCAATTTTTCAGGAGATTGTTTATGGCAGCACCCAGTTCTGGTGTCAATTTCAATAGGCTACCGTCCTCTCAAGAAGAGTGTTGTATATGTAAAGGAGATATGGCTAACGAAAAAGAGCCATGTGTTGGTCATGCGATGCATCGATTTCATCTGGCATGTATTGGAGACTGGTTTGCATGTCATCCCACCCACCCAATTTGTCCGTTAGGCGGGGAACCTGTTCTCAATGCTTCTAAATTTATTCCGCTGAGTGAGCAAAAGTGTGTCTTGGATTATGCCTTTCACGGTTGTGAAGCCGATATACAGGAGAGGTTGGCGTTGGGGGGGCTTACGGAAAAGGTCAGGAGTGATGCTATCATATTGGCTATCGTTTCCCCTTTTGCACTCGATCAAACGGCAAAAAAGATCGTGGGTCTTTTGCTGTCAGATGGATCTATTCTGGATGGAACCCGAGAGAGAGCGCGAGAGCTTGCGGCTTCCTGTCGTTCACCAGACATCGTGGCGTTACTTGAGAAGAATCATTGAGCAGACGATTGGGGCTAATATCATCAATGATGCCGATGGTTTTATAAAAGAAGAGCGAACTGGATTAGGCGTCGTAAGTAAATAACTATTTGAACGCACTTCTTGCCTAGAGTCCCATCCCTTTAGGGGTGGGTCTAGACAAGACATTTTATAACAACCCTTTTTTCTCCGCCATGAGTAGAGCATAAGCAAAATAGGAGTCGCGGCAAAAGGCTGTTATTTTTTGCCCGTTGACAGTGCACTCCATTTGCCCCTGGCAAAAAATTTCGATGGCTTTGTCTTTGGGAAGAGTCATGACAGTGGAGATGCATTCTTCATCTTCCCGTTGCGTCTTTTCGATACCATTTGTTCGGGCAAAAAATACATGCCCGATGGCCGAGCTGATTCCGCTATCCATCGCAACGGCTCCCAAAGGGATGATTTCGGCGACTGTATAGCCGGTTTCTTCTTTGACCTCTCTGGCGGCGGCATTTGCGGGCGTTTCTCCGCGATTGGCGCCGCCGCGCGGCAGTTCGATTTCCCAAGAGCGCGTTGCGTGTCTGAATATTAAATTCACGAGAAGTTCTTTGTTGGGAGTGATGGCCAGGGTCGCGACCAAATGGGTGCAATTTAAGCCGTGCTTCGGAAAAAAACGGTTATAACCAGTACACTTGCCATTCGGCAAGATGATTGCATCGCGCAGCCACATCCAATATTTATCTTCGGCGACAACACCGAGCGGATCGCCATATTGCGATTGGATTTTGATTATCGTGGAAGGATCCAGGATGAGCTGCATTTCTCCCTTCGTCCAATCGCCGACGGGTCCCAAATCTTTGGGATATTTTTCAAAAAGCTCTAAATATCTATCGATGTTTTGATCGGCTATACAGGGAGCGGTAAAAAAGATGAAGAAAAGGAAGAGTTTGGTTGTGTAGCGATGGATCATCCTTGTGTCCTGAAGGTTGATTTTTCACCACAGAGATAGAAACCACAGAGGCCCGAAACGGGCGATTTTTCTCTGTGGTTTCTGTCTCTGTGGTGAAAATCTTTATCGCGCGTCTATATCAGCTTGGGCGTGTTTTGCTTTTTGCTCCACGAATCTTTCAGCGTTACGATGCGGTTAAAAACAGGTTTGCCAAGCTGATAGTCCACGGGATCGGCGAAGAAATATCCTTGCCGCTCAAACTGATACCGATCGCCCGCATGGGCATTTTTGAGCGACGGCTCTACAAGACAGCCGGTCAACGTTTCAAGCGAGTGCGGGTTGATCCGGGATAAAAAATCCAGATCGGCGTCGATTTGCGCCATCAGCAATAAATGATTGTAGAGGCGCACCTCGGCCGGCAGGGCATTGGACGGAACCCAATGGATCGTCCCTTTTACTTTCCGCCCCGAGGGCGCGGTGCCGCTGCGGGTTTCGGGATCGTACGTGCAATGCACAGAGAGAATCTCTCCGGTCGCGGGGTCCTTTTTGATGTGCGTGCAGCGGATGCAATAAGCGTAGCGCAGGCGTACTTCCTGCCCTGGCGCCAGGCGGAAAAAGTCCTTGGCCGGGTTTTCCTGAAAATCATCCCTTTCGATGTAGATCTCGCGGGTGAACGAGAGCGGACGCGAGCCGGTATTCGGGATGTCGTGCGGCCAGTAGGGCGCGTCGGTTGGGTCGATGGGATGGTCGGGATAATTGTCGATGACGACCTTCAAAGGATGCAAAACGGCCATGACGCGCGGCGCTTTGGTGTTGAGATCGTCGCGCAGGCAAAACTCCAGCTGCGACATTTCCACCGAGCTGTTGGCTTTGGCCACTCCGACGAGCTCGCAAAATTTGCGAATGGACTCCGGCGTGCAGCCGCGGCGGCGCAGGCCCGCAATCGTCGGCAGGCGAGGGTCGTCCCAGCCGCTCACCAATTTGTTTTCGACGAGCTGCAGCAATTTGCGCTTGCTCATCACCGTATATTGCAAATCGAGCCGCGCAAATTCATACTGGCGGGGGCGGGAAGGGAATTGTTCGGGGATATTGTCCAATACCCAGTCGTAGAGCTCGCGGTTGTTTTCAAACTCCAGCGTGCAGATGGAGTGGGTGATCCCTTCGATCGCATCGGAAATCGGATGCGCGTAGTCATACATGGGATAGATGCACCACTTGTCTTTTGTGCGATAGTGATGCGCATGGCGTATCCGATAGAGCAGCGGATCGCGCATCTTCATGTTGGGCGAGGCCATGTCGATGCGGGCGCGCAGAACATAGGCGCCATCGGGAAATTCGCCTGCTTTCATTTTTCGGAACAGCTGCCGATTTTCTTCTACGGACTGCTTGGCAAAGGGGCTGATGCGGCCGGGCGAGGTGACGGTGCCGCGGTATTCGCGGATCTGCTCTTCATTGAGTCCGCAGACGTAGGCCTTTCCCTGTTCGATCAGACGAATCGCATACTCGAACATTTTGTCGAAATAATCGGAGGCGTGAAAAAGCTTGCCTTGCCAGTCAAAGCCCAGCCAATGGACGTCTTGCTCGATGGACTGTTCATATAGGACGTCTTCTTTGGTCGGGTCGGTGTCGTCAAAGCGAAGATGGCAGACGCTGTGGTATTCCTGGGCAATGCCAAAGTTCAGGCAGATTGATTTCGCATGGCCGATATGCAAAAATCCGTTCGGCTCGGGAGGGAAGCGGGTAATGACCTTGCCGCCATTTTTCCCGATACGTACGTCTTCTTCAATAATCCGGCGGATAAAATCTTTTCCTGCGCTCTCGCCGGACGGTTTCGTTTCTTCCATGGAACACCGCTTTTATTGAGGGAATTTTATCGATAAACGCTTTAAATTCAAAGGTATTTAACGCGTTTACAGGAGGTTCCAGGGAAGGGCTAGGGTGTTCTCATCCAGCTTGTATGCCTCGGAGCCGGCGTAAAATATCAGGCCGGGCATGATTTCCTGTTTAGAATACGTTTCGCGAAAGGCTTTTAATCCTGACAGGTCGGCTCGGCTGAGATGCGTTTTGCATTTGAACGGCTAAGCTAAGTCGTAAAGTCGGGCTAGAACTTCCTTTCTTCTTCCGCATCTAGCAGGTCGATCCTAAGCTGCTTGAGATAAGCGTGTTGAATCTAGGTTAATTTGCCCGTACCGCGTGGGCCAAAAAAACTCTCTTTTGGTGGCCTCAAAAAACGTGGAATGTATTCCATATGCTATTGTAGTTGGCACTTTTGATAAGAATATGCCAAAACCGTTGGCACTTTCAACAAAATAATGCATCGGAGAGCAATTCGTCGATACGGTACTTGTGAGGTAACGATCAGGTAAAAGAAACTCCATGCTCAGCGATAAGAGAATGGAATCGACTTTAAATGCGAGTTTGAAATAAAATAATATCAATACAAACGGAGTTTTGGTGTGATTAGGTTGTTTAGCTGTCGTTTGGCAGTAAGGCATTATTGGCATGAGATGCCTGTAAAAAATAAAGTCATCTCTCATGCCGCACGACAATCATTAGCGAATTTGAGGAAAGGTTTTGAGAAGCATCATGCTAGAATTGAGAGTGGGATATTGCCCTACGTACCAGAGCCAGGCGAATCCGGTTACCTACAATGGTTAAAATGCTTTGAGAAAGCGGCTAAAGTGATTGGACAGGCCTCAAGAGGACGATAATTTCGACTTTGCTGGCTTTTATGGGAAAGTCTATTTCACAGGGGATATCCAAACTGGGCACATGTCTATGTCGTTTTTACGATCTGTTATCGTCTCGTGAGGTACTTTTAGCAATCCACTGTTTAAAATCCGTCCACCCGAGGCTTCAACCAATTTGACCACATCTGGCAATCCAGAAAAAGCTGTGACGCAAGGATATGTGGGATGACCTTCTCTACTTTTGGGATTGTTCTTCAAGGAATCGAGAATTTGATCTAGTTGATCGTAGGGTATGTAGCGCTTTAGGATCGGAATTATCGGAGGATCTAAAGGTCTAAAATATTCTATATAGCCAGTCTTTTTTCTAAAGATCAGCCTTTCTCTATGTTCAGTCTGTAACATCGTGCGCGTTTTTTCTGTATCCAATAGCAAGCAAAGAGCGCACATTCCCGATTGACCCATTACAGGTATTCTTTGCCCGATGAGTTTTTCAATCTCTGAGTAACTTCCCACGGCTCCCAAGCGAAATGGAATGAAAATTTTTTGAGATTTTGGAAATTCATCTAACTTCGAAGGATATCGATCAAAAGCGTTACAGATACCCCCGTGCACGTTGGGTGGATTGATGTCTCTCGCATGCAATGCACGATAGCCAACTTTAGCTGCTGTTTGGATCATTGCATCGTTGCCGTTGGTTAGAAAGAGACGTATTTCCCGCGGCGTGCCATCCAAAGTAAGCGCTGTGATGATGAGCGGCAGATAGTTTCCATCATCGCAACCCTCTGCAACTACAACAATATCTTCAGAAAATGAGACATTTCCCGCTTCTCGCAGTTTAAGAAGCGTCTCAATTAACGCCACTTTATCAGAAAAAACTCCTGAAAGAGAACCGCCGTCTGAAGCTTTTGGCGGATGCAATGATATACGTCGATTCTCTTTTATTCTCTGATCTCCATATATTTCCCAAACTATCATAGAGACTGAGGGAAGGAAAACGCCCTTATGAGCGGGCGAATGCTTCCAGTCCGTGGGCAATCGAATTTCCTTTCAAAGGTATTTAACGCGTTTACAGGAGGTTCCAGGGAAGGGCCAGTGTGTTCTCATCCAGCTTGTATGCCTCGGAGCCGGCGTAAAATATCAGGCCAGGCATTACTTCTTGTTTAGAATACGTTGCGCGAAAAGCTTTTAATCCTGATAGGTCGGTCCTGCTGAGATGCGTTTTGCATTTGAATTCAATCGGGTAGAGCTTTCCTGTTCTTTCGAGGATGAGATCCACTTCGGCTCCTGCCGAGGTTCGCCAATGATACATCTTGGGAGGTACGTCAAGGGTGGCGGATTGCTGAATGATATAATTGATCGCCCAAGTCTCGAAAATCGCGCCTAATTTAGGACTTTTCGCCAGACTTTCATAGGAATCGACGGCTTGTAGATAGCAGGCAAAACCAGGATCTTTGAAATAGCCTTTTTTCTTTCCGCTGATCCTTTTGATCGTATTTCCATGATAGGGAAAAAGTTCAAACCATTGGTAGGTATAGGAAAGAAGGTCGAGCCATCTGCGGGCGGTCTGCGGCGAGACTCCGATTTCACGGCCGAGTTGAGATGCGTTGATCTCTTGCGCCGTGAGAGCCGCGATGATCCCTAGAAACCGATTGAATTCTGTTAGATTTTGAATATTTTCCATCGTCCGGACATCGCGGTCGACATAGGTTTGCAAATATGAAGACATGTATCGGGGAATTTGGGAAGTGGGAAGCTCGACTGTTGCTGGAAATGTGCCTCGGAAAAGGAACTCGACCAAAGGTGAAAATGTAGAGGGCAGAACATCCCGTTTTAGATAAAAGGAATCGGGATCTTTTAAATAAGCCGGTAGCCAGCCTTCATCGTTGCCTTTTCCCAGAAGCTCTTGAGGGCTCAGATGGTCCAGATGAAAAATAGCGACTCTTCCTGCCATGCTTTCCGCCACATTCCGAAGAATGCTGAAATTTTGCGATCCGGTGAGAAAATATTGCCCTTTCGCATCGCTTCGATCCATTTTCCGCTTGAGTGAGTTGAGAAGCTCGGGAACACATTGCACTTCATCTAGAATAAGGGGTGCCGGGAAGGATTCGAGAAAAAGGTCAGGGTCTTGCCTCGCCTTATAGACATCCTGGAGAGGGTCGAACACGAACGTCTTGACTTGGGGGAAAAGATGGGAGAGGAGAGTGCTTTTTCCTGTTTGGCGGGCCCCCAGCAACAAGATCGCCTTAAAGTATTTGGCCGACTCAAGAATCTGCTTTTCTATGTGTCGATGTAGATATTTCATATAGCTTGCATTCTAGTGATGGTATGGATAGTTTGCAAGGCAGATCTGGGATATTGTAATTAACAGCTTGATTCGGTTAAATTGTTTGCCATTTTTAAAATGGAGAATCAGGTAATGTCGGCTGCAACTGTGAAATGGTTAAGTGGTTGCGATTATCAGTACAAGGTTGGACGAGAAAAAGGGATTATTCAAACGCCTCGGGGGTTATCGCCCGAAAAGGCCGAAAAATTCGCACGTTGTGTGGCCCAAATCCTGCAATCGCCTGAGGGGTACGCCAAAATACAGAAGCTCGGCTATCTGGATATCGAATTCCGATCTGGATCATTGGCTGGCCGATGGGAAATTACCCCTAGCGATTATAAGGGCTGCTGGGGTCGGTTCCTCGAAATGTGTCCCTGGATTGCTTCTGTGTTTTAGGGTCTTTTTTATCCGACCCACATTTCTGTAGATCTCGTGAGGAATAAATAAAGAGCTTGTAAATAAAAACATTTCTTGATATGAGTCGCTTGAAGGGGGGATTAGGAGAGACAAGTGACGTCCATTCAAAAAGCGATTGGGGCTGTAAAATTAAAACGGTTAGATAATTGTACCTGGTCGTATCAACGCCAAAGCTTAGTTGCGTCGCCCAAAAAGAAAAATGCCCCGCCGATCATCGAAGAAGTGCAGATACTAACGCCTGTATTGCCGCAGCCTGGACAGAGCTTCGAATTGGCTCTGCTGCTGGCCAATATCTTGCAATCGCGCAAGATGTTTTCCAAAATTCAAAAGGATCGCTATTTATTTCTCGAGATCGAGGATCATGGATCCTTGAACGGTCGATGGGAGGTTGTCCTGGAGAGCGCTAAGAGTTGGGGA
>Ga0206225_1000098_pt1 | contig 11270 bp, 10 predicted proteins | sample MancosB2_FD_155470 | JGI IMG/M metagenome (GOLD analysis project Ga0206225, IMG submission 155470) | Subsurface sediment microbial communities from Mancos shale, Colorado, United States - Mancos B2 | ecosystem: Environmental > Terrestrial > Deep subsurface > Rock core/Sediment | place: USA...
AACTGCAACTGCAACTGCAACTGCAACTGCAACTGCAACTGCAACTGCAACTGCAACTGCAACTGCAACTGCAACTGCAACTGCAACTGCAACTGCAACTGCAACTGCAACTCCGGTCTGCGGTCTGCGGTCTGCGGTTAGGCGACCGAGCGCAGCGCCTTGACGAAGCCCTCCCCGAGGACCTCCGCCTGCCAGCGCCGAAAATCAGGAACCTCGAGTAGTTCCTCCCTGCTCTTCGGATTCTTGCGTGCGACGGACTCCAGCCGCTCGCGCCCGCACAGAACCCCGGGGTCGAGATCGAACTCCAGCGCCTTCGCATCGCGCACAGCCTTGAGCGCCCCTGATTTCACTTCGAACTCCGGGTCGCGATCCCAGCGGGCCGACTTGGCGAACTTCGGCAGGTCCGCCTCCGGTACTTCCAGGCCGCGACGCACCGCATCCAGCACTTCGTCCGCGCGCCGATCGAGCAGCGAGCGTGAGACTCCCTTCAACTGCGACAGCGCCTTGCGGTTCGACGGCTGCGCACGCGCAATGTCCAGCAACTGTTCGTTGCCGATGACGCGAAACGTGGCGCGATCCAAGTCGCGTGCCACGGAGTCACGCCACGGCACCAGTTCACGCAGCACCGCCAGCTCACGTCGGCTCAGGTCGCGGGCGCCCTTCACGCGCAGGAACGCGTCACCCGGCACTTCGGCCGCCCAGCGTGTGTTTTCCAACCGCTCGAACTCCTCGCGCGCCCACGACAGCCGGCCCTTCGCGCGCAACTCGTCCTGGATCAGGTCCCGTAGCTCCAGGAGGTAGCGCGTGTCCTGCGCGGCGTACGCAATCATGTCGTCCGGCAGCGGCCGCATCGACCAATCCGCGCGCTGGTGCTTCTTGTCGAGTTTGGCGCCGAAGTACTTCTCCACGAGCGCGGCCAGCCCGAACGCCTTGAAGCCAAGCAACTGCGCGGAGACGCGCGTGTCAAAGACGTTCCGGATCTGCCAGCCATAGTCGCGCTGCAACAATCGCAGATCGTAGTCCGCGTCGTGAAACACCACCTGCACGTCGCGACTCTCGAGCAGCGCACCCAGCGGCCCGAGCGCGTCGCGCGACACCGTCAGCGGGTCCACGATGAGTGACCGGTCGCGCGTGCCCAGCTGCAGCAGATACACGCGGTCCACGAACCGATGGAAGCTTGCGCCCTCGGTGTCGACGGCCAGCTCCCGCACCGACGCGATGGCGCCAAGGGCGCGCGCAGCGGAGTCGGGTCGATCCAGGAGTTCAGGCGTGTACACGTGATCTACACAGGGTGTGGATCGCTGAATGGTAGCGGCTACTTCATTCTTCGGGACCACCAACGCCATCTTCCTGCGTTCGAACTGTCGCCCAACCTGACCCCGCCCATGCCTGAGACCTCGCTGTCCCCAGACACCAGAGCCTCCCGCAGTCACGCACTGCGGGTGGCTGGATTGCTGTTCGCCATGTACGTGGTGGCGATGCTCCTGTGGTTCGCGAGCGCGCTCGTGCTCGTCACCTTCCTCGGTATTCTGTTCGGGCTCGCGGTCAGCGCCGGTGTCGACGTCGTTGCGCGATACCGCGTGCCGCGTGGCGTTGGCGCGGTGGCCATCGTGCTCGGATTTTTCCTGATTCTCGTCGGCGCCGCCTCGACCAACATGCCCACGATCCGTCAGCAGAGCGCCGAACTGCGCACCAAGATCCCGGAATCGCTGGACCGCGTGGAGCAGTGGCTGCACAAGCGGGGGATCGTCCTCATAGACACGACGGCGACGGACTCGACCGGGGTCACGAGCCGGGCCGACGCCCTGCGATCGACGGTGGAACGTCAGGTGGGCACCGCCGCGAAATACGTGTTCCCGTTCCTGTCCCAGACGTTGGCGATCGTGGGCGGCGTGGTGCTGATCATCTTCATGGCCATCTACATCGGCGCCGAACCGCATGTGTACCACCGCGGGGTGATGCTCCTGTTTCCGCTCAGGATGCGTGACCGCGCCGGGGAGGTCTCGCGAGCGATTGCGACGGTGCTGCGGAAGTGGCTCGTGACGCAACTCATCGCGATGGTCGCGATCGGCACCGTGACCACGATCGCGTTGCTCATCCTGGGCGTGAAGCCGGCGTTTGCGCTCGGCTTGCTCGCGGGACTGTTCGAGTTCATCCCCACCGTCGGGCCGTTGCTCGCGGCAGTGCCTGCCATTGCGATGGGGTTCCTCGACTCGCCGGAGAAGGCGCTCACGGTTGGGCTGGTGTATTGGGGCATTCAGTTCCTCGAGAACAACCTGCTCATTCCGCTGCTCATGAAGGGCGGCGTGAACGTGCCGCCGGTCGTGACGATCCTCGGCCAGGCGCTGATGACGATCCTGTTCGGGTTCCTCGGCCTCATGGTGGCGGTGCCGCTCATGGCGGCCGTGATCGTTGCGGTCAAAATGCTGTACGTCGAACCGGACCCGGTGCCGGCGACGATCCCGGTGCCGCCGAGCCCTGGCCTCGCCGCGAGTGGCTGAGCTACCGCTGGTGCGACGGTATCCGGCGCTTGCGGCTCTCCCGCGCGCCGAATTCGGCGCGTTCCCCACTCCAGTCGAGACGCTGACGTTGCAGGGCGGCGCGACGCTGACGGTCAAGCGCGACGATCACTCGGGACGCCTGATCGGGGGCAACAAGGTGCGGGGCCTCGAGTGGGTGATGGGAGGCCTTCGCGCTGGCGACCGTGTGTTGACCGTTGGTCCGCGCGGTTCGACGCATGCGCTGGCGACCGCGCTCTGCGCGCGCGCGCTGGGCGCCGAGGCGACCGTGGTGCGCTGGAATCAGGTCATGAACGATGCCGCGCGTCGCGTGGACGAGCGGCTACGGCGCGCCGCCCGCGTGTTCGACGCGGTGTGGGTGCCGTCGGCGTACGCCATTGTCGCCACGATGCGCGCACGACGTACCCGGTGGATCGGCGCGGGAGGCGCGACGCCCCTGTCGCTTTTGGGCCACGCGAACGCCGCGCTGGAACTGGTGGAACAGGCTGCGCGGCGCGAATGCGCACTGCCGGCGCGCGTGTTCGTACCGTTCGGCACCGGAGCGACTGCCGTCGGCCTCGCGCTGGGATTCCGCATCGCGGGCGTATCGACACGCGTCGTGGGCGTGCGGGTCGCACCCAGGATCGCGTCACGCTACCAGCACGCCATCTCGCTCGCACGCCGGACGGCGATGTTGATTGAGGGGATCAGCGGCGCGCGCGTGCCGCGCGTGGGCCCGATGGATCTCTCCATCGAACACGCATTCTATGGCGGAAAATACGGGCGCCCGCTGAAGAATCCGTCCGAGCATGAGCGCTCGCTCTCCCTCACCGGCATCCGCCTGGACGATACGTACAGCCGGAAGGCATTCGCGGCCGCGGCCGCGCACGCCGCGGCGAGCCATGCGTCGGGCAACGAGGAGCGAACGATGTTCTGGATGACGTTTGACTCGCGACTGCTAGCTTGAGCGCGTGATCTCCGTCATCAACGGGATTGACATCGGCTATGACGACATCGGCACCGGGCTGCCGGTGTTGTTCGCCCACGCATTCCCGCTGAATCGCACCATGTGGGCGCCCCAAGTGAGCGCGCTCGTGGAACGGTGCCGCTGCATCGCCCCGGACTTCCGCGGCTTTGGTGAGACTGCCGCGCAAGGACCGTACACCATGGCACAATACGCCGACGATCTCGCCGCGCTGCTGGACCACCTGCGAATCGATCAGGTGGTGCTGGTCGGGTGTTCGATGGGCGGCTACGCCGCGTTCGCGTTCTGGTCTCGCCACGCCACGCGCGTGCGCGCGCTCGTGCTGGCGGACACCCGCCCGGGCGCGGACTCGGATGAGGCCCGCGGCCTTCGCCGGCAGCTCATCGAACTCACCCGCGCGGAAGGCGCCACGGCCGTCGCCAACCTCCAGGTTGCGAAGCTCGTCGGCAAGACAACGCGCGAGAAACAACCGGACACTTACGACGGGGTCCACCGCATGATGGCACAGGCCAAGCCGGACGCGATCGTGGGCGCGCTGGAAGCCATGATGTCGCGACCGGACTCGACACCGCTCCTCGCGACCATCACCGTGCCAACGCTGATTGTCGTGGGCGAGGAAGACACGCTGACGCCTGTGGCGGAATCGCGTGCGATGCACAGCCATATTCCGGGCAGCCGGCTCGAAATCGTTGCCGCTGCGGGCCATCTGTCCAACATGGAGCGGCCGGCCGCCTTCAACCACGTGCTCACCGAATTCCTCGGAGCCGTCACCTACACGTGACCGAGACTTCCTGAGGAGCAAAGCGACGAAGGATCCTTCGTGTCGCTCAGGATGACGCGGCTAGATTCTCTCCTGTGACTACGCCTCCAGTTTCGGCTGCGGAACGCTCGCGATCGGCGCGTATCGGCGCGGTGCTGTTCCGCAACCGCAGCTGGTTGCCGGTTCCGTTCCTCGCCGTGCCGCTGCTGGTGCCCGGCGCACAGACGGCGCGTGGCTGGTACGTCGCCGCCGCCGTCATTCTCATCGGCGAACTCGTCCGCCTGGCCGGCGTTGCCGCGGCCGGATCTGTCACACGGCGGCGGTCGCGTAATGTGGAGCGACTCGTCACGTACGGCATTTTCGCATGGCTGCGAAACCCGCTCTACGTCGGGAACCTGCTCATCTGGGCCGGCTTCGTGATCGGATCGGGCGTAACGTGGTTCCTTCCGGTCGCGATGGTGCTCTTTACGATCGAGTACACACTGATCGTGCGCTACGAGGAAGGTGTGCTCGAATCGATCTTCGGCACGGAGTACGTGGCGTACAAGCAGCGCACGTCCCGCTGGATCCCGCTGCCGCCAGACGCCGCGGCCACCGGCGAACACCATTGGGGCGAAGCACTGCGCAGTGAACTGAGCACTTTCGCGCAGTACGCGGCGCTGGGCGTCGCGTTCTGGCTCAAAACGCGGCTGACCTAGCTGCGCTGCGGCTTTCCGGGCGGCGTCGCGCTCTGGAAGACGTCACGATTCTTGGCGATGTACTGCTTCATGTTCGCCGGGACATCTTCTTCCGGGAAAATCGCGGTCACCGGGCACTCGGGCTCGCACGCGCCGCAATCAATGCATTCGTCCGGATGGATGTACAGTTGGTCCGGCCCTTCATATATGCAGTCGACTGGACACACGTCCACGCAGGCGCGGTCCTTGGTGTTGATGCACGCTTCGGTGATGATGTAGGGCATGTCTCGGTGTCTCGCGTTTGCTGCAGCGCAACGAAGGTAGACATAAAAATAGTGCGCACCGGTTACTGGTGACTAGTGACTGGTGACTAGTGACTGGTGACTAGTGACTGGTCACTGCACCATGTTCTAGTCCAGTCACCAATCACCAGTCACCAGTTTCCAATGTTTCTTCGAGTAAACGGTGTTCAGCGCGAAATCCACCCCGCCGGCCACGAAACGCTGCTCCGCGTGCTGCGCGAACAGCTCGGCCTCACCGGCACAAAGGAGTCGTGCGCACGCGGTGAGTGCGGCGCCTGCACCGTGCTCCTGGCCAACGGCGACGAACGCGCGCGTCCGGTGTACTCGTGCCTCACGCTCGCGGTTGCGTGTGAGGGAGCGTCTGTCACCACCATCGAAGGACTCGGCAACGGTTCGCACCCGCTGCAGCAAGCGTTCGTCGCGCAAGACGCGGTGCAGTGCGGATTCTGTACGCCGGGACAGATCATGGCCGCCGCCGCACTCCTGGCGGACAATCCGCGTCCGGACGAGCCGGCGATCCGCGCTGCATTGAGCGGCAACCTGTGCCGCTGCGGCACGTACCCGCGCATCGTGCTCGCCGTGCAGGAAGCGGCGCGGCGAATGGAGGACGCGCGTGGGCGATAGGGGCTTCGTCGCGACCAAGGTCGAGATCGAAGGGCGCGAGGAAACGCGGATCGTCGAGCTGCCGGCGTTCGAGCCGGCGCCGTGGACAGCGGACACAGCGCTCGAGATCGTGGGCCAGTGCGTGCCGCGCATGGATGCGATGGAGAAAGTCACCGGACGCGCCATGTTCAGCGCCGACGTCAACCGCGCGGGGATGCTGCACGCCGCCATCGTCCGGTCGCCCGTCGCATCCGGCCGCCTGGTTTCGCTCGACGTCGCCGCCGCACTCGCAACGCAAGGCGTGCGCGCCGTGCTTGTGCGAGACGACGTTGATGGCATCCGTTACGACGGTGGCAAGCTGCTCGACGAGCGCATTCGCTACGCCGGCCAGCCGGTGGCGGCCGTATGTGCCGAATCGCGCGAAATCGCGGAATGCGCCGCCCGCTTCTTGGTGCCGCAAATCGCGGTCGAGGCCCACGCCGTCACCATTGAAACCGCACTCATGAAGGGTGCGCCCAAAGTGCGACCCACGGGCAACACCGGAAAGAACTCCCCGCGCGTGTCGCACCGCGGCGACGTGGACGCCGGCATTCGAGGCGCAGACGTCGTGGTGCGGCGCGAATACCGCACGCCCGTGGCGCTCCACACCTGCATGGAACCACACGGCGCCGTGGCCGAGTGGTCCGGCGACCATGTCACGGTCTGGGAATCGACGCAGGGCATCTTCAATACGCGCGCCGATCTCGCAAAAGCGTTCGGACTCAAGCTCACGCACGTCCGCGTCATCAAGGACTACATGGGCGGCGGGTTCGGCGCGAAGAACGGCGCGTCCGCCGCCGCGTACATCGCCGTTGCGCTCGCGAAAAAGACCGGCGCGCCGGTGCGATGTGTATTCGACCGCGAAGGCGAGCAACTCGATACGGGCAATCGCTCCGGCACCATTCAGCGCGTGACGCTCGCGGCGAAAAAAGACGGCACCCTGACCGCCATCGCGCTCCAAGCCCAAGTCATGATGGGCGTCGGCGGCTGGTTCGCCGGGCCCGGCAAGATCTATCATGAGTTGTACCAGTGCCCCAACGTGCGCACCGCCGAAACCGCCGTGTACACACACACCGGCGCCATGGCGTCGTTCCGTGCGCCGGGCCACGTCGAAGGCGCATTCGGTCTCGAAAGCGCGATGGACGCGTTGGCACGCCAACTCAACATCGATCCGCTCGAACTCCGCCAACGGAACTACGCAAAGCGCGATCAAGAAAAGGACCGCCCGTATTCCGACAAGAAGCTCGGCGAGTGCTATCGAATGGGTGCGCTGCGCTTTGGCTGGCGTATGGAACAACCGTCAATCCGCGCCGCAGGCGCGGCCGAGAACCTAATTCCGCCGCGCAGCGGCGGCCGAGAACGACTCAGGAAAGGGCGCGGAATGGCATCACTCTGTTGGGGAGCGGGCGGTGGGCCGCCGGCGTACGCCACCGTGCGCATCAACCCCGATGGCACGGTGGACGTGCTCTCCGGCACGCAGGACTTGGGCACCGGCGCACGCACCGTGCTCGCACAGGTCGCCGCGGAGGCCCTCGGCGCCCGTATCGGCGACGTGCGCACGGTGCTGGGCGATACTGAGCGCCTGCCCTACACCGGCAATTCCTGGGGATCGATGACGACGGCGTCGGTGGGGCCCGCCGTGCGCATGGCCGCCGAGGACGCGCGTGCGAAACTGCTGCAAGCTGCGTCCACACTGCTGGGCGCTCCGGCGGACACACTGGTGTGCCGCGACAGCGTCGTGGCAACCACGGCCGGAGCCCACCGCCAGCTCACGTTCGCGGAAATCGGAGACGAGCTCGGCAACGTGATGATCATCGGCCAGGGTAGCCGCGGCCCGAACCCGGCGGATACTGCGATCTTCGCATTCGGCGCGCAATTTGCGGAGGTCGAGGTCGATGTGGAAACCGGCCGCGTGCGCGTGCTGCGGTTCGTCGCGGCACACGACAGCGGCCGCATCATCAATCCGCGCCTCGCCGAAAGCCAGCTCGAGGGCGGCATCCTCCAGGGACTCGGGTACGCGCTTTTCGAGGAACGCGTGATTGACGAATCGCTGGGCGTGCCGCTCAACCCCACGATGCACGACTACAAGATCCCGACACTGGCGGATCTGCCAGCCATCGATTCGTTCTTCGTGCCCGGCGCAGATGTCGTCGCCAATCACACGGGCGCCAAGGGCCTGGCAGAGCCGCCGATCATCGGCGTGGCGCCGGCGATTGCCAACGCAGTGTCCGATGCACTCGGAATCGAGGTGACCGAGCTGCCGCTGACTCCGTGGCGAGTGCTCGCAGCTATCAACCGTTCTCGGCCGCGCCCTCCGGGCGCGGATTGACGTGCTCGAATCCGCCGCGTCAGCGGCGGCCGAGTACTACTCCGAGCGAGTCGGCTTCGCGCGATACAACGTGGCAGTCCGCCCAATCGCCTGCACCACCTCGGCGGTCACTGCCGCGGCGAGATCGTTAGCGGCCTGCTTCGGCGTAGCCGCCGTGTTCTTCGAGAACTGGACTTTCACCAGTTCGTGATTCTTCAGCGCATCCTCGAGCGTCTGGCGCACCGAGTCCGTGATGCCCTGGTGGCCGACGTGGGCTGCCACACTCAGATGGTGTGCTTGCGCGCGGAGATCGGCGCGCTGCTTCGACGTCAGCGTCACTTCTCGCTCGATGCCGTTTGCCGCAGCAGCGGATAGGGATTGATCGGACTGCCGTTCACGTATTTGCCGTCGGCCGGCATCCGCATCACCTGAAAATGCAGGTGGGGCAGTTCTTTCGGTGCGTTACCTGTGGTGCCCACGAAGCCCAGTGTGTCGCCGCGCATGAGCGGCTTGCCCGAATACATCCTGGCGTGGTACCGGTCGAAGTGCGCGTAGTAGTAGACGAATTGGCCTTCGAGATCCGTGGCATACAGCGTCAGCCCGCCCTTCGCGCTCTTCATCAGCCGCAGAATGCGTCCGTCGGCCACCGCCAGCACCGGAGTGCCGCGCGGGGCCATGATGTCGATGGCGTTGTGCTTTCGCGCGCCCCCATCACGCGGCGCGTCGAAGGAGTCGTCGAGCCGCATGCTGTCGATGCCGCCCACCGGCAGCAGGAGCCCGCGCAGGTGCGCCACAGCCGTGGCATCCGACGGCGCCGCGTCGTCGGGCGCCCGGGCAACCATCGAGAGCGCCGGGGCAGCCGGGCTGGCCAGCGCTGACGATTCGGGCGCACTGGGACGCGAGGACGTGACCGCGCCGCGCGGCATTGCCGGGGCCGACGCCTGGATCGGGCGCCACGGCGACCGCTGCGAACACGAGACGGCCGCCAGCACAATGAACGGAAGGGTGCGACGGATCATGGGTCCTGTTGATGGCATCGTCCGATATCCGACGCCGCAACCGCACAAGGGCAACATGGCCACCGGACCAGGGGTTACCTGGGGAGCCCGACCGTCCTGAGAATACCCGCGAACCGCGGACTGGATCGCACCGGATCGTAGAGCGGCGCGCTCAGCGGCAACTGTGTGAAAAACGACGCATGGGTCAGCGCCGCCCGCTCGATATTCGCGAGCGCCTGCGCGGTGTCGCCCAGCGTGATTTGCACGAGGGCGAGGGCGCTGCGGGAGTCTCCGTCGCCGCGGGCGGCCAGTTGCTGGACGATCGCGTCCGCGTTCTGACGCATGCCGGCCGCCGCGTAGGAGGCACCCAGCAACCCACGGGCGTACGGCGACCCGTCGCTGAGCGCGAGGGCCGGCTCGAGTTCCTTGATCGCCTCCGCGGGCCGGCCACCGAGCAGATGCGCGAAGCCGAGCGCCAATCGCGGCACGAAGAGTGCGGAATCGAGCTCGATACCGCGACGCGAGTGCGCCACGGCGTCCTGATTGCGCTTCGCCAGCGCCAACGCGATCGAGTATGAGCTGGTGATGATCGGGGACAACGGTTCCAGGTCCGCCGCCTGCTTCAGGTGGTCCACAGCTTCGCGCGACCGGCCGCGTGCCATCAGCTGCTCACCGTACCACTGGTGCGCCGCCGCGTATCTGGGATCGAGTGCAATGGCGCGCAGATAGTCGCGCTCGCCGTCCGTCCAACGCCATTGACTGGTGAGCAGCAGGGCGCGCGACGCATACGCCTCAGCCAGCGTGCTGTCGAGCGCGATGGCCTTCGTGGCGGCCGCCACGCCCGGCCCAAACGCTGAGTCCGCGGACATCGGCGAGTACCCAGGCATGAGGCTGTATACCGCAGCGATTCCTGCCTGCGCGCGCGCGAATTTCGGGTCTTGCTGCGCGGCCTTCTGGTAGTAATCGAGTGCCCGCCGCAGCGACACGGCGCCGCGCTGCTCGAAGAAGTGCATGCCGCGGAGGTACCCGTCATATGCGACGTCGTCGTTCGTTCCACGACTGGAGTTGGAATCCGGCCGCTGGACGAGCTGCGCGCCGAGTGCGCCCGCGATGGCGCTCGAGATCTCGTCCTGCACCCGGAACACGTCCTTCAGCTCGCGCTCATACATGTCAGACCACAGCATGAAGCCGTCGTCCGCATTGGACACGCGCGCGGTGACACGCATGCGGTTGCCGTCGCGCTGTACCGTCCCTTCAAGGATCCGACCAACACCCAGCGCCTTTCCCAACTCCTCGGCGGACGAAAACTTCGCGCGCGCGGTGCTTGCGGCCGAACGCGATGTGACCCGGAGGCCAGGCACCCGGCCCAGCACGTTGATGATGTCGTTCGTGAGGCCATCCGCGAGGTAGTCGTCCGTGGAGTCGCGGCCGATGTTCACGAACGGCATTACGACAATGGACCGCGCCCGATCCGCCGCCGCCTCAGCCGCGGCTGTCTGATCGTTGGCGCCAGACGTCCAGCGTTGCCGTACCGCCAATCCGGCGGCCACCGCGATGATGGTGGCGGCCAAAAGCACGCTGGCCCAGTACGGAGGTCGGCCCTTTGCCGCGCCCATCGACGCAGACGCAAACGCACCGCTCACCATATCCGGATGCTCGAGCAACTCGGCCAGCTCGCGCGCGCTTTGCGGACGCTTCTCGCGCTCCTTTTCCAGGCACAGCATGACCAGGCGCGCGAGTGCCACAGGAACGTCCGCTCGCCGAGTGGCGATCGGCGGTGGTGTGGCCGTGAGCTGGGCCGCGAGCAGCGCCTGCGGCGTTTTGCTCTTGAACGGCACCTGTCCGGTCAGCATCTCGTACGCCATGATGCCGAAGGCGTAGATATCGGCGCGGTGGTCGATCGCAGGGTCCGCCGCGGCCTGCTCCGGCGCCATATAGGCCGGCGTGCCCAGCGTGGTGCCGAGTTGCGTGAGAGAGGATTTGCTGCCGGTGGTCGTGCTCGCGCCATCCGCCGTCCGCCGTCCGCCGTCCACCTCTGCCGCGTTCAAAGCGCCGAGCACAGCCTTCGCGATGCCGAAGTCGGTCACCGTCGCCGAGCTG
>Ga0206225_1000099_pt1 | contig 11226 bp, 13 predicted proteins | sample MancosB2_FD_155470 | JGI IMG/M metagenome (GOLD analysis project Ga0206225, IMG submission 155470) | Subsurface sediment microbial communities from Mancos shale, Colorado, United States - Mancos B2 | ecosystem: Environmental > Terrestrial > Deep subsurface > Rock core/Sediment | place: USA...
CGGGACACGCTGATTTCTCCGGAGAAGTAGAGAGAACTTTGAATATGGCGGACGGAGCATTATTAATTATTGACGCTCTGGAAGGACCAATGCCGCAAACGAAATTCGTACTCAAAAAAGCCCTCGGAATGGGACTAAAAGTAATAGTGATTATCAATAAAATTGATAAAAAACTCGCGGACATTGAGGATTCTTTTGAAAAAACCAATGATTTATTTTTGGAATTAGCAACCGATTCCGACCAGCTGAACTTTCCGGTTTTGTATGCCATCGGCCGCGAAGGAAAAGCTGCGGTGAAAATGGAAGATGTATCGAAAAGCACAACCCTGGACGCAATTATGCAGACAATTATAGATTACATTCCGGCCCCCACGATTGAAGAAGGCCCTTTTAAGATGATTGCCACTTCCTTGGATTTTGATACCCACAAGGGCAAACACGTTATCGGAAAAATAAGAAGCGGTTCTCTGGAAAAAGGACAAGCTGTTCTTTTGATTAATCATAAAAATGAAAAAATTCCGGCCAAAATAGAAAATATTTTTATTAACCGCGGACTGAAAAAAGATGAAGTTGAAAAAGTAGAAGCCGGAGAAATCGTTGATATCACCGGAATTGATAATGTCACCATCGGAGACACTATTACCGATCCGAGTAACCCTGTTGCGCTTCCCCGAATTTCTATTGAAGAGCCGACAATCAAAATTGCTCTTTTTGCCAATACTTCGCCATTTGCCGGAAAAGAAGGAAAATATTCCAACTCCCGCCAGGTCTATGAAAGACTGGTTAAAGAATTGGAAACCAATATCAGTATGAAACTCGAAGTTCAGGAAGATAAATTTGTGGTTTCCGGTCGCGGAGAATTACATCTGTCCGTCTTAATTGAAACAATCAGACGTGAAGGCTATGAATTCCAGGTTGAAAAACCCGAAGTTATTACCAAAATGGTTGGTGGAGTAGAAATGGAACCGGTTGAAGATTTGATCATCGATGTTCCGGATGCGTTCCAAGGAGTTGTCTCCAGAGAATTGGGCGAAAGAAGGGGACAAATGACCAATATGAATGCCGACGGAAAAGGCTCGACGCGCTTTGAATACAAAATTCCTTCCAAAAATCTTTTGGGTTTGAGAAACATTTTACTGACCAATACCAAGGGAACTGCTGTGATCAACACTATGTTTGATAAATACGAACCGTTAACTCCACTGCTTCCGAAAATTCGAAACGGTGTGTTGATCGCTTCGGAACCGGGACCGGCTTTAACTTTCGGCCTGCAAAACGCGCAAAATCGGGGAATTACTTTCATAGATCCGGGAACTCCTGTTTATGAAGGAATGATCATTGGGCTGAATACCAGAGGCGATGATATCGAAATCAACGTTGCCAAAGGAAAACACTTGACCAACATGCGGTCAGCAAATGCCGACATCGCCATTGCCCTAACTCCGCCTCTCAAAATGAGTCTTGAGCAGTATTTGGATTTTCTGGAAGATGATGAACTTCTGGAAGTAACGCCGAAAAGTCTAAGACTTCGAAAAAAATTCCTCACCAGAATTGACCGCGTCCGAGCTGCAAGGGGATAGGCACTATTCTTTTTTGGCCAATGGGCTAGCTTTTTCTTTTATGTTTTTAAAAGTTTCCCTATCAAGTTTTAAAAAAGCGGCTGTGTCGCTTGAGACAATGATTCCAGATTTATCTGCCCAACATACTCCAACAATATGTCTTTCCTCGGGAGAAAAATGATGTATAGATACGAAAAAAGATTTGCCTTTAAATCTCATATCCAAATTCACAGAATCGGAATCATGAGCGGTAAGCCCCCTGGATGCGCGAATTTTAGCAAGATTATTTAATTCTCTATTTTCCTTAATTGATCCAATCTCACCGAAGTAAACGAGGGACTTGTGAGATCCTGACTCCACTACGAAATCTCCCTCTTTCAAATTATCTATTGTGCTCATTGATGATTTTGACAGGAGTGGAAATATAAGTTCTTCCAAGTCCTTAAATTGAGGATTCGGCGTTGGCAGCTCAACCCCCATTTTTTTTAAAGCTTGAACCCCCATTTCGTATAAATGTCTTATTTCGGGAGAATCAAAATCCAATTCGAATCCCCCGGAGATTATGCTTAGCCCATAATCCTTGTCTATTCCAAGCTGAGGGGGTAATTCCCCCATTACTCCTCCTTTAGTTATTCTCTCCAAATCTTTCGTGAGCGCAACAATCCAACTCTCCGAGCGGCCATTACTATATGTCGTTCTTCCTATTGTTAAGTCAGCGTACGCCACCAGGGCGCGTTTTACATTTGGGTGCCATGGATCCATTGATTCGGGACCTGAAATTATTAATGGTTCTGGAAATTCTGTCATATTTTCTCTTGAACTAATTATACCACTGCTTGATGATTTTAACGAATCAAGAGTATAATATCTTCAATTATGAAAACTGTTAAGTCTGCGTGGATTTTTGATGTCGATGGAGTAATTACCAATCCTCGAGAAAAGAAAGTCACCGAACCGGAAATTTTAGACGAGATTATAAAAAGACTGGAGAAAAGTGAGCTCGTCGCCCTAAATACAGGAAGGTCAATCTCCTGGGTAAAAGATCGGGTTTTGAATCAGTTGATTGAGAAAATCAAAGATAAAAAAATACTTAACAACTTATTAGTTGTTGGCGAAAAAGGCGGAACCTGGATAGATTTTGATGAAAATGGGAATTTAACCGAGAATAAAGATAATGATATTTCCGTTCCGGATAATCTCAAAAACGAAATAAGAAATTTAATCAGCAATAAATATTCCGAGAGTATGTTCTATGATGAATCAAAACTAACCATGATCTCTACGGAAATGAAAGATGGATATTCTTTGGAAGATTATAGAGAAAAGCAGAAAGTAATTTATACCGAATTTAAAAAAATGCTTAATAACGAAAGTTTAAGCGATAAATTTAAAATTGACCCAACTACAATTGCTACAGATATCGAGAATATTTTTGTCGGAAAACATTTTGCAATTAAAAGAATTCTTAAATGGGTTAAGAGCAAAGGAGTTGAGCCGCAAAAATATATCGCGCTTGGCGATAGTTTTGGCTCCGATATTCCAATGGCAGAAGAATTAAATTTACAAGGACTTCCGGTTGAGTTTATTTATGTTGGAAAAGAAAATATTGACGTTTCAAAACACCCTTTTCCTATAAAAATCACACAAAACAAATTTGAAAAAGGCACTTTGGAATTCTTAAAATCCCACCAACCCTAACAACATTGACAGACGCAATTTGTTTGTGCGATGATTTTACCAATGGATAATCTGCCCGACCCACAGCAATCAATAGATGGTCAGCCAAGTTTTTTCGCTAAATTCAAATTATTTTTTACAAAAAATAAATTTATAATCATACCAATTGTATGCTTAAGCATTATTTCCTTTGGTGTAACCGGATATTTATTGCTGTTAAACAAAAAACCGACTTTACCAAATAAACTTCCTCAAGAAAATATTATTCCAACTCTTTCTCCAACGCCTTCCAATACTCCATCGCCATTCATAATAATGCCAACCGTTATTCCAACCGATCCAACAGCCACTTGGAGCGCTTTCGTTAGTTCCGCTTATTCCTATTCAATTAAATATCCACCCGGCTGGACCGCGCAAGCAATTGCCCAGGCGGATCCGAAAATCTTGGAGTACGCTGTCTTTAATCCTGTGGCAACCAAGGCGGGAACTTTATCAATCACTCTTTCGTATGGCACACGGACTTATTTGGAAGCTTTGGCTTTGGATCCGCAAGTCGGAGAAACTATCCGAGTGGCGTCAGTCAGCTCTACGAAGAAAAACAGCAAGGACTCCAATGGCTATAAGGCTACCAATATAATCGTTCCTTCCGGGTCAAATACCATTGTCTTTAACGCTAAAGACGCGTACATAGATCTTTTCAACCAAATGCTGTCCACTCTCAAGCTCACGAAATAAATCGTTATCTAAAACTTTGGGGTGGGCGACGGGAGTCGAACCCGCAACTTTCAGCTCCACAAGCTGACGCTCTAACCATTGAGCTACGCCCACCATTCTGCAGAGCAGAATTCTATTCTAGCTTATCATAATTTTCGAAAATCATTTTTCTCAATCTATGTCCAAAACCAGACTTTAAAAATTGTTCTCTTTTATCTGCGCACAATTTGCAATAAAAGTTTTCGAAATAAACCAAACGCCATGGCCGATTTGTCTTCGTATATCTAGAAAGTCCATCATTATGCTCCTTCAATCTAGATTCAATATTTTTTATTGTTAATCCTACGTATGTCTTACTTTTGTCATTTAAACTTTTCAAAAAGTAAACTTTATACATTGGGTCAGATTGAAACCAAGACGCAAAGAAATCTGCTTTGCAGATGTGCCCCCGGAGGGAATCGAACCCCCAACCTTGTCGTTAGAACCGACCTGCTCTATCCGTTGAGCTACGAGGGCAGTATGTGTATTTTACAGTATTTTCTCTCTCTTTGACAATACTGTCATCCTTACGTATACTACAAATATTGAGCCATGAGTAATCCGATTGTCAAATATTTAATCAATAACCATTTTCTGGCCGCGTTGATCGTAATTGCGCTTACCTGGCTGGCAATTGAATTAAGTAATATCTTAATCATTATTTTTATCTCTTATATTATAATGGCAGCCCTATCTCCATTTTCAGATTTTCTTACCAGGAAACGTTTTCCAAAGATCTTCGCTGTTTTAATCCCATATTCCATAACAATAATAATATTTGTAATGTTAATTTTTCCATTGGTTCCTTTTTTTATATCCCAAATACAACTTCTTTTTAGTAACTTTCCAAAATATATTGATCAAATAGCAAAAAGCTTAAGTCTTCAAATCGACACAGCCAATGTTAAGAATGTTCTCGAATCGGACATCAACGCTCTTGGTAAAAATGCTATCGATGTTACAGGAAAAATCTTTAACGGAGTGTTTTCTATACTCTCCGTATTCGTAATAAGTTTTTATCTAATGTTGGAACGACAAGCACTAAAAAAACAATTGATAGCGCTCTGGTCTAAAAAAGATCAAGATGGCATTTTAGGGACAATCGCGCAAATTGAGAATAAAATAGGATGGTGGTTGCGAGGACAGCTGGTGCTGTCTTTTTCGATAGGTTTCCTTACATGGATAGGTCTGACGATTTTTGGATTGCCTTTTGCTCTTCCTTTAGGTCTATTGGCGGGTCTTCTGGAAATTGTCCCGACAATCCGACCGATCATCTCGGCTATTCCGGCCGTTATCGTCGCCTTGACAATCTCTCCGGGTTTTGCGTTATCAATCGTGGCATTCTACATTCTGGTTCAAATGCTTGAAAACAATATCCTTGTTCCGAAAATAATGCAGAAAGCTGTCGGACTAAATCCTATTGTAATCATCATTGGAGTTCTAATCGGAAGTAAATTTCTAGGAATTCCCGGAGCTTTACTCGCAGTCCCATTTATCTCAATGACTTTGATTATTTTTAAAAGCTTCAAACCCTCCAATTAAATATGAAAATCTGCTGGCTTATACAAGTTTCGGAGTTAATTTCTACAAAAAAAACTTTAATTGAGAAACTAAATAATTTTTTCATAATTGACGCAAAGCATAAAATGTATCAGACCGTACCGGCTGACCAAATTCTTAAATCTTTAAAAAAATCAGGTGTTGAAGGACTGGAATTGATTTTCCCCCTTAATTCCTCCGAAGAGAACATTCAAAAAGTAAAAGAAATAGTTAAAAAGCATAAAATGCTGGTTTTCAGCATCCATCAATCCAATGAAAGTTTTTACAAAATTGAACTTTCGGAAATAGAAAAACTGTGCCTTATTGCCAATAAATTTTCGGCAGATAAAATCACTCTTCATGTTGACGCCCTGCAAAAGAATATATTCAACAGTATTTTTGTTAAAGAGCTAAAAAAAATCCAAGAAAAATACAAGATTACATTTGGCATTGAAAATATGCCAAAAAGCTTTATTACTTTCAATAGAGCTCATACATATCTAGGTCAAGAATTTCTTTCAGCCATCGGCAAAAACGGATTACATATAAATCTAGACACTACTCATTTAGCCCAAGTTAATGAAGATATTTGTGATTTTTATTTAAAAAATAAAGAAAGAATTATCAATATTCATTTAAGTGATTACAAAAAACACTGGTTGAATAGGAAATTATTATTATCCAATGACACACATCTTGCTTTAGGGAAAGGGGAATTGCCGATTGTAAAATTCCTCAAACTTCTTAAAAAAGAAAATTATCAGGGATTGATTACCATGGAGGTCAATTCGGATCTTCAAGGACTTTGTAGAAGCGCTGAAATGATCAAAAAAATAACGGAAGATTAACTTTGTTTTTGAGATACCTGCATGTCACTCTCCAACTTTTTCCGCAATTGCCTTACCATATCCTCATTTTCAGTGGCTATATTTATTTCGCAAATTCTGCCCGACAAAAATTCATTGAAATTGCTTGAGCCGAATACCGCGGCATTATCTATCAGCATCGCTTTCGCATGCGTCATGCCTCCATTTTTTTCAAATGAATAAACATGCGCGCCGCCACGGATAAGTTTTTTTAAAAATCTTCCGCTTGGGGCAAAAAACCTCTTATTGTTATGCAGAGGAACAATTACGGACACATCAACGCCTTTTTGTGCGGCATCTATTAGATTTTGTTTTATTTCTTTTCCATACAGATAGGGAGACTCCACAATTACAGATTTTTCCGCGTGATCAATTAAATTCGTCAAATATGGCATTATTTGGGGCGATTTCCTAGAATCAGTCAGGACAATTCCATCACTATATTTAGTTATTTTGCCTATATTTTTGTCTTCCCAAGTCAGATTAAAATCTTCTTGAATAATTGATACCATATCTCCCGTCATTTTTACCATAAAATCGTTCCACAGCGCATTATGTTCACAAAGATTAATGCCTCCAATATACGCTACCGATTTTGAAGGAAGTTCACTATCAATAATTACCATTTTCTTGTGATCCCTCTGAAGCGCTTTGCGGAAAAAAAGCCCCAATGGATTGGTCCGTTTTATCTCAATTCCTTTTTTCTCCATTTCCGCCAAGAGTTTTTTTGTTTCATTCCATTCGTTAACAACGCTCCTGTGCAAACGCCGGTTTAAACGCGGCCTGCGAATAGAGCGGTCATTATGAAAAAGGTCGATAAAATGGTCCTGGAGAAAGCGGATGCGTATTCCGCGCTTTTTGGCTTCAAATAAGATTTTAACTGCGCGCTTGCCAACAGTATCGGCTTCAAATGTGTAAAATTGCAGATCAATTGATGACTTTGCCCGCCTAACTTCTTCCTCAAAACTGACGAGAAACTTCTCCACATTCTGAAGTAATTCGTATGACGATTTCAACCGCATAAATGTATTATAGTAAATTACGGGTAAATTTGCGAGAAAAATGAACGGCTTTTCCTCTTCCATCCTTCAACTTCGATGTGTTAAAATACTAATGGACATTTTATGCTGCGGTGGTGGAATGGTATACACGGAGGCCTTAAGAGCCTCTGTCCGCAAGGGCGTGTGGGTTCGACTCCCTCCCGCAGCACTCGGGGGTTAGCTCAGTTGGCTAGAGCGCGCGGTTTGGGACCGCGAGGCCGAAGGTTCAAATCCTTTACCCCCGACATTTCACTTTGTTCAGTGTAAACTGATATAATTATTTAGTTTACATTGAAGCCATGAAATGGCTGAAATGCGGGATTAGTTGATCGGTTCAACAGCTGCTTTCTCCAGAAAAGCTTGGAGCGTATGCGACTTAGCTTTTCGAGGATCCCGTGAATGTGACCATGATTGAAAGAAATAATATGCGGGTGTAGTTTAATGGCAGAACACGACTTTTCCAAAGTCGATACGAGGGTTCGATTCCCTTCACCCGCTCAAAATTTAAAGGTATTGACATGTTCCGATAGATCTGTCTTACTAATATAAAGACCCGCCTTCGTCCCGATGCGATTGGGACTTCGGCGAGGCAAGGAGGGGGTGATAACATGAAAGGACTTCAAAAAACAGCAAGTATCCTCGTCATCATAGGAGCACTTAATTTGGGATTGGTCGGACTTTTCAATTATAATTTGATCGATTCTATTTTGGGTGGGCTCGGACTCGTCCAAATTGCTAATATTTTGATCGGTTTGTCCGGTGTATTGGCAGTGGTAAACATGAAAAAATAGTAGATTCTGTTCTGCATTGCAGAACGAGAAGTCTTTATTCATCCCGGGATGAGCTAGTGTGAAATAGGAGAAATGTTATAATAAGTGGAGATTAGTTTCTTAGATTTGTTTTTTTTAAAATACTAAAATGAATAAAAAATCTTTTGAGAACGTCCCTAAACATTATGCTGCCAGAACGCATGAAAAAATGCAGGAGGTTTTGATGTATCCCGATGCAATTGGTCCGTCAATTCACTATTACATGATCAGAGGAGATACGATTAGCGGAAAAGGCAAAAATATTACCGTCTGGGAGGCGGGAACCGTCGGAGGAGAATATATAAAAACGTATGGACATTACCATGTTGGCAAGTTGGATGAAACCTATAAATTCATATCAGGAGAAGGAATAGCGCTCTTACAGGTGCTCGCTGTAGATAAGCAAGGAAACATGATTAATAACGTTGTTGAAGAATTTAAAGCAATCCCGGTTAAGGCCGGCGATGAACTTTTTATCCCGGCAAGCTGTGGCCATTTGGTAGTAAATACAGGACAGGATTACCTCGTAACTTCAGATGACAGTCCTGTTAATTTTGGAGACGTGAACCCTGCGAGCATGCCTGGTCACGCAGATTATGAATTAGTCAAGCAAATGCGGGGATTTGCTTTCTATGTTATAGAAGATAATGGCAAACCGGCACTTGTCAAAAATAAGCTTTACGAGGAAATTAGGAAAACTGAATTATCGGGATTACCTATTATCGCGTAATAAGCTTAGCGGAGGATTTTTCGCTTATTTAGCCTCATTTTTGACTTAACCCTGGCCTTTTTAGCGGAATCCTGTTCTTTTTGCAGTTTTATTCTAGCTTTGGTTCTCTTATCAATAGCTTTTTGACAGTCCTCATCGGGACATCTGTAGATCGTAGTCACTACCTTGGAAAAGGTGTCTTTGGTCTCGGTTTTACCCACAAAGATCAGCTTTCTTTCACACTGACTGCACTTGGGCAACTGTCTGGTTGAATTAGATATTTTCAGAGGCTATTATTATACCACATCTTGTCTAATCTTGTATAATGAGTCAATGATTAAACTTTCCATAAGAGAGGCTCAAAATCTAAAAGAGAAAGTGCAAGGATTAATCGGTCAAAACAAACCGTTTGCATTAATGCTTAAAACCCATTTCGGAATTCACACTTTTGGCTTAAAATTCCCAATTGATGTTTTGATCTTGAACAATGAGAATATAGTTGTCTCAATGAGAAAGTATCTGAAACCTAACCGGATATTTTTGTGGAATCCAAGACATAAAAAAGTTATCGAATTACCAAGCGGAACAATTGAGAAAAAAGCTATCAAAATTAATATCCCTATTGACATTTCTATTTTATAAACGTTACTATATTAGCTCATGACTAAAGATACTGAATCAACCGGAAAAGATGCGTGTCCCAAATGCGGAAGTCCGCTGGCCGAGATAACTACTACCAGAACAGGAAAACAATTACAAAGATGTTCAACCGGCTCATGGGATCCCGATACCAGATCTAACGTTGGCTGTGACTACGTCAAATGGATTGAAGCCGAGCCCCAAACTTTGGATGAAAAATGTCCAAAATGCGGAGCAAATCTTGTCCTTTCGGTTACCCGGTTTGGAAAGAAAATGAAAAAATGCTCCAAAGGCGGCTGGGACAGGGAAAAAAGAATTGCCACGGGATGTGACTACATTGAATGGATTAACGGAACTAAAGAACCGCTTGACGAGGAATGCCCCCAATGTCAGAGCAAATTGGTTTTGTTTACAACCAGTGCCGGAAAGAAAATGAAAAAATGCTCTACAGCCGGATGGGACAGCAAAACCAGAACGGCCACCGGATGTCCCTACATTCAATGGCTCAAATCAAGCGATTATCCTCAAACGAACAATAATGGAGGGGAGGAATTTCTTCCACCGGAACCTCAAGGAGAGTAAGTTAATTCGTTAATAATTCTTCGACAATATTTTTATTTTGTGTAAAAAACAGATCTGCGGAAGTTGCCAAACGAAGTTTGCCTAATTCTTTCAAATCAAAAAACTGCAATTCTTGCCCCTCTGCGCGCTCAATAAAATTCACGTTATTATCGGTTAATTTTCCATGATAGAAATAGGTATCTTTGTTAGCTGAAGACGCAACCGACAATAATTTTACATCGTTAATTTTAATATTCATTTCTTCTTTTATACATCTTGAAATCGTTTTTTCGCAAGATTCATTAATTGCTTTTTCTCCGCCAATCATACACCAGGTTTTTTGCAATCCCGAATTGAAAACGTAATTTCTGATCATCAATAATATTTTTTCTTTGTAGGTTAAGAGGACTAAGCTTTCATTAAGTTTGCGGATCATATTTTGATTATACCACTTCTATCAATGTAGCAAGGGTTACAGAATTATAACTCTAGAAAATGTTATGATAATAGCTGAATTGAAAGGGGGTGAGAATATGACAGGTTTAGTATTAAACATCGAAGAAAAAACTCTGCAGAATGAGAATTTCCGAGAAGTGTTGCAAACTTCGCAACATAGCCAGTTGGTCGTAATGAGTTTAAATCCGAATGAGGAAATCGGCATGGAGATTCACGAAATTGTGGATCAATTCATCCGGGTTGAGAAAGGACTGGGAAAAGCGATTCTTAACGGAGAGGAAAGTGCAATTTCCGATGGTTTTGCAATTGTTATTCCGGCAGGAACACAGCACAATATCATTAATACTTCTCCAACGGAAAAAATGAAGTTGTATACGGTTTATAGTCCCGCACATCACAAAGACAAAACGATCCATAAAACCAAACAGGACGCAGAAACAGATAAAGATGATCACATTTAGGATCCTTTATTCTCCGAACTTTGCATACTTTCTAATGCCTTCAAAACGCCATCTGCGCCGGGATTTATACCGATCGGTGAAATATATCCCCAAGCAATCTTTCCGCTTTTGTCAATTAAATATAATGACCGTTCGGACACTCCATCCCGTTCATGAT
>Ga0206225_1000100_pt1 | contig 11166 bp, 7 predicted proteins | sample MancosB2_FD_155470 | JGI IMG/M metagenome (GOLD analysis project Ga0206225, IMG submission 155470) | Subsurface sediment microbial communities from Mancos shale, Colorado, United States - Mancos B2 | ecosystem: Environmental > Terrestrial > Deep subsurface > Rock core/Sediment | place: USA...
GCGGGCGCCCGATGGATCGCCTGCTCGTGGGCGACGTGGGGTACGGCAAGACCGAAATCGCGGTGCGCGCCGCGTTCAAGGCGGTGCAGTCCGAGCGGCAGGTGGCGATTCTCGTGCCCACGACGATTCTCGCGGACCAGCATGCGCGCACGTTCGGCGAGCGGCTCGCGGATTTTCCGGTGAAGGTCGCGATGCTGAGCCGCTTCCAGAACCAGAAGGAACAGGCAGCGGTGCTCGCCGATCTCGCCAACGGCACCCTCGACATCGTGATCGGGACGCACCGGCTCCTCAGCGCCGACGTCAAGTTCCAGCGGCTGGGCCTGATCGTGATCGACGAGGAACACCGGTTTGGCGTGAAGCACAAGGAGCGCCTCAAGCAACTGCGCCTCGAGACCGACGTGCTGACGCTGACAGCCACGCCCATCCCGCGCACGCTGCACATGTCGCTGGCGGGGCTGCGCGACATGACGTTGATGCAGACGCCCCCGCGTGACCGTTCGCCGGTACTCACCTACGTCGAACCGTGGGACGAAGGCCTGATCGAGGAAGGCATCACGCGCGAGCTGGACCGCGGCGGCCAGGTGTTTTTCGTGCACAACCGCATCGAGACCATCCAGGCGATCGCGGACCACGTGAAGCGGCTCAACCCGCGCGCGAACGTCGGCGTGGCGCACGGGCAAATGCGCGAGCGCGACCTCGAAGACATCATGCACCGGTTCGTGAACGGGGCGGTGGATGTGCTGGTGTCCACGATGATCGTGGAATCGGGGCTCGACGTCCCCAACGCCAATACGATGTTCGTCAATCGGGCGGACCACTTCGGACTGGCGCAGTTGTACCAGCTGCGGGGGCGAGTGGGGCGGTCGCACCGGCGCGCCTACTGCTACCTCATGGTCCCGGACCACCTGGACGACGATGCCGAACGGCGACTGCGCGTCCTGGAGCACCACACCGAACTGGGGGCCGGCTATCGGATTGCCCTGAAGGACATGGAATTGCGCGGCGCCGGGAATCTGCTGGGGCCCGAGCAGTCAGGGTTCGTCCATGCGGTCGGGTTCGATCTCTACCTTCGGTTGCTGGACGAGACGGTGCATCACATCACGCAGGGCGACACGTCGCCCAAGCCGCTGCCGGCCGAAGTGTCGACGGACACGTCCGTGTTCCTGCCGGACGACTTCGTGCCGTCGCACGAAGCCAAGCTCGACGTGTACCGGCGCCTGTCGCGCGTGACCGACGCCGCCGAAGTGCTGGCGCTGCGCGACGAGCTGCGCGACCGCTTTGGGGCATTGCCGGCGCCGGCCGAAGCCATGCTGGCCGTGGCCCGATTGCGGCTGCTGGGCGGCCGGCTCGGTATCGAGAGCGTGCTGGTGCGCGCCAATGAGGCGCGTGTTAACTTCCGCGACGTCGCGGTTCCCAGAATGAAGGGACTCTCCGCGGCGTTCCATGAGGTGCAGTTCCAGGCGGAGGTTCGCCGGGCGCACCCGCTGTCGCTGAAGCTCATGCGGCTCGGCGGCGTCCCCATTCTCGACGGATTGGTACGCGCGCTCTCCACGCTTGTCCCTGCGTGATGGACAAGCCGACACGGTATTCCGGAGCAACTCGGCACATGAAAACCCGCTCGATTGCAGCACTGGTGGTGTCACTCGTAGGCGCAACGTCCTGCGATTCCTTCAAGGAAGCGTTCACCGCGCACGTCGACGTCGTGGCGCGCACGAACGACCGCGAACTGTCCGTCGATCGCCTGTCAGACCTGCTCGGCAAGTCGACGCTGCAGATTCCGGTGAATCGTGAGACGGCGGCGCTCGTCGCCGATCTGTGGACCGGCTACCAACTGCTGGCAACGGCTGCGGCGCGCGGCGATTCCGTTATCGATCCCAAATACCTCGATGAGGCAACGCAGGCGATCACGGCCAGCATGCGCTTGCGCCGGTTCATGGAAAACGTCGGCAAGTCGCTCACCAAGGAGACGCCGTCAGAAGCGACCTATGCCCAGGCCACTGGCGGGCTGTTCTCCGCACGGCACGTTCTGCTCTCGTTTCCGCCCAGCGCAACCCCGGCGCAACGCGATTCGGTCAAGACGAAGGCTGAGGGCATCCGTGCCCGCATTACCGCCGGGAACTTCGCCGAGATTGCCAAGAAGAGCAGTGGCGACCCGGGTTCCGCGGCGCGAGGTGGCGATGTCGGCCCGTTCCCGCGCGAGCAGATGGTGAAGCCGTTCAGTGACGCTGTCGCTGCGCTGCGTCCCGGCGACATCTCCGGACTCGTGGAGACGGAGTACGGGTACCACATCATTCAGCGGTCCACCTACGCGTCCGCCAAGGCGGAATACGACGCCGCCTTCAATCAGACGGTTGGTCAGCGGGCCGAGAGCCTGTTCGTCGCGCGAGCCGACGACGCGGCAAAAGTCACGCTCAAGTCGAGCGCGGCGACGGACGCCAAGAGCGCGGCCCGTGATTTGGCCGGTCATCGCCGCGACAAGGATGTGCTTGCCACGTTCAAGGACGGATCGCTCACGGTGGGCCGGTTCGTGAAGTGGGTGGAGCTGATGCCGCCGCAGCAGCGCATCGGCCAACAACTCGCGCAGGCGCCGGATTCCATCGTGCGTCAGTTCGTCAAGAGCGTTGCGCGCAATGAGGTGTTGCTCAAGAAGGCGGACAGCGCGGGCGTCGTGCTCACGGCCGAGGAACAGCAACAGCTGCGTGGCGAATTCAAGAACGCCATCGTGTCGTTGTGGGGGCAGTTGGGTCTCGATCCCAAGAGTCTCGCGGATAGCGGCAAGAGCGCGCCGGAGCGCGAGCGGATTGCGGCGGCCCGCATTGAGTCGCTGCTGGATCGGATCATGGCCGGGGAGGCGCAGGCCATTCAGGTTCCGGTGCCAGCACAGAGTGTGCTGGCCATGATGTACACCACGAAAATCACGTCCGCGGGCATCGATCGCGCCGTTGAGCGTGCATCGCGCCTTCGCGCATCGGCCGATTCGGCGCGCCAGGCGCAGCAGCCACGGTCGCAGGTGCCGCTGCCGACGACACCGCCGGCCGCGGCCACACCGCCCGCGGACGCGAAGACCACGAGGCCGTAACGCTTCCGGACCCTCCCGCGGTACGGTCGGGTATGATGCGCATGCGACGCCACGGATTCCTGTTCGTATTGATGGCGGCGGCGACGCCGCTGGCAAGCCAGCGCCCGCCGGCGTCGTCGCTCGTGCCGGCCCAGGCGCGTGATACGGTCGTTCCGCTGGATCGCATCGTGGCGGTGGTGGGCGATCAGCCGATCACGCAATACGAGGTGCAGGAGCGCATGATCGCGATGCAGCAGGCGCCGGGCTTCCGCGCGCCCACCAACGAGGCAGAGTTCAAGAAGTTGGCGCTCGAGGTCGCGAACCAGCTCGTCGATGAGGAGCTGCTGGTGCAGAAGGCGCATCAAATGAAGGTCGAGATCGGCGATGCCGACATCACGCCTACCGTGGACAAGCAGGTCCGTGACATTCGTGGCCGGTTTGCCAGCGACGCTGAGTTCCGCGCCGAGTTGCTGAAGGCCGGCCTGGGCTCGCCGGAGGAGTACCGGCGCTTCCTCGTGGACCAGATGCGTCGGGGCGAACTGCAGCGCCGCGTGATCGAAAAACTGCGCGCGGACGGCAAGATTCCACCGGTGAACGTCACGCAGGCGGAGGTGGAGGAGGCGTTCAACCGCTCGAAGGCATCGCTCCCGCGCCGGCCGGCCACCGTCACGTTCCGGCAAATCGTCGTGGCGCCAAAACCGGGGGCACTGGCGCGGGACCAGGCTCGCGCGAAGGCCGAATCGCTCTTGGCCGAGATCAAGGGTGGCGCAGATTTCGAGCGTGTCGCCAAACGGGAGTCCGCGGACTCCGTGTCGCGGGAGCAAGGCGGAGATCTTGGCTGGGCGCGCCGCGGCGTCATGGTGGCGGAATTCGAGCGCTGGATGTTTGGCCTCCGACCCGGTGAGCTCAGCCCGGTTGTGGAAACCGTGCACGGATTTCACATCATTCGCGTCGACCGGCTGAACCCGGGCGAGGTGAAGTCGCGGCACATCCTCATCAGGCCTGCGATTGATACAGCGGATGAGGGTCGTGCGCGCGCCGAGGCGGACACCGTCGCCAAGGAGTGGGCGGCGGGCGTGGTGTTCGACACCATCGCCAGGCGGCATCACGATTTCGCCAGCGGGGAAGAAACCAGTCTCCTCACGCCGCTGCCGCGCGACTCGATGCCGGCGACGTATCAGACCGCGTTCACCGCGAAGAAGGCGGGCGAGATCGTCACGTTCGAGATCCCCGGACCGTTCGGTCATCCCAAGTTCGTCGTGGCCCAGATTCTGACGATGGAAGAGGGCGGAGACTATACGCTGCGCGATCTCAAGGAGCGGGTACGGCAGCAGCTCGTTGACGAAGGATCGTATCGGCGCTTTCTCGATGGCCTGCGCAAGGAAACGTTCGTGCGGATCCGACTCGACGCGCCTGTGAGCGCCGCGCCGGCCCCCAAGCCGTAGCCGTGGCCCGCCAGCCGCGCCTCGCCGTGACGCTCGGCGACCCGCGTGGTATCGGGCCCGAGATCGTCGCCAAGATGCTGCGCGACGGCCGCGCATCGCGCGAAGCGGCACTGGTGCTCGTTGGGCCGACGGGCACTGAGGTCGACGTTGCCGAACGCGTCGGCGAATGGCATGCGGGAGACGCACCAGCGCGCGCCGGCGAACTCGCCGGCAAGCAGATCGAACGCGCGGTGGCGTTGGCGATGGCAGGCGACGTCGATGGCATTGTCACCGCGCCCATCGACAAGGCAGTGCTGCTCCAGGGCGGCTACGACTTTCCGGGCCACACGGAAATGCTTGCCTCGCTGACCGGATCGAAAGTCGCGATGATGCTGACCAGCGCAGACGGCGGACGGGGGACGGCGGAGGGCGGTCGGCCGTCGGCACTTCGCGTTGTGTTGGCGACGATGCACGTGCCGCTTCGCGACGTGCCCAGGCTCCTGACGCGCGAGCGCATCCTGGATGCGGCGGCCATCACGCGCGCGGGCCTCCGCGATTGGTTCGGCGTCGCTGAGCCGCGCATCGCGCTCTGCGCGCTCAACCCGCACGCCGGCGACCACGGCCGGTTCGGTCGCGAGGACGACGAGCTGCTCGAGCCCGCGTCCCGCGAGGCGGGGCTGGCCGGACCGTTTCCGGCGGACACGGTGTTCGTGCGCGCCATGCGCGGTGAATTCGACGCGGTAATCGCGCCGTATCACGACGTCGGGATGACCGCCATCAAGGTCGCGGCCTTCGGACACGCGGTGAATGTCACGCTCGGGCTTCCGTTCCCGCGCTGCTCGCCGGACCACGGTACCGCGCTCGACATCGCGTCAAAGGGCATTGCGGACGCATCCAGCATGATCGAGGCGACACTGCTCTGCGCGTCGATCGCCTCGCGTCTGGCGTCACGCGGGTGGGCGGCCCCACGGTGATCCGAAGGTGCGTGAAGCTGCTCGCAGCGAGTGTGGCGCTGGTCGCGCTGGCGTGCGCGCGTATTGCCACTCCGACGGTGAACACGCCCCCGACGGTCGGAACGCCGCGTCCGGTCCCCGTGTTCGATGCGCGCAACGTGCTCGACTCGAGCGCCGTGAACTTCCTGATCCGCGAGGGTGCGCAACGCTCGCGGGTGCGCGAGGACTTCCAGTATCTGACCGACGTAATCGGTCCCCGCCTCACCGGGAGCGCGGGCGTGCGCCGCGCCAATGAATGGACCGTCGAGCGGATGCGCGCTTACGGTGTCGACTCAGTCGCGCTCGAGCCGTGGCTGTTCGGTGTCACGTGGCAGCGGGGGCCGCTCACCATGCGGCTGCTCTCGCCACACGAACGCACGCTCCAGGCCGTGTCATGGGCCTGGGCGCCGGGAACCAACGGGCCAGTCGCGGGGAATGTGATGTACGTCGACGCCGCCACGCACGACGAATACGACCGACGGTTCGCTGGTCGTGTGCGCGGCGCGTGGGTCATGCTGTCACAGCCGTTTCCGCGCACGAATCCAGACGCGCCTGATCCGGCGGACTCGGTCCGCGTGGACTCGTTGCGCAAGTTGCTGCGCGCCCCGAAGAGCTTCCAGCAGGAGGCGTGGCCCGGTGAACTGGTTGCGCGGCTCGCCGCGGAGGGCGTTGCCGGCCAGATCATCGACGGCGGCAAGGAATTCGGCCTGCTCACCATGAGTGGCTCGCCAGACGACATCGCGCCCATTCCCATGGTGGTGATCGCGAATTCGACGTTCGCCGAGTTCCACCGGCTGCTGGCCGCGGGCCAGCGCGTGCGGGTCGAGGCCACCGTGTCCAACACATTCGGACGCGATACGGTCACGCAGTGGAATTCGGTCGGCGAAATCCGCGGGTCGGATCTTGCTTCTGAGGTCGTGCTGGTGGGCGCGCATCTGGATTCGTGGGATCTGGGCACCGGCGCCACGGACAACGCCGCGGGTTCCATCGCGGTGCTGGAGGCGGCGCGGATCATCGGCGCGCTCAAAGCCACCGGTGTGCGGCCGCGCCGCACCATCCGCTTCGTGTTCTTCACGGGAGAAGAGCAGGGCCTCTACGGCTCGCGTGAATACACGCAAACGCATCGGGCTGAGCTGTCGCGGTTCCAGGCCGTGCTCGTGCTCGACAACGGCTCCGGCCGGATCACCGGCATGGCGCTACAGGGCTGGGACGAACTCCGCTCTCTGTGGACGACGATGATGCAGCCGCTCGCGCCGCTCGGCCCGCTCGCCGTGCGATCAGGCAACAAGACCGGTACGGACCACCTTGCGTTCCTGCCGTTTCGCGTGCCGTCGTTCAACTACGATCAGGTCGCGAAGGGCTACGACCACACGCATCACTCGCAACTGGATGTGTTCGATGCGGCCGTGCCCAAGGACATCGCGCAGGCGGCCACCGTGATGGCGGTGAATGCCTGGCAGTTGGCGAATGTGGGGCTGTTTCTGCCGCGGAAGTGACTTGGGACTCGGGACTCGGGACTCGGGACTCGGGACTCGGGACTCGGCACTCGGGACTCGGCACTCGTTGTTGATCAGTTGCGAGTCCCGAGTCCCGAGTCCCGCTTCGTTGCCCCCCGCAGATCCACCGCGAGCATTTCAATCCGCCGGCCCTCCATCTCACGCACCGTGAACAGCGCGCCGGTTGCCGTCACGCGATCGCCAACGGTCGGCAGGCGCCCCAGCACGCCAAACACGTAGCCGCCGATCGTGGTGTAGTCCTCCTCAGGCACGGACAGCCCGAAGCGCTCGTTCACGTCCGTGATGCCGGTCGAGCCCGGAACCAGCACGAGGTCCGGTGCCTCGCGCTCCTCCGGCTCCAGCGGGGCGTCCTTTTCGTCGAGGATCTCGCCGAACACTTCCTCGAGCAGGTCCTCCATGGTGACCAGTCCGGCCGTGCCGCCGTACTCGTCGAGCACGATCGCGAGATGCTGTTTCAGGCGCTTGAAGTCGGCCAGCACTTCCTCGACCTCGCGCGAACCGGGCACGACGTGGATCGGGCGCATCAGCGCCCGCATGTCGAACGTCGCTGGCGGGCGGCGCAGGATCGGGATGAGGTCCTTTGCCAGCACCAGGCCCACGATGTTGTCGATCGACTCGTCGAACACCGGGTACCGCGAACGCCGCGTTTCTTCCACGAGCGCGATGGCATCGTCCAACGTGGCGTCCACCGCCAGTGCATCGATCTCGGTGCGCGGCGTCATGACTTCGCGTGCGTTCTTCTCGGAGAATTCGAAGACGCCGCTGAGCAGGTTCGCGGGGGTCGCCTCCAACGCGCCGCCCTCCTCGCTCTGCTCCACGAGGATGCGAAGTTCTTCGGGCGAGTGCAGCGTTTCCTCCATGTTCATGGGCCGCTGGCCAACGGCCCGGAGCACGGTCTCGGCGGACCAGTTCAGGAAGAGCGTAAACGGCCGCATCACCCACTCGAAGACGATGAGCGGAGGGGCCAACAGGCGCGCGACCTGCTCGGGGTGCGTGAGTGCCACGCTGCGCGGCGCCAGCTCCCCGAAGACGACGTGGAAGTACGTGACGAACGTAAGGGCGAGAATCGAGCCGGCGGCGAGCCGCACGGCCACCTCGAGGCCCACCGGCAGCACGGCCAGCCATTCGGCCACGTAATCCGCGAGCGTCTCTTCCGTCAGCGCGCCCAGCGCGAGGGACGCCAGCGTGATGCCGAGCTGACTCGCGGAGAGTAGGCGACCGAGATTGCCCAGTGCGCGAACGGCGATTCGCGCCAACCGGTCGCCGCTGCGAGCCATTGCTTCGAGGCGCGAGCGCCGCGACCGAACCAGCGCGAATTCCACAGCGACGAAGTAGCCGTTCAGGAGCAGCAGAACGACGATGATGACAATGCGGCCGATCACGGGACCAAAGCTACGGGTCGCGTCATTGCGCTACTAGGTGACTACCTTATGTGCCGTGCACCGCCACGATCATCCGCACGATCACGCTCACGATCACGCGCACGGCAGTCACACGCACGACCACGCGACGCGCGCGCTGAAGTTCGCGTTGGGCCTCACGCTCGTCGTGCTCGTGGCCGAAGCAATCGGCGGCTGGCTGTCCAATTCGCTGGCCCTCCTCGCGGACGCCGGGCATGTCCTGACGGACGCTGGCGCGCTCGCGTTATCGCTCTTTGTCGCCTGGTTCTCGCGCCAGCCCGCGAATGCTGCGAAGACGTACGGTTACCTGCGCTGGGAGATACTCGCGGCCCTCATCAACGGCGCCACATTGCTCGGCCTTTCGGCGTGGATCGCCGTGGAAGCGGTCGCGCGATTGGCGGCGCCGGAGCCGGTGGGCGGCAACATGATGCTGGGTGTGGCGATCGCAGGCCTGCTCGCCAATGCCGTGGCGGCGTGGCTGTTGCATCCCGTCCACGCGGGCAGCCTCAACGTGCGCGGCGCCTATCTCCACATCCTGAGCGACCTGCTGGCGTCCGTCGGCACCATTGTCGCCGCCCTGATCATCAGGGCCACGGGCTGGCTGAGTGCCGATCCGCTGGCGTCGTTGCTCACCACCGCGCTCATCGTGCGGGGCGCCTGGACGCTGGTACGCGAATCCGTTGACGTTCTGCTCGAGTCCACGCCGGCGCACATCGCGCTCAACGAGGTGCGCAGGACGCTCGAGGGTATCCAAGGCGTGGAGTCGGTGCACGACCTGCACGTGTGGAGCGTGTCGAGCGGTGTCGTGGCCCTCAGTGCCCACGCGGTCGTGCGCGAGGCGAATCGCAATCAGCCGGTGCTCGAGCGCGCTTGCGAACTGATGGGGCACATGGGCATTCACCACGTCACCATCCAGATCGAGCAGCGCGACCTCCATGACAATGACAAACACGTGCATCCTTGACGACCCACATCACGCCGTCCACTATGGCGCATGAGTGAATACCGGATCGAAAAACTGCGGAGAGGGCTCAAGCTCGTGATGGCCGACGGCGGCCGGCTCGAGGGCGACGTGTTTCTCCGATCGGTGTCGCGGTACCGCTCAACCGCGGAGGAGCCCGGGGACCTCTTGAACGACTCGGACTCGTTTTTCGCCATGGAACGGTCCGGCGAGACGCTGATCGTCGCCAAATCACAGGTGGTGAGGGCCGAAACGGAGATCGTCCAGGACGACGCCCTCGACACGGGGGCGCTCGGCGTCATCGTGGAAATCACCTTGCGCGACGGCACTGTATGTGACGGGTCCATCTTTCTGGAGTCTCGCTCGGACCGGCCCCGCCTGATGGATTTTCTCAACGCATACCACGAGCGCTTCCTGCCGGTTGTGTCGCCCGGGCATTTGTTGCTCGTCAACACGCAATTCATCGCGCACGTGCGCGAGGTCGCCTAATGGCTCAATTCGACAAGTTGCTCGCCGCGATGGTGAGCAACAAAGCAGACTCGCTTGTGCTCGACGATGGCGATCTCGTGAAGGTCGAAGTGGGCGGCCAGTTGCGCCCGCTGACCAAGACGCCGCTCGCCGGGCCGCAGATTGTCGCTCTGTGCAAGGAGATCGCGTCCACCGAAGCGCAGAAGCTGCTCGACGCCGGCAAGCCCGCGACGATGTCCTACGTCACCAACGACGGCGCGTTCGTCATACGCGCGATGGTGAACAATGCCAAGTGGCACATCGTCGCCAAAATCGACGATCGCGCCGAGTTCAAGCGACTCACCGGTCAATTCAAGGCGATGGAGATGCCGCCGGAGGCGCCAGCCGCCCCCAAACCTGCCGCAGCTCCTGCAGCCCCTCCCGCAGCCCTTCCGCCAACTCCAGCAATGACAGCCACAACCGCACCGGCGGCTGGTCCCAGCCACGCGTCCTCCGGCCACTCAGCCTCGAAGTCGGAACTCGACGAAATCGGGTCCTTCGAGGGGAGCGAAGCTGCCAAGGCCCACCTCGACTCGCTGCTCAAGAGCATGGTCGAGAAAGGAGCGTCGGACCTGCACCTTCGAGTCACCGAGCCGCCGATCCTGCGCCACCACGGCGAGATGGAACGCCAGGAGGGCGAGCGACTCAGCGACGAGCAGCTCTTCAACATGATTCGCTCCATCATGCCGGAGCGAAACCGCCGCGAGTTTCAGGAAGCCAACGACACCGACTACGCCTACGAGCTCCCCGGAGTCGCCCGGTTCCGCGCCAACGCCGCCCGCGACCGCAACGGCCCGGTGGCCGTGTTCCGGCAGATTCCAGCGACTGTCGTCTCCGTGGAGCAGATGAACGTCACGGAGGAAGTGCAGCGGCTCTGCTTCCTCACCAAGGGTCTGGTGCTGGTGACCGGCCCCACGGGATCGGGCAAGTCGACGACCCTGTGCGCGCTCATCGATCTGGTGAACCGCGCCCGCAGCGACCACATCATTACCATCGAGGATCCGATCGAGTTCGTGCACCCCAACAAGAGCTGCATTCTCACGCAGCGTCAGGTGCACGTGCATACCAAGTCGTTCAAAGCCGCTCTTCGCGCAGCTCTCCGCGAAGACCCCGACATCGTTCTTGTCGGGGAAATGCGGGATTTGGAGACTGTCTCCATCGCCATCGAGACAGCGGAGACTGGCCACTTGGTATTCGGAACGCTGCACACAACGACGGCCGCCGGCACCGTGGACCGCATCATCGATCAGTTCCCGGCCGATCGGCAGGAACAAATCCGCGTGATGCTCGCCGAGTCCTTGAAAGGC
>Ga0206225_1000101_pt1 | contig 11153 bp, 9 predicted proteins | sample MancosB2_FD_155470 | JGI IMG/M metagenome (GOLD analysis project Ga0206225, IMG submission 155470) | Subsurface sediment microbial communities from Mancos shale, Colorado, United States - Mancos B2 | ecosystem: Environmental > Terrestrial > Deep subsurface > Rock core/Sediment | place: USA...
TGGCGACGCCGGCCGCCGCCGAATCAGGACGGGCACGTCGGAGTCGAGCCGGTAGACGCGAACGCCCGCTTCCTCACGCTCGAACGTGGCGCGTGCGCGCCGCGCCGACGCAGCCGCCGGCTGTGCAGCGCTCGGCGCGAGTGGCTCCGCCGTCGCGCGTTGGAGACCGGCGCGCGCAGCCTCCACCGTGCCAAACAGCGGCGCGGACGACAACGGACGGTACGTGAACAGCCCAACCGTTTCATCGCGAAGGTACCGGCCGGCAACCTCACGCACGTCGTTCATGGTCACGTCCAGCATCTGCTGAAGGAACTCAGCTCCTTTCTCCCAGCGCTCCAACGCTTCCCACTCGGCGAGGTGGTTGGCCTGCCCCTCCATGTCCTCGAGGCGGCGCACCCAGCGCGATTCGGTAATCCGCCGGGCGCGCTCCAATTCATCGTCCCGCACACCGTCCTCGCGCACCCGCCGGATCTGGTCCCACGCGGCGCCGAGCGCTGTCACCGCCTTGTCCGGCGGCGCTTCTGCCTGGACCGCGAACACACCGATGTCGCGCGGGGTGTAGTTGAACGCCGCAATGCTGGACACGAGCTTGCGCTCACGCGTGGCTCGGTAGAGGCGGGACGCGCGCCCGGTGGCGAGCACGCCCGCGAGCATCTCGAGCGCCGCGGTGTCGGCGTGCAGCGGGCCCGCGGTTCGCCATCCGAACGCGAACTGCGTTTGCACGATGTCACCCGCGGTCTCGCGATAGCGAAACGCTGGCGGCGTCAATTCCGAATCGCCCGGCGTGCGACGCGGCTCACCGGCGGGAAGGTCGCCGTAGAGCCGCTCGATCGCCTTCAACGCACGACCAGTCTCCACATCGCCCACCACCACGAGGATACTCGTCGACGGACGGTAGAAGTTCCTGTAGAAGCCGAGCACGTGGTCGCGCGTGAAGGTGCGCAGGCCCGCCTCCCGTCCGATGCGCCACCGGCGAATGCGATGCCGATCGTGCAGCAGCGCGTACAGGGACTCGATCGAGACCGCCGGAGGGGTGTCTTCCTTCCGTTTCGCTTCCTGGATGATGACTTCGAGTTCGTGCGCGAGTTCGCCGGCGTCGATCAACGAGCGCCGGTAGGCGTCCGCCTGGATCTCGAGTGCCGCGTCGAAGCCGCTGGCCGGTACCACAGCGTAGTACAGCGTGTGGTCGTAGATCGTGGCGGCATTCAAGTACCCGCCCACCGCCTTGGTCTGCCGCGCGATCTCGCCCACGCCACGCGTGGGCGTGCCCTTGAAGTACATGTGTTCCAGGACGTGGGCGATACCCACCACGTCGTCTGTTTCGTCGAAGTAGCCGGCGTTGACGTGCGTCACCACGGCGGCCACTGGCGCGGACACATCGCGTCGCAGCAGGACGCGAAGGCCGTTGTCGAGCGTGTGTCGCTCGACGCCGGTCAGCGAGGGCGCGGCGATTGGCCTGACGAAGCCGGCGGCACGCACGCGCTCCAGGATCCCGGTCCGGCGCGCTCCAGCCAGCGAGCGCCCTCGTCCGTGCGGCCCAACATCAGGAGCGTGCAGCCGAGGTAGCCCTGGGCAACGTGATCCTCCGGCTGCGCCTCGACCGCGCGCACGTAGAAACGGCGTGCCAGCTCGAAGTCACGCGCGGCAAGGAGCGTGGCACCCATTTCGCGCAGTGCAGCGCCGTTGCCGGGCTCGGCCTGTACCGCCAGCGTCGCGTGCTCGCGGGCGAGCGCGGGGTTGCCACCTTCGCGGGCCAGTCGCGCGAGGTACACGTGCGCCATCGCGTTTTTCGGATTCTCGCGCACCACCTGCTCGAACTCGGACATCGCCGCCTCGCGCCGGCCCGCCTGCCACTCCGCCACCGCGTGGTCGAGCGAGGTGTCCGGCCGCGCGCGCCAGAGCATCCACGCCCCCAGCGCGATGCCGCTGATGACGACCAGCGCGAACAGGATGACGATCCACCGCGGCAGTTCCTCGCGCGGGAGCGGCACGGGACGCGGGGTGCCCAGGGGCGTGACGCGCAGGCCCTTCGTGGACATCGCCTCTCCCTGCACCGGCGTGTGGTTGTTCGCCGCCGGCGCCTCCAGCGAAGCCTCCAGCCTCACGAATCCATCGCGCGCCGCGTTGATGTCGATGTCCGAGGGAAAGTAGCCCGCATCGGCCGTGCGCTCGCGCGCGGAGTTGAACTGCGCCAGCGCGTTGGCCTGATCGAGCGTGAGCAACTGCCGCTGACGCGCCTCACGAATCAGTGGCTGGCCGCTGAGTGGCGAGCCGCCCAACAACGCCCGCAACGCGGACTCGACCCCTGTCCAGGCGGACTGGAGGTCCACCGACAACTCCTTCGCACTCCGCGACCGGTCGAGCCGCGCGATGGCTGGCCGAACGGCAACAAGAGCGGCCAGCGCCTGGCGATGCACCCCTAACGCATGATCCGAAGAAGACCGGCGCGCGCGCTCGCGCGGACGAAACTCTCGGCGTCCTGGCTGGGCAACTGGATGCCGGTTTGTGTGAGCACACGCCGCGCCGTGCGCTGCATGTACTCCTCCACGGTGTGGCCGGCCACCTCGGCGTCCGAGTCGCGCATGCCCGTGACGATCTCTTCCCACGAGCCTCGGAAGGCCGCGCCGCCCGAGGCCACGATGTGGTGCGAAACCTCCTCTTCCCTCGCGTCCGCGAGGTTGGTGAGCAGCGATCCGAACAGCTCCAGTTGGTTGCGGGCCACCTTCGGGTCGTCGCCCTTCCTGAGTCCGGCCTTGCCGGGCTCCAGCTCCAACAACAGCTCGTCGATGTCGTCGAGCCCTTCGTTGAGCTCCGCGAGCCGCGCGTCCCAGGGCTTCAGGTCGGGATCGTTCTCATCGAGCTTGTAGACGGCCCGCTTGAGTTCGATCAGGCGCCAGATACCAAGCTCGTCCCAGTGATCTTCCGGCTGGGTGCGCTCGAAGTGATACAACGCGCCTTCGAACTCGCCTTTGTCGTACAGCAGATTGGCGAGATAGATGCGCGCCTCGGCGTGATCGCCGTCCAGCTGGAGCGCCTTGCGAAGCGCCGCGATGCTGCCGTCGTCGTCGGTGAGCCGGTGCTTGGCGTAGCCGACGCAGGCAATCGCTTCTGCGGACTCTCCCTGCTGAGCGACCGCGGCCTCGAAGAAGTGCAGCGCTTCACCGAAAAGCACGTGGTTGTCGCGCAACGAACCTTCACGAAACAACGAGCGGCCCACCTGAAGCACGAGGTCCATGTCGTCCGTGTAGCCGAGTTCGAGGATGCGGTGAAAGCACTTCAGCGCGGCATCCTGGAGGCCGAACTTGAGCAGCGTCTCGCCCAGTCCGGCGAGGCCGTCTTCATGCTCGGGCTCGAGCACCAGCGCCTCTTCGAACGCGCGGCGCGCCCAGGCAAACTCCTCGCGCGCCAGTCTCGCGTAGCCGACACCCACCTTGAGCTCCACCGAATTCGGGTAGAGCGCCAGTCCCTCGCGAAGCGTGGTCAGCGCATCATCGTACTGGCCTTCGTTGTAGAGTTGGTGCGCGCGCTCATCATACTCCTCGGAACTCAGGAAGGGCGTTGGCATCTGACTCACACCTCCGCGTCGAGAGGTTGACCTATAGTACCATGGACACCCGTCTTAGTTCAACGGCAAATCGTGTTGTGCCGTTCCTAGCCCAATCCGAGCGCCACGGCAATTTCGGCGGCCACGCCAGCGTTGGACTCGAGCAAGCCGAGGTTGGTTTGCAGGGAGCGGCCGCCGGTCTCGCGCGACATGGCGGCCAGCAGGAAGGGCGTGACCGCTGCCCCCCGGACACCCGCCCTGGCGGCATCCGCCATGGCGATGCCCACTGCACGTTCGACTTCGTCGGGCTCCAGCGCCAACGCGTAAGGCGGCGGAACCACCACGAGCAGTGCCTGCCGTCGACCGAGGCCAAAGTGCACGGCCGCCATCTTCGCGACCTCCGCCGGTGTGGCGGCGCTCGCCGATAGCGGGATGCCGGTTCGAGCGGTGTAAAAGCCCGGAAACTCGTCTGTCGCCATCCCGACGACGGGAATGCCGAGCGTGTCGAGTCGCTCCCACGTGGCCGGCAGGTCGAGAATCGCCTTCGCGCCGGCGCACACGACCACCATCGGCGTGCAGGCCAGTTCGAGCAGATCCGCCGATTCGTCGCGCGTGTGCGGGCCGGCGCCAGGGTCGGCCCGATGCACGCCACCGATCCCGCCCGTGGCGAAGACCCGCACGCCGGCCTGCGACGAAAGCGCCAGCGCAGCGGCCACGGTGGTGGCTCCATCTGCGCCCTGCGCCACGCACGCTCCCAGGTCGCGCGCGGACACCTTGCGCACGCCATCGCCGCGGAGGAACCGCGCGAGTTCGGCTGGCTCGAGGCCCAAGGTCGACACTCCGCCTGCCACCGCCGTAATGGCGGCCAGCGCTCCGGCTTTTTCCGCCGCGGCCACCATGCGACGGGCCGCCTCCGCGTTGTGGGGTGCGGGCAAGCCCTGCGCGAACACCGAACTCTCGAGCGCAACCACCGGCTCGCCGACGTCGAGCGCCCGGCGAACGTTCGGCAGAACCCGGATCACGGCGTTGCGCGTTTGGGCCATGTGGAGACGATGGCAAGACCGATGCGCCCCATCGTGACCTGCGCCTCGTTATCCACGAGCCAGGACTTGTCGACGTTCTCCTTCGTCAGGACGCAGGCAACCACGCGCGTCTGGAGCCGGAAGAGGGCGCACTCGGTGCGCATGTCCTCATTCGCGCCGGTCTTGCGCGGCGCGGACACGCCCGCAACGAATCGCTGCATCATCTCGTCGTCTTCGTTGCGCGCCAGAATGCCGAGCATGGTCGAGTCCGCGCGAGGATTCACCGCCTTGCCGTCCGCGAGCAACTGGAACAGCCGCGCCATCTCGTTCGGTGTCGTGACGCCCAGCCCGTATTTCACGGATGAGTCCGGCGCGACACTCGTGATCCTGAGAAAGCTCTTGGCGTGAATCTTGGTATGCGGCAGCCCCAGCGCCTCCATCTTCTGCCACACTTTCCGGATCGCCACCTTGTCGAGCAGGAGGTTCGTGGCGGTGTTGTCGCTGATCGTGATCATCAGCCACGCGGCGTCGCGCACCGTGATCGCGAGACCATCGTGCATGAATTGCAGCGTACCAGAGCCCGGCACCTTGTCCACTTTGAGCAACGTGATGCGGTCGTCCAGCGCGATCTCGCCCTTCTCCACCATGTCGAACAGGGTGACGAGCACCGAGACCTTGATCAGGCTCGCTGTGGGGAACGTCTCGTCGCCCCGGAGGGAGAATCGCTCGCCGGTGTCGATGTTGTGCACCGTGTAGCCCAAACTGCCGTGGAATCCCTTGGCAAGAGAGTCCAGCGTGCGATGCAACGCAGCGGTGTCAGCTCTGGAACTGCGTATTGCGTTTTGCGCGGCCATCGGCCGTACTGCGTTCTGCGCGGCTGCGCCGACTGGCAGTACCAGTGCGCACACGGTCAGCACCTTCGGCAGCGAACAGCGTTTGTTCACTCCGCCTCCTCGAACTGTTCGGCCTTCTTGATGGCAACGACTTCGCGCTCCTGCGACGTCGGGTCCCACAGGACGACAACCTTCACGGTCTCGCCGACGTATGCGTCGAAGGTCTTTGCCTCGCCCTTCTTCAATCGAATCTCATGCCCGTCCTCGAATTTGAGGGCGAGCAAGGGGTACTGGCTGTTCACATAACGGCGGCGAAGCCGCTTTCGAACAGGCTTGAGCACCATATCAGGTCACCACGGCGCGCACGGTCTCGTACTCGCGCCAGCCACCAGTGGTGAGCGCTTCGCCAATCGTCTCGATCGCCTGGTCCACCTCTGCGTCGGATGTATAGAAGTGCGGTGCGATGCGGATGCCAGCCCCTGGCCTGAAATCCACCAAGATGTTTCGGCCGATGAGAAACTGGGACACTTCGTACGCGTGCGGCACGTCGATCGCCACGGTGCCGCCCCGACGGGCCGGGTCACGTGGTGCGTTCACCGCGTAGCCGTGCGAGTCTGCCAGCTCGATGAGCCGCGTCGTCTGACGAGTGCTCTTCGCACGGATCGCCTCGATGCCCGCCCGGCGCAGAATCTTCGGGCCCTCGCGCGCCGCGTACAGCGCCGGGATCACCGGCGTGCCGCCGAGCCACCGAAACGCGTCGCTGGCGAACTCCATCTCCGGCTCGAATGCGAACGGCCGCGCGTGCGCCTGCCAGCCTGTGAGCGTGGGTTCGTACTTGGTTCGCACGCCCGGCGCCACGTACAGGAAGCAGCCACCGGGTCCGCCACACAGCCATTTGAGCACGCCGCCTGTGAGAAAGTCACACCCGATCGCGCGCACGTCCACCGGAATGACGCCAACGGCATGGAACGAGTCGAGCGACACCACGGCACCAACCTCGTGCGCCTTCTTGCACACCGCGGCGACGTCCACGATGAATGCGGACCGGAACAGCACATGCGAGATCGCCACCAAGCGCGTGCGTGAGTCGATGGCGTCGAGCAGTTGCTGCGTATCCACGCCAAGACCGTCCGCCGACGCCGGCACCACAACCAGTTCCGCGCCCAGCCGCGTCGCCAGCGACCGGTACACATAGCTCACGGACGGAAAGTCGAGCGCGGTCATGACGATGCGGTTCCGTGGCGCCGTGTAGTCCAGCGCGGACAGCACCTCCGCCTGCGCCATCGTCACGTTCGGAACCATGACGACTTCGCCGTTCCCCGCACCGATCAACGGTGCGATCTCGTCGCCCACACGGAGCGGCATTTCCCACCAACCCTTGCCCCACGCGCGCACGCCAAGCTGGCTCCAGTCGTCCACATACTGCGCCAGACTGTCCGCAACCGTGCGGGGCATTGCGCCGAGCGAATTCGACACGAGATACGTGCAGCGATCCAGAATCGGGAACTCAAGCCTGAACTTCAGCAACGCGTCCGTCATGCGTCTGCGTTTGGAGCAAGCCGGGCACGGAACCAGCCCGCACGGCTGGCCAGGTAGAGCAGGATCCCGATCAGGACGGTGACTCCGCTCGCCAGCCACTCCCGGGCCGTGACGGACGTGAGGAGCACGATGATGACCACCACCGCGAGCGGCGCCGCGATGGCGCTGCCGGGGATGTTCTTCGCGCCACTCGCTCCCTCATCCCGAACGCCCGCCCGGCGCAACTGCCACGCCGCGGCAGCGCAGCCCAAGTACACGATGAGCACGGACACGTTGGCGAGAATCACCAGGGGTTCGAATCCGCTGCTCAGCGCCAGCACCAACGACAGTGCTGCCTGGGTGATGATGGCAATCCAGGGAGTGTGGTACGTGGGGTGCACGGCGGCCAGCGCTTGCGGCAGTACTCCGTCGCGCGCAAACGCAAACAGCGCCCTCGGAATGGCGAGGATCATTCCGCTCAGGTATCCGAACGTGGACAGGACCACCGCGACGCCCAGCATCACGCCGCCCCGCGGGCCCATCAGTGCCGTGGCGAGGTCTGCCAAGGGCGCGCTGTTGCCGGCGAGAGCGGCCCCAAGCACTCCCTGCGCCGCGACCTGTATGAGGAGATACACGATGGTCACGATCACGAGCGCGGCCAGGACTGCGCGTGGTACCGTACGCGCCGGATCTCGCACTTCGCCACTGGGTACCAACGCGCTTTCGATACCCGCGAAAATGAAGATCAGAAACACCGATGCGCGCGTCACGTCACTCGCAGCCGGTACCCCACTCCACGCCACATTCGCGGGCACGAGGTTCGCCAACCCGAGTACGATCAGCAGCGCCAGCGGTACCAGCTTGATCACCGTGGAGGCGATGTTGAGCCGCGCGCCAAACCGGACCCCCCGCACGTTGATGGCGGTCACCAGCGTGAACATCGCGATGATCAGCGCCGCGCGCCCTGCCCCCGAACCCAGCGCGGGCACCATCCGCATCACGCTGTCGGCGAAGATCGTCGCCACGGCCGCCGTCGCGATCGTGCCGGTGATCCACAGCATCCAGCCGACAGCGAAGCCAGCCAGCGGTCCAAATGCGCGCTCGACGTACGCGTATGGCCCACCGCTGGAGGCCACGCGACCGCCGGCTTCGGCGAAGCACATGACCACGAAGGCCATGGCGACGGCGCACACGATGTAGGCCAGCGGAGCCGCGGCGCCGAGCCGCCCGGCGACTTCCATCGTTCCGGGGGCGCGAAAGATCCCACCGCCGAGGGTGATGTTGACCACGCTGGCCGCGAGTCCCCATACACCGAGCGCGCGCACGAGCCCGGCCTCTCGCGTGAGAACCGAAGGCATCGGTACAACACTAGACCGCTGGGCAGGGCCTCGCCAGCATATTATTGCGTCTGCCAGGAGCGCCCATGATCCGCACCACCCGACTGCGTTAGATGACAGCATCAGTGCCCTCGCGGCGACGCGACGAGCCGAAGATCGCGCTGGTATTGGGTGGCGGCGGCATGAAGGGCTTTGCGCACATCGGCGTGCTCAAGGCGCTCGAGGAGGCGGGCATCCGGCCGGCGCTGTACGCCGGCACGAGCATCGGTGCGATGGTTGCGGCCGCCGCGGTGTCAGGCGTGACGCCGGACGAACTCGCACGGCGCGCCGAATTGCTGCGACGCAAGGACCTGTTTCGCATCAACCATATGGGGATGCTGATGGACCGGATGCGTTCCGCGTCCATCTATCTCGAAGGGCCGCTGCGCGACTTATGCACGTCCGTCGCACCGGACGGCACGTTTGAAGACCTCCCGACGTCGTTGCTCGTCAATACGGTGGACGTCGAGCGCGGGACGCAGGTGGTGTGGGGGCTACCCGGACTCCGGAACGTGAGCGTGCGTGACGCCGTGTACGCGTCCTGTGCCTTGCCGGGGTTCTTTCCGCCGGGCCATGTGGACGGTCGCGTGTGTCTTGACGGCGGGGTCATCGACAACCTCCCGGCATCCGTCGCGTCGCTGGGCATGGACATGGTGATCGCGGTCGACGTCGGCGTCAGCGACTTGACGCGGGTGCAGGGCGTGGCCCAGATGGGCTTCGCCGCCCTCTACATGCGGGCCGCGATGACCATGATGCACTCGCTGCAACAGGCGCCGCTGTCGCAGTGGGGCGCGCCGCCAATGTTGCTCATCCGGCCGAAAGTGGGTCACGACTGGCTCAGCTTCGCCAACGGCAGCGCGCACATCCGCGAGGGCTATCGCGCGGCCTCAAGGGCGCTGGAACATCTCGAGTTGTACATGCAGCAAGCGCGCGGCGTGTTTCCGCGCAAGCGGGTCGCACTCAGCGTGTCCGAGTCGAAGTGCATCGGCTGCGGACTGTGCGCCGCGCTCGCTCCCACCTACATGGGGATGGGATCGAACGGCAAGGCGTACGTCCGAATTGAAGAGGCCGATTGGGCGTCCTCGGACGGTGAGTTCGTGCACCACTGCCCCACGGGCGCGATCGAGGCGAGTCGTGGCGAATTCATCGAGCCCTTGCCGCGCGGTGGCGGCCGGAGCTAGCCCTTCGCGAGCGCCAGCGCGGCCCGCGCGATCTCGACGTAGCGATCCACTGCAGTCCTGAGCTCGGAGACACGCACGTGCTCGTCGTCGCGATGCGCCACGTGCACGGACCCCGGGCCAAACAGATACGGCGTGCCCCAGTTCGTGAGTTTGGGGATGTCAGTCGCGAACGCGGCGACCGACGTCGGGAAGCCCGGCACCGTCCCCAGACGCACCGCCGGCACGGTGATGCTCTGCTCGAACTCCGCGCGATCGCGGAGCCACGTGCGCAGCAGCGCGACGATCGTTTCCGGCGGCGTAACGAGCCGGGCCATGAGTCTGGCCTCCGCGGCCGGCGCCATGACGTTGTCTGCGACACCCCCGCTGATGACGCCGACGTTGATCGTCGTTGCACCCAACCCCGGGTCGCTCGGAAGCTTCAGGGTCTCGAGTTCCGCCAGCAGGCGCACGAGTTCCGTGATCGCCGATTTGCCCAGATGAGGGTACGCCGAGTGCGCGGCTTCGCCGCGCGTGCGCAGTACGAAGCGCATGGCACCCTTGGTGCCCACCGCGAGCGTGCCCTCGGTGGGCTCTCCGTTGATGAGCACCCTGCTGCCCACCGGCGCACGGTTCGCGGCCTCGGCGCCGTCGTGGGTCACCTCCTCGCCCACCACGAACAACAGCGCGACGGGAACGTGTTCGGCGCGCAGGCGCTCCGCGGCGACGATCATCGCTGCTGCGATGCCCTTGGCGTCGCAGGCCCCGCGGCCCCAGAGCAGGTCGCCGTCCAAACGGGGAGCTATGAACGGCGGCACGGTGTCGAGGTGCGTCGAGAGCGTTACCAGCGGCTTGTCGACGCTCGTCGCCAACAGATCATCGCGGCCCGGCGTCACCGGTATCCGCCGCACGGTCCAGGCCAAGCCCTTCAGGTAGCCCTCGAGCCAGCCGATGACCGCGCCTTCGCGACCGCTGGTGGAGTCGATCTCCATCAGCTTCATGCTCAGTTCGAGTACGTCGAGGCTGGCTGGCATCCTTGGCGGTTACGGAAAGTTCGCTTTCACACGGATGGCTTTCCACACGGATGACGCGGATGACACGGAAAGGGCGGGATACTGCAACAACAGACTAAAACAAAGACACCTCAACAACGACAACAACAACAACGTTTTCTTGTTTCTCGGGTGAGGCCCGGGAACGCGGATGCCAAACGGCTGTCGAGCCATCTGCCTTTTCCGTGTCATCCGCGTCATCCGTGTGAAACGATCGTCCGTGGCGAACCGACGGAGCTCGCCGTCGCGCTCGCGAACCTCGAAGTAGATTCTGCAATACCACTCAGAAATCAGGAATGAGATGCCGAGCATGAACTCCTTCGGCGCCCGCGCCACGCTCACGGTCGACGGGCAGCCTTACACGATCTTTCGCTTGGACGCGCTCCGAGCCGTGTCCAACGGCAACAGCGACCGCCTGCCCTTCAGCCTTAAGATCCTCCTCGAAAACCTGCTGCGAAACGAGGACGGTGCGTTCGTCAAGAAAGCCGACGTGGACGCGATGGCGCGGTGGGACGTCAGAGCCAAGGTCGAGCGCGAAATCGCCTTTCGCACCGCACGGGTGCTGCTCCAGGATTTCACCGGCGTGCCGGCGGTGGTGGATCTGGCCGCCATGCGCGACGCCATCGTGCGGCTCGGTGGCAACCCCGAGAA
>Ga0206225_1000102_pt1 | contig 11153 bp, 10 predicted proteins | sample MancosB2_FD_155470 | JGI IMG/M metagenome (GOLD analysis project Ga0206225, IMG submission 155470) | Subsurface sediment microbial communities from Mancos shale, Colorado, United States - Mancos B2 | ecosystem: Environmental > Terrestrial > Deep subsurface > Rock core/Sediment | place: USA...
AGTAATGGAACAATTGTTAAGATTTGTATAAGACGGAACGCCGTCAGTCGTAACAATATTGGCGCTGCGGAAGGGAGTGGTGAAGGCGAAGACGGAAGAAATAAAAAATATTAAATAGAAAACAGTAAGGAAAAATCCAACAAGACTACGGAAGAATAACCTCATTATTTAAACTGTAGTAAAAAATATCCTTGCGTGCAATAAGTATAACCCTAGGGACATTACAACAATAAGACACTTGGTTAGATTTGAATTTGGGAGAAGAGATAGCTTTGATCTAGACGATAGAAGGTAGAAGATAGAAGATGGATATTTGACGATAGAAGCTGGACATCATAACCGCGAAGAAGATATTTTAAATCTGGATCTTGGAAAAAAGATAACTACCAATTAATAAAAGCACGGTCGTGATAATTACTAATACGCTTAAATCTAAACTTAAATTAAAATTCCAAACACCAATCAGCGTTCCCCTCAAGCCATCTACTCCATAAGTTAAAGGATCTATTTTGGTGATACTATTTGGCAGGTGTTGGTGTTGCTTCAGCTCCCCGAAACATCGGGTTTAAGGAAACAGAATCTGCTGTGACACTGCCATCGGAATTTTCTTTACCAATCACCAAGACTCTCTCTCCTGTCGTTAAGTCTGCTTTCGATCCGGTTGTTTGTTTGTTAACCACAGTACTGCCTGTTAGGAGAACAATTTTGCTGCTTCCATCCGTAAGCTTAACCGTAACAGAGGTATCATCACTGCTGATAATGCTCCCAGAAACCGGTCTTCCATTTTGTCCTGCTCGATTAGCAAATTGTTGTCCGCCGAATTGTCCGGCTGCTCTCAAAGTCCGCTGAGATTTTTGGTATTGCATTCCGCCAAAAAATCCTGCTCCTGCAATCACAATTGCGACAACAATCATTGTTATATTTTTATTCATTATTAATTTCACCTCCTTCGCCCGCCGAAGTTCTGCAAAGCAGAACGAAGGAGGGTTTCCTAAACTTAAGATTTTTTAATTTTGACTTTAGTTTATTCATACCGTAGTGCTTCGATCGGTGATAAGTCTGCGGCTTTGCGGGCAGGCCCGCCTGCCAAAGCTAACAATCAAAGTTCGCTAAACACTTTGCCTACTCATACCTAAGCGCTTCAATAGGGCTCATGTTTGCGGCTTTGCGGGCAGGATACCAACCAAAAAGAATACCAATCCCACCTGATATTCCAACTGCCAAAAGGATAGACGAGATGGATATCGCGGGAGGTAAGCTTAAGAAAGATGAAATAATTAAGGACAAAACAATTCCCAATATCATTCCCAATATTCCTCCTACGATAGTCAGAATAATCGACTCTACCAAAAATTGCGTAACAACTGTTCCATCTTTTGCACCCAAGGCTTTTCTAAGGCCGATTTCACGCGTTCTCTCTATGACAGTTACCAACATGATATTCATAATTCCTATTCCTCCAACAAGAAGTGATATTGCTGCAATACCCGCTAAGAGCGCTGTAAATGTTCCGGTTACGGATGAAGCAGCACCTAAAATATCGGCTTGGGAAAAAATACTAAAGTCCGCTTGCGCCACACTAGAAATTTTATGCCGTGCTAACAATAAATATCCCGCATCGTTCTGCGCTTGGGTCATTGAATTGGGATTAGCTGCAGACATTGAGATACTTGTCACATAGTCTATGCCAAAAATTGTTTTTTGCGCGGTAATTATTGGAATGAAAATTATGTCGTCTTGATTGGAAAATCCGGTTCCGCCTTTAGAAACTGTGATGCCGATAATTGTAAAAGGAATTTTATTAATCCGGATTGTTTGACCGGTTGGATTTGCGCCCCCAAAAAGATCAGTTACCACCTGAGGACCAACTACTGCAACATTTTTTAAACCTGTAACGTCTTGCGTTGTTATAAATGAGCCTGACTGCATACTAATACTGTGAACTGACGCATAATTAGGCGTTACTCCGATTACCTGGGTATTCGTGTTGTTTCTTCCAGCAGTAATTTGTGCACGTCTGCTCACTTCTGGTGAAACTTTACTAATTGAAGCAAAATGGGCGGAATCTATAGCATTTGAGTCTTCAAGCGTAAGAGTAGTGTTGCTTCCCGCAGCCTCTCGAACGCCACCTGATCTTTGAGCTCCGGGAGAAATAGTCAACAAATTCGCTCCGAGAGATTGTATTTGCGTTTGAATTGATTGTGAGCTTGCCTGACCTAAAGAAACCAATGTAATAACCGATCCGATACCGATCACAATTCCTAGCATGGCTAGGGCGGTACGCATTTTATTTAGCAACAAAGCTTCAAAGGCAGATTGGACAAGTTCTATAAAATCCATAAATTATTTTTTCCCTTTCTTTGGCGTCCCTTCTTTTTCTATTTTTCCGTCTTTAACGTAAATTATTCTTTGGGCATAAGCTGCAACAGATGATTCATGGGTAATCATAACTATTGTGTGCCCTTGTTTTTGTAAATTTTGAAACAAACACATAATTTCATTACTTTGAGCTGAGGAAATATTTCCGGTTGGCTCATCTGCCAAAATAATGCTCGGATTCATCGCTAAAGCTCTGGCTATAGCTACTCTTTGCATTTGTCCCCCCGATAATTGACTGCTTGTGTGGGTCATCCTGTCTTCAAGTCCCACTTGCTTCAAAAGCATTTTTGCTTTTTCCATTCTTTCTTTTTTGGGAATTCCTCCATAAATCATAGGCAGCGAAACATTTTTAAGCGCAGTTGTACGGGGCAATAAATTAAACGATTGAAAAACGAACCCAATTTTCTTGTTTCTAATCTCAGCCAATTGATCTTTTGATAATTTACTTACATCTTCTCCGTCTAAAATATATGTTCCTTTAGTTGGAGTGTCCAATGCTCCGATAATGTGCATTAAAGTTGATTTGCCTGAACCGGAAGGCCCCATTACGGCAACAAATTCTCCTTTATCAATGGAAAAGGAAACATCATCCAAAGCTATTGTCTGAACCGTATCCATTTTGTAGATTTTTGAAAGGTGAGAAACATCTATCATAATTCATATTACCTTGCTCCACCGCTACCAAAACTCCCCATACGAAGACCCGAACTAAAAGGCGAACTGCCCGATTGGGTTGTTGTAGTCGAAATCGTGCTGGTAACAATCGTATCTCCTTCCGAAAGTCCTGAAGTTATTTCTGTTTGAGAATCAGAACTGTCTCCTATCTCAACTGGGACTGTTGAAACTTGCCCATTCTTTAAGACCTTTACTGAAGACGCAGTTCCTACAGTTGTAACTGCGCTTGAGGGAATTAATAAAACATTATCTTTTACTTTAGAAATAATGCTGGCTGTAGCGCTCATGTTGGGTAAAATATCGCTGTTATTTGTGTCATCCAATTGAATCACCGCGGGATAAGTTGTTACTCCCGACGAAACACTTCCGGTTGTATTTATTCCCATGACTTTCCCTGTAAAAGTCTTATCGGCAATCGAGTCAAGTGTTATTGTTACTTTTTGTCCGACTTTAACCCTCGAAGCATCCACTTCCGCAACGCTAACAGTGATAGCTGTAGAATTACCGGTTTTAATTGAGGCTATTGCCTGATTTGAAGTAGTAGTTGAAGATCCTGAAGTCGTGTTGCTTGAACCAATCTGCATACCTTCAGTAATGGTCAAGTCGCTAACAATACCACTTGTCGGAGCAACAATTGTTCCTGAAGTTAATTGATAAGCAAGACTTGCGTTATTCAAATTCGCTTGAGATGCCGCAATAACTCCTGTTTGATTTTTATAGTCAGCTTCAGCTTGCAGCCAATTTGCGTTTTCTTCTATATACACCGGGTCATTTTTTTGATCAGTAGATGGATTTACAACCCCGCGGTCGTTAATAAATTTCTGATTTGCCACGAACAAGGCAGATTGCAAGGAATTAATTTTTGCGTTCGCCGAAGCAAGCGAGTTTTGTGCTGAAAGATAGCTTGACCATGCCTGCGCCTGACGCTGTTGCCCGGCAGTATCCAAAGTAATATCGGCTATCTTGTCCCCTTGACTCACTGTATCTCCGCTTTTGACATAAATTTTACTGACAATTCCGCTTGCCTGGGTAACCACGCTGACTTTATTTGCAACCGCTACCTGACCTGCCTCTATTAGCGAGATCACCAATGTCCCTTTTGTGGCTGTTGCTGTTTGATATTGAACTGCCTGATTATTCCCCGCAGACATTCTCCAGACAAAAAACCCAAAAACGAGAATTGTCAAAATTGAGACTATTTTTCTCTTCTTGGTAGAAAAAGTAAACTTTTTAAGTTTTTTAATAAATGCAAACATTAGTTCATACTATAAAATCAAGCTGAGAAAGAGCTTAGAGCGTTATTGTGAACGCTGTCCCCTTATTTTTCTCGCTCTTCACAGTAATTGACCCTTCATGCATTTCAACAATTTTTTTGGCAATAGATAGACCCAAGCCGTAGCCTGAAACATTTTTTTTGGAGCGGGACAGGTCAGCCCTGTAAAATCGATCAAAGATATGGGGTAAATCTTCATCAGCAATCCCTATACCCTCATCGGAAACGGTAATAGCTACCTGATCATTTTTTTTATGCGCAGAAATCCTGACTGATAAATTTCGTCCGCTATATTTAATTGCATTGTCCAGAAGAATAACAATCAGCTCAATCAAGCTTTTCTTATCTCCTTTTATCTCTACGTTTTCTATTTCAGATTTAATTTTTATCTTATTTTTGTGGGCCATTGCTTTTGTTTTATCAATCGCAGCCGCAATCACATCTTTGATCAAGATTTTTTCAAAAGCCGGCTTTCCATTTGGTTTTTGATAATAAGCCAAGTGAATCAGGTCATCCGAAAGAGCCTGAAGATACCCAACATCTTCAAGATTGCTTTCGATAAGTTTTTTGGCCTGATTTAAAGTCAGGTTTTTATTTCTCAAGTTAACTTCAATTGAAGTTTTAAGCGAGGTTAACGGAGTTCTTAATTCATGTGACGCATCGGTAATAAATCTATTTTGGTCATCCACCATTTCCTTGATGGGTGTGAGCGTTCTTCCGGCCAAAAAATATCCTGCCAAACCGGCAATACCTAAAATTCCAACATTAATCAGGATCAGGGTTAAGGTCAACCTCATGCGTACCGCAGCTATAGCTTGCGCATCAAGATCGTGAAGATCGTTGGGGAACGGAGAGAGAAACATTAATTCTTGCTCTCTTCTCAAACGAAGAACTTGCAATCTTTCAAATCTTTCCAATTCCCGGTTGATTCCGGAATAAATTACCAGACTAAAAACAATGCTGATGAGCATTATGATTAGCAAATACCACACTGTTAATTTTATTCTGGCTTTTTGAAACATAATTATTTAATTCTGCTTTACAGAACCTATTTTATATCCAAATCCCCGGATTGTCTGAATCAATTTGGAACTTTTTCCAAATGGCTTATCTATTTTATTACGTAAATAACCAATATAAACTTCTATCGTGTTTGGCAAGATGTTTGAATCGTAATTCCAGACATGACTAATAATTTGATCTTTAGTTAAAATCTCTTGCGGATGGCGCAATAAATATTCAAGCAGCGCAAACTCTTTGCTGGAAAGTTTTATAATAGTATTTCCGCGCTTAACCTCATAAGTTTTTGTGTTTAATGATAAATCATTTAATCTAAGTATTGTTTCTAAAGTTTTTTTCGGCCTTCTTCCCAAAGCCCTTATTCTGGCTAACAACTCTTCAAAAGCAAACGGTTTTACCAAGTAGTCATCAGCCCCATTTTCTAGTCCTTCTACACGATCAGAAATTTGGCCCTTGGCTGTTAAAATAAGAATTGGGGTGTGATTTTTTTGCTTTCTTAATTTTTTACAAATTTCAAGTCCTTCTATCCCAGGAAGAAGTCTATCCAAAACAATGACATCATATTCTTCCGATACTGCCAGATCATAACCCGCAGTCCCGTCGTAAGCTAAATCCACAGCAAAATTTTCCTGCATCAAGCCTTGCTTAATGGAATTGGCAATTTTATGTTCGTCTTCAACTATTAAAACCTTCATATTTATCCTGAGCGAAGCCGAAGGATCGAGGCTATTATACCAGATAAATGCTTAAAAACAGCTGAAGAGCTATCCCGCTACCTTTTTCTTTTCCGCGTAGAGAATATAGGGGATGATGCTTAATAAATTGGTGATTGCCACCAGATAAAATAAGAAGGCAAAGCCATATCGGTTGGCTACAAATCCTCCGATGGTGGCGGCCATGGCCATGCCCATGAACACAAAACCATCATAGATGCTCCACTCCGTAACCTCTTTATCTTTATCCAGATGTGAAGAAAATAAAGAATTTTTTGCAGGAGAAGCAATTCCCAGCCCCATACCGATAACCCCATAGAACAAGAATAAGGAAGAAACATTTTTCGTCAAGGCAAAACCAACATATCCGCCGCTCATTAAAATAATTCCGATAATGGTGACGACAAATTTCTGCATTTCGGATGAACGGGAAAGATATCTTCCGCTAATTAATTCAAAAATAACTCTCACGATGAGATAAGCGCTAAAAGAAGATGCGGCAACTTCGGTGTTTCCTCCGGGTATTTTGGTGGCGGCAAAAATAGCAAAAATCGGGATGATCGCATTCCAAGAACTCCAAAGGAAGATTTCGGAAATTATAAACGCCTTAACAACCGCATTCATGTGGAAATCAGAGGGTTTTCTTCCGAGAAAAATTTCCTTTATCATCTCTTTTTAGCATATCACATTACCTTTTAAAATATTTTTTAATTAGCTTCCTTGCCAAAAATAAAATGATACCCGCTATTACCAGACTACTGATAATATCCGCAAAGAATCTTAATTTGGTCTCGGTGAATTGAACAGTTACGCTATGTTTTCCAGTGGGCAAAAAAAACGTCATAACTCCCTGATTATTTTTGTCTTGAAATTCAATTGGAATTATTTTTTCATCGGCTTTTATACTCCAGCCGGGAAAATACAAAGTATTTTCCCTAAATTGACTTTTGGCAGAAACTATAACTTCGTAGACGTGTTTTGTGGATGATCTCTTCAGCTCTTTAATACTTGCTTTTCCGCCAATTACGCTCAAATGCTCCTTTGGAGCACTGCGCATGAAACTTGCTCCCCACCTTGGCGAACTTTCTCCAGTATCGGTTGTTCCGGAATATATTCCCGAAAAAAATATATCCGTTTTATTGATGTAACCTTGAGCCGACCAATAATCTTTATTAAAAATAATTAATAAAAAAATCCCTAGACAAACTCCGGCAACTTTTGCCTTTTTAGGCAAGGCCGTGATGATAAATGCTCCGCAAATAGCAGCAGAGAATATGACAAGACTAAGAAATCTCCACGGAAACTGAAATTTTTGAAGAAGAGTTATTTTTTCCCACAGAAATGCCGAAGCGGAAGTCATTAAAAATAAAGAAAGCCAAAAAGCAGCTAATGATATTATAACCAGCATATTAAGGGTTCTCTTTTTATTTATTAGACGAAGAAAGATTAGCGGAAAACTTAAAAACACAACGAGCCATTGCAGCTTTCCCACCTCAACACTCAATTTCCCTGTTCCTTCAAAGCTCCAAGAACTGGAAAAAAAACGCAGAAATGAAGAAAAACTATTGGCATATCCTCCGGCAGTCAAAATATCACGGTGTGTATATTTTCCCTCAAAATAAGCCGGCAGCCAAAAAAAAGCAGAGATCCCAAATCCTAAAAAAACTAAAGAAACATAGGACAAAAAAAGCTCTCTTTTGTATTTATTGCTGAAAATGAGAAGCAGCATGTAGGCAAAAATGAAAGGAATAAACATCAAACTTATGGCGTTATGGGAAAGTATAAATAGGACCAGAGAAATTGAGCCAAAAATGAAAGAAGGAATGTCCTTTCTGTTTTTAGATAATTTAAAAAGAAAATATAGTATGAGAGGAGGAAAAATAAAGGCAACATGCTCGCCAAGGGCTCCCCGGACATAAAGATCAACAAAACGGTAAGGAGCAAACATGTAAAGTCCTGCCGCAAAAATTCCCGCCTCTTCCCCCAAGGAACTTCGTACCCAAAGCCACATGGTAAAACCGCTTGCCAAAAAACCCAGAACAAAAATTAATTTAGTGCTATCGATGAAAGAAAATCCAACGAAGTGAAAAAATGATGCAAGATAGGACGGCAGGGGATAAAGAAATTCAAGAATTGGATAGCCGTATCCCCAGTTCAGATTACCTGCCCAACGGGGAACAAAATTTCCTTCCGTTAGGCTTTGATAAAAATTGGCAATTCTGGCCACATGATCCTTCCCGTCGTGCGTCAGAGGAAGTCCAATGTGCAAGAAAGCAAGCAGAGGCAAACAAGCTATTAAAAGCAGGCAGAGAAATATTAGAAATGAACGTTTTGTCATAGTAACGTTATGTAAAATTCGATGATATTTTTCCCGGCAGGAACTATCACTCCTCTAAAATTAAAGTCCGTTAAATAGATTTTTACATTTTTCGCTGCTTTATCATTGTTATTAAAAATTCTTGCACTCCAGGTCGGATAAAAACTATCAATAAAAACCAAAAAACCTTCTTTTGCATTTTCCGTTTCTATAATTATTTTATTTTCCGAATATAAAGAAATCTTTGTCTTGCCATCTGACCATAAATTAGATAAATTGCTACAGTCCTTATCCTCAATAAATGCGATTTGATGCAGATCAGTAGTATCTTTAAACATTTCTCGGATAACTTGTTTTTTATCCGTAAGACAGATTGTTTTTTGCGCAAAGAAAACACGCGGAAACACATGGGGATTTTCATACACCCTTGTTTTACCTTCCTGAAAAACTTTAATCAGTTTTTGAGATTTAATATCCGTTCTGCTTAGAATATATTTCGCTCCTAATAGGTCTATAAATTTTGATTCAAAATTGTGGGGCGTAATTATTTTGTTAAATTCAAATGGCTCGCTAATATCCGGTTTCCCCCGCTCCAAGGCTGCGATAAATTCGGCATATCTCTTCAGATATAAAGGATCATAGCCATCAACACTTTGCAAACGGAAAATGACTGAAAAATTGGGAGGGAAAACCGGAGCATCACTTGTCGCAATTCTGGATAAACCTAAATTTTTCCGTAAAAAGGTTAGTGTTTTTGTTTGGGGAAAAATAAAATCTATTGTGATAAAGGGGGTATATTTACTGGCAAAACGCAATAAATCGAATGCGGTTATTGCCAGAAGCCCGATCAAAAAAATAACTTTTATTTTTTTATTTTCGTTAAAAAAACCTAAAATTGCCATTAAAAATATCACAATAAAAGTAACGGAGGGAAGATAAAGATTATGTCTTGCAATATTCAAATTAAAAGCTGAAATCTTCAATAAATGATTTCCCGTAAATACAAAAATCCAAAGGGTAAGGAGGATAAATAGAAATATTATCAATGGCAGCAATATTTTTTTCCTATTTTTGAGATAATAGTCAAATCCCAAAGCCGAAAGCACAGCCAAGCTAAAATCTATCAAAAACATAAGCCTGGTTGGCTGGGAGGTTGAAAGCAAAGGAATTTTTAGAATAAAAGGAAGTTTGGAAATTAAAGTCGGAAAGGAAAAAAGAAATGAAATAAAACAAAGCAAGGTAAAATATAGCGTCTTTTTATCCCGGCGGAAAAATATAGCAATTAATGCCATCATCAATGGGAAAACACCAATGTATCCAATAAATTCTCCGTAATTAAAAATGCTCCAGTAATTTAGGGTGGCCGGATTTCCGAAAAAATCAGGCGTAATGAATTGAACAAGATGTCTCCAGGGAATAAACCATCCGGGATTATTTTGCCAATTTGCCTGATCGATATTCCGGGCAGACAACTGAATGAATTGCAATGTCGGAAACAACTGGATAGCGATAACCGCAATTATCAATGAATAACTTCCTGAAAATGTTAAGAGGATTTTTTTATCTTTTTTATGTTGCCACAAACGCCCTATTAAATAAGCAAATGAAGCAACAACAACGTAAAAAAAAGTTTGCAAATGTCCGGCAAAAAAAGACGAAGACAAAGAGAGAATGAATATTCCTACCCAAAACCAGTATCTTTTATTCTTAGCAAAGATTTTATCAATACCTAAGAGTATCAACGGCAGCCAAAGTCCGGAGTGCAATACTGTTCCCCATTCTAGCCAGGAAATGAAAAAACCGCAAAAAGCAAATGTCACTGCGCCAATTGCTGCTGCCCATTTATTCAGCTTTAAATTATCAAGATAAAAATATAGAAAAAATGCTGCCAACAAAGGCTGAAGTATTATTATCCCGCTCCATCCCAAAGGAAAAGGCAGAAATAAAAAAAGCAAATTGAAAAGATAAAATGCTGCTGACTGAAAATTCGCCAGAAGAGGCGTGCCGCTTAAAGAATAAGGATTCCATAAAGGAAGATGCGATTTTTTTTCCAAAGCAACAACCAGCTCTCTCCATGGATACTGCTGCTTGATAGGATCTGAAATTAGATAATTTTTGTAGGGTATGCCGCGGGTAAAAGTTTTTGCAAAAAAATCCTCAAAAGGATGATAAAGTCCGACAATGTTATCCGCAGGAATAGGAAGCAGCATTTTGGAAACAAAAGGCCAAAAGAATATAAAAACTACCAAAAAAATATACGCTATCGGTAATAATTTCTTCATCCGAATATTTTTCCGAGCTGCTCTCGTATTATACAGGCGATCAGAAATTATGCCAAAGAGTATAGAAAAGAACTGACAACCGACAAGACAAGACTGAAAAGAAGTGCGGACAAGAATCCTTCGACTTTAAATCCGGGGACGAGATTACTTACCAAAAGAATCAGAAGCGCGTTAATAACAAAAGTAAAAAGTCCCAATGATAAAATAGTTAAAGGCAGAGTTAGTAGAATTAAAATCGGCTTAATAAACATATTTACCGCCCCCAAAACGACTGCGACTACAACTGCCGTTAAGAGTCCGTCCACCTTTACTCCGGGGAGAATGTAGGCGCTAACCACAACCGCAATAGCACTGACTATTAAATTAACAAATATCATACCCCAATAATAAACCAAGTTTTTGCCAATTGTCAATCTCATCCGAGCTTGATCATCAGAACTCCCAAAATCATGATTGCTGTCGCAATCCAAATATGCTTTGTCGGTTTATCTTTA
>Ga0206225_1000103_pt1 | contig 11049 bp, 12 predicted proteins | sample MancosB2_FD_155470 | JGI IMG/M metagenome (GOLD analysis project Ga0206225, IMG submission 155470) | Subsurface sediment microbial communities from Mancos shale, Colorado, United States - Mancos B2 | ecosystem: Environmental > Terrestrial > Deep subsurface > Rock core/Sediment | place: USA...
TGGCATGGGCGGGATGTACTAACTGAGAGGGTGCAGGGTGCAGGGTGCAGGATGTAGGGACGGGCGGGCAGAGATGCTCGCCCGTTCTGTTTGTGACCAGGGAGCGAACAACCTCCCGATCGTCGAATCGGTCCGGCCGGGCTCGGAGTTCTGTGTGTTGCCGTATCGCTCAATCTCGCGGAGTTGGGAGGGGCAGTTCGCCGCTCTCCACACTTGCGATAATGTCAAGAAGACCTCTGGCCTCCCACGATTGGTTTCGTTGCGATTCCGTGAGCGGAAGCAGAACGCCAGCGGCCTGCAGTTGCCTGAACGCATCATAGACAGAGGGTTTGTTTCGCCCAGTGGCTGCCGCGGCGACTGCCACGGTGATCATGGGATGGGCCGGCAGGATGTCGATGACTGCCCATGCAGATGCACCAGCCCTTGGCGCATCGCCTGCTGCGGACAGCCGTGCCTTCCAGTCGAGAACCAGAGCCTTCGCCGCCTTGAGGTACGCAGTTGCCAAATGTGCCGCTTGAGCGGCGGCTCCGGCAAAGTGTTCAATCCAACGAGGAACGTCCGCGCCTCGAAAGGCAGTCAGGCCGTCGATGTAGCGCTCTTTGGCGGCCGCGAGTACGACGCTGATCGGTGGTATGTAGCTCGGGGCCACCCCTCGGCGGCGTAGAACCACGTGGATGAGTGCGCGTCCAGTTCTGCCGTTTCCGTCCAGGAACGGGTGGATGGTTTCGAACTGAGCGTGCACGAGAGCCGCTTGTACGAGCGGGGGCAGGAGGTCGTCGTTAATGGCGTCACACAAGTCTGTGAGGAGGCGCTCAACTTCTTCTGGCGGTGGAGGAACGAAGTCCGCGCCGCAAGGGTTGTAATCGTTGCCGCCAATCCAGTTTTGCTCGGCGCGTATCCTGCCTGCGATGTGCTTGTTCTCTGCGCGTTCCAGCAGTCGTCTGTGGATCGCAGTGATTTCAGATGTTCCGAATCTCTCAACCGCAGTGGCTTCCTCCATGGCGAGGACCATCGCGTCTATGTTCGCGAGCACATCCCTTGCTGTCGGGCTCGCGTTTTGGCCAGATTCGACTCGAGCCTCCGCTCTGGCGAGCTCGCGCACGTCGACTTGCATTCCTTCGACCTTTGAGGAAGCGATTGCTTCAGTTCTCAGAAGGAGGCGGGCTAGTGGTGCGAGGATCTGCCCCCCAGCAGAGTTCAGGGTGCGGATCGCTTGCTCAGCCTCGGAGACAACGCCGGCAACGGTGGCATCCAGGGTCAGGGGCGTGCCCATGAGCGTTGTTGGCACAAATGCGTCGTACGTGCAGGCGCGCTTGTACTTGGCTGGTGCGTAAAGCGTTGGGTTATGCTGCCAGGTACGGGGTACTCGTTGTCCGGGCATTGGTGCAGGGTTGTTGGTGGCTCGCTTGTCTAACTATGGCTTTTCCTTAGTTGGACTTGCCACATAAGTCTAACTAAGCCTGACTCATAATTGGATTTATGTCATAAGTCCAATTATAACGCTCGGACAACGCCGATGGCCATCAAGCGCGGCATCGAGAAGGCCGTCGTCGCCGTGGTCGAGGAGCTCAAGAAGATGAGCGTCCCGACGCGATGGACAAGGTCGGCAAGGACGGCGTCATCACGGTCGAGGAAGCCAAGGTCACCGATCCCGAAAAGATGGAAGCCATCATCGAAGACGGGTACATCCTCATCCACGACAAGAACGTCGAGGGTGAGGCGCTCGCGACGCTGGTCGTGAACAAGCTGCGTGGCACACTCAAAGTCTGTGGCGTGAAGGCGCCCGGCTTTGGCGATCGCCGCAAGGCGATGCTGGAAGACATCGCCGTCCTCACGGGCGGACAGGTCATCAGCGAAGAACTCGGCCTCGAAAGGCGCGGCCGAGAACGTGAATCCGCGCCGAAGGCGCGGCCGAGAACGTAAACCCGCGCCGAAGGTCAGTCTCCACGACATGCGCGTCAGGAATGTCCTTACACAAGTCGAGGCACCTCACCGGACGCGGATCGCATGCGACGTCCTCAACTTGCCGGCTACACGCATCCTCCGAGGTGGCTACGCGTATCGCCGACATCCTCCACACGCCGCGCAGCCGCTTCCGGCTCGTTGTCGCGCTGGGTTGCGGGGCGCTGCCGCTCCAGACCGCATGCCGCCCCGTGGAGGAGGCCCCATCGCGCTACGCGAGCGCTCAGGAGCCGCCGCCGAGGGTGGTGCGCGCGCAGTACCCGGTGGCGCCGCCGCCCTTCTCGGAGGACATCTTTCCGTGCTCCGAGTGCCACAGTCCGACCGACAAGGTCAACCGCACGCCGCACAAGCTCGAGTTCCACGAGGAAATCGTTCTGCGGCACGACGAGAAGAACCGCTGGTGCCTCGACTGCCATGATGCGGTGAACCGCGACCAGTTGCATCTGGCGGACGGCCGGCCGGTGAAGTTCACGGAATCGTACCGGCTGTGTGGGCAATGCCACGGTCCCACGCTGCGGAACTGGCAGGCGGGGGAGCACGGCAAACGGACCGGATCATGGTCCGGCGACAAGCAGTATCTCCTCTGTGCCAGCTGCCACAGTCCCCACTCGCCGCGCTTCAAGCCCATGAAGCCGCTGGCGCCGCCCGTGCGGCAAGAGCACATCCGATGAGGAGCCTGCCGGTCCTCCCCATGCCGGCGCCGGAGCCGCCGACCGCGGCCCGGTACTCGCGCCGCGAAGTGGTCGTGATGGGCCTCTTCGCGCTGGCCGCGACCGCCGCCGAGTCCGGGTGCGCGGTGGACAAGCGGGCGCTCGATGCGTTTGTCCAGCAACACTTTCGCGATCTGTCTCCGGAGGAACTCAAGCAGCGGCTCGCCCAGATGGAGAAGCGCTATACGGAGGAGTACGGCAAAAACGTCCGCGTGAGCGCGACTCCCCCGATCCCGGGCGTGCTGTACGGCTACGCCCTGGACCTCTCTCGTTGCATCGGCTGCCGCAAGTGCGTGTACGCGTGCGTCGACGAGAACAACCAGTCGCGCGACCCGCAGACGCACTGGATAACGGTCCTCGAGATGGACAAAGAGCACGGCGTGGACCTGCTGCGCGCCAACGCCTTCTACGACCACGAAACCGTGCCCGCGCCCGGCAAGTTCTACATGCCGGTGCAGTGCCAGCAGTGCGACAACCCGCCGTGCGTGAAGGTCTGTCCGGTGGAGGCAACCTGGCGCGAGCCCGACGGCATCGTGGTGATCGACTACGACTGGTGTATCGGCTGCCGCTGCTGCGTCACGGCCTGCCCGTACGGCGCGCGGCACTTCAACTGGACCAAGCCCGGCCTGCCGGCTGATCAGGTCAACCCGAACACGGAGTACTTGGGCAATCGGCCGCGCCCGCGGGGTGTCGTCGAGAAGTGCACGTTCTGCATCCAGCGCGTGCGCAACGGGCGCTATCCGGCGTGCGTGGAGATCTGTCCGGTGGGGGCGCGCAAGTTCGGAAACCTGCTCGATCCGGAGGGCGAGATCCGGTACATCATCGAGAACAAGCGCGTGTTCATCCTCAAGGAGGAGCTGAACACGCAGCCGAAATTCTTCTACTACTACGGCCTGTAGGGACCAAGGGGACCAAGGGGACCAGGCGCTGCATGAGCGTGATCCGGAAGGTCGGCAACTTCGTGACGGGAACGGCCCGGATGGCGTTCCTCGGCGGCAACGCGGCCTACTACCTCTGGCTGCTGTTCCTCGCGGCCCTCATCGTGCAGGGGCTGTTCGCCTATGCGCACCAGGCAGAACGCGGCCTGATCAGCACGAACATGCGCGACTCGGTCTCGTGGGGCTTCTACATCGGCAACTTCACGTTCCTGGTGGGCGTGGCGGCGGCGGCCGTGTTGCTGGTGATTCCGGCCTATGTCTACGACTGGAAGCCCATCAAGGAGGTCGTGCTGTTCGGCGAGCTGCTGGCCGTCGCCGCGATCGTGATGTGCCTGGGGTTTGTGCTCGTGGACATGGGGCGCCCCGACCGGTTCTGGCACCTGATTCCGGGGCTCGGGCGCATGAATCTGCCAAGCTCCATCCTGGCGTGGGATGCCCTGGTGCTGAACGCCTATCTCGTGGTCAACCTGGTCGTGGCGTCGCACCTGGTGTACTGCGCGTACTACCGCATCCCGTACAACAAGAAGATCGTGGTTCCGCTGGTCATCCTCTCGATTCCGATGGCGGTGAGCATCCACACCGTCACGGCGTTCCTCTACAACGGCATGACTGCCCGGCCGTACTGGAACAGCGCGATTCTGGCGCCGCGGTTCCTGGCATCCGCGTTCTGTTCCGGTCCGGCGCTGCTCCTCATCCTCTTCCAGATCCTGCGCAAGGTCTCGGCGTTCGAGATCAAGGACGAAGCGATCCACAAGGTGGCGGAGCTGATGGCCTACGCCATGGGACTCAACCTGTTCCTCTTCGGCGCGGAGCTGTTCAAGGAGTACTACTCGCACACGCACCACATCGTCCACTACGACTACCTCCTCCGCGGCCTGAACGGGCAGCCGTCGCCCATCGCGCTCTACGCGTGGATGTCGCTGGCGTTCTCGGTGATCTCCTTCCTGCTGTTCCTGATCCCGAAAACGCGCCGGCTGCCGCTGACGATGAACATTGGCTGCGTGCTGATCTACACGTCGGTGTATATCGAGAAGGGCATTGCCCTGATCATCCCCGGCTACACGCCGGACACGCTTGGCCAGATCTACCAGTACATCCCGAGTGCCACCGAGGTGCGGGTCGCCGCCGGCGTCTTCGGCATCGGATTCCTGCTGTTCACGCTGATGGTGAAGGTCTCGGTCGCCATCTTGTTTGAGGGACGCAGCCACGCGACGGTCGCCGGGCGCGACGCGATGCTGGCCCCCGCCTCCTGATTTCGAGCAACCGGGGCAGCGTCACCGCGCAGAGTGAAGGCCCCGAGGCTATAGCGAACTCTTGGTGCTCGGCGACCTCATCATGATCGACAAGGACGCATACAGCGGCGACCGATACAGTCTTCTCGACTCCGTGATCGCGCACGCAGCGGGGAAGTCCTTTGCCGCTGCGGTCCAGGAGCGCATCATCGTACCGCGCCGGCCAGCATCACGATTCGCGACGCCTACGCTGCCACGTGCAACCGGCCGCGCTTGCGAGACCTCGGCGCGGGGCGAACCACGATCTCCACGTCGCGGCCGAGGGCGGTCAGAAACACCATCAGTCGGTCGGTCGAGAAGTCACCCAGGCGGCCGCGCGTGATGTGCGAGACCTTCGGCTGATCTACGCCCATCAGCACCGCGGCATCCGCCTGCGTCAGGCCGCGCTCTTTGATCGCCCGCGAAATCGCATAAGCAAGCTCCGCCTTCACCACCAGTTCTTCCGGGTTCGGAAGCCCCAGGTCCGCAAACACATTGCCGGACCCCCGCGTTACCGGAATCCTTCGCCTTGCTCTGACGCTCGTCATAGGTCTCCCTGGCCGCAGAGTGTACAGCCCCGGCAGCTCTTGTGAAACGCGGCCGTTTGCCACGGGACGCAGCGAAATGGTGCTGGTGCCCGCACCGAGGGACTGAAATTGGACCGGCAAATGCCGCTGATCTCTGCCTTCCACGGCGTGCTCGTCCGGATGTTCTTCACGGAGCACGGTCCGCCCCACTTTCACGCCGAGTATCAAGGCGACTCGGGGGCGTTTGATTTCGACGGCGAGCCCTCGCGGGTCACATCCGCTCAGCCCGCGCCCGAAGATTCATCCGGGAATGGGCGCAGTTGCACCGGAACGAGCTCGAAGCCAACTGGCGAAGCGCACGCGCGGGCGTCCCACTTGAGCACATACCGCCGCTGCGATAGCGTATGCACATGCTCGCAATGCCAGCGGTCGTGCAGGCCAACCACGTCGGCGGCCATCGACTTCACGTCGTGTTCAACGACGGATCCGAGAACGTCATTGACTTCAGTCAGTGGTTCGCTGGACCGGTTTTTGAGCCGCTCAAGGATGTCAGCTATTTCCAGCGTTTCTTTATCGACGGCGGGACGGTCGCCTGGCCGAACGGAGCCGACATCGCCCCCGAAACCCTCTACGCCGCGCGCGGCCGGTTGGTCCCCAGTCCGTAGCCGCAGGGAACGGCCGAGAGCCGCTTGCCGACAGGTTGCCGCGCTCGCACAGAACGTCGCACACGCATCGTGAGCAGGGATTCAACGGGCACCAGCAGCGGATTCCCCGATAGCACCACGAACCCAGCCGCGGCGTCGCCGGCACCCGCCGGCGCCTGAAGCAACACCCCAGGCGCTAACCAAGCCGAGTTGAGCCGCATCAACTCCTCCAGATCGGCCGGCAACTGCAACCTTTATTAGCTGGCCCCCGCGAATACCGCGACTTCCTCTTGGAGCCGACTGCCCAGCGAGTCCCGCTGCTGCTCCAAGTCGAAGCGTGCTTGCAGATTCAGCCAAAAACGGTCAGTCGTGCGGAAATACCGCGCCAAGCGCAGCGCCGTGTCCGCTGTAATTCCCCGCTTGCCGTGGACAATCTCGTTGATCCGGCGAGGGGGTACGCTAATGTCATGCGCGAGCCGGTACTGAGAAATCTCAAGCGGCTCGAGAAAATCCTCGAACAGCACCTCGCCCGGGTGAATCGGCGCCAATCTGCGCGTTGCCATAGTCAATCCTCAGTGATAGTCCACGATTTCGACATCGTACGCGTCCCCATCTCGCCACCGAAAGCACACGCGCCATTGGTCGTTGACCCGAATGCTATGCTGGCCGCCTCGGTCCCTGCGGAGCTTCTCCAGGCGATTTCCCGGAGGCCGCCGAAGGTCGTCCAGTGCTTCGGCCGCGTCCACCGCGACCAGCTTGCGGAGCATGATGCGCTGCACGTTCGCTCCGAAGCGCCGCACCGGCTCGCGCTGGAACAGGCGCTCAGTATCAAGGTCCGCGAAGCTCCTGATCACTGCGTATAATAACGACGTCCGTTATTACGGTCAAGAACGGGTCTCTCGCCGCACGCTACTGCCGCGGTCGCACCGAAGGTCGCACACGTATCGTGAGCAGGGATTCAACGCTCACCAGCAGCGGATCCGCCGATAGCACCACGAACCCAGCCGCGGCGTCGCCGGCACCCGCCGGTGCCTGAAGCAACCCGCCCGGCGCCAACCACGCCGAGTTGCGCCGCAGCAACTCCGACCGCACCTCCGGCGAATCCCCCCGCTCTCCAATCGCATTGACCCCGACGATTCCGGAATACAGCCCGAGGAGCGGCGCCCCCGGCTCCCCGAAGTAGTCCGACCCCTCCACCATCACCGCCCCCATCCGCGCGAGCCGATCCCAGGCGTACACCCGCCCGGCCCCCGCCGCCCCGACCCGCTTCTCCGCGAACGTCGGCGTCACCCCACGCGGCGTGTTGAAGTTCGACTGCACCGACAGCGCCACGCCGAGCCGCACCGCGCGCCAAAAGTCAGAATCGGTCGCATATGAAAAGTGCTCGATCCGTAGCCGCGTCGGCGCCACATCCGGCCGCGCCCGCAGCACGGCCTCGTACGCGTCCAGCACCTCGTGCACCGCTTGGTCGCCGATCGCGTGCGTGGCGACATCGAGTCCTGCGTCGAGCGCGCGACGCGTCCACGCCGCGATCTCCGGCGCGCGCATCCGCAGCACACCGCTGGTGTGCGGGTCGTCCGCGTACGGATGAGACAACGCGGCGCCGCGACTGCCGAGCGCGCCGTCGGCGAAGAGCTTGAGGTGTGTGATCCGCACGTTCGGCGAGAGCTGGCGCTCCGCTGCCGACATCGCCAGCACCTGCTCGGCGTACGGCGACGGCGCGGGGATCATCATGCAGAGCTGCATCGGCAACGGTCGCGCGCGGTCCGCCTCGGCCAGCAGACGCACGTAGCGCGCGAAGTCGGTGTTGAGCGCGGCGATGCCGGGGAGCGCCAGCACGCCCGCGTCGTACGCGCGCAGCACACCACGTTCGGCGAGTGCCTCGGCGCCGAGTCGCCAGGCGGCGACGATGTCGCTGTCCGCCGGCGCGGGCACGAGCGCCAGCACGGGCTCGGCGGCCCGCTCGAGTAGCACGCCACGCGCACCGACCGTGAGGCCCGCGCGCGCGAGCGCGGCACGGTTCACCCAGAGCGCGTGACCGTCGCTGCGCGCCATCGCGACGGGAACATCGCGCACGGCCGCGGAGAGCGCGTCGGACGTCGGGAGCGCGGGCGTGCCCCACGCGTCCTGGCTCCAGCCGAAGCCGGTGACCCAGCCACCAGACGCGGCCTTCGCGGCCTTCGCGGCCGCCGCCGCGCGCGCGACGACGTCGGCCTCGGACGTCGCACCTCCAGCCGCGACGTACCCGGCGGGCTTCCGCTCCGACATCAGCAAGTACCACCCCACGTTGAACACGTGCACATGATGGTCCACGAACGGGGCCACGCGCACACCCTCTTCGGCTGGGGGCGAGCCGCACGTGACGCCCGCGAGGAGCAGGAGCATCGCGCGCCCGCGCGCCGCAGCCGTCACGCGACTACCTTCGAGCGGCGTCGGCTGCACCCTGCGTCGCGGCGGGCTGTCCGTGCAGGATCGGCTCTCCGCGTCGGCCGCTGTGGCGATTTCGATGGAGTCCGCGCCAGCGACGCCAAGCCGGTTCAGGTAGTCGACTCGGTATGTCTCTTCTCGACAGCCGTTTCGCCGATGCGATGGATCGATGCGTGACGTCGGTCTCAGCTGCCCTTGACGGGGGCCGTTCGACTGATCAGCAGGTTGGCGATCCCGCCGCCGGCGCCGACGGCAAGCACGCCCCATGTGACCGCGGGCGTCCAAGCGGAAGTGATCCCAAGCAGCGCGTCGAGTGAGTACGGTCCCGGTCCCGCAAGCGCGATTCCGAGCGCCCCAGTCGCGTAGAGCAGCGGGAGTTCTATCCCGTTGGCCGCCGCGAACAGGCCGTTCCTCCAGTGTACGCTGACCATAGCGACAATCATCACCGAGATCATCAGCGCCGGCCCGACCGGGCCGAGGAAGCCGAGTGCGACGAGGAGGCCGCCGCCACACTCACCGAGCGCGGCTTCCATCGCAAACAGGCGACCCGGAGGGAACCCGAGTTGCACGAAGAACTCCCCCGTCGCGTTGAGCCCGTAGCCTCCGAACCAGCCGAACAGCTTCTGCGCACCGTGCGCCGCTATCAGCAGCCCGAACACCAGTCGTGCGACAAGCAGGCCGGTGCCGAGCATCTGGGAATCCGGCGTGTACGTCGTGACCATGAGTGGACCTCAGTTGGCTGTGCCCTGTCGGCGCATCTGGAAGGGCTGCGCCGAGCGAATGCGTTGGTACGCGTTGCCCTCAAAGCTACCCTCGCACCTAGACTCAAACGTAGAAGCGACTGCTCCGCACGATCATGCGCGCAAGGAGGAGGAGCCTCGCGCGCCCGCGCGCCCGCGCGCCACAGCCGTCACGCGACTACCTTCGCGCGGCGTCGGCCGCACCCTGCGTCGCCGCGGCGGCCGCGTCGATCTTCGCCGTCACCACGGCGAGCTGCGCGCGGGCCAGCGCCCAGTTGCCCTTGTCCACCGCCTCCTGCACGCCGGGCAGCGACATGGCCGCATACGTGTACTTGGGCGCATACAGCACGTGCTTGAACCACGGGCGCCCGGGGATCCCGTCGTCGGCAAGGAAGCGCTGCTCCACGGAGCGCATCGCCTCGTTGGCCGCGCGCAGCCGTGTGGTGCGCACGGCGCTGGTCGGCGCGGCGAGCGTGGTGGCGAGCGCGGCCTCGAGGTCCGCTGACGCGGCGGTCCATCGCTCCCTCGCCGCGCGCACCGCCGCGAAGTCGAGCTGACCCGCGACCACAAGCTCGGCGGCAAGCGTGTCGATGAACTCACCCACGCGACGGGCGTAAAGTCCGAAGTCGAGCGGATAATGGTCCGCGTTCGCGAGCCGCATGGCCATGCGGCCCCACACCTCGCTCATCGCGGTCATGTACTTGAAGCCTGGGTCGCCGAAGTGCGTCATCCAGTAGTAGTTGTCGTACACGGAGTGGTACACGCCGTACGGACCGTCGAAGTCCATCCCCACCACGGGGACGCCGAGGAAGTTTAGGAAAACTGTATAGTCGGAGCCGGAGCCGAGCGCGTTGTCGGTGTAGTCGATCGGGCGCTTCACCGCGGCCGGCTGCGTGCCGGCGCCACTTTTCGCCGTCTCGCGCGCCTCCTTCGCGATGTTGCGGCCCCACGCGTCGAGCACGGAGCCGTCCTTCGTGGGGTCCTTCACGTCGCGCACGGTCTCCGTTATCAACGCGTTGAGCGACGCCACCGCACCGGCTTCGAAGTTGGAGCCGCTCGTGGACCCGTCCACGTTGAGGTAGGCGATCGCGTTCCGCTTGACGTCGTCGGCGAAATTCTCGCCCCACTCCGTGCTGCCGGTGAGGTGCCACTCCTCGGCGTCCCAGCTCGCGAGGACGATCGATCTCCTGGGACGCTTCCCGTCCTTCGCCATCGCGCCCAGCACGCGCGCGAGCTCGAGCTGTGTGGCGGTGCCCGACGAGGGATCCACCGCGCCGAACACCCAGGCGTCGCGGTGGTTGCCGAGCACGACGTATTTGTCGGGCTCCTCGGTGCCGCGGACGCGACCCTCCACCACATAAATGGGCCGTGTGGCGCCGTCCATGTCGACCTTCACGTGTACCGTCGCGGGGCCGGAGCCCACGTGGTACTTGAAGCCGAGTGCGCCCTGCCATTCGTCCGGCGCTTCCGGGCCGCCGAGCGCGCGAAGCAGTGGCTCGGCGTCACGGTACGACATCGGCACGCTGATGATCTTCGGCACCGAGGGCGAGTCCTCCGCCTTGATGCGCGGCGCGCCCGGGACCGAGGCGTAGCCGGGCGTGAGCGGGTCGCCGGCGATCATGAAGTCGTAGGTGATCGCGCCGCGCTGGATGTGGCCGGCCGGGCCCCAGGGCCCGATCGGGAAGGTGTCGCCCTTGACGAAGCCGTCCTGCGCCGGATCGGAGTACACGAGCATCGCCGCGAGCCCGCGCTGCTCGGCGGTGAGCGCCTTGAAGCCGCGGTAGCTGTAGGGCACCGAGTAGCGCACGAGGGCAATCTTCCCCTTGAGGT
>Ga0206225_1000104_pt1 | contig 11024 bp, 13 predicted proteins | sample MancosB2_FD_155470 | JGI IMG/M metagenome (GOLD analysis project Ga0206225, IMG submission 155470) | Subsurface sediment microbial communities from Mancos shale, Colorado, United States - Mancos B2 | ecosystem: Environmental > Terrestrial > Deep subsurface > Rock core/Sediment | place: USA...
CTGGTTCTCCTCAACTCACGGCGGATACATTCATTCATCGGGTGATATTGGTTGGAGCGGAACTTCCTGGACCAAAAACGCACAGGATATAATCGGAAACGTTTCCAGCTTCTCTGATTTAAAAGATAACGCTTACGATGGACCCTCCCATGGCAACTCCCCATCCTTCTATTGCGATTGGGGAGCGAGATCAGGAAATTATGGCGGAACAGCCTGGCTAAGACCAGACGAGACTGCAGACATTGTAAATGCTGTAAAGTTAGCCTCTCTCGACGCATCCACCGGCTGCTTCCTTTTTCAAACAGACAAAGCGCCCCCAGCTGCAGATCCTCAAAAAGGATGTCCCGAAACGGGAAACTGGAGTTCAGACACCGTTAAGCAAAAACTTAGAGATAAAGGCGCCACACCTTTTGACTCAGTTTCCAACATAAGTGTAGATGATGTAGATTGGGGCTCAGGAAAAACATCAACGATACGCATCAATGGGAATACCTCAGACTCCTTTTCGGGAGGTTTCTTCAAAGATTATTTTAACTTGCGCGCTCCTGCCAATATACAAATTGTCGGACCATTGTATAATGTAGAGAGGCAATGAAAATCCGAAATCCAAAGCACGAAATCCCTGCCCGCAAAGCTTTCACTTGCGAAGCAGGCGGGCGAAACAAATTTAAAATACAAATATTTAATGTTCAAAACGTTTTTGAATTTGGAAAATTTGGGATTATTTCGAATTTCGATATTCGAATTTTGAATTTCCCGACTGAAAGGAGGGCTTATGGCTGATATTTTTGTAGCAACCACGCAAAACGTGGAAAAGGAAGTAAAGAGATTCCATGAGCCCCACATGAATGTCCTGTCTTCTTTTTGTCAAAGCCCCAAAGGCCTCTCCTTTCAGACCCAAAAAGAGAAAGAGACAATAGTTTTGTTTCTGCGTCCTCACCCCCTAACCAATCTTTCCTGGATATTATTTAGCGCCTTTCTTCTCTTCCTGCCTTTAATAATTACTATTTTTTTACCGATGTTTGGAATAAATTTTCTCTCATCCAGCATAATTAATCATTTTACGGCAATTTATGTCCTGTTTTACTATCTGATTTTATCCTCCTATGTGCTGATAAGCTTTTTAACTTGGTTTTATAACATCTTTATTGTGACTACCGATAGGATTGTTGATATAAATTATACCGACATTGTCATCCATAACGTTTCGGAAACCAAATTAAATCATATTGAAGATGTCAAATTTACCCAATCGGGATTTATTCCAACTCTATTTAATTACGGTAATCTAAACGCCCAAACGGCAGGAGAAATGGTAAATTTTGAGGCCCGCTCCATCCCCAGACCCAAAGAAACAGCAGATATAATTACGAATCTGATCAAAAATTAATAACAGATGAATTTTAGTTTTTTTCAGCCAATTTTTTTAATTAAGATCGTAACGCTTATCGCCATTGGCTTTTACGCAATCTTCGGATTCGTTGTTTTTACTCAAGTAAAAACTATGAGTAAAATTATCGGTTTTCCCCACGCGTCCCGAATTTTTAGGATGATTTCCATAATCAATATTATTTTGGCAATTTCGCTTTTTTTATTTGCACTTGTTATACTTTAGGCAATGGATCCCGTTAGAAAATATATGTTAGAAAAGAGGACAAATACTTGGCGAATTAACTTCGAAAGGAGGGTTTTCTAACGGGATGGATAACAATATCTCTTTCTCAAAGATAGTTGCCACGCCAACCTTAAATTCCTGGTCTCAAGCCTACAATGCCGGAAAACTCTTTGCAGTTTTATCTTTGGAAAAAACCCAAGAACTGACTTCGGAAATAGAATCTTTAAACATGCTGGGCAAAGATTTACTGGAACGGCTCGAGCAGGAATTTTTTGCAATTGAGGATAAAAATTTGGAATCAATTAAACAAGCCATTTCTTCTATTTTTGCCCGTGAGGTCGGGGGCGTGACTATTTCTTTTGCCGCCGGCGCTTTCATCAACAATATCTTGTACCTTTTTGGCCTGGGAAACGCCGCAGTTTTCATCAAAAGAGGCGGATCTCTCGGCGTTGCGCTTGATTGCAAAGATATGACCGTAAAAGACCTTGTTTCCTCTTCCGGATTTCTTCAGGAAAAAGACTTGATAGTTCTGGCAACCGAGGCCTTTTCACAAGTTGTCACGCAAGATGAACTTGATTCCAATCTTAACGATTTACAGCCTGCCGAAATTGCGGAGTCTCTGGCGCCAAAAATCCACAAAGCGGAAAATGGAAAAATTTCCGCAATTGTTATCCGATACGCAAACCCTGTGGCGGGCCCGCCCGACACGCAAGGCGAGCTTGGCGAGTCGTTGCGGGCGGGAGAAGTAATCGATGAAGGCATTGAGGTTCAGGAAGAATTAAAACAAGAACGAATTCAGAAACAAGCTTCACCGCTGAATCAGTCCGGCACCGCTTCAGCGCTGATTAAGTATTGGTCTTTGTTTAAATCAAAATTCAGAAAGCCTAATTTTAAAATCATACCTGTCAAAAAAATCTATTTAAGTGTTGCCGTTATTCTTGCCTTGATCTTAATCTCCGGCGTTTTTTTGACTATTCGGGAGCAGAACAATACTAAAGTTAAGGCGCTTTTTGCCCAAATTTACCCCGAAGCGCAAAAGAAATATGACGAAGGACAGGGTTTGGCGGATTTGAACAAAAATTTTGCCCGTGACGCATTCACTTCCGCCCAAAAAATTTTAAACGATAATAAGGTAAAATTCCCGACCAAGTCCACGGAATTAACGCAAGTCCAGGATTTATTAAAAAAAGTGGAAGAAGGGCTTGCCCAAGTTTCTCCAATTGATAAATCGGGACTGGACCGGAGCACCTTGTCTGTAACTGTTCAAAATGGCAGCGGCGTTGAAGGCGTAGCGGGAAAAGCGGCCGCCATTCTTAAAGATTTCGGATATAATATTATTTCCACCGGAAACGCGGATAATTACAATTATGTTGGAGTGACAATTAAAGTGAAAAAAGAAAAGAGTAATTTTGCGGATCTGCTCAAAAAAGATTTATCCAAAGACTACACCATTAGCAAAACCTCTTCCGATCTGTCTCCCAACTCCTCCCCCTCCGCAGTGATAATCATTGGAAAATAAAATAATTATCTTTTCACTGTGCGGGGATGTTTGCAGGCTCTTATCAATGCTTCTTCAAGCAAGCCTTGACCTTTTCCGCCATTTTACTCATTGACAAGATGTACATGTTGTTGTACACTACATTTAATATGACTAATTTAATGTCTATATCTGATGTGAGACAACACCTTCCGGACATTGTTTCAAAGGTAAACAAGTATATGGATCGCGTCACAATCACCGTCAAGGGTCAGTCAAAAGCAACCTTAATCAGCGCGGAAGAATTGGAATCGTTGGAAGAAACAGCAGAAGTTCTGGCAATTCCGGGAGCTGAAAAAAGCATTCTAGCGGGAATTAAAGAAGCAAAAAAGGGTTTGGGTATCCCTCTTTCTGAATTAAAATAATCAGTATGCGTATTATTATTACCCCAAAAGCGCTCACCCACTGTAAACGTCTTCCAAAGAAGCAAATCCTTAAAATACAACAAAGACTAAAATTGCTTGAAATAAATCCATATTTTGGAAAAAAGTTGGAAGGAAGATTTGCAGGAACTTATTCGCTGCGAGCTTGGCCATACAGAATACTTTATATTATTGAGCAAGGGCAAAAAACTATTTTTGTAGTATCTATCCTGCACCGACAAGGAGTTTACAAGTGAAAATTACGAATAAGCGGGCGTTTTATTGGGATTCTCCGAGGGATTTTGCGTAATTAATAAAATCCCAAAACTTCGGCCAAGTTTTATTTACCGCATCACGATTTAAAATTTTTACATCTTTATTGTTTACCAATCCCCACATGACAAGTGCCTGGACAACACGATGATCTTTTGAATCAATCATTTCTCCCGCCTTCGCCTTCCATAACATATTTTCCATTTCAATAAACCGATTGCTCTCGTGTCCAGGAAGTTCCGGCCATTTCATTTCTCCTTCTTCCCTAGTCATATAGCCAAAAGTGTAGGCAAAACAATAATCTTCAGCCTGCAGCGGCGCAAAGGAAACATCTTTACGTCGCATCAATTCCAAAAATACTTCGGCTTGTTTCCGGATAGTTTCGTCAGGTCTGGCTTCCCAGATCTTTCCTTGTTCTTTTTGTTTATTCCAATAATCCACGGCCTCAAAAGAAACTTGTAGATGATGAGGCGGATTGGAAATGCGTTCTGTATTGCCGCAAAGTACGGATGCTGTTGCCCATTGAGAAGTTTTCTTTGGTAAGTTCAAAAGTTCATTCAGGCTCATTTCGACGATTTCCGAGCCCTCCGTCATATTCCTAACTCTCTCCGTAAGTGTACCGCGGGTAACAAACTCCTTATTGAGATTAAATTTCCTGGAAGCAAACTGCAGAATCCGGTATAAAGTTGCCGATTCCCCCACGTCAACCGGTTCATTTGTGTCCCAAGTTTCACTAACTCCTTTTAAAGCCAATAGATCTCCACCGAGATCCTTTTGATTTCCTAGAAAGGTTTTTAAATAAGCTTTTCTGTTTTCATCTCCGAAAAGAAGATCTAAAACTCCCATTCTGATAATCCACGATTTATCCAAGGGAATATATTCTTCGGCCCATTTAGGCTTTTCCTGCAGTTGCCTTATATCTTCTATTTTGTTTGTCATGCGCCCAAATTATACACTATAGTCGTTTTTAGCAAAACTTCACATTTAGTCCCTTTTGAAGTATGATTAAGGCAACTTGTAGTGAGAGAAATCGAACTATGAAAATTACGAATAAACGGGCATTTTTTGATTACCAAATTTTGGAGAAGCTTGAGGCCGGAATCAATCTGTATGGCGCCGAGGTCAAGGCTGTACGCTTGGGACACGCCGACTTGACAGGCAGTCACGTCCGGATAATGGGAAATGAAGCGTATTTAATCAATGCCAAGATTTTTCCATATCAATATTCCCGGCCGGAAAATTATGACGAACAGCGCACCCGCAAACTTTTGCTTCACAAAAATGAAATTATTGCTTTAAAATCCAAAACCGAAGGCCAAAACCTAACTCTGGTTCCTCTTTCCATTTACACCACTAAAAGCTTTATCAAAGTCGAAATTGCTCTGGGCAAAGGTAAAAAACAATATGACAAAAAAGAATCCATCAAGCAAAAAGACATCCAGCGCGACCTCGAACAGGAATTAGAGGAGACAAAACAAGGCTAAGTTGAGGCTAGATTTGAGCTTGACTTTAACAATGTAATGGAATATAATACCAGTCTTGGGGATGCATTGCATCGACGAGAATGCACTTTAAAAAACAGCAAGCCGACAACGATTGAAAGTCGTAAAATTCAATCAAAACTTAAATGCTGTTAAAACCAGCAGAGAGGCTCTCTTAGCAGAAAAAGAAGCAATTCTTTCTATGTTGGGGATGTCCTTTAGACAACCGGCTTTCGCATATTCTGCGTAAGCTTTAGTCTTGTTTATAAAGTCTTTTCTCAATGGGATTTTATAAGCACAAACACAGTTGAGAAAATAATAGGGGGAGTTGGTTTCTGTCCTTATCGTATTTATCAACCTTGACGCTATTAATTCTTGTTGATTAGAAAAAATAGCGCGACTCTAAATAATCAACTAAGCTTGTAGAAGTTTTTAGGGTAATTTCTTGGACTCGAGCTCACTGCTCGACATCTCCACACTACCCCGCCGTAAGGCGGGGTTTTTATTTGCTATAATCCATCTCATGACTGCAGAAAAGAAAATCGGCTCAGACAAAGCTGGTGTAGATAAGTCTAAAATAATTTTTAATAATCTTAAAGACCGGTTGGTATCCAATCCCGACCTAGATTTTATAGATGGGTTTCTTAATATTTTTCCTGGCGGCGAAGCCTATGAAAGCAATCGACTTAAGATAGAAGAATTAGTGATGTTCGTTGCTCCCAAACCTCCTATATTGAACTTAAAAAAAATAGATGCTTTTGCCAAACAGTTGGGACATAAGCTTGATACGATTTCTGAAAGTAGAAATTTCGATTATGTGTTATCAAAATCAATAGTCAAGAAAAAATTTGTACAGACAGGAGAACTGCATAAGTCAGAGGTCTTATGGAACGAAAAAAGGAATAATCAGCTAGTGTTTTTTACCAGAGAAGCGCGGATTTTATTTTTTCCGGACAAAACTTCTGCCATGGAAGCTGTAGGAGAATATAGGTTTAGGGGAGAACGAAGCCATTACTCCGTTCTAAATTCCGAACAAGTCACACGTCTTTACAGAAGGAATAATTATGGTTTAGTTAACAAAATTAAAGAATTTTTTAGAGATAAGACTCCCCAGAGTTAATCTCTCGCCAGGGTTAGTCCCCACACCTTTTTTGCGCCATTTTTTTTCAAAATTCTGGCTGCCTCCAGCAGGGTTGAGCCCGTGGTTAAGATGTCATCGACTAGGAGGATCTTAGGAAATTGGGCAATTGGGGCATTAGGAATAAGAGCGAAGGCGTTTTGGATGTTTTCTTTACGCTCCTTAAGAGTTAAGCCGAATTGGGATTTGGTTTCCCTGGTTCTTTGCAAAGCATCGATTAATTTAAAGTTAAGGCTTTTGGATAAACCTTCCGCCAAAAGTTTGGCGTGGTTGTATCCTCTTTTCCTCAATCTGTCTGCAGAAAGCGGAATCGGCACCAGAATCGGCGAAAATCCGAGAGTCTTTTGGAAAATTTCCTGCTGGATAATTGACTCATAAAAAAGCTCCACCAGGGATTTCTGCAAATCAGACAAATAAGGTTTGTATTTAAAATTATAGATCAATTTTTTCACAATTCCTTTATATGCAACCCCCGCAAAAGCGCCATCAATGGTGTATTTTCCCCGGCAGCCCGGATGAGTCAGGCCGTCAATTGAGCCTTTGTTGCAGACTAGACAAATCATGGAGACGTCAAAAGAGAGAAAGGAAAAACAATTGGAGCAAATATAATCCCCCACCTTTCGACAATTCACGCAATATTTCGGAAACAAAAAATCCAAAAATCCCACAACCATAGTCTAGCAAAAGACTAGGCGATAATGATACAATGAGGCTGCAGGAGTTACCATATGAGAAAAATTAAAGAAGTTTTACATGAAGATTATCTCCGCTCTTTGATGTTCGGCCTTCAGGATGGTATAGTTTCAACCACAGGAGTCGTGGTGGGAATTTCCACAGGAGTCAGCAATAAAGAAATTATAATTTTAGCCGCGCTTGTTGCAGTAACAGTTGAGGCTTCTTCAATGGCCGCCGGACAATATTCCAGCGAAAAAGCAGTCCATCAAATGTGTAAAACGGAAAAAAGCAAAATTGCGCACACCGACAATCTCTACATAGGCGCCTTGATCATGTTTGTGGCTTACGTGCTTGGCGGAGCTTTCTCTATTGTCCCGACAGTAATTTTTGACCAGCCAATAGCTAGAAATTTAGCTATAGCCTCCTCTTTTCTGGGCCTTTTTATTATCGGCTATATTCGGGGATATCTCGTGGAACACAAACCGCTAAGAAGCGCATTTGAGCTTTTCATAATCGGCTCCATTACGACCATTATTGGTATTATCGTCGGGAATTTGTTAAAAGTCTAGGCGGGCAGCATGGGATCATGTTGGAACCTATTTTCTCCACAATTCCCAACTCTAAAAAGTATTATATCCCAAATTTTGCTTAATTTATAGAATATTCCGCCTTAGACTGATCCCCATCCCTTGGTCTGTTCGTCAATCTTTTGAAGCGGAATTTCTCTTACCGGTTGTGCCTTAATTACTTCTTCCATTTCTTGTAAATTATTCTTAAGACCAGCAAATGCTTTTGCAACTATTACCGATAAAAGCATATCCTGTTTTTGCACATCAGTTTTTATGCGCTGTGGCTCAAGTATTTCTTGTAAGAAATCATTGGTTGTAGATACTTCATTGTCAATTTTTGAAACTATTTCAGGGTGTTCTGTAGTAATTTGTTCACGGTTTTCTTTACTGATTCTTGAAAGATGTGAATATCCCCCTACTCCTCCGTCACTGACAAGTCGTGAGGCTAACTCTTCTCGATACATAGAAAATGCTTTTTGTTCTTCAGGATGTTGTTCTTCTGTTGCGACAGTTCCTTGTTTTTCGAGGAAAAACCATGCGAGATGATTTATTTCATGCGGAATATTCTCTTTCAGCTGTTCTTTATTAAACTGTTCATGTTGTTCCTCTTTAAATTCCTTAATAATTACAAATGAAATACCTTCTTCGGTATGCACCTTAGCGGTAACTGCTTGAGATCCACGAGAAGCAAACACATCATACATGTCAGCGTCTACAAAAACCCCGTAGATTCCTTTACTAAATTCTTGCATTCTATACCGTGACGTATCAGCGAGTATTTCTTTTGCTTTTTCATCACTACGAATTTGCTCTAAGAGTTCCCTTGCTCCCCAGTTTTTCATCTCCATTCGATTATGCTGTATTCCTCTTTCAGTATTAATAGCACTTGCCATATCTTGGGCAAGCTGTTGAGTTTTTTCATCAAGACCAAAAGTTGCAATATCTTTCATTTCGGTTTCTCCAGCCAAGGACTTAATCATTGATGTATAAAAATCTCCAAAAGCTCGTCCATTTTCTAGAGTTAATTCAATATCTCTACTCGATTCAGGATTTTCAACCTGTTTTTCTGCTGTGGTTATTCCATCAGAAGATTTTTCTATAATTGGTTTAGGTTCGGCATTTAAGGCATTAATCGGTGAAGCTTGTTCAGTTTTAACATTAGGATCAGGGGTATTTTCCTGAGGGATAGTTTGTTCGTCCATACAGATATTATACACTTTGAAAGAATATAGGTTCTAGCATCGTTCATCAGGTGGAGTAAGTTAGTTTCAGAAGAATTATTACATTAAGGCTATTTGTGCTACAATTGGCCCCAATTATGCTTAGATTTAATGAAAATAATTTTTCAGCATTTTCTTAATACTTCTGAATCCCCAGCCGCTTTTTAAATATTCTTCGCGTCTTTTCGCATCAACTCTATTTAAAAAAGCTTCATAAAAGATTAATTTATATGGTCTGAATGGCTTAGTAGCCTTAGATTCTCCGTTATTATGTTCTTTAAATCTTTTTCTTAAATCAGAGGTATAACCAATATACAGCGACTCATCTTTTAGACTTTGGAGAATGTAGACATAAAACATATTGAAGGCGAAACGTAATAATTTCTTTCAGAAATTAAACGTTTCAGCAACGTTGAACGTAAATTTTGGAAAAATTGTACGTTCTGTACGTTGCGGAGAGGGCGAGATTCGAACTCGCGAAGACGTTGCCGCCTTATTAGTTTTCAAGACTAACCTGATCGACCACTCCAGCACCTCTCCAATAAAAGTATTCTATCAAAATTAATAAAAATGTGCTACGATTTATGCAGAGTGGATTAGTATGATAATTGGATTTTGCCCCTATTGCAAGCGAAAATTTAGGAAACGGGAACAAAAACGTAAATTTTGCTCACTTATTTGCTCTAGTAACTTTAATAAAAACGGTCTGAAACAAATTAAATTACCGCCTAAAAGCAAATTTCTTGCAGAATTCGTAGGCATTTGCTTAGGAGATGGTTGCGTTGCTAAATATCAAATAGGAATTACCTTAAATACCATTGCAGACAAGAATTATATTCCATATGTTGTAAACCTTATTAACAATTTATTCCCCGCAATTAAAGTAGCTCTTGTTAGAAAGCGAGATGCAAATGCGCTGGATGTGAGAATAAATTCTCGCATTATATCTGATTTTTTGCTCGATATGGGCATTGTTCCAAACAATAAGAAGGTGCCTGATTGGATTTTAACCTCAGGTGAATACAGAAACTATTGCGTACGTGGTTTATTTGATACCGAAGGCTCAATTTCTTTTAAAACATATGTAAGTAAAAAAGGAATATCCCTGTATAAACAACTTAATTTCAGAAATACAAACGAAAAATTAATGCGATTCGTAAGAGATGCTTTGAAAGATATGGGATTAAGACCCACAATGACATTAAAAAAATCTCTATATTTAAGCACTCACGAAAGCATTGAATATTTTAATAAAAGAGTAGGTTTTGGCAATCCTAAGCTTACGCGAAGAGCTACAATCCGCACCGTAGACGAATATAATATTTGGAAGAATAATGTCAATTTTAGTGGGAGTTCTAAAAAAAATACTGGGAGAATTGGGTTTTACTCCAAAAATAGTAAATAATGTAGTAAATAAACAGGTTTGGTTGTATAATAACACTGAAGTCGTGGACTATCTGAAGAAAATTGGAACTAGCAATCCACGACTGTTAAAATAGGAGGGTGACTCAGACGGTTACGAGAACGGTTTGCTAAACCGTGACCCCTTAAAGGGTCCAGAGGGTTCGACCCCCTCACCCTCCGCAAAGTACAGAATGTACAATTTCTACGAAATTTACGTTCTTACGCTGCTGAAACGTTGAACGTAAAATTTGCGAACAAATTAACGTTCTTACGTTTCACCATTTCCGTTGACTAATAACTTTTTTTAAGATAGAGTTAAGATATGACTGCTCAAAATCCGATTCCTGAAAAAATGTTACCCAAGGAACCGCTGGACCTGCCTGCCGGCAGGCAAGGTTTCCCAAAAGAACCCTTGGATTTACCTAAACCCGAAGCTCATCAAAACACAATTGAGACGATTTTGGAATGGTCCGCTCCCGGCCGGCCTTTCCGCAAAAGAGGCAAGCAATATTATTTAACTTCTCTTTTGATCGTGCTTTTGATCGAAGTGATTTTGTTTCTTTTCTCCCAATATATGCTCATGCTGGTGGTTTTATCTTTACTTTTCGTCGCTTTTGCCCTGGTCACCATTCCCCCTCATGATTTTCGCTACAGAATTTCCAGCGAAGGCATAACCGTTGAAGATCATTTCTTTCTCTGGCAGGAATTATATGATTTTTACTTCAAAAAAAGAGAAGGAATAGATGTCGC
>Ga0206225_1000105_pt1 | contig 10928 bp, 10 predicted proteins | sample MancosB2_FD_155470 | JGI IMG/M metagenome (GOLD analysis project Ga0206225, IMG submission 155470) | Subsurface sediment microbial communities from Mancos shale, Colorado, United States - Mancos B2 | ecosystem: Environmental > Terrestrial > Deep subsurface > Rock core/Sediment | place: USA...
CTGGTAGTTCACAACGGCGTGGCTTGATCACGTGCGCTTGTCCAGCGTTCGCATCCCCGGCTGTTCCGCGTCGTTCGTGTCGGACAAGGGACTGGTGATGACGAACCACCACTGCGCACGCGCTTGCATCTCTGCCACCTCGCCACGCGATACGAACTACCAGGATGCTGGCTTTGTGTCGCCCTCCGAGGCTGGCGAGCGCCGATGCACGGCGTCGTATGCCGATCAGCTTATCTCGACCGAAGACGTGACGACGCAAGTGCGCGCAGCGGTCACCGCCACGGTCCCGGCCAAACAAGTTGAGCAGCGCGACAAAGCCATCGCCGACATGCAGACCGCATGCACGACTGCCACCGGCCTCCAGTGCCAGGTAGTCACATTCTATCAGGGCGGCAAATACTCGCTTTACCGCTACAAGCGGTACGGCGACGTGCGCCTCGTGATGGCGCCGGAAGCCGGCACGTCGTTCTTTGGCGGCGATCCGGACAACTTCACGTACCCGCGGTACGATCTCGACCTCACGCTGCTCCGCGTGTACGACAACGGGCAACCGCTCAAGACGGAACACTACCTGCGCTGGAATTCGAACGGTGCCAAGGACGCCGACCTCACGTTCGTCGTTGGCAACCCGGGCAGCACGGGTCGTCTGCTGACCATGGCGCAACTGGAATACCTGCGCAACGTGCAATACCCGGCCACGCTGGCCAACTACAAGGCACAGATCGCCCTATATAAGGAACTGAGCGCCCAGAGCGAGGATTACAAGCGCCGCTTTGAGAACACGATCTTCAGCCTGGAGAACTCGCAGAAGGCCGTGAAGGGCTACAACGTGGGCCTCGTCGACCCCGTGATCATGGCCCGCAAGGCCGCGTTCGAGAAGGATTTCCGCGCGCGCATCATGGCCAAGGCGGACCTGGCCGCGAAGTACGGCGGCGCGTGGGACAAGATTGCCGCGGCGCAAAAGGAGCTGGCGAGTTTCGCCAAGCTGCAGCAGTTCCAGGGATTCGCGGGCGGATCGACTCTGCTCAACATTGCGGCGTGGCTCGTGAGGATTCCCGAACAGGGCAAGCTGCCTGATTCACTGCGCGTGGCGCTGTACCGCGGCCCGGGCCTGGATCGCATCAAGGGCCAGGTGGGGCAAGAGATTCCGGTCGATCCCGCACTCGAGAAGCGGTTGCTGGCAATGCAGTTCACATTGGCCAAGGCCACACTCCCCGCCGGCGATCCGTTCCTCGACGCCGCACTCGGCGGACGGAGTCCCGAAGTTGCGGCAGAGGCGTTCGTCAACGGAACGAAACTCGGCACGCTGGCCGAACGGAAGGCGTTGCTGGACGGTGGTTCGGCGGCAGTGGCCGCAAGCACGGACCCGTTGGTCGTGCTGGCGCGCAGGGTGAATCCCATGGCGACGAAGCATGCCATGCGTGCGCAGCGGCTCAACACCACGATCAGCGCGAACGTCGAGCTGGTGGGACAGGCGATCTACGCGGCCTACGGCGAGAGCCTGCCGCCGGACGCGACGTTCACACTGCGCATCAGCGACGGCGTCGTCGCCGGGTTCCCCTATAACGGCACGATCGCGCCGTACAAGACGAGCTTCTACGGGCTGTACGCGCGGAGCGCGGAGTTCGACAACAAGCCGCCGTTCACGCTGCCCGCCCGGTGGGAAGCAGCGCGCAGCACGGTGGACATGACCACGCCAATGAATTTCACGCTCACGGCAGACATCATTGGCGGGAATTCGGGCAGTCCGGTGATCAACCGCGCCGGCGAAGTGGTGGGCCTGATTTTCGACGGCAATATCGAGAGCCTGCCCAACCGGTTCATTTTCACTGACGACGTGGCGCGGTCGGTGGCGGTGCACACCAAGGGCATCGTGGAGTCGCTGCGCAAGGTGTACGGTGCGTCGCGCTTGGCGGATGAGGTGGAGACCGCGGGGGCCAAGCCGTAGTCCGGAGGTTTGGCGAGGGGCGAGCAGGAGAGCGGGTCACCGCCGCTCCCGGCTAGACTCGGCACGCGGGCCGAGCTTATCATGCGGTATGCAGCGGTCGCGCGGTTTTGATTATTGCTGCGGCAATTCGGTGACGGTCAGTCTCGGCGATGGTGTTAGCGTCGACGGACTCTCTCCGGAACATCGCTCATGTCTGTTCCACCGCGATTGGCCAGCAAGCTCAACGAGACACTCGGCGTTGAAGCCGCGGGAGATCTCGTGACCTGGCTCGACGAATTGCGTTCGCAGCACGCCGAAACGCGCGCGGATTTCGCGGAACTACGGCAGGAGATGCTCGCCATAGAGATGCGGCTGCGCGAGAGGACCGCCAGCGAGCTGCATGCGCTGGAAGTGAGGCTGGGAGAAAGACTTGACGGCCGCATGAAAACGTTGAGCGACGAACTCCATGTGGTGGACAACAAGATCGAGCGGCGCTTCTCTGACTTGATCCTCTGGTCGTTCGTGTTTTGGGTGAGCGCCGTAGGAGCGATCGCGCTGCTGGCGCGCGCGCTGAGGCCCTGAACGTTCGCATGGCTGCCCTTGGGCGATGCGGGCCCCTACGGTTGAGGCTCTCTGATGCAGGCTCTCTCTATAGAAGTGGCCATGCGACAGGGACTTGCAGCTAGCCAGACTAGCTAGTATCATTCAACAGAACTAGCCAGACTGGACAGATGGTCAGACAGGGGGCCTCATGAGCACGTGGACACTCGAGAAGGCCAAGAACCAACTCTCGGAGGTCGTGCGCCGAGCGCTGGCGCACAAGCCGCAAGTCGTGACACGCGGCGGACGCGACGCGGTCGTGGTGCTTGCCAAGGAGGACTACGAGAGTCTCGTTGCTCCGCAGAATCTTGTGGAATTCATGCGCACGTCGCCACTCGCCGCGGCGATTGCCGACGACGTCCTGCCCGAGGGCGCGTTTGATCGGCCGCGCGACCTGGGCCGGGACATCGACTTCTAAGCGAGCGCGAGCAGTCACGTGCGTTTTCTGCTCGACACCAACGTCCTCTCGGAGCTGGTCAGGCCCAGGCCCAATGCCGGGGTCGTCCAGTGGATTCAAGCGCAATCGCCGCTGGACCTCGGCATCAGCGTGCTCACGCTGGGTGAACTGACGAAAGGCATTGAACTGCTGCAGCCCGGCAAGCGACGCGCGGAACTCATGGCCTGGATCGGCAACCGGCTGGGCCGCCAGTTTGTGGGCCGCGTTCTGCCGGTGGACGAGCGCGTGGCGGTGGAATGGGGGCGCCTGAGCGCCGCCGGCAAGGCCGCAGGCCGTGCGCTTCCGGTCGTGGACGGACTGATGCTCGCGACCGCCGCCGTTCATGGACTGGCTCTGGTGACTCGCAATGAAAGCGATTGTAAGGATCGGGGAGTCACTGTGGTCAATCCTTGGAGTGCCTAGCGCGGCACACAGTGCTGGAAAAGCAAAGCGGCGCACCCACTCGGAGTGCGCCGCCTTGTTTTCCCTCTGACCCGCGCCGGCTACGGCACCATGCCGCACACGGTCTTGCCGGGACACTTGGCGTTGATCACCGGCAGCCCAAGCCGAGTGAGCTCGGCGTTGAACGCGGCCAGATCGGACGCGATCACGGCGTTCAGTCGTGTGGTCTCGTCCGTGAGCTGCTTGGTGTAGATGTCGAACAGCACGGCGATGTTGGGGTTGGGACGCCCGTCACCCGTGCTCAAGATGCGATTGAGGTTGGCCAGTCGGTTGTTGGTCTTGATCGGGAAGTTGAGGGGATCCTGACCGCTCTGGTTCTTCACCTGATAGATGTCGTCTTCCACGTCGCTCAAGTTGGTGGCGAGCTTGTCACCCACGGTCTTGAGTTTCGCTTCGGGGTTCTTGGTGATGCGGTCCGTGGCCTCGCGCTTGATGCCGCGGATCTGCACCACTGCATCGTTGGCCTCGCTCACCTTGTCGCGGATCTTGATGGCGAGCGCAAACTGCGCCTTGAGGTCGGCGTCAGAGACGTCAGTGAAGCGCGGATTGCGCTTCACGGTGATCGGCTGCACCAACTCCTTGCCGTCCACGTTCAGGCGAACCTTGTACATCCCCGGCGCGGCGGCCGGCCCCGCGGTGGACGCGCCCCAGAGAATCATGCCCGGGAACGTGGTGGCGGCAGCGTAGCGGCCGTCCCACATCACGCGGTTGAGTCCGGCCGCGATCGCCGGCGCTCCCCCACCACCGCCACCTCCAAATCCACCGCCACCGCCGCCGCCACCACCACCTCCACCTCCGCCACCCCCACCACCACCACCGGCAGGTGCACCGGGCGGCGGGGGCGCATAGGTGCGAACGACCATGCCGGCGCTATCGAGCACGTCGAGCGTCACGCGCTGGGCCGGCTTCTTGAGCCAATAGGAAACGGCCACCGGGCCGGTTGAACGGATGGACGCCGGCGGCGCGAAGAGCCACGCGTCCGGCGCAGCCGCAACTTCGGGCGTGTACTGGCGCAGCGGACCAATATTGTCGAGCACGTAGAAGCCGCGGCCATGCGTGGAGATCACGAGGTCGTTCAACTCGACGACGAGATCGGATACAGGCACGTCGGGCAAGTTCAGTGAAAGCGATTCCCAGTTGGCGCCGTCGTCGTACGAGATGTAGACGCCGTGCTGCGTGCCGGCGTACAACAGGCCGCGACGTGTGGGATCTTCGCGCACCACGTGGGCCCAGTCGTCGGCGCGAATACCGGAGACGATCCGCGTCCACGTCTGGCCGTAGTCCTTCGTCTTCCATATGTACGGCGCCTTGTCGTCCAGCAGCGGACGACGCACGGAGACATACGCGGCGCCGGCATCGAACGCGCTAGCGTCGATCTGAGTGACGCGACCGAACTCGGGCATGTCCTTCGGCGTGACGTTGGTCCACGTCTTGCCGCCGTCGCGTGTGACGTGAACGAGGCCGTCGTCTGAACCGGTCCAGATGACATTGACGTCCTTCTTGGACGGACCGACGGAGAAGATGACGGCGTACACTTCGGGGCCGTTCATGTCGCCGGTGATCGGGCCGCCGGAGTGCCCCATGGTCTTGGGGTCGTGGCGCGTGAGGTCGCCCGAGATCGCGGCCCACGAGTTGCCGCCGTCCGTTGTTTTCCAGAGGCGTTGCGACGACGTGAAGAGCAGCTTGGGATCGACTTGCGAGAAAATGATCGGGTACGTCCACTGCCAGCGCTCGGGGATCTCCCTGGACGGTTCGCCCGAGTAGAACCACGGGTACGGATTCACCTCGCGGCGATACCCGGTGCGCCGGTTGAACTTGTCGAGATAGCCGCCGTTGTTGGTGCCGGAGTAGTAGATGTCCGGATCGAGCGGGTCGGTGGCGATGTAGCCGGGCTCGCCGCCGGCCGCCTGATACGCAACAGCCATTGAGCCGCTCGTTGGCTCGGCGACCGCACCGGGCGGACGATTCTGGCCGCCGCCGAAGCCGCCGCCACCGCCACCACCGCCACCACCGCCGCCACCGCCGCCACCGAATCCGCCGCCGCCCAGGCCGAAGTTCGACGGGACGCAAAGCGTAGAGTTGTCCTGCTGCGCGCCGCAGACGTGATACGGCAGGTGCTTGGTGGTGATGACGTGATACCACTGCGCGGTGGGAAAGTCCTGGTTGGTCCAGGTCGCGCCCGTGTTGGTCGACACGGCGCCGCCGCCGTCGTTGCCGTCGAAGATGTGCGTTGGGTCGTCCGGATCAATCCATAGCGCGTGATGATCTCCGTGCGTGCCGCCGAGGTTGCGCGTAGTCTTGCCACCGTCGGTGGAGCGGAACAGGGCGGTGTTCTGCATGTAGACCACGTCCTGGTCCTTCGGGTCTGCGTAGACGTGGGTGTAGTAGAACGCGCGCTGACGAATGGCGCGGTTGGTGTTGACGAGGGACCATGTGGCGCCGGCGTCATCCGACTTGAAGAGGCCGCCGGAATCGTTCTCGACGAGCGCATAGACGCGGTTGGAGTTGGCGCCGCTGACGTCAACGCCGATGCGGCCCACGAGGCCGGTGGGCGGCAGGCCCTTGTTGCGGGTGATCTCGGTCCACGTTTCGCCGCCGTCGGTGGACTTGAAGAGTCCGGATCCGGGCCCGCCGGACGACATGGTGTATTCCTTGCGGAATGCCTCCCACATCGCGGCGTACATGACGTTGGGATTGGTGCGGTCGATGGAGAGGTCGATCGCGGCGGTTTTGTCGTCCCGGTAGAGGACTTTGCGCCACGTCCTGCCGCCGTCGGTGCTCTTGTAGACGCCGCGGTCCGCGTTGGGCGCGCCGTGCTTGCCGAAGGCGGCGACGAAGACGATCTCGGGGTTGGTGGGATGGATGCGGATCTTGGAGATGTTTTCCGACGAGGCGAAGCCGATGTTGGTCCAGGTTTTGCCGGCGTCGGTGGATTTGTAGACGCCGTCACCCGCCATGATGTTGCCGCGGATGCACGTTTCGCCCATGCCGATGTAGACGATGTCCGGATTGGTCTCGCTCACTGCGACGGCGCCCACGGAGGAGCTCTTGAGCTGGCCGTCGGTGACGGGGGCCCAGGTGTCGCCGCCGTCCATGGTTTTCCAGAGACCGCCGCCCACGGCGCCGAAGTACGCCTCGTTCTTGCGGCCGCGCACGCCGGCGACCGCGATGGAGCGTCCGCCGCGGTCCGGGCCGAGTGCGCGCCAGCGGAAGCCTTTGAGGAGCGAAGTGTCGATGGTAGCGAATGCGGTGGGCGCAAATGCAGGGACGCGTGCGTCGGCGCTGCGTTCGAATGTGAGGGCCGCGACTGCGCCAATGGCGAGGGCCGCGATGATCGGGCGGAGCAATGGGCGGTGAAGCATCGATCAACTCCAGTGATGGTGAAGTCTGCGCACCGGGGCGCGCGGGAGAACGAAGCGGTTACAAACCCGTGCGATCAAGTATGGCGCTCGTTCGGCTGTCGCGCACGACTTGCGACCCTCCCCGCTGAAGCAAGGCAGGTTGCACCGCTGAGCCGTGGGCGGCATCGTTGTCACTCACCCTGTGCGGCAGGCGTTTGTCACCCGCCAGCCACCAGAGGAGCGCGTGGGTGTCGAGGAGCCGGCGCGCTGCTACTTCCAGCCAGCGAGTTCGCGCTTGGGAAGCGGCTCGAAGAACGAGTCCGGCACCACGACGGCCCCCTTGAGGGCACCGAACTTCCGCTGAGGGCGACCGCGGCCGACGCCTAGCTCTGCCTTGAGATCCTTCCAGGAAATGTGGGCGCCCGTGTCGGCGATGGATTTGCGCGCCGCACCGATGTCGCCCTCGTCCTCAAGCTGCCTCGCAGTCTTCTTCCGCGTTTCGATAAGCGGTACACGTTTTTTTGCCATACGACGATGGGTCGCAGTGGAGTGACACGACACGCGCGCTTTTGGTGACGGTTGTCGGGCGTCGATCCGCAATATAGCCCGGACGCTGGGAGCACCAATGGCCGCCCCGGGCTCGTGGGCCGCCGCAACGGACAAATAGTTTTCGATACCGCCGACGGTGTTGCGGCTGCCCCGCCGCAGGACCTAGCGGGCGTCCTTGAGTGTCAGCGGCGAAAGCTTGTAGACACGGTCGGCGAGTCGCGAGGCGCGATCGAGATCGCCGGCCCGCAGCGCATCCCGGACCTCATCGAGCTTGCTGGCGTCGACCACCGTCAGGTAGGGAGCCCATGCGGACCCATCCTCAATGAGGGCCACGCCTACCTCTGCGACGTAGTCGCCCTCACGCACGAGCTCCGTTCGCCTTTTTTCGCTCATTTCCGCCTCCGGCGCCACGACTCATCCCACTTCGCAAGGTCAGGCCGATACGCCGTAATGAGCACGGCGGGAGTCGTCCGACCAACGGCGATTCCCCAAACTATGTGAAGGGGCAGACCCTCGCTATCGCGTTGCAGCACGAGGACACTGGGACCCTTGGCATAGGTCGGATACTCCTCGACGACGACGGCGTTCGACAGACCTGCAATGACGTCACGGATTTGGATGCCGTCTGCGGAGAGTTCGTCATATCCGTGCAGCGATATGAACACCTCTCCGTGGAGGACGAGCGCTTGAACGCGCTTGAGCGTATCGGTCACCGATCTTGCGAAGTGCTCCGCACGCGTCCCGTGAATACGGGCTCGGTGCTGGCGTCCTGGGCAAGTTCCGGCTTACGGTTGCCGCTCTGTCACCAAAATCACGCGTGACGTGTCGCGTGATTGCAGCCTGCAGTACGGACGTCCCAAGCGCAGCCGGCGCGATCGGAACGGCAAGTACGCCTGAGCTGGCGAGCCCTCCCGCTCAGGCGCCTACGGCTGTCGCTTCCCCGTGAAGGTGGCGCCGCCGAACCCGCCGAAGTCCACGGTGCCTTTCACGGAGTCCGCCGACTCGATCGTGCCCGTGTACGTCACAGTGATCGCCTGCCCCTGCGCATTGAGCGACATCGAGAACGTGAGCCGATTGCCCTTCACCGTGCCTTTGAAGTCCTGCTCGCCGAGGGTCTGCGACGAGTAGTGGCCGGTGATCGAATCGCCCTGCTGCTTGAACGTGACGGTTGGCGTGCCAGTGCCGTTGTCGGTCACGACAGAGAAGAGCCACTTGCCACTGACATCCGTTTTCCCGGCACCTTGGGCGCTCACTGCGACGGGCGCGGCAAGAAAGAGCAGCGCGAGGGCGAGACGTTGCGGCGTTGTACGTAATGCGTGCATGCGGTACGTCCTCCTATGGAAGGGCTGGCGACACACGCGGGCATTGGTTGTCCGCGATGTTCTTGTCGGGGAAACGGCCGCCGGGGTCGAGCGTGATCTTTTCGATCCTACGTCCACCGAAGTTGAGCTGCGCCTTGTACGTGCGATCGCCGGCGAACCAGACGTCCGCCGGCCAGGTCACGATCGCCGACTTGTCTCCCACCAGCACGCTGTTCGGCATCGGCTTGATGGCCGGCCCGGATGCGTCGAAGTCCACGCGCATCACGATGGGCGACGGCATCTGGCCCGACTGCCGTACAGTGACCGTAGGTTTACTGCCGGACAAATCCCCGCACTCCAACGAACCCTCGACACTTTCCGTCGTAAAGAGCCAGTAGTTCCAGAACCAACTCAAGTCACCGGCGCCGCCGGCCTTGGCGCGGAGCGCGTTGTTCATGAAAAACATGTAGTCCCACGGCGAGGGATGCTTGAACAGCCACGCCTTGCCCCAGTCGGAATGGGCGCGCTGCACGACCGTGTCGCTGCCGACGACGCCACCGAGCATGGAGAGCATGAGCGGCGTCTTGCTGTAGGTCATGAACGACCAGCGAAACGGGCCGCCGTAGTTCGAGTTCCACATCATCGGCGCCTCGTTCTCGTCGCCACTGCTATTGCCGTACGAGCGGCCACGGCCGTCGAGATTGGGCGAGGCTCCCCGCCGGTCGGCGTCGGACAGGATGTTCATGTACTGATCGAAGCCCTCGTCCATCCAGCCGTACCAGGTCTCGTTGTTGCTTACGGTCATCGGCCACCACTGGTGGCCGGTCTCGTGGTCCGCGGCGCCGGCGTTGGAGTTGATGACCATCGGATACTCCATACCGGCGCTGGGTCCGTCCTGAAGCGTGAGCTGCGGGAACTGATACGGGAACCAAAGCTTCGAGTAGAACTCCAACGCATGACGGGCGGACACGCCGGCCTGCTCGTAGCGATCGGCCGCACCCGGCTGGTAGTACATGTGTACCGGGACGAACCCCTTGCCGGGAATGTTGGCGCGCAGCGACCGCCACACGAACTTCTTCGCCGTGGCCCACGCGAAATCGTTGACCGTGTCCGCGACGAACCGCCATACGAGTCGATCACCAGACGCCGGCGCCGCGGTGGCCTTGCCGGGTCCGACTTCGTCCGGCGTCACGATCATGGTTTCCGCGTCGGACTCGAGCACCCGCGCCAGTCGATCGCGCGACGCCTGCGTCAGCACGTCCTGCGGATTCTGGAGTACGCCCGTGCCGCTCACGATCCAGCCCGCCGGCACGTCGATGCTGACGTCGAACTTGCCAAAGTTGTTGTAGAACTCGGCGGGCCCGAGATACAGCTCGGGGTCCCAACCGCGGAGGTCGTCGTAGACGGCGAGCCGAGGATACCACTGCGTGGGCTGGTACAGCGTGTCCGCCCAGCGCTGCACCATGCGATGCCCGGATCCGGGGCCGCCGGGAACCTTGTGGCTCCACTCCACTTCTATAGAAGCGCGCGCTCCGGCGGGAATCGCCTTGGCGAGGTTGACCGTGCCGCGGGTGGTGGTGAAGCCCGACACGAAGCTTCCCACCGGTGGCGGCGCCCCGCGTCCCCCCTGCGGCGCGGCCAAACTCACCGCGTCGCCGTTCACCGCGATGCGCGTGACGACGAACCCATCGGTGAGTTCCGCCGGCACCCACGGCACGGCACGCGCCACGTTGAACAGGAACATGTTCATGTCGAGCCGAAAGACGAGCTGGCGCAGTGAGTCCGGGCTGTTGTTCCAAAGGTCGATGCGCTCGCGGCCGGAGATGCGGGAGGTGGCCGGATCGAGGCGGGCGTTGATGGTGTAGTCGGTGCGCAGCTGCCAGTAATTGCGGCCAGGGCGGCCGGTGGAGTCGCGGACGCCCGCCGCGAGCGCGCGCCGGATGGTGTTGGTCATCGGGATGTCGCGACGAACGGCGCGCTCGGGAAGGCGCGGGCTCTGGGCGACGGCGACCGTGGTCGCGCAGGCCAGGAGGGCGCCGAAGGCCACGAGGGCCGAGGCAAGCGAGGGGCGGAAGCTGCTGCGGTTCATCTGTCCTCAGGGGTGTCTGCCAGCATGAACTTATCCCCCACAAACAGCGCCCGGCGATGGCCTGCTTGCCTAGATTGTGTGGCCATGCTCCGCAACCGTTCGGCCCGCCTCGGGACACTCACGACGATCGCGCTCCTGCTCTCGGCGTGCGCGAGGCCGCACTCGTCCACCAATGTCACGCCCGAAATGACGGGGCCCGAGATTCGGGAGAAGTACTTCTATG
>Ga0206225_1000106_pt1 | contig 10921 bp, 12 predicted proteins | sample MancosB2_FD_155470 | JGI IMG/M metagenome (GOLD analysis project Ga0206225, IMG submission 155470) | Subsurface sediment microbial communities from Mancos shale, Colorado, United States - Mancos B2 | ecosystem: Environmental > Terrestrial > Deep subsurface > Rock core/Sediment | place: USA...
ATTTATAGGGAGGTCTATCTTGACAGAATTTATGCGGACGTTTTTAAGGATAAACAACCGGGAAGTATGATTATTATAGATGTCGGAGCAAATATTGGCATAGTTACGCAATATATGCAGCCTTTTGCCAAGAAGCTCTATGCCATTGAACCTTCCGGTGAGCATTTTGAGGCCCTAGCCAAGAATAAAGAATTTAATAATTGGGATAATGTGGAACTATTTAAGTTGGCTTTGGCCGATAAAGACGGAGAAATGGATTTGGCACAAAATACTCAGAATAGGACTACGCACAGCCTGATGGTATCTAACCGTCATGATAGGGGTACTGGAAAACTTATTTTGTACGATGGAATAAGCAATAGGCCGATGATTAGCATAAGGGGTTACGATATTAAAGCTAAAGTTCCAACTAAATCTTTTGACCACTTCTTCGAAGAAAACAATATTAAGCACGTTGACTTTGTAAAATTTGACACGGAGGGTGCAGAGGATTTGATATTGCGAAGTGACGGTTTCAGAAAAATTGCCCATCTGATAGACGCTATTGAAGTGGAGTTTCATTTTAAGACATGGATGGGGTTGGTAGAGTATCTTACTCAATTTGGATTTAAAACAAAAAGACTTGAGTCAAACGCGAGGGTGGTATTGTTTTTCCGTTAATATGATAATAGATGTTGATTCAGACAGATTTGTTAAAGAAGTTATCGAAGGCAACGAATACTCATTTCTTTTTAAAGATTTGGTGGTGGTTGATCTTGGCTGCAATGTGGGCACATTTTCCCTTTGGATACATAAACTCGCCCGAGAAATTTATGCAATCGACATGGTTCCGGAGAACATTAACAGCCTAAATGAAACTATCCGGAAAAACAAGCTGGACAGGATTAAAACTTATTGTATCGCAATCTCAAACAATAATATAGCAAAGAAATATAAGAAAGACCCAATTAGGGGTGGCGGTGCTTCAGAAATTGAAGATGGCGGAACTTTTGTAACACCTTGCATTACATTAAGACAATTTATGAAGCAAAATAATATTGAATATATAGATGTAATGAAAATGGATATTGAAGGACACGAAAGATGCGTTATAGAAGCAGTAGATTTCCCAAGCAATAAAATAAATACAATTATCGGAGAGATTCATAAAACCGGAAGAGGCGGAAGATATGAAGTTAAGGATTTATTAGAAAAAATGGGATATAGATACATGGAGCCTGTTAGAAATCATTTTTTGGCGAGAAAAATCCCTAAAGGGAGGCAAGCACTATGAAAAAGGTTTGTTTTGTTCCGGTTGATGACAAACATTATTATTTGACGGGTACTCCTGTGATGATTAACAGCTTCAAAAGGTTTCATCCGGATATAGACTTGGTTGTGATCAGGCAGAATACGGTTGATAAGTTATTTCCGGAAAAGGGAATCGACTGGTATAATGCTACACCATATTTTGCCCAATTTTTATTTGATGATTATGATCTGGTTGTAAAAATGGATGCCGACCATATCGTAGCCGGCAGAATGACAGAAATTTTTGATAACGTTGACTACGACGTCGCCGGACCATGGAACTTTAATGATTATGAGAATATGTCAGTTGAAAGCGTGACTGCGGAAATGTATGTCCAGGGAGGCTTGATTGCTTCGACCTCTAAGGAATTTTGGCTGAAGTGGCAGGAAATGAACAGTGATGCCAAAAAATATCGCGGCCGGGAAAACGATGTGCTGAATCTGGTCATTTATAAGGCCATGCCGGAGCTTAAGCTCAAGATCGTGGATAAGGAAAGGGATTATTATGGCTGTAAGTCTCTAAACCGTGAACCGGAATTTTATCTTGAAAATGATAAATTAATGTGCCGGGGCGAACAAGTCCTCGCTTATCACAACGCCAAGGGAGGAGTCTATCCCAAGCTTGATTTTGACAACATGCCCTTTACTGATGAAGTCAAAAAATGGCTGAAGGGAATCGGCAATTACGGACAAAGTATAATAATCAAATGAAAACTTACATAACGGGCGCTTCGGGATTTTTAGGCAGCTATCTGGCAAAGAAATTGCCGGATTCGATCTCAATCCCGCATGATCAAATTCATTCCGTCAAACTCGCTAATTTCGAGCATTTTTATTTCCTCTCTTCCTACGGGAATTTGTCGCATCAGGCAGAAGACGCCAAAATTATTCAGGCCAATATTACAGATTTAACCGGCATACTCTATCAAACAAACTGGTCTAAAGTTAAATCCTTTGTATTTGTCAGCACTTCTTCTGTTAAACTGCCTGCGCAAACAATGTATTCCAGATGCAAAAGGGCAGCGGAAGAAATACTTTTAGCTATTGTCGAAAAACATCAAGCTCCCATTTGCATAGTCAGGCCATTTTCGGTAACCGGCGTAGGGGAACAGGCAGCCCATCTGATCCCTCACTTAATTGACTCTTGCCTCACGGGCGCTCCTTTAGAATTTGTGGGAAGTCCCAGGCATGACTTCATAGACGTCAGGGACGTGGTGGAGGGAATATTGGTCTTATCCCGTGCTAGGGCGAGAGGAATTTTTGAATTGGGGACAGGCAAGTCCTATTCAAATCAGGAAGTTTTAGAGATGGTTGAAAAATTAACAAAGAAAAAAGCAAATATTGAGATTGCGCCGCGAATGGCAAAACCTTATGATACACAGGATTGGATTTCCAGTGACTTTACCGCCCGCGATTACGGTTGGGTTCCAAAAATAAAGCTGGAAGACACTATTCACGAAATGATTAATAATTATGAGTAAAAAATCCATTAATAAGTTAGAGAAGCGGATATTGGAGATCTCTTACAGAAATAAGTCAGCCCATTTGGGAAGCTGTCTGACTGCGGTCGGGATAATTGATAAAATCTACAGTAAGAAAGGGATTTCAGACAAATTCGTCCTTTCAAATGGACACGCTTTTGTCGCATTGGCAGTAGTTCTGGAAAAGTACGAAGGAAGAAATGCCGAAGATTTAACCAAGAGACACGGCACTCATCCCACCAGAAATATAAAGGATGGCCTTTGGTGTTCCACCGGCTCTCTGGGCATGGGCATTACGATTGCCGTAGGCATCGCTCTTGCCGACAGAACCAAAAACGTATACGTCCTCATGAGTGACGGAGAGATGGCTGAAGGCAGCTGCTGGGAAGCCTTAATGATTGCTGGGGAGCAAAAACTTGACAACTTAAAAGTGGCTGTAAATGTCAATGGTCATTCAGCTTTGGGTGAAACCAATCCGCAGCTATTAAAACTAAGGATCCAAAGTTTCTTTCCCTCTTTGGTTAAACGGACAAACATGAATAAGTATCCCGGCTGGCTGCAGGGAGTTCCCGCTCATTATGTTATTTTAGATGGTAAAAAATATAAGGAGGTTATGAAATGAGAAAAGCCTTTGCTGCGGAGCTATATAGAGAAATGAAGAAAAATAAAAGGATCTGGCTGCTTACGGGAGATTTGGGATTTGGAGTTCTGGAGAATATCAGAGGCGAGTTTCCCGACAGATTTATAAACTGCGGCGCGCGTGAGCAGGCAATGCTGGGTATTGCGTGTGGCCTGGCTTTGGAGGGGAAAATTCCATTTGTTTATTCGATATCCACCTTTTTATTAAATAGACCTTTTGAATGGATCAGAAATTATGTAAATCACGAGAGTATCCCGGTTAAGCTGGTGGGGATCGGAAGAGACAAAGAATACGAACGCGACGAATTTAGCCATTGGTCAACCGATACGAAATCCATACTTAATATTTTCCCCAATATTGTGCAATTCTGGCCGGAATACGAAAATTCTTCGGGCAGAAATCTCTCGGTGAAGCAATCTGTCCGCGAAATGGTCAGGAATGGAAAGCCGAGCTTCGTGAGTCTTAGAAGAAAGGATAAACAATGAAGCCTTATAGCGTCGTTACTCCCGATTTTAAAATTTCTTCCGGCGGAATTCGGGTCATGTGGGGACTCTATGGTTGGCTTTTGGCCAAAGGGCAAATTGTCAATGTGAACATAAAATATCCCGTCTCTAATTTTATCGCAATTTATCCCGAGGTTTATCACGGAAATCCGATGGAAGCTGGTACCGTGGTCAGATATATTCTGCAGAAGCCCGGCATGATGGGAAAGGGGACTCCCGGCACTGCAAGTTTCAGACCGGGACCGACAAGATTTGACCCAAAGGATAAATTATTCGCCTTCAGCAGATTGTATGTAAAAGGTCTTCCGGAGAATCATTACTTGTTTCTTCCGATTATTGATATGCACTTGTTTTATGATCGGAAAAACCGGAGGACCAAGAAATTTTATTATGTTGGAAAAGGGAAAAATACCAATATGCATCCTCTTGAGGCAATTGAGTTACCTAGAATGAATGATCAACAGAAATTAGCAGATATGCTCAATGACTGCGAGGTTCTTTTCATTTACGACCCCGTGACCGCCTTGAGTGAAGTTGCCCGTTTGTGCGGCTGCCGGGTGGTGATGCTTGCGCCAATGGAAGGATTTGAAAAATATTACGAGCCGGGAATGAATGGAATATCTCTTTACAAAGATGATGGTATTAAGCTAAACTACACGGAGTTTAGGAATCATTACAACGGAATGAGAGACATCTTTAGCAATAAACTGGATAATTTTATAGATTTAACCCAAAAATGAAAAACTTGAAAAATTGTTTAGTTACCGGTGGAGCCGGATTTATCCCGCACCAGCTTTATGGCTTACGTCTAGGTATCAATTCAATATCATAAAATATGAGTAATTCAATAAAAAAAGCTCTTGTCACAGGTGGTGCGGGATTTATTGGGTCTCATTTGGTTGAGCGGCTGCTTAAGGAGGGGAGTCATGTCGCGGTAATTGATGATTTATCTGAAGGCAAGTGGGAAAATCTGCCGAAACATCGAAATTTGGTGAAGATTAAAGCTTCAATTTTGGATGACATTTCCAAGTTCGTTAAAGAGCGAGACGTCATCTTTCATCTTGCCGCGCTTCCTCGTCTTAAAAGATCACTCGACGATCCGTGGCAAACGCATTTGGTAAATGTAGACGGTGCCCTTAACCTTCTTCTGGCTGCGAAGAAACATAAAGTTAAAAAATTTATCTTTTCTTCAAGTTCGTCTATCTACGGTAACCAAAGTCGCCTTCCTTTCAAAGAGAGCATGAGCCCAAATCCTCTCGTACCCTATTCGTTGCAGAAATTAATAGGGGAAGAGTATTGTCAAATGTTCACTAATCTTTGGGGTCTGAAAACAATCAGTCTCCGCTATTTTAACGTTTATGGACCGCGGATGAACCCGGACGGTCCTTATGCAAATTTAATTCCTAAATTCATAAAACTTCTGTCTCAAGATATTCCTCCGACAATTAACGGGGATGGCAAACAAACCCGCGACTTTACTTATGTCTCTGATGTGGTCGAGGCAACTTTACTTGCCGCCCGGTCGAACTTATCGGGAGAGGTTTTGAATATTGGATCCGGAAAAAGTATTTCAGTTGCAGGGGTCACTTCAGCGATTAACCGGCTTTTGGGCAAAAATATTCAGCCAATTTATGGACCGGCAGTCGTCGAACCCAGATCCACCTTGGCATCCTGCACGAAAGCCCGTGACATTCTGGGCTGGACACCCAAAGTGAAATTTGAGGAAGGATTAAAAAACATGCTATGACTACAGCTGATTTAAGCATACTTATCCCGGCCAGAAACGAAATGTTTTTAGGCAAAACTATTGAGAATATTCTCGCGAATATTGAAGGCAATACCGAAGTGATTGCGGTTTTGGACGGATACACTGTTCCTATTCCTGAAATACCAATTGATCTAAGAGTAACTATTGTCGATTTGCCTAAATCTATCGGGCAAAGAGCCGCGACCAATGTCGCCGCCCGGCTCTCTCAAGCTAAATATCTGATGAAGTGTGATGCACATTGTGCCTTTGATAAAGGGTTTGATATAAAAATGATGGCGGAAATACACGATGATTGGACAATGGTGCCTCTCATGAAAAATTTACATGCTTTTGATTGGGTTTGCCCGATTGGACACAGGCGGTATCAGGGGCCAAGCGGACCCTGTGTCGAATGCGGTAAGCCAACCGTGAAAGATATTTTGTGGAAGGCCAAAGATCACCCCAAAAGCACCTCCTATTGTTTTGACTCCACTCCTCATTTTCAGTATTTCAATGAATACACCAAAAGACCCGGATATAAAGACAAGGGAGACATCACGGAAACAATGTCCCTTCAAGGATCATGCTGGATGCTGACTCGTGATAAATATTGGGAATTGGGGGTTTGTGATGAAAAATTCGGCAGTTGGGGTTCCCAGGGAATTGAAGTAGCGGTAAAAACGTGGCTATCGGGAGGCAAAGTGATGGTGAATAAAAAAACCTGGTATGCCCATATGTTTCGGACCCAGGGTGGAGATTTTGGTTTCCCTTATCCCATCTCCGGGGGTGATCAGGAAAAAGCCAAGAATTTCGCACGGGATCTTTTTTTCAACAATAACTGGCCCAAACAAGTCCATCCCCTTTCTTGGCTAGTCGAAAAATTTTGGCCGGTTAAAGGCTGGAGCGAAGAAGATTTTACGAAACTGAAAGCGAATAAATTTAAGTTTAGTGGTCCATCGGAAACTAAACCCACGGAAACAGAACCTTTCGACGAATTATCGGCAGAAGGCATCATCTACTCAAGCGAACCGACCAAGGGAATTATTTTTTACACCGACCATCAAGCTTCAGTGAGAGTTGCCCATCGGGTTCAGGGACAGCTGAAGAAGGTAAGTGGCGCAAAGCATCTTCCGATCACTTGCGCCTCGATTAAGAAAATGACCTTTGGAGACAGAAATATCCACTTCCCGCACCTGAAAAAAGGATATCTAACCATGCTTAAGCAAATACTGGGCGCTTTGGAAAAGAGTCAGGCAGAGATAATTTTTTTCTGTGAGCAAGATGTTCTATATCATCCTTCTCATTTCGATTTTGTACCAATGAAAAAGAACATTTTTTATTACAACCAAAACTGGTGGCGGGTGAGAACAGCAGACGGACTTGCCGTCCATTGGGATGATAATCTGACATTGGGACTGGTAGCATACCGTGAACATCTTTTGAAATTTTACCGGCAGCGTCTGCTTGATGTTGCAAAAAACGGAGATAAGAACAATCTGGAGCTTGAACCGGGCGGAGAAAATTTAAAATTAGCAGAAGCCTGGAAATCACAATGCCCGAATGTTGAAATTGTACGCGGGCAGAACTTTTCAGAAAATAAGTTGAGTCTCAAAGATTTTGGGGACAAGGCGACGGAAAAAAAATTTACGACTGCTATTGAGATTCCGGGATGGGGAAAGACAAAGGAACTAGTTAGGGGATTGTAGGCAGTGCTTTAAAGGAGATACCCTGGGAGAGAGCTTGCAAGTAGCCTCAATTATGGACAATATGTCGAGTGTTATAATGTAATAATATGCAAACAAAAAACCCGTCTTGTCCGTAATTGTACCTTCCCGTAACGAAAAATATCTCGCAAAAACCGTAGATGATCTTTTTGCAAAAGCCCGCGGCGAAATAGAGGTGATTGTTATTCTGGATGAGAAAAACCCAAAAGCTAACTCCACGGCCTAATTTAATTGTCCGGAAAAAGATCGGTCCACCAGGAGTGAAAAGTGCCACTAATCAAGGGATCGAGATGGCTTCGGGTGAATACATCATGAGAACCGATGCTCACTGTATGTTTGGTGAAAGTTTTGATGCAATTTTAGTTGCAGACAGTCAAAAAAATTGGATACAGATACCCAGAAGATATAGCTTAATTCCTGAAACCTGGTCTATCAGACCCGGCAGGGCAATTGTAGATTATGAATATTTTGTATTTCCGTTTGCTGAAGTTACCTCTGTCAGGGATGGTCATAAATGGTACCAAAGAGCAGAAGACAGAAAGGAACTCTTGATTGATGAGATCATGACATTTCAGGGGTCTTGTTGGTTTATGAAGAAAGATTATTATAATAATGTTTGCAAATTGGAAATTAATCCCGAAACAAAAGATGACTTTATTCTTGAAGCTGAAGAACTGGCTTTTAAGACATGGTTATCGGGAGGCAAGGTGATGGTGAATAAAAAGACTTGGTATGCGCATTGGCATAAGGGTCCAGGCGCTAGAGGATACTTTATGGATAAGCAGCCAATGAGAGAGCAAAGAATATTTCATATTGACTACTGGATGCACGACAAATGGCCTAAAGCAACTAAAAAGATGGAATGGTTTATAGATAGATTTATGCCTATACCAAAATGGCCTTTGGATTGGCTAGATCCCAAATACGAGCAAGCTTATCTAAGAAGACTGGAGGCAAATACTAATCCTGAAAAAGTATTGATATAACTATGTTAAGTGTAATTATTCCCTCCCGTAACGAAAAATATCTCGCAAAAACCGTAGATGATCTTTTTGCAAAAGCCCGTGGTAAGATAGAAGTGATTGTCATTCTGGATGAGCAGGATCAAAAGCTTACCCCGCGGCCTGATTTAATTGTCCGGAAAAAGATAGGCCAACCGGGAATGAAGTCGGCTATTAATCAAGGAATTGAAATAGCACGTGGCGAATATATCATGAAAACTGATGCGCATTGTATGTTTGGTATAGGTTTTGATACTATCTTAATCGCAGATCACGAGGATAATTGGATAACTATTCCCAGGAGGTATAGCTTGCAAGCGGAAACTTGGAGTATCAAATCCGACAGGCCGATTGTGGATTATGAATATTTTATGTTTCCTTTTGCTAATGCCGGCACGATCAGGTTTGGCGGCAAGTGGCATCAAAGAGCTCAAGACCGAAAAGAGCTCTTGCTTGATGAAACCATGGTCTTTCAAGGTTCGTGTTGGTTGATGAAAAAAGACTATTATAATAACGTCTGTAGGCTGGAAATTAATCCCGAGACAAAAGATGAGTTTGTCTTGGAGCCGGAGGAGCTGGCTTTTAAATCTTGGTTATCGGGAGGAAAGGTGATGGTGAATAAAAAGACTTGGTATGCGCATTATCATAAAAGTCAGGGCTTTAGAGGGTATGCCTTGGATAAAAGACCAATCAAAAAGCAGAGGAGATTCCATATTGACTATTGGATGCATAATAAATGGCCTAAAGCAACCAGAAAGATGGAATGGTTTATAGATAGATTTATGCCTATACCAAAATGGCCCTTGGATTGGCAAGATCCAAAATACGAACAATGGTATTTAAAAAGGTTGGAGGAAAATAATGCTTAAGATAAATAATGGCAAGGATACGCTGAATTTTATTTTAAATAGATATAATGCTCGGGGACAGAAAAATCCAATCGAACTACATTGTTCCCGCCTTATATCATTTCCAAGGTTATTCAAGGAGTTGGGATTTGCCGCTGGAGCAGAAATTGGAGTGGCAAGGGGATATTTTGCCCGGAGATTATGCCAAAGAGTTCCAAACCTCAAAATGTATGCTGTTGACGCTTGGGCTCCTTGGAATAAAGCAACAAGCGGTGACGCGCAAAGGCTTGAGGGATTATACCGGGGCGCCAAAGAGAGACTTGGGCCCTATAATTGTGAAATTATCAGGGATTGGTCTATGAAGGCAATTTCGCAATTTGCCAACGAGTCGTTGGACTTTGTTTATATTGATGCGGGACATGATTATAAAAGCGCAATAGACGATATTAGGGGATGGTCAAAAAAAGTTAAAAAGGGGGGAATAGTTGCGGGTCATGATTACCTAGAACCTGAAGCATTTACCTTTGGCAATTTTAATCATGATAACTATGATGTTAAAAAAGCAGTAGATGATTTTGTAAAGGAGAATAATATATTCCCGCTATTTGTTTTTACTAAAGATATTCCAAGCAATAAGCCGGGAGATGAAAAATTAGGCATTGCTCCCAGCTGGTTTTATGTAAAATCATGATATGAAAAAACCTATGTTGTCCGTGATTATTCCCTCCCGCAATGAGCAATATCTTGCAAAAACAGTAGATGATCTTTTTGCAAAAGCCCGCGGCAAGATAGAGGTTATTGTTATTCTGGATGAGCAGGACCAAGCGCTAACTCCACGGCTTAATTTAATTGTCCAGAAGAAGCTAGGCCAACCGGGGCTTCGTACCGCTATAAATCAAGCCATGAAAATTACGCAGGGCAAATACATCATGAAAACCGATGCGCACTGTATGTTCGGTGAAAGTTTTGACACTATATTATCAGCTGATTGTGATGCTAATTGCATAGTGGTCCCCAGAAGATATAGCTTAATCCCTGAAGCTTGGGAAATCGATCATAAACGGCCGGTTATTGATTATGAATATTATGTCTTTCCCTTTTTACCTGAAGCGGGACCAACTCCAAGCGGCGGCAAATGGCACCAAAGAGCTATCGACCGAAAGGAACTCCTTTTAGATGAGGACATGGCTTTTCAGGCATCGTGTTGGTTTACCACGAAAGAACATTTAATCAATATTGGAGCATTTGACAGCAATACTTCAACCGGAGATGCTTTTGTGCTGGAATCGGAAGAATTAGCAAACAAGACCTGGTTGTCAGGCGGTAAGTGTATAGTGAATAAGAAAACCTGGTATGCGCATTTGCATAAAGGCAATTTCGGGCGCGGCTATAGGGCGGATAAAAGAATTATGCGGTTGCAGCGTGAATTCCAGGTTGATTATTGGATGCATGATAAGTGGCCCAAAGCGGTTCGTAAAATATCATGGTTAATAGAAAAGTTTATGCCAATCCCCGGATGGCCCACGGATTGGCAGGATCCGAAGTACGAAAAGATATATGTAGAAACAAAAATAAAAGAGGCAATTGCCAGAAAAGAATTCAAGAAAGGACTTATCGCCAAAAATAAGGCCGGATTAGCTTGATAGTAAGACCTAAATTTATTATAGCTATGGACACATTAGAATTT
>Ga0206225_1000107_pt1 | contig 10746 bp, 6 predicted proteins | sample MancosB2_FD_155470 | JGI IMG/M metagenome (GOLD analysis project Ga0206225, IMG submission 155470) | Subsurface sediment microbial communities from Mancos shale, Colorado, United States - Mancos B2 | ecosystem: Environmental > Terrestrial > Deep subsurface > Rock core/Sediment | place: USA...
TGGTCCTCGACCGCGATGAACGCCTGGCCGACGTGCTTCGGCAGGGTGCGGAACGGGACGTTGAGGCGGCTCTCCTTCCCGACCTCACCGATCATCGAGCCGTCGGCGGCAAAGATGATGCTCGCCTGGGGCGGGATGATGATCTGCCATGCTTCGACGGGCTGTTGTCCGCGAAGCGCGGCGGTCAGCGTGCAAAGCAGGGCGAGCGCGCGCATACGATGCATACACCTGACTAATAGCGATGGGTGCACGCGACTACCACTCGGCGGCCGGCTGGCGGGGTCAGGGTCGGGTGGCCGCGTTGGCGAGGGGCGAGGCCCGACAACCGTCCCTGCCAACCGACGCCAGAGTGCCTGCCCTACCGACCGACCGTATTACCTACGTTCTTTAATAGGAATGAGTATCCAGCTGGCCATCGCCCAATTCGCCCCGAAAAAGGGCGACGTCGCGCACAACATGGCGCGGCTGGGCGAACTGTTCGCGCAGGCTGATGCGCTGAGCCCGCGTCCGCAGTTGCTGTGCCTCAGCGAGTCGGCGCTGTCCGGCTACTTCGTGGAAGGCGGCGTGCGCGATGTGGCCATGACGGCCGGCACGCTCGCCCGCGATCTCCAGGAGCGGTATCGCGCCAGTGTCACCACGCCACGGATGCTCGACGTCGTGGTGGGCTTCTATGAAGTGTGGCAGAACAAGATGTACAACAGCGCCCTGTACGTGACGCTCGGAGGCAGCGAACCCGTGGTGCGGCACGTGCATCGCAAGGTGTTCCTTCCCACGTACGGCATGTTCGACGAGGAGCGTTTTGTGGAACGCGGACGCGATGTCCGGGCATTCGACACGCCGCTCGGACGCGTGGCCATGCTCGTGTGCGAAGACGCATGGCATTCCATGACCGGAACGATCGTCGCGCTCGACGGCGCGCAGTTGATCCTGCTGCTGGCGGCGCCGCCGGCGCGCGGCCCGTGGGCCCAGGACCAGGCGAGCCCCGTGCCCGCGAGCGTCAACCGGTGGGAGCGGCTCTCGCGCGACATCGCTGAAGAACACGGCGTGTTCGTGGCGCTCGCGAATCTCGTGGGCAGTGAAGGCGGCAAGATGTTTCCCGGCGCCAGCATGCTGATGGGCCCGAAAGGCGACCTGCGCGTCCGCGGCCCGCTGTGGGAAGAGGCGCTCGTCACGGCGACGATCGATCTCGAGGACGTGACGCGCGCGCGCGCGGACACACCGCTCGTGGCCGACCTCCAGGTGATGATGCCGCACCTGGTGGCGAACATCGAGCGCATCGAGTCGAGGTTCCCGGCCGAACTGAAGTTCGACGCCGCCCGGGAAGTTGACGGCAAGCGAAAGGCCGAAGGCGGAGCAGGTCGCACGTCCTCGCCGCGCGCCCGGTCGGACATTCGAGTCGTGCGCGCCGGCAACGAATCCGTTCCACCACTGCCCCTCGAAATCGACGGCAAGATGACCGCGGAGTGGCTGGTCCATTTCATCAAGCACGAGATGGCGCAGCGCGGATTCACGCGGGCGCTGGTGGGCGTGTCGGGCGGAGTGGATTCGGCGGTGACCGCTACGCTCGCAGCGCGGGCACTCGGTCCCAAAAACGTGGTAGGCATTCGCATGCCCTACCGCACGTCCAGCAAGGACAGCCTCGATCACGCACAGCTCGTGATCGACGCGCTGGGCATCGAGTCGTGCACGATCGACATCAGCGCCGCGGTGGACGGCTACCTCCAGAGCGACCCCAAGGCCGACGCCGCGCGGCGCGGCAATGTCATGGCGCGCATGCGCATGATCGCGCTCTTCGACCAGTCCGCGAAACTGAACGCGATTCCGCTGGGCACCGGCAACAAGACGGAGCGGCTGTTCGGCTACTTCACGTGGCACGCGGACGACGCTCCCCCGATCAACCCGCTCGGCGACCTGTTCAAGACCCAGGTGTTGACGCTGGCGCGGCACCTCGGAGTTCCCGATGCAATCGTGGCAAAGCCGCCGACTGCTGATCTCGTGGTGGGTCAGACGGACGAAGGGGACTTTGGCATTTCGTACGCCAAGGCGGACGAGATCCTCAACTGGATGCTCACGGGATACAAGGCCGCCGAACTCGTGGAGCGGGGATTCGCAGCGGCTGACGTGGAACTGGTGCGCAAGCGGCTCGAGAGCACGCATTGGAAACGCCGGCTCCCCACGGTCGCGATGCTGTCGCACACCGCGATCGGCGAATCGTATTTGCGGCCGGTCGACTACTGAGTCTTGAGTTCTTCGGGTCGGTCGGGGCGGAGCGCCCACGCCGACCAATTCGCCGCGGAACCCCACCGCGGCTCACCATGGTCGGCTTAGGGCGCCTCACCCGGACCGACCCGACGGCCGCGTGAGTCGACTGGCGCAACGTGCTCGCGATCGCAGCGGCGCAACATCGACCATGGCTCGCTTGAACCGGGCGGAAGCGAATCGGAAGTGGCGCCGATTCGGCGGTGGGGCGGGGACGCCCTGCGCCGATCATTTGAGCCGCGGCGGGGTCGGTCGGGTGGAGCGCCCCAGCCCCGCCGCCGCTACTCAGGCCTCACTTCTCGATGAGCGCCTCGGCTTCGATCTCTACGAGCATCGCCGGGTCGATCAACGCTCGCACCTCGACCATGCTCGTCGCCGGCCGGATGTCCTTGAAGTACTCGCCATGCACGCGACCCACGGCTTCCCAGTCACGAGCGATGTTCACCAGGTACATCCGGGTGCGCACGATGTCGCTCAGTTGCGCGCCGGCGCGCTCCATCGCGGACTTGATGTTCTCCATGGTCTGACGCGTCTGCGCCGCCGCGTCGCCCGCGCCAACGACCTTGCCGTCAGGCCCAGTAGCCGTCGTGCCCGAGACATACACGTGGGCGCCCAACCGGACCGCCCTGGAATAGCCGACGATGGGTTCCCACGGTGTACCGCTACTGATGAGCTGTTTCGCAGGCTTCATTGATCGAATGGTACTCGGCCGCGCCTTCGGCGCGGCCGAGTACCGCAGCTACGCTGCTTCAGCATATGCGAGCGACACTGCCCTTCGCGCCGTTCGTTTCAAAGCGCGGTGAACGGCGCGGGCGTAGCGCATGAAGTTCATGCCGGCCCACGGGTAGGTCGCGAAGAATTCTGCCGGCAACTGATCGCTTTTCAGTGAATTGCAGTTCGTGCAGGCGAGAACAACGTTGCCAGCGCAGTTGGTGCCGCCGTGTGCCAGTGGATGAACATGGTCCAGCGTGGCCGTCTCGAAATCGAGCGCGGTGGCACAGTAGACGCATCGGCGGCCGCAGTCGCGCATCGTTGCGCGTTTGATGGCCCGCTTGTGTCGCGCACCGCGAAACCTGGACCCCTCGGAGCGGTGGCGGTGGATGGGCACACGTCGAAGACGGTGCGTGTGGAGGATGACGCTGTGACCGTGGTGACGAACGGACATTTCACCTCGCGGAAAAAGACGACGCCCCGCGGCGGGAGGGATTCCCGACGCAGGGCGTTGCACCAGCTCGCGATGTCGCTCGCGGCGACCAGACAAACGCGTCGTGGTCGGACGCGTTGCGCTGCGCTCAAAGAGTGTCGTCGCTGTAGTTCCAGCGTTCGTGACTCCGTGGCCTAGGTCGCCTTCGCCGAATAAATGTGAGGTTCGCCGGATTCGCGCAAGGGGAAGTTGTGGCATTTATCTTCCCTTCCATGGGAATCCAAGCCAAGACGGAGCGCCGCGCCGCCGCCGAGCTTTCCAAGAGCGACCTGCTGGGCGCCTACCGCACGATGCTTCTGTCGCGACGGGTGGACGACAAGGAGATCCAGCTCAAGCGGCAGAACAAGATCTTCTTCCAGATATCGAGCGCCGGTCACGAAGCCGTCACGACGGCAGCGGGCATGTTGCTCAAGCCCGGCTATGACTGGTTCTACCTCTACTATAGAGATCGCGCACTCTGCCTTCAGTTGGGCGAGACAGCCGCCGAGATGCTGTACTCGGCAGTTGGCGCGGCAAAGGATCCCAACTCTGGCGGACGGCAGATGCCGAGCCACTGGGGCCACAAGAAGCTCAACATCGTGTCCGCGTCCTCGCCGACCGGCACGCAGTTCCTCCAGGCCGTCGGCTCCGCCGAGGCAGTGAATAAGGCCGACGCCCTGGGCTTGGCCAACGGATTTCAGAAGGATGAAATCGTCCTGGTCACCACGGGTGAAGGTCAGACGAGCGAAGGCGAGTTCTTCGAGTCGCTCAACACGGCGACGAACCTCAAGCTGCCGATCGTCTACCTCGTGGAAGACAACGGCTACGCGATCTCGGTGCCGGTCGAAGTGAACACGGCCGGCGGGTCGATTTCGAAGGTCGTGTCGGGCTTCCCGGGTCTCTTCATCCAGGAAGTGGACGGTTGTGACTTCCACGCGTCGCTCGACGTGATGCGGAAGGCGATCGACCACGCGCGCGCGCGGAAAGGACCGGCGTTCGTACACGCCAAGGTCATTCGCCCGTACTCACACTCGCTGTCCGACGATGAGGTGTTCTACCGCCCGCCGGAAGAGCGCGACGCCGACGCGCTGCGCGATCCCGTCACGACGTTCCCGCGCTGGCTCGTGGATCAGGGCCACGCCACGAAGACGGACATCGAGCGCATCCAGAAGGAAGTGGACGACGAGGTTCAGGCCGCCACGGACGACGCGCTCGGGCAGCCGCAGCCGGGCGCGGAGTCCGTGTACGTCAACGTCTACTCGCCGGACGTGGATCCCACGAGCGAGCAGTTCGACACGGAAGACGATCCGCAGTTCTCGGGCAACGAAACCACGATGGTGGACCTGCTCAACGCCACGATGCGCGATGAGATGCGGCGCAACCCGAAGATGGTGATCTTCGGCGAGGACGTCGCGGACGTGTCGCGCTCGAAGTACCTGGGCAAGGTCAAGGGCAAGGGCGGCGTCTTCAAAGTCACATGGGGACTCCAGAAGGAGTTCGGTGACGAGCGTGTGTACAACTCGCCGCTGGCGGAAGCGAACATCATCGGCCGCGCGATTGGGATGGCACTGCGCGGCTTCAAGCCGGTCGTTGAAATCCAGTTCTTCGACTACATCTGGCCGGCGTACATGCAGCTGCGCGACGAGCTGAGCACGATGCGCTGGCGCTCCAACGGCGATTTCTCGTCGGCGGTGGTCGTGCGCACGACGTACGGCGGCTACATCCGCGGCGCGATCTATCACTCGCAGACCGGCGCGTCGCTCTTCACGCACTGCCCCGGCCTCCGGGTCATCTGCCCGTCCACAGCGCTCGACGCCAACGGCCTCTTGCGCACTGCGATCCGGTGCGACGATCCGGTGATCTTCCTAGAGCACAAGCACCTGTACCGGCAGACGTACAACAAGGCCGCGTATCCCGGGCCGAACTTCATGATTCCGTTCGGAAAAGCGCGCACGGTGCGGCCGGGCACGGACGTGACGATCGTGACGTACGGCGCCACGGTGCAGCGGGCATTCACGGCCGCAAACCAGCTGGCGGACGCGGGTGGTCCGAGCGCCGAAGTGATTGACCTGCGATCGCTGTCGCCGTGGGACCAAGCGGCGGTGTACGAGTCCGTGAAGAAGACCAATCGCGTGATCGTGCTGTACGAGGACTCGATGTCGTGGGGCTATGGCGCGGAGATCGTGGCGCGCATCGCGGACGACTGCTTCGCGTGGCTGGACGCCCCGGTGAAGCGCGTGGCGTCCACCGACACCTATGTCGGCTACGCGCCGCAGCTGGAGGACACCATCCTACCGCAAGTCGAGGACGTTCGGCGCGCGATCGAAGAGATCACGAAGTTCTAGAGACTGTGACAGTGACCGGTGACTGGACCAGTCACCAGTCACCGTTCTACGGCGTCACCTTCGTCGGTGGGTTCTTCACGAAGTCACCGGACTTGACCATCACCATCTTGGTCGGGTCGATGTGCTTCTTGACCGTGGCGTTGACGGCCGCGGGCATGAGCGCTTCCACCGCCTTCTCATAGTTCTCGTCCCACGCCATGGTGCGACCGGCGAAGCGCCGGGTCACGAGCGTGTTCACCAGCTCGTCGTCATTCGCGCGTCCTTGGCTGCGCGCCTGGAGATACCCAGACTTTGCCGCGGTGATTTCCTCCGCGGTGAAGCCTTCGGTGACGACCTTGGCGATCTCTTCCTTGAACCCCTGCACGAGCCGAGTCGCGTTCTGCGGTGCGTAAATCGCGTACACCGTGAACTGGCCGAATCGATCGAGCGACTGCGCCGACACGTTCGAGCCCACACCGTAGCTCAGTCCTTCCTTCTGACGCAGACGTAGCGGCAGACGCGAATTCAGGAACCCGCCGCCAATCATGAAGTTCGACAGCACCATCGCCGGGTAGTCGGCGTCATCGTCGCGCAGTTGAAGATTCTGGCCCGCGAAGAACCAGGCGTTGGCCTTGTCCGGTGCCTCGATCGATTTCGACTGTGAGTCCACCGCGGTGTAGGTCCGCACGAGGCGGGCGAACGGCTGCGGATTCTTCCAGTCGCCGAAGAGACGCGCCGCGGCGGCGTTGACCTGATCGAGATCGAAATCGCCGATGACGGCCATGTCGGCAAACGACGCGCCGAAGAAGTCGCGGTGGAATGCCTTCACTTGATCGAGCGTGACTGCCTTGTAGTCCGCGATCTGCTCGTCGATGGTCGACACGTACAGCGGATGACCCTTGGGCAGCGGCATGAGCGCTTTCGACATCGCGGTGCTGGCGAGCACCTGCGGCTCGCTCTTGAGTTGCTCCAGCTGAGCCAAATCTTCCTGGAGAAGCCTGTCGAACTCGCCGGCGTCGAACCGTGGCGTCCGCAGCTGGCTCGCAACCAGCGTCAACACCGGCAGCAGGTTGTCGCGCGTGGTCTCGATGCGGGCGACGACGTTGTTGGAAGCGCCGCCGATGCTGACCTGCGCCTTGAGCTTGTCGAGCGAGTCCTTCACCTGTTCGCGGGTGAGCGCGGTGGTGCCGCGCGAGAGCAGATCGTTCGCCATGTCGCCAACGAGGCTCTTACCCATCAGGGTTTCCAGGGATCCGTGGCGCAGGGTGATGTTCGCGACGACGCGGCCGCCGCGCGTCTGCTTGGGCAACAGGGACAGGTGCATGCCGTTGGCCAGCGTGCTGCGTTTGGTGCGGGCGTCGATGTTCTTCGGCGTGGCGTCGAACGTCTCGCCTGCGGCGACTGCGGCGCGACCTTTGTAGCCGCCGACTGTCGCTGCAATGTTGGGCGTCGCCGGCACTTCGGTCCGATCGGGCGCCTTGGTGGGCATGAACACCGCCACCGTGCGGTTGGACGGCTTGAGATACAACCCGGCCACGCGCTGTACGTCGGCAGACGTCACCTTCTCGATCCGATCGCGGTTGACGAAGAACAACCGCCAGTCGCCCATCGCAGCCCACTCGGTGAGTTCGTACCCGATGCGCTCGGAGTTGTTGAGCGACAGCTCGATGTTCTTCAGCATACTGGTCCTGGCGCGATCGACCTCTTCTGCCGTAAAGGCCGACGTCCGCGTTGCATCAAGCGTGCGCTCAAGCGCTGCGCGCGCGCTGTCCAGCGACTGCTCCATGCGCACGTCGGCGAACAGCATGAGCATGCCCGGTTCGCGTAACTGGAACGGGAAGCCGCTGATCGAGGCCGCGAGCTTGGTCTCGATGAGCGCCTTGTAGAGGCGACCCGAGGGATTGTTGGTGAGAGTGTTCTCAAGCACGGCCACGGCGGGGAAATCCGGATGCGAGCCCGCGGGGATGTGGTAGCCGGCCATCAACACCTGAGCGTCGCCGACGCGCCGCACGGTCTCGAACCGCTCGCCGTCCTGCACCGGCTCGGAGGTGTAGGTCGCGAACAGCAGATTGCCGTTCTCCAGCGACCGCTTGGGCCGCGGAATGGCGCCGAACTTTCTCTCGATGATGCCAAGCGTCTTGTCGGAGTCGAACTTGCCGGCAACGACCAGCACCGCGTTGTCCGGCTGATAGTACTTCTTATAGAAGACCTTGAGGCGTTCGATCGGCACACCTTCGATGTCCGCCTTGTTGCCGATCGTGGAGCGTCCATAGCCGTGCCACAGATACGCGGCCGCCATCACGCGTTCGAGGGTCACGTTGACGGGACTGTTCTCGCCCATCTCGAACTCGTTGCGCACAACCGTGAACTCGGACTCGAGGTCTTTCTTCAGCATGAGGCTGTTGACCATGCGGTCGGCCTCGAGATCGAGCGCCCAATTGAGGTTCACATCGGTCGCGGGAACGGTCTCGAAATAGTTCGTTCGGTCGTACCACGTCGTCCCGTTGGGCCGCGACCCGTGATCCGTGAGTTCCTGCGGGACATTCTTGTGATTGGTTGACCCCTTGAACACCATGTGCTCCAGCAGGTGGGCCATGCCCATCTCGCCATAGCCTTCATGCCGCGAGCCCACGAGGTACGTGATGTTCACCGTCACGGTCGGCTTCGAGTGATCGGGGAACAGGAGTACGCGCAGCCCGTTGGGCAGCGAGTACTCGGTGATGCCTTCAACGCTCGCGACCTTCGTCGCCCTGGTTGCAGCCTGAGCTGCCTGGCGCTCGGCGCCGGAGGGTCCGGAGCGAGCGACCGGTTGTGGGCGAGCGACCTGCGCGATGACGGTGTTGCCGGCGGCCAGCAGCATTGCAAAGGTGGCGGCGGCGCGTGAGACGAACATCATGAAATCCTCCTGAGGGGCTTCAGCCTGCGGACGTTAACAATAGAACGATGCGCTATGGCCGGACAGCGCCTTCCCGGTCATAAACCACGCGTCCCCCCACGATCGTCAACACCACCCGTGCGTCACGCAGATCGTCCGGCTTGGCCCGCGTCAGGTCCCGGTCGATGAGCGTCATGTCGGCGAGCATGCCGCGGGCCAGCACACCCTTCTCCTTTTCCATGAATTCGGCGTACGCCGCGCCGGTCGTATACGCTCGAAGCGCATCGTCTACGGTGACCCTCTGGGCCGGAACCCAACCGTCCGGGTGCGCGCCGTCGAGGGTGCGCCGCGTGACGGCCGCGTAGATGCCCTCGAGCGGTGTGGGCGGCGCCACGAACCAGTCGCTGCCGAATGCCAAGGGCGCGCGCGCGTCGAGCAGCGACCGGAACGCGTACGTGCCCTTTGCGCGCTCAGGGCCGATGACCTTGTCGGCCCAGCGGCCGTCGTCGATGGCGTGGTACGGTTGCATACTCGGAATGACGCCGAGTGTGGCGAAGCGCGGAATGTCGCGCGCGTCGAGGTGCTGCGCGTGTTCGATGCGAAAGCGGCGATCCCGGGCGCCGTCTTCCTTCGCGACGCGTTCGTACATATCCAGCAGCGTGCGGTTGGCGCGGTCGCCGATCGCATGGATGATGACGTGGAGTCCGGCCGCATCGGCGCCCTTCGTCCACTGGTAGAGCGTCTCGGGCGTGTTGACGAAGAAGCCGGTGTCCGTCGGTGCATCGGTAAACGGCGCGAGCATGGCCGCCGTGTGTGAGCCGAGCGAGCCATCCACGAAGCCCTTGAGGGCGCCGATGTGGAGCCACTCGCCGCCGCGTCCGCGCGCGGCCACGGTGTCCCGCAATCGTTCCCACGACGAGAGCGGTACGGCCGCGTAGATCCGTGTGCGCAGCCGGCCGCCGCGTTCGGCACGCTCGAACGCGGCGAGGTTGCCCCACGTGCCCATGTTGTGCACGGAGGTCACGCCCTGCTCCGCCACGTACTTCATCGCCGCATCGAGCGCTGCGTCCTCTTGGGCTGGGAGCGGATCGGGAACCACGCGCCAGACCAGCGACTTGGCGTTGTCCTTGAGGATTCCGGTGGGCTCACCGCGTTCGTCGCGCACGATCTCGCCGCCGGCGACGTCCTTCGTGTCGCGCGTGACACCCGCCGCCCGAAGTGCCGCTGAGTTCGCGAGATTCATGTGCCCGTCGAGTCGCTGGACGAACACCGGTGTGTTCGGCGTGACCGAATCGATCCATTCCCTGCGCGGCAGTTCCCCGCCCCAGTGCTGGTGATCCCAGTCGCCCTGGAGCATCCAAGCACCGGCGGGCAACGATGCCGCATGCGCCTTGATGCGGCGCACGAATTCCTCTTTCGTTCGCGCGTCGCGCAACTGGACCGACGTGAGCCCGAACCCGCCATCCATGAAGTGCACGTGGGAATCGATGAACCCGGGCACAAGCATCCGGCCCTGGGCGTCGATCACGCGCGTCATGGGACGCACCGCCTTCCGGATCTCGGCGCTCGAGCCCACCGCCATGATGCGATCGCCGGCGGCAAGCACGGCGTCGGCCCACGGGCGCTTTGTGTCGCCAGTCCACACGCGCGCATTGACGATCGCGAACGTCGGAGTCGGCGCGACCGTGGTGCTTGTGGCGGTCATGGTGCAGCTGAGGCTGAGGCTGAGGCTGAGGCCGAGTGTGAGACTGAGCAATGCCGTACGGCCTCGATAGGTGAAGAGCATTCGTGAAGGTCGCTAGTTTCAACGCGCATGGCCACCAATATCTGGTTCTGGGTCGGCTTCATCGCGTTCGTGCTGACGATGCTGGCGCTGGACTTGGGCGTGTTCCACCGCAAGGCGCACGAAGTGCGCCCGAAAGAAGCCGGTGTGTGGGTGACTGTCTGGGTCTCGCTGGCATTGCTGTTTGCCGCGGGCTTGTGGCGTTTCGAGAGCAGCCAGGTGGCACTCACGTTCCTCACCGGATACGTGATCGAGCAATCGCTGAGCGTCGACAACCTCTTCGTGATCGTGGTGATCTTCAATTACTTCGGAGTGCCGGCCA
>Ga0206225_1000108_pt1 | contig 10745 bp, 5 predicted proteins | sample MancosB2_FD_155470 | JGI IMG/M metagenome (GOLD analysis project Ga0206225, IMG submission 155470) | Subsurface sediment microbial communities from Mancos shale, Colorado, United States - Mancos B2 | ecosystem: Environmental > Terrestrial > Deep subsurface > Rock core/Sediment | place: USA...
GAGCGTGAAGTCCTGATACCATGGGACGATCTTCGCGGCACCGACGATCCCGCGGCTGCGCCGGACCACGTCCTTGAGCGCATTGTCGATCGTCTCATACGGAGCGGCATTGGGGTTCGCGAGCCCATAGGTGCCCGGCGCGAAGTGTGATGGATATGTCATCGGAAGCACCACGTCTGCGCGGTCCACGAACATTTCCCAGCGCTGGCCAATGCCCATGTCGGTCGAGTCAGTGGCGGTGAGCCCGAAGACATCGATCGTCATCGGTACGCCCAGGGGGTTGAGCCGCTCGCGCAACGCGCCGAGTTGATCGCGAATGACCTCGGCACGCACGCGACCCTCGAGCCGGGCATACAGTCCCTCCTCGATCACTCGTGGCTCGTCCGGAAACCGCACGTAGTCGAACTGCACTTCGGCAAAGCCAACTTTCACGGCTTCGGTAGCGATGTCCGCAGCATACTCCCACACCTCCGGGCGTGTGGGATCGAGCCATGGATTGCCCGCGCGGTCCAGCCAGACTGCCGTGGAATCGTCGCGCCGACGAATAGCCCATTCGCGCCGTCGGGCCGCGAGGAGCGGGTCCTTTGCGACGACAATGCGGGCAATCGGGTGGATGCCGTAGAGGCGCATGGTGTCCAGAACGGCCTTCATGCGCCGCATGGTCATCGGCTGTGTGGTGTCGGCGCCAATCACCCGCGCCTGGACCACCGCGGACCGGTAGAGCATCAGGCCGCGATCGTCCTTCACGTCGATCACCAGCGCGTTCACCTCGGTCGTCTTGGCCAGCGCGATGAGCTGCCATACACGGGGGCCCACAGCCGCCCAGCGATTGACGTACAGTCCCCGCACAGTGTCCGGCGGCGGCGCGACACGCACGGCCTGTGCGATCGCTGCGTCGGCAACGCACGCGGCGCTCGCGGCAACGACCACGAGCAGCAGTCCGACGAACGAAGAACGCGCGATCACAACGCAGCGAGCCGCCACTACAGCCGCCGCACCTCGTCGGCGGCGTCGAGCAGATGCCCGATGTCGCGGCTCACGGCGCGGGCCTCGCGGGTGGCGCTCGACACATCTTCGAGCGCACTGGAAACGCCCGCGGACCGGAAACGAACCAGGTCGAGCTTGAGGTTCTCGAGGGCCACGGTGGCGCTCTCGAACTGGGAGAGCAACGTGCTGCGCCGCTCGAGCAGATCGCCAAGGGTCGCGCGTTGCCGCTCCAGCAGCGCCATACGGCGGTCGCGCTCGGGTGTGGAGGGTTCCGCCTTCAACTGCGCGAGGCGATGGTCCAACGAGCCCAGCGAGCCGCCGTTGGCGTCGGCGTCGAGCCGGTGGAGGGTCGTGCCCACGGACACCACGCGATCGATGAGCGCGCGCACCGTGTTCTCGAGATCCGACGGCAGCATCTCTCGCTCCTTCGGCGTCATGCGCCCGATCAGGTCCATGACCACCTGGCGGCTTGCCCCGGCGCGCCGGATCGCGACGCCGTGCGGCCCGTCGAGGATTTCGGGCGGAGCCAAGTCCATGGCCGGCGTCCCTGAGAACGCCTGAGTTCCGGCCGGAGACGGAAACTGGTCGGCCTCGTGGCGCCGGTTGGCGCCGAAGAAGACGCGACGCAGCGGCACACCATCGCCCCAGAGCGAACCCAACTGGTTCATCAAACCAACCCCCATGCCGAGCGCCGGAAAAATGAACCAGGGAAAACCGCCCATCACCGCATTGATGGCGAAGAGCATGATCGCGGTGGCCGAGTAGCCCAACAGCCTGCGACGGAAGCGCGCGATCTTGTCCTCGACAGATCGCTGCGGCACTTGGTATCCGAGTTTTACCGCGTCGCGCAGCATCTGTCGGCGGTCGCGCTTCCAGTCGCGCAACGCACCGCGCGTGAGACCTTCCGGCGGTTGAAACATCCACGGCGTGAACGGCGCGGCCGGTGGCCGCGCGGGCAACTGTGGGGCGGGCGCGGGCACCGCTGGCACATGGCGAGGGGCTGCAGCCGGCAGTGGTTCCGGATACTTGTTCTCGCCGCGACTCAGCACGGCGTCACGCATCTCGGCCGCTGACCCCCAACGATCCTCCGGTCGCTTGGCGAGCGAACGTTCCACGGCGCGCACCAGGTCCGGCGGCGTATCCGGGCGACGCGCCATGAGTGGCGGCGGCGGCTCGGACACATGCTTCATCAACATCGAGGGTGTGTTGGTTGCCTTGAACGGCGTTTCGCCCGCCAACATCTGGTACGCGACGATGCCCAGTGAGTAGATGTCGGTCCGACCATCCACTTCGCGCTCACCCATTGCCTGCTCCGGGCTCATGTACGCCGGCGTACCCACCGCCATGCCCGTGACCGTAAGCCGCTGCTCCTCCGCTGCTGCGCGTGCGATGCCGAAGTCCGTGACCATGGGGCGGCGCGTGACGCGGTCGATGAGGATGTTGTCAGGCTTGATGTCCCGATGCACCACACCCTGGCGGTGCGCGTACTCGAGCGCGTCTGCCACCGCACCGATGATGGCGCGCACCTCGGTCGCAGGCATTCGCCCGGACGCGGCGAGGTGCGTCGCCACGCTGTCGCCTTCCACCAGCGCCATGACGAAGTAGACCAGCCCATCCTTTTCGTCCACGGTGTAGATCGGCACGATGTTCGGGTGCGACAGCCGCGCGGCCATCTGCGCTTCGCGCAGAAAACGCTTCCGCACTGCGTCGTTGAACGCCAGTTCCGGCGGCAGCACCTTGATCGCCACACGGCGATTGAGCCGCACATCAAGGGCGCGGAACACCGCGGCCATTCCGCCGCGACCCAGCTCCGCTTCGATCAGGAAGTGCTCGCCGACCGCCGCGATGACGCGGTCGCGTAGTGGGTCGCTCACCCGGATCTCGCGGAGCGACGTCCGCTCTCGCGACCAGAGCGGTCCGTCACGCGCGACACCTCGTCGGCGACGTACAGCGCACTATCCACGCTCTCCGCCAGCGAAACGGCCTCGAGCGCCAACGACGTCACGTGCTGGTGCGTCTGGGAGCCCGCGCGCAGGCGCAACACGTCGAGCTTCATGTTGCGCAGCGCAATCGAGCACGTGTCGAGCTTGTTGGCCACCGCGTTGCGCCTTTCCTGCACGTCTTTCACTGAGCGACGCTGGCGTTTGAGGAAGGCCAGCCGCCGCACCCGCTCCTCGCTGCCGACGTCGAGTGGGTTCGCCTGACCCTCGAGCCGCACGATCTCCGCTTCGAGCGCTGCCTCGCCACCCGTCACGACGTTGCGCTCGAGATCCGACAGCGCGATTGCCAGTGATTGCACGCGCTCGTACAGGAGGTTGGCGGACCGGATGACATCCATCACTCGCTCGCGTTCACGGTCCGGCAGTGAATTCACGAGACGCACCACTTCATCGCGATCGCCCGCCGCCTGGCGCACACGATCACCATGCGAGCCGACCGCTTCGGCGATCGCGGCGGACCCGGGCTGGGATGGCCGGCCCATGGAGTCTACCGATGACGCGCCCGACCGACGCGCGAGGTGCCGCGCCCGGCTGCGACCGCGCAGTTCCATGCGTTTGTTGCGATCGAACAACGCCTTCACGTAGTCGAGAGACTCCTCGGCGACGTCGATCAGCTCCTTTTCCTGCGGCTGCTTGAACACATCGCGCCACCCGTAGCCGTCGGTCCAGAGCTTGGCGTACTGATACGCGATGTAGATGGTCCAGACGACCGTGATGCCACTCAATCCCGAGCTGCGAAAGAGCGATATCAGGAGGATGGCGGCGTTGACGAACAGGTACGGGGCAAGCTTTCTGCGGAAACTCTCGACGATCGGCGCGCGGAACCGAAATTCTTCTTCGGGCGTCGGAAAGCGGTCGCTGTCCGTGTAGTTGTACGCGAGTGCCGGCACTGACGCCGCGGGCATCGGCACGAGCCCTCCGCCATCATTCGGCGCGGGCCGCTCCGGCACGTTGCCGGTATCGAGCGCGGTAACGAGCGCGCCCGCGCTGGGAAAGCGCGAGCTTGGATCTTTCTCGAGGCACATCATGACCGCGCGCGCGAGATCCATGGGCACGTCGCTGCGGCGCTGCGAGACCGGGGTCGGCCGCTCCGACATGTGCTTCACGAGCATTGCCGGCGTGGACGTGGCCACGAACGGCGGCTCACCGACGAGCATTTGGTAGGCGACCACGCCAAGCGAATAGAGATCGCTGCGGCCGTCGATCTGGCGATCACCCGCAGCCTGCTCTGGCGACATGTAGGCGGGCGTGCCGATGGCCATGCCGGTCGCGGTAAGGCGGCTGTCCCCTTCACTCGCGCGCGCGATTCCGAAGTCCGTGACCATCGCGCGGCCGGTAATCGCGTCGAGCAGGATGTTGTCCGGCTTGATGTCGCGGTGCACCACGCCGCGCTCGTGGGCGTAGGCGAGCGCGTCCGCCACTTCGCGCGATACGCGTCGCACGTCGTCCACGCTCAACACGCCGGTGTCGTGGAGCCGTTTGGCCAGGTTGTCCCCGCTCACGTACGCCATCACGAAATAGACCAGCCCGTCCGTTTCGTCGACCGAATAGATGGGGACGATGTTCGGATGACTCAGTTGCGCGGCGGTTTCTGCCTCGCGCAGGAAACGGACTTTGATCTGGCTCTGAAAGCCCAACTCGGGCGGCAACACCTTGATGGCCACGGTGCGCTTGAGGCGCTTGTCCTTGGCACGATAGACCACACCCATCCCGCCGCGCCCAATCTCACTGTCCACCTGATAGTGAGCGCTGAGGACTCGTTCGATGTGGTCACGGAGCTCGGTGCCCGCCGCCAATGCGGACGGGTCAACGGGTTGCGAAGGAGGCACTCGGTGGTGTCGAGTTAGGGCGCCAAAACGATGCGCTGGCAAGATACTACTGCTCATGCAAGTCTATGGAAAGGACGTACTTACTGGAGACGAAGGGAGGAGCCAGAGGGAGGAGGCCGAGATGCGAAATCCGAGAACCTCTCCTCCCTCATCCCTCCGCCTCCTCCCTCTGCTAGATGGGCAGTTCCACTACGTCATCAGGGCCGTCCTTAGTTGCAATTCCTGCCAACGTGTCGTAAGACAGGGGCACGAACCCTGCTTCAACGAGTGACCCTGACGGCGCACATGTCACCTGACGGTTCACATGTCATCCTGAGCAAAGCGAAGGATCTGCGTTCAACCGAGATCCTTCGTCGAGTCGAACTGCAGGATGACCCCTTACTACTTCCATAAGGACAACAATGGCTCAGCGCCAAACGCTGCCGGTGCTTCCGCTCCGCGGCACCGTAATCTTTCCCGGACTCACTGCGCCGATCGCGGCCGGGCGGCCCGGAACACTGCGCGCCATCGAGGCAGCGATACGCGGCGAACGGCTGGTGTTCGCCGTGGCGCAGCGGGACAACACGGACGAGCCCACGCCGGAGATCCTGTATCAGATGGGCGTCATTGCGCGGATCGGTCAGGTCCAGCGCGGGTTGGGCGGCGTCCAGCTGTTGTTGCAGGGCGAAATGCGCGCTACCGCACTCCAATACACCACGACCGACAACTACCTGAGCGCGGTGGTACTGCCCGTCGATGAGATGAAGCCGCTCAGCGGCGAGGATCCCGCTTTCGTTGCCCTGCACAAGGAGATCCGCGAGCGCGCCGCCGAGTTGGGCGAACGCCGCGGGTTGCCGGAGGAGGTGGTGCATCAAGTGCTCGACGCCGTCACCGACCCGGGGCGTTTCGCGGACCTCGTGGCCGGCTACATCGAGCTTCCCGTCGCAGAAAAGCAGGGGTTGCTCGAAACACTGTCGGTGGAAGAGCGACTGCGCCGGGTGCTGGTGCACGTCCAGCGCCAGATCACGATGATCGAGACGCAGGAAGAAATCAAATCGCAGGTGCAGGAGGAACTGGGCGAGCGCCAACGCGAGATGTATTTGCGCGAGCAGATGAAGGCGATTCAGAAGGAACTCGGCGACGACGACCAGTCGAAGGAGATCACGGAACTGCGCGACAAGCTGTCGAAGCTCGTGTTGCCGGACGAAGCGCGGCGCGAAGTGGAACGCGAGCTGGGCCGGCTCGAGCGCTCGGGCCGCGAGTCCATGGAAGCGCAGGTCATCCGCACATACCTCGAGTGGATGAGCGAGCTGCCGTGGAACACACGCACCGACGACAGTCTCGACCTTACGAACGCGCAGACAGTCCTGGACGAAGACCATTACGGGCTGCCCGACGTGAAGGACAGGATCCTCGAGTTTCTCGCCGTTCGGCAACTGCGGGCGCAGGAGATGGAAGACGAGCTCAGGAAGACCGGCGAACTCTCGATCGACAAACTCAAGGCGTCCAAGGACGACGCGACTCCCGGGTTGCACCTGAGCCGGGATGAGAAGCCGAAGATCACCGACAGCAAAGAGGCCAAATCGCGCGCCATGGCGAAGGGACCGATCCTGCTGTTCATCGGGCCCCCCGGCGTCGGCAAGACGTCGCTCGCCAAGTCCATCGCGCGATCGCTGGGCCGCAAGTACGTGCGTGCCGCGTTGGGCGGCATCCGCGACGAAGCGGACATTCGCGGCCATCGGCGCACCTACGTCGGCGCGATGCCGGGCCGCATCGTGCAGGGCATGAAGCAGGCCGGGAGCAAGAACCCGGTGTTCCTGCTCGACGAAGTGGACAAGCTCGGCGTCTCGTTCCAGGGCGATCCCGCGAGCGCGCTGCTCGAAGTGCTGGACCCGGCGCAGAACGACACGTTCACGGATCACTACCTGGGCGTACCGTTCGACCTGAGCGAGGTGCTCTTCATTTGCACGGGCAACTTCGTGCAGAACATTCCGGGTCCGTTGCTGGACCGCATGGAAGTCGTGGATTTCGCGGGCTACACCGAGCGCGAAAAGGCGGAGATCGCCAAGCGCTACCTGATTCCGCGCCAGCTCGAGGAAGCGGGACTCAAGGGCAAGAATGTCGAGTTCACGGATGGCGCCGTGAAGCGCGTGGTCTCGGAGTACACGCGCGAGAGCGGCGTGCGGCAGTTGGAGCGGCAGATCGGCGCGGTGGCACGCAAAGTGGCGCGGCGCATTGCTTCCGGTGACGCGAAGGTCATCGAAGACGGCAAGATCGACGAGAACGAGATCCGCCAACTGCTCGGTCGGCCCAAGGTGCATCCGGAGCACGCCGCCGAGGAGCACGAGGTGGGCGTGGCGACCGGCATGTACTACACGCCGGCCGGCGGCGACATCATGTTCGTCGAAGCCGCCATTCGGCGGATGTATGGTTCCGGTCCGGTGCTGTCCGACAACGAGACCAAGACGCAGGTGAGCGGCTGGGGCAATGTGTCGCTCATTCTGACGGGCCAGTTGGGCGATGTCATGAAGGAATCTGCGCGTGCGGCGCTCACGTACGCGGCCACGCACGCGGACACGCTGAACATTCCCGAGGACCGGCTTGGCTCGATCGAAGTACACGTACACGTGCCGGCGGGCGCCATTCCGAAAGACGGCCCTTCGGCCGGCGTCACCATGTCCACGGCGCTCGTGAGCGCGATGTCCGGCCGGCCCGTTCGCAAGGACGTGGCCATGACGGGCGAGATCACGCTGCGCGGACGCGTGATGCCGATCGGCGGGCTCAAGGAGAAGGTGCTGGGCGCGCATCGCGCCGGCATCAAGCACATCCTGCTGCCGAAGGACAACGAGGGCGACCTCGAGGACATCCCGGAGGATGTGCGTAGCTCGCTCACGTTCCACGCGGTGAGCACGCTGGACGAGGTCTTCGCGCTGGCGCTGCTGCCGGCAGAGTCCGGCGACGGACCGGTGCTCAAGGTCTCGAAGAAGAGATTGGCAGCTGGCTAACTGTACTCGGCCGCGCGCTACGCGCGGCTAACTGTGCTCGGCCGGCTCGCTCCGCGAGGCTAACTGTGCTCGGCCGCGCCTTCGGCGCGGATGATGTTCTCGGCCGGCGCGTTGCGCCGGGTTTGTCGCTGGTCCGCGGTCAATCCGCGGCGTAGCCGCGGCCGAGCACGTCAATCCGGGCGCAAAGCGCCCGGCCGAGTACGAGCTACTCCTCCTCGCCCTGCCCCGGCCGACGCACCGCGTTGGGATCGTACTCGTTTGGCGGAAACTGGAACTGCTTGGCGAACTCCTCGTCCCTGTCTTTGCCAAGCACGCGCCGGGCAGTGTACTCGCCGGTCACCGGGCCGAACTTGAAGCCCTCGGCGTTGCCGCCGCCCGAGATCCAGATGTTCTTGAGCGTTGGGTGCCGGTCGATGATGAAGTTGCTGCTGGATGTCGACTCGTAGTGACAAGCATGCGTCGCCAGCAACGGCATGTCCTTCAAGTCCGGGAAACGCGATTCGAGAAAGGCGCGCGCGCGTGGCAAGCGATCTGCCTCGATATAGCGGGAGCTGAGATCGGGATCCTGGACGTTGGCAGGTGACACATTCGGGGCGGTCGGCTGTGTCGCCGACGGCGAGGGCGCCCCAGTTGCCCCGGCGGCACCAGTCGCGCCAACTGCCCCAGTCGCGCCAGTAGCCCCGACCGCCCCAGTCGCCCCGGTTGCACCGGTTGCGCCCTGTTGATTGGCACCGGGTGCACCCCCGCCTCCGCCGCCACCGCGCACACGAAAGCCGCGCGAATCATTCGGCAAGGCCGCCCAACCGGTGGTGCCCGCGAAGTTCCAGCTGGGCAAGTTGGGGAACGTGAACCGCTGGTCGCCCGGCGGCGTTCCCCAGTAGAACACCTGTCCCATGGGAGTGCGCATCCGGTTCCGCATGTTCTCGAACGTCTTGCCCAACCAGGGACCGGTGCAGAACACAAAGACGTCGGCGCCGATCTTGGTACCGTTCACCAGGGTGATCTGGCTGCCATCGAAGCCCGACTGCTCCGGCGGCACGACCCGCTCGATGATGATGTTGCCGCCCTCGTGGCGAAATACCTCGGCCACGGCCTCACACGAGCGGCGGGCGCGTACGACGCCGGCGTCCGGCTCATAGAGCGCGGTGGTGATGTCGTCCGCTTTGAACTGTGGCCAGCGCTTGCGGACTTCGTCCCCGGTGAGGACTTCGTGGGGAATCCTGTGCTTCTCCCACCACTCCTGCGTCTTGGTGAGAAAATTCGCCGGCCCCGTGCGCATGATGACGTCACCGGTCGTGTAGTACACGCGCATCTTGAGCGGCTTGGAGAACTGCTTGTCGAAATCCTTCCATTTGTCCATCGCGACGCGGGCCCACTTCACCCACTGTTCGCCCTGCACACGGTCCCCGTACGACGATCGGACACCGCGCGCCTCGTCGCCGGAGGTCGAGCGCGCATTGCCCGGGCCGTACATGTCGATCATCGTGACCTTGGCGCCCATGCGCCGCAAGTTGAGCGCGGTCCAGCCGCCGAAGGCGCCTGCGCCCACGACGACGACCTGCGTGCTGGCGAGACCGGACTTCAGGAACGCAGGCGCCTTGCCGCTCCCGGCCAAGAACGCGCCCGCGCCGACGCCAGCGATCTTGATGAAGTCACGGCGGTCGATCTCGCTCATCGGCGCGTCCTCGGTTTGGTCGCATCCACCGCCGCCGGTCCGATCCTGATGCGCTGCATGGCCGTGGAATCGGCCGAGAGCGAGTCGGTGCCGGCGGGGAACCCGTTCAGCTTCAGTATGTAGGCAACTACGCGCGTGTACTCGTCGTCGCTGAGCCCGCCCGGATTGTCGTCGGGCATCGTCTTCTTGAGGTTGATGAAGTAGTCGAACACGGTGCGGCCGAACCAGTTCAGCTTGAACTGTTCGCCCGCTTGGTCCGATGGCACGTGACAGGATGAGCACGTCGCCTTGTACACATTCTCACCGAGTAGCGCTTGGGCTTCGGTGTAGGCGCCGGAGCCGACGGACCGCTCGGTCGTGTCGCTGGTTTGGGCCCCGAGTGGGACCGCCAGAATCGCGAGCAAGATGGATGCACGAATCACGCGCCTAAGATCCGTTGTCGGTCCCCCGCTGACAAGCGTCAGCGCGCGATGAACGGGCCCCATACCGGAATCTTCCAGGGGTTCACGCGCAACAGCGGCGGTTCGGTGCCCGGCAGGAAGTACTCGAAGTACCGGCGATCCGCGGGCGTCGCCGACTCGACGAGCAGTCCGGTGGGCCGGTCCAGTTCGGCGATGCTCAGGTCAGCCGGCACGGGCCAATCGCCGGCGCTCGAGTCGCCGTAGAATCGCGCGACCATGTTGGCCCAGATCGGCGCCGCCAGCGACCCGCCCGCCGCGCCCGGCATGATCATCTTCGGCTTGTCGAAGCCGAGCCAAACGCCGGCGACGAGGGTCGGCGTGACGCCCATGAACCAGACGTCCGCGTTGTCGTTCGTGGTGCCGGTCTTTCCGGCGATCGCGATGTGTTTGGGCACCAAGCGACGCGCCGCCGCGCCGGTGCCCCGCTCCGCCGCCTCACGCAGCATGTCGCGCACGATGAACGCCACGCGCGGGTCCAGCACCTGTTGCGGCGCTGGGGCCGGCGCTGCGTACACCACTCGGCCTGCACGATCCTCGATGCGCGTCACGTAACGAGGCTCCACGGCCACGCCGTTGGTGGCAAACACTGAATACGCGGCGACGAAATCCACCGGATGCACGTCGGACGCGCCAATGGCGCTCGACGGATAGGGATGCATCGGCGTATCGAAGCCGACGCGCTGCACCAGTGCGGCCACCGAGTCCATGCCCACGCGCTGGCCGAGCTGGATTGCGACGGTGTTGCGCGAATGGATCAGCGCCTCCCGCATCGTGAGCGGGCCGCGAAATTCGTTGTCCACATTGTCCGG
>Ga0206225_1000109_pt1 | contig 10741 bp, 10 predicted proteins | sample MancosB2_FD_155470 | JGI IMG/M metagenome (GOLD analysis project Ga0206225, IMG submission 155470) | Subsurface sediment microbial communities from Mancos shale, Colorado, United States - Mancos B2 | ecosystem: Environmental > Terrestrial > Deep subsurface > Rock core/Sediment | place: USA...
CGGATCGGTCACGGCGCCTGCGTCCACGATGGCGCACAGCGTGGCAATCGGGAGTTTTCGCACCGGCGCGATGATGAGCCGGGTGCCGTTCTCCAGTCGCCGGCGCTCAAACGGCGGAAACCGGTATGGCCTGTTCGGCGGTGACTGCGGCCGCCCGGCGCGCGCTGTGGCCAGAGAGGCGGCGCTCATTGGACCTTGTCCTCGCGCGGCACGTACAGCAGGCTCGTCCTGTTGTCGCGCCCCATTCGCTCGCGGATAAACGCGTTCACCTGCGGCGCAGTCACCGCGTCATACCGCTCGACCTGTGCGTTGATGAGTTCCGGGTCGCCGAAGTGCGTGGCAAACATGGACAGCCGGTCCGCCCGCTCACCCGCGGACTGGAGCGCGGTCACGAAGTCCGCCTGGATGAGCGCGACCGCGCGCGCAACCTCTGTGTCGTTCACTGGCGTCGTAAGCAGTCCGTCGACCTCGCCAGCCACCGCCTGCTCCAGGTCGGCACCGGTGACCCCGGGGTGCGCCGTGACGTCAAGCACGAGCAGATCGCTGCCGGTCGAGAGGTCGAACGTGAACGCTTTTGCCTCGGCCGCCAGCTGGCGGTCACGCACCAACGACCGATACAGGCGGCTGCCCTTTTTCATGCCGAGCACGGCGCCGGCGACGCTGGCAGCGTAGTACTCGGGCGACCCGAACACCGGCGAGAGGAAAGCGAGAAAGAGCCGCGGCGATGCGACGTTGTCCGGCACTTCCGCGCGGCGCCACGAACCGAACGTGGCGGGCATGTCCATCGCGGGCATCGTTGGCCGGCCGCGGCCCATCGGAATGGGCGCGAAATGGCGGTCCACCCACGAGCGTGCTTCACGCGCGCCGAAATCGCCGGCGACGCTGAGGACCGCGTTGTCCGGTGTGTAGAACGTCTCGAAGAACCCGGATACGTCCCCGAGACTGGCCGCGTTCAGGTCGTCCGTTGAGCCGATCAGCGAATGGTGAAACGGGTGCTCGGGCGGGAAGCACAGCGCGGGCAATCGTTCCCACCACGTCCCGTAGGGCTGGTTGTCCACGGACCAGCGACGCTCGTTCTTCACGACCTCGCGCTGAGTATCGAGTTTTTGCTGTGTCATGGCGGGCAGCAGGTAGCCCATGCGGTTCGCTTCGAGCCAGAGCGCCAGCTCGAGATGGTTCGACGGGACGGTCTCGAAGTAGTTCGTGCGGTCGAGCCATGTGGAGCCGTTCAGGGTTCCGCCGGCGCGTTGCACGAGCTCGAAGTGTTCGTTCGATCCCACGTCGGCGCTGCCCTGGAACAGCATGTGCTCAAACAGGTGCGCGAACCCGGTGCGCCCCGCACGTTCGTTCGCGGACCCTACGTGATACCAGAGATTGACCGCAACGATCGGCGCCGTGTGATCTTCCGACAACACAACAAACAATCCGTTCGGCAACCGAAAGCTGTCGATGGGGACATGCATGCGGGTCTAAATTGAACGGGCGCACGAGTAATGGACAACGGATCATGAGGGTGCAACGAGTGCTGACCGTATTGGGATATGTCGGCGTTGCCGTCTTGGCGTGGCTCGTGTTTACCACGCTGTGGCTGTGGCGCAATCAGGAGCGTGTCGTGTTCCAGCCGCCGGAGGTGATCGCGCCAGATCCTGTCGCGGCTGGCCGGCGCGTTGTTATCCGCACTGCGGATGGCCCTTCCACATTCGGCTTCCTCGTTCAGGCGAACGGCGGCGGCTCGCAGACGGTTGTCATCGCCTTCCACGGGAATGCCGACCTTGCCGTTTGGCTTGTTCCGTGGGCGCAGGAGCTGTCCCGCCGCGCCGGCGTCAGCGTGCTCGTGCCGGAGTTCCGCGGCTACGGCGGGTCGCCCGGCACGCCCACCTATCTGGGCGCAGCAGCCGACGCACTCGGTGCACTGGAATTCGCGCGCACACTCAAGCCGTCGCGGGTGGTGCTGTACGGCCATTCGCTCGGCACGGCGATCGCCGTCGAGCTTGCCAACGCGATGGGTCACACGCCGCCGGCCGCGTTGGTCCTGCAGTCGCCGTTCACCTCGGCCCGCGACATGGCGTCCCGAATGCTCGTGCCAGTGGTGCCGTGGCTCTGGGAGCGCATCACGCGATTCCATTACGACACCCGTGCGAGCGTGCATGAACTCGACGTCCCGGTATGGGTTGCCCATGGGCGCATGGACCTCACAATCCCAACGCGCATGGGCCGCGACGTTTTCGACACGGCGCGGCGAAAAGGCGAACTGTTGTTGGTTACTGGTGCCGGCCACAACGACGTGCCGGAAGTGGGCGGCGAGGCGTACTGGCAGTGGCTAACTACAGCAGTAACCGGCAGTTCGTCAGCGCCGGTCCGGGAACTCGAACAACAGGGCCGCCGGCGCCTTCCATGATTCGCGCAGCGCGTACCGCCAGAACTCGGTTCGGTTGCTCGAAATCGGGCTGGTGTGTGTCGGCGACGTGCGTGGGTGAAGTCCGAACCGCCGGGCGAGAATCGAGAGCCGCAGCATGTGGAACGGGTCGCTCACGAGGATGATGTCACGAGCCCCGTCGCCGAGCAGGGCTGCCACTCCGCGCAGCGCCTCGCTGGAATTGCGGCTCTGCGTCTCAATGAGGATCACGCTGTCAGGTACGCCGCTGGCCATGGCGTAGCGCCTCGCCACGGCGGCCTCGCTCGTCGTGTCGCCAGGTGCGATGCCGCCCGTGAACACCATGGTGCCGGAAAACCCGCGCTGCCATAGCCCGATGGCATGATCCACGCGGGCGCGCAACACGGGCGACGGGTGGCCGGCATACTGCGCCGCTCCCAACACCACGATCGCGCGCGAATGTGCGCGCGAATCCCGCCGTTGCCACACCAACACCAGCACCAAGGACAGCAGCCACAGCCCCGCTAGCGCGGCAAGTCCCGCGCGAGCCAATCGCCACCCAAGCGAGGTCGACGCGCGCTTCATTCGTGAAGGGTCAGCAACGCCAGCCAGAGAACGTCGAACGCTCCGCGCGGGTCGCGTCCAGCGCCAGCCTCACCCTGGCACGCCAAGCCGTCCGCGAACGCCAGGATGGTTTCCGCTATCAACGCGGGCGGCATCCGGGGCTCCAGACCCAGGCGGACGAAGAGTTGCTCCACCTGTGCAGCCGCCAGCGCACTGCGACTGTCCGACACGCGACGGGAGGCGGCCGCGGTCGCCGGCGTGCGGCACTGTGCCAGCGACACGAGGGCTCGCACGTCCCCTGCACTCAGTTCGCGATCGAGCCACGCCCAGTGTGCATCCAGCGGCGGAACGTCGTCCCGCGTCAGTGCGGAGCGCGCCCGGCCGATCACGTCGCCGCCGATGTCCTCAACGAGTGCGGCAAGCAATGAGTCGCGGTCCCCGAAGTGATACAGCACCAGTGCCTTGCTCACGCCGGCTTCTGCCGCGACATCGCCCATACTGAGTTCGGCAACGCCCCCAAGCTGCACGAGCCGCCGGGCTGCTTGAAGAATCCGGCGATCCGACGACGCGCGGGTGCGCGATTCGGCTGCCGCGTTCACAGCACCGCCGTGTCGCCCGGCGCGGGAATGTGGACCACGTGGCCACGCTCGCGAAACCGCGCCGCGAGAGCTTCTTGCGCGGGTGGCTCCCCGTGTACGAGCCACACCGGCGGAGATTGGGCGCTTGCCCCACGAACAAGATCGAGCCACCGGCCCAACTCGCCGCGGTCGCCATGAGCGCTGTACCCGTTCAGCACCTCGACCCGCGCACGCAACGGGACGTCGTCGCCGAAGATCTTCAGCGTCTCGCGGCGCTCCACGATTCGCCGGCCCAACGTGTGCTCAGCCTGAAAGCCCACGATGAGAATCGTGTTGCGGGCATCCGGCGCGCCATACTTCAGGTGGTGCAAGATCCGTCCCACCTCCGCCATCCCAGACGGAGAGATGATCACCATCGGACCGCGCTGGCTGTTGAGTGCCTTGGATTCAGACACATCATTCGTGTAGTGCAGCAGCTTGAAGCGAAACAGGTCGCGGACGTTCTGGACCATGTGTTCGCCTTTGTCGAACACTTCTGGGTGGTCGGCAAACACCTTGGTCGCTTCGGTGGCCAGCGGACTGTCGATGTAGATCGGGATCGCCGGAATACGGCCTTCCCTCGCCAGCGCGTGCAGGTCGTACACCATCTCCTGCGTCCGGCCCACCGCGAAGGCCGGAACAATGACCCGGCCACCGCGAGCAGCGGTTTCAGACACAACTGCGGCCAGCCGGTTGCGCATGTCTTCCAGCTTCGGGTGATCGCGGTCGCCGTATGTCGACTCCATGATGACCATGTCACCACCGCCGGGTGGCTGCGGGTCCCGGATGATCGGCTGCCCCCACCGGCCGATGTCGCCCGAGAAGATCAGCCGGCGTTGCTGCTTCCCCTCGGTACACTCGAGCACGACGGACGCCGATCCGAGAATGTGTCCGGCGTCCACGTAGGTTGCCCGGATCCCGGGCACCACGTCGAAGGTCTGGCCGTACGGCTGCGTCCGCATCAGGCGCATGAACGGCGCAATGTCCTCTGGCGTGTACAGCGGCTCGACCACGTCCCGCCCGTGACGACGCAGGAATTCCGCGTCCTTCACCTGAATGTGCGCCGAGTCCGCCAGCATCACCGCGCACAGGTCGCGCGTCGCGGGGGTTGCCCACACGGTACCGGTGAACCCGCCGCGCATGAGGTATGGAAGACGGCCGGCGTGATCGATGTGCGCGTGGGACAGTACCACCGCACTCAACCGTTCCGGCGGCAGCGGGAAGCGGAGGTTCCTCTCGCGCGCCTCGTTCCGACGGCCCTGAAACATCCCGCAGTCCAACGCGATCGTGTGCTCGCCAACCGTGAGCAAGTGACACGATCCCGTGACTTCGCGGGCAGCGCCGGAGAACGTGACGTGCACGCGGTGAACCTAGTACTTTCACGCGCATGAACACCAGTTCGCAGTTCCCGACGCTTCGGGTGGTGTCGCACCCCCTCGTTCAGCACAAGCTGTCGATTCTGCGCGACCGGACCACGCCCACCAAGATCTTCAAGGAGTTGGTGGAAGAGATCGCCATGCTGATGGCATATGAAGCCACGGCCGACATGCCCACGCAGGATGTGCGCGTGGAAACGCCGCTGGAGTCGACAGTTGGACGACAGTTGAGCGGCAAGAAGCTGACCCTCGTGCCGATCTTGCGGGCCGGCCTCGGTATGGTGGACGGCATTTACCGGCTGGCGCCCAACGCGCGCATCGGCCATATCGGCCTGTACCGCAACCACGACACGCTCGAACCGGTGGACTATTACTTCAAGATTCCCGGCGACACGGCGGACCGCGACTTCTTCGTGCTGGACCCCATGCTGGCGACGGGCGGGAGTGCCGTCGCGGCGGTTACTTCGTTGAAGAAAGCGGGAGCAGCACGCATTCGCTTCCTGTGCCTCGTTGCCGCGCCCGAAGGAATTCGCAAACTGGCCGCGGCACACCCCGACGTGGTCGTGTTTTGTGCCTCACTTGACCGCGAACTCAACGCCCAAGGCTACATTCTGCCCGGTTTGGGCGACGCGGGAGATCGTTTGTTCGGCACGCGGTGAGTTTTTTTCGTCGCGCGACTGTGTGAGCGACGACACGCGGAGTGCGTCAATCGAGTCGCCGCGAAAAAAAACTCTTGTTGGAACGGCACGCACCTGACTATCATTCGCGCGCTTCGCGCGCGCCGTTCTGCGCCGCGGAGTTCCCGCTTCTCATTGCGCTCGGAGATCGGTCGCTCGAATGCTGATTAACCTGCTGCCGGATTTCTTCGCCGTACTCGACAGCACAGACCGACCCGCCGCCTACCGACGCTACTTCGAGAGCCACCGCCGCCTCCTTCAGTCGTATTGGCACAACTACGTCATCGATCCAGACAGTCCGCATTTCGGGGACGTCGTACGATCGACGGTCATGGCGGACCGCAGCGACCTCCGCGCCGTCCTCGAACGCACGGATGTCGTTTCGTTGATGCGAGATACGGAGGCGAAGTGCCGCGATCTCCTTCAGGCTGACGCAGACTTCGACGTTGTGGTCATGGTCGGGGTCGGCGCTGCGAATGCAGGTGAGCTCGTCGTTGGATCGCGAGGCGTCGCATTTGTTTGCCTCGAGCACTTCACCGGTGTTACTAACCCGGACACGCAGGGCCTGGGACTGGACCCGGAGCTCATTCCCTTGTGGCTCTCGCACGAACTGGCGCACGTTGTCCGTTACACGTCGCCCGAAAGCCGGAGCGAAATGCGGCAGCTCGTTGCCGAATCTGGAGGCGATTACTCGTATTGGGACACCGGGCGGCGCGCTACACTGCGCGAGCTGCTCATGAATGAAGGGCTCGCGGTGCAGGTGTCGCAGCAAATGAGCCCCGGCCACGCCGAGTGGGAGTACTTCGGCTATGCACGTAAGCAGTTCGCGCGTGTGCGGGAACTGGAGTCCACCATGCGACGGCTGCTGGAAACAGATCTCGATCGCACGGGGCTGGGCCTGCGGCTTCGTTATCTGTCGGGTGGCATGAGCGACGAAGCGCGTACCGTCGAGCGTTACACGCTTCCCGAGCGCGCCGGTTACTACCTGGGCTCGCGAATGGTCGAGCCGGCGATCAACGCTCATGGATTGGCGTGGGCAGTGCGCGCAAGCGCTGCCGAACTGGCGCAGGCGGCCGGTGCGGCTGCCGTGTCGGCGTAGCATTGGTGACACCAGTAGTCACTTCCCGACGCAAAACGTGCTGAAGAGTTTGTTCAGCACGTCCTCCACGTCCACAGAGCCGACCATTTCCTCGAGAATGCGCGTTGCCTCGTGCAGATGAACTGCGGCAACCACTGGCGGCACGCGGCGCACCTCCCACGCTTCAATAAAGGCGGAGAGCTCTTCGCGAGCCGCGCCCAGCGCAAACCGGTGTCGCTCGCGCGTAACCAGCGGTGCGTCGAGTTGCAGCGCTCCTCGCGCTGACGCCAGCGCTGCCGCTACGGCCCCTGCAACGTCAGCCAGGCCATCACCCGACTCCGCGCTGACGGTCACCGCGTCCAGGACCTTTGATCGATCTGCGGACGTCAGCAGGTCCGCCTTGGTGCGCACCAGCACCACCGGCGCGGCGCTCAGCGTTGCGACTGCTGTCGCGACGTGCGCAAGGGACTCCGCCGAATCGCCACACGCCAGCACCACATCGGCCCGTTCGAGGTACGATTGACTCACTTCGATGCCGAGCTTCTCCACGGTGTCCGTCGAGTCTCGCAGTCCGGCGGTGTCCACGAGCCGGATTGGCCACCCGTTGGCTTCCGTAACGGCCTCGAGCGCGTCCCGTGTTGTGCCGGGAATCTCGGTCACGATAGCCCGTCGTCGACCAAGCATCGCGTTGAACAGCGACGACTTGCCCACGTTGGGCTCGCCGGCAATGACGACACACGCTCCCTCGCGAATCAGCTCGCCCACTGGCGCCGTGGTCGCCAGGGCGTCGATCTGCGCAATCACGTCCCGCACGCCGTTGAGGATGCGCTCCGGCGCCACCGGGCCGTCATCTTCCTCGGGAAAGTCGATGTCGTAGGCTGCGAGCGCCTCCACTTCGATGATGCGCTCTCGAAGTGCGCTGATGCGGCGAGACAGGCCGCCGTCGAGTTGCGATAGCGCAATCCGAAGCGCGGCGCGAGACGTGGCGTCCGCCAGGTCGCCAACCGCCTCTGCCTGCAGCAGGTCGAGTTTTCCGTTGAGCACCGCGCGGCGAGTGAATTCGCCCGGTTCGGCCGGTCTCGCTCCGGCGGCAGCGAAGGCCGCGACAATCAGGCCGGGTGTGAGTGGACCGCCGTGGCACGTGAACTCGACGACATCTTCGCCCGTAAACGATGCTGGCGCCTCGTAGTACACGAGCACGCCCTCGTCGAGGAGAGCGTCCGTTTCGTCGCTGGCGCGCGCCAAACTGCTTCGACGCGGTGCATCCGGCCATGGAGAAACGAGACGCCGCGCAATAGCCAGCGCCCGCGGACCCGACATGCGCACGATCGCCAACGCGGCACGCCCCGGGGCGGTCGCGACTGCCGCGATGGTGTCGGCGGCGCTATCCACTGGGCGAGCCCTTGGGGCCGCCCAATTTTTTCGCGCCGTTCGTTTTCGACGTCCGTTCGTGGGCCAGCAGCCACTGCTGCGGCAACGCGGCGACGTTCTGCACGGCGTAATAGAGGTTCAGGCCCGACGCGAAGTTCCAAAACAGCACGGTGAACATCACCGGCATGATGTAGAGCATCATCTTGCTCTGCGGGTTCGGCGGCATGCCGCGCATCCCGATCCACGACAACACGAACATCGACACGCCCATGAACAGGGGTGTGATGAAGTATGGATCGCGCAACGACAGGTCCGGCAGCCACAAGAACGACACCCCGCGCAGTTCGATCGTGTTCTGGAACACGAAGTACAGCGCGAACAAAATCGGCATCGGCAGCATCATCGGGAGACAGCCCAGGATCGGCGTGAACGGACTCATCCCGTGCTCCTGGTACAGCTTCATCATCGCTTCGCGCTGCTTCTCGGGGTCGTTCTTGTGTCGCGCCTGGAGCTCGGTGAGCTGCGGCTGGATGCGCTGCAACTTCATGCTGGAGCGCATCGCGTTCTGGTTCAGCGGCCACATCAACAGCCGGACCACGACGCCGAAGATGACCAGCACCCAGCCATATCCCACGTTCACCGTATCGCGCATCCACAGCAGCAAACGCATGACAATCGTGGCGAACGGTTGCACCACGCCGTGCAACCAGCCGCCGTACGGGTTCACGTTCTCCAATTCGGCCGCCGTGACCCGCAGGTGATCCCATGACTGCGGCCCGGCAAACACGCGAAATGTGAAGCTATTGCCCGCCAATGGGAGCATCGCGGTGGCGCGCGCATGGAGCGCTTCGCCGTTGACGCGCGGTTCGCCCCGCATGAGCATCACGCGAAACGCGGTGTCGCGCCCTGCCGGCAGTGCGGCTACCATGAAATACTTGTTCCGCTCTGCCACCCAACGCAGCACACCGCTGTCGGCCCGAACAAGCGTGTCCAGGTCACGGAACGTGACGCTCTCGGCTTCGCCGTTTCCAACACGGTACGCGAATGCGAGGTGCCGCACGTCGTCGGGGACATCGGCCTCCTCGCTGTGGAGGCCGGCCGGCAACGACACGAACAGGCGGGTGTCGCCGGACGCACCCGATGCGCCGGCTCGTACGCCCTCAACCGTCATGATGAAACTGTCGGCCGGAAAGCGATATGTGAGTGTGAGCGCCCGGGCGAGCGACACGCTCGTGAGGCGTTGAACGATCGCGCTTCCATCGCGAGTCGGCGGCTCGAATCGGAATGAGACGGTATCGAGGTCCAGCATCTCGGCGCCGCTTTGGATGGTGAGGCGGAACAGCCGGTCGCCTTCCTCAACAAGGTCCACTGGCGTGCCCTTCGTGACGCCGGGGCGGAGCGAGCGGTAGGCCGGCAATGTGACCGCCCCGGGTACGCCACCCGGGCTGACCAAGCGGTATGTCGCGCGGTTCGTGCTGACGGTTGTCGATTCGGCGCGGAGCCGTGCGTTTTTGGGCGCGGTGGTCGCGCGTCCAGGCGCCGTCACCGGCCGTTGTGGCGCGGCAGAAACGGTTGGAGTTGGCTGCGATCCGGTTGCGGGCACGGCAACGCCCGCGCGCGAGTCGGCGGTCGAGCCGACAACATTTGCGCGCTGCGGCCGGGTGGTCGGAAAGAGAAGCGGCGTCGCCACGATCACGATGGCCGTGAGCGCGAGCGCGAGGAGGGTTCTGCGATCCATTGCCGGCGCTACGGAACGGGGTCGAAGCCGCCCGCATGAAGCGGGTGGCACCGGAGAATTCGGCGGATCCCCAGAAGTCCGCCGCGCATCGCGCCGTGCCGCTCGAGGGCCTCAACCATGTAGGCCGAGCAGCTCGGGTAGTACCGGCACGAGGCAGGCAGCAGCGGACCGAGCGCCACTTGATATGCGCGTACGACGAGAATGAAAAAATGCCTCACGCGTTCCCGCCTGCGGTCCGGGAAATCCGGTCAGTGACGGACTCGACGGCGTCTGCGAGTTGCTCGAACGTCGCCGCGTAGGTCTCACGCCGCGCGCGCACGAGCACATCCTGTGGTCCAATCCGAGGCAGCATTCGTACTCGCACGAGTTCTCGTAGTCGCCGCTTGAGTGTGTTTCTGTCCACCGCGGAGTTGCCATACAGTGCGACGACCACCGCAGCCCGGGCTTTGCCGGTGGGCGAATCCATAAGGCGAATGTCGAGCAATGGCGAACGCTGTCGACTTCCGGAGCGCGCGAGGCGCTCGATATCGCCACTGCGCGTTATGCGGCGGTCGCGCGAAAAGCCGAGGCTCGGCTTAGGCGCCGGCGTATTTGCTGGGGATCTTCACCGTCAGGCGCTTGCGGCCCTTCTTGCGACGGCGACTCAGGGTTGCGCGGCCCCACTTCGTTTCCATGCGCGCGAAAAAACCGTGCGTCCGAATCCGGCGCTTGTTGCGGGGGCGATAGGTGGGCTTTCCCATACCACAAACTTTGTAAGAGAGGAGAGAAGAGAGAGGAGAGAAAAGCGGAGCCGGTACGGCCCGTTGCTCTTCTCTCCTCTCTCAATGCGCGCTAAACGTATTCGCTGTCGAGAGATACTTCAAGTTCTCAACACGTCGTTGCGCATCGCGAGGGGCGCGCGTAGCTTCGCTGCCCCTTCCGGTTTTCCACACGGCAACATCCGGCG
>Ga0206225_1000110_pt1 | contig 10691 bp, 9 predicted proteins | sample MancosB2_FD_155470 | JGI IMG/M metagenome (GOLD analysis project Ga0206225, IMG submission 155470) | Subsurface sediment microbial communities from Mancos shale, Colorado, United States - Mancos B2 | ecosystem: Environmental > Terrestrial > Deep subsurface > Rock core/Sediment | place: USA...
CTTGAAGTGAAGAAGAGAGCCGCGCCGGCAACCGGACCGGCGCGGCCGCCGGATTAGCTGCCCTTCTTGGTGACGTTCTGCGCGGCCGGGCCCTTGGCGCCCTCAACCATGTCGAACTCCACCTTCTCGCCTTCGGCCAGCGACTTGAAGCCGCTGCCCTGGATCGCCGAATGATGCACGAAGCAATCCTTGGAACCGCCCTCCGGCGTGATGAAGCCGAAGCCCTTCTGATCGTTGAACCACTTGACTGTGCCAACCGTACGCATTGCCGAACTCCGATTAATGATATTGATCGCGTCGTCAGAGTCCGGAATTGCCGTACCTGCCGACCAACCGTCCGTGGACAATCCCCCACGCAGGGACACGAGAACGTCGCAAAACAAAAGGGGCCCGCGAATGCGAGGCCCCGATTCCCTGAGACGCCCAAGGCCGGCGTTAGCCAACCCGTCGCTGCCCAGAAACTACGCCAAATCGACCGAAAATCAACTCAAATCAGCTCGCGCTGCGAACCCGCGGCCGGAGCGCCTTCCGCTCCCGCAGCGTGCCATTGACCGCCGACACCACGCTCTTGGCCAGCTCCGGCGACTTGTACGCCTTGCGGCCGTTCTTGCCTTCGCGGCGCCACGTCCAGCTCTTCTCGTCCGACGCCTCGGGCAGGTAGACGGTCTCCCGGACCACCTTGGCGGTCTGCGTTACCGCTACGGTCGGCACGCCGTTCACATACTCCTGCGCTCCGTTCGCGCCCACCGTGCCGTTCCACTCGACAATGAGCAAACGACCGTGCGAGACCGTCTCGCCGCGTGTGCGCAGCCATGAAATCGTCAGCGCGACCGGCCCCAACTGCACGATGCAGCGGCCCGGCGAGCGACGCACATCGCACTTCAGACCCTTGGCCTCGTCCTCCAGGTCCATCACCCGCTTCGAAACATCTTCCGCCAACCGATCAAACTCACGCGCGCACACAGCCAGCGCACGGTGCGAATCGAGGAACTCCTCTTTGTCGAGCACGTCAGTCGTCATTCGGCCTCCGAATGTCACAAATGTAACCACTTGAATGGTTATGGCCAAGTCTCCCAGCGAATGGAGGCCCGTTTTCCGGAGAGAATTCGCGCACAGCGTGCCGGATTCGACTGGGGTGGAATGAGCTAACAGCCTATATTACAATAACTTGCGCGACTGGTCACCGGCTGGTAGCCCTGCCTCGCTCATCGGACCACGCTGGCCTCACGCCTTGAGGGGCACCGCGCCGAAGGGGGCTAAACGCTCCCGGTCTCGCACAGCTTCGTGAGGGCGCGAACACCGCTCGGGTCGCCCATGATGATGAGCACGCTGGCGCGCTCCAGGATCGCCTGATCCGATGGATTGTAGGCGTACTTTCCCGCCGCATCGCGCGTGGCAACTATGAGGCAGTTGGTCCGTGCATGCGCCTGTAGCGCGCCCAAGGGCTGGCCGACGAACGGCGAGTGCTCCGGAACCGGGACCTCCTCCACGCGGAGATTGCGATCCCGGTCCTTCAGCATCATGTCGAGGAATCCGACGACCGCCGGACGGACGAGCTCGCTCGCCATGCGCATGCCGCCGATGAGCGCCGGCGACACAACGCCATCGGCTCCCGCATGACGCAGCCGCTCCATGGAGCGCTCGTTGGCAGCCCTGGCGATGACGCGAAGCTTGGGATTCAACTGGCGCGCCGTGATGGTGGTGACGAGCGAATCCTTGTCGATCGTCGTGCATATCACGATGCCTGCGGCGACCGCGATCCCGGCCTTCATGAGCACTTCATTGTCCGTGAAATCGCCCTTGAGCACCGGCAAGTCGGGGAACTCGGTCTGGAGTCGCTGCACGCGTTCCTCGTGCAGCTCGATGGCCACGACAGAACGCTCCGTGTGCATGAGCTCCCGAAGCACTGCGAATCCGGTGGCGCCTGTTCCACACACGATGTAATGGTCCTTCATGTCCCGAATGGCACGTTGCATTCGACGGCTCCTGAAGCCCTGCGTGAGGTCTCCTTCAACGAGAAACGCGGTTATGATGGAGGTCGCGTAGACGAGCGCGCCTGCCCCAAAGAACAGCAATGCGACCGTGAAGAGTTGGGCCGTGGTATCACCCTGGACGGTGATCGCCTCACGAAAGCCCACGGTCGTGAGGACATTGGCCGTCATGTAGATGGCGTCGATCCACGTGTGCTTGTCGCCGCCGATCACGTGGTAGCCGAGCACGCCGGCCGTGAACGTCACGACCATGATGATCGCGGCGCCGACCAGTCGGCTCTGGAGTTGGTTGGTCTCAGCCGGCATCGGGCAATCATAAGACTGCCGGCTCAAAAACACTATGGCCTAAACGCCACTGCTACCACACCTTATGGCGACCCCGACCCACGAGCTCATCGATAAATGACGCCAGCTTCAGACGTAACGGAGGATCGCGAGTCCGCAGTCCATGAGTCGGAGCCCGGCAGCGACCTGGGCTCCGTGCTCCAACGTCTGAGCCGAATCGATTTACTGCGCGCGCTGCCGCCCGAGGAAGTGCAAGCCATCGCACCGTGGGTTCATCATGAGTCGCACCGCACGGGCGCGAAGATCATCGAGCAGGGCGCCGGCGGCGACGCCATGTACTTCATCGAGAGCGGCATCGCGCGGGTCACCCGCGAGGGACAGACGCAGAGCTGGGACGTTGGCGCCGGCAGCGTCGTGGGCGAGACGGCCCTGCTGACCGGCGATCCGCGCTCGGCGACGGTCACCGCGCAGACCGACCTTTCCGTGTGGCGGGTGGACAAGGCGGCCTTCGACAAAATGGTGGCAGAGTCTCCCAGCTTGCGGACGGCGCTCGAGCGGCTGGTGCGCGAACGGAAGGCCGGCGTGAAGAGCGCCATGCCCAGCGCGCCGTTCTGGGCAGCCACCGCGATTCGCGCGCTCGACGCGCGCAAGTCGCTGCACGGTTGGCAGCTCTGGATGGGTGTAGGCTTGCTGCTGTGGGTCGTGGTATTCGTGGCGGGAGCGACTGACGCCGCCTGGCTGAAGAAGCTGGGGTCGTACGTGGCGGGGGTGGAGCTGATTGCCGGCCTCCTGATCCTTCAAGGCGCATGCGAGGCGTTCATCGTCGGGGTTGAGCGGTTGGGCGCGCGCCTCCATTGGGAGGGATTTATTTCGGGCACCGTGGGTTCGCTCTTGAGCACGCTGCCGGAATTCGTGGTCATCGCGTTTCTCGTGCGCGTGGATCCGCTGGCCGCGGTCGTTACCGCAATCGTGACGGTGTTCAACAACGCGCTGGCGTTTTCGATCTACGGGTTCTTCTTGCCGAAGGACCGCAAGGGCGTGTTCGCCATGCCGCGCTCGCTCACGGTCGCGGGCGGCGAGATCATGATCGCCGGCGCGGCTATCGCGCTGACCGTCGGCATCGTGATGATCGTCCACACGGTTGGCGAAGGGAAGAAGGCGCTCGAAGGGATTGATCTCGTCGCCATCGCCGTGGTGATGTTCGCGATTTACGGCTACTACGTGCACTCGCTGCTCAAGTACTACGCCGAAGGGCAGGATGAGGCGGAATCACTGCCACCTGAGCCAGACAAGCTCGGCCACCATACGGGTTGGGGCGCGATCGGCACCATGTTCGCCCTCGGACTCATCGGGTCGTACGCTGGCGGCGAGTCCATCGGCGGATTCGCAGAGACGGCACTCGGCAAGATGGGGCTGCCCACGATTCCGACGGCGGCAGCGCTGGCTTTCTTCGCCGGCATGAGTGAGTACATCATCGTCTACAAATCGCACCGCCGAGGAGAGTTGGGAATCGCCCTCAGCAATGTATTCGGCGGAATGTCGCAGGTGATGTTCCTGCTGTTTCCGTTCACGTTGTTGGTCATCGGCATCTTCGGCCTGACGACGGGCGGCGCGGCGTTCGTCTTCCCCATCAGCTCCGCCACACTGCTGCTGGTGCTGCTGCTGTTTCCGCTCTTTTACGCGCTGCACCAGTTCGTTGAGCTGGAGCAGAATCTCTCGGACCTGGACGCGGCGGCGATGACCGGCATCTACCTGCTGCTGCTGTACTTCCTGTTCACCGCCCCGTCGTAGACTGCGCCGCTACGGATTCAGCTTTTTGCGCGCGGCGGGCCGGGTGAAGGCCGCTGGCGGGTTGTGCCCGGTCGCCATGTCGTACGCTTTCTGGTAGAACTCCCTGGCTTTGTCGGCCTGGCCGGATTTCTCGTACGTCATCGCCAGCAGGTAGTGCATGAACGGATCGCGCGAATTCCCCTCGATACCAATCGCCTTCGTCAGCTCGGCTTCGGCGGTCTTGAGGTCATTGGTGAACAGCGCCACGTAGCCTGTCAGGTATGGGAAAAAGCGCTCCTGTGGCCGCGCCATCGCCGTATCGCTGTCGAGCGCGCGGCGCGCCGCCGCAACCTGTCGCTCCGCTTCCGCCTTGTTTCCGCGCTGCGCCGCGAGCCGGGCAAGCGCGTGCGCCAGCCGGTAGTCCCAGAGACTCCGGGGATGGGTGCGCGGTTCGGGTTCCTTGTTTCCGAGCTCGCTGCCCTTGCGATACCACTTCTCCGCCTCGTCCAGCTTGCCGGCGTCGATGCACACACGCGCGCCCTCGTTCGCCATCTCGCCCTGCTGGTAGAAGGCGTCCTGCGGAAACTCCTTCTCGCGCGTCACGTGGTACGCGATCACCATCTCCTCGTACCTGATGGCGTTGGCGCAGTCGTGGTCGAAGCCGTAGGACATCGCCATCGCGCGCTGCGCGGCGGCCTTCGCCGCCGGCGTGGCGGCGGAGTCGATGAGGCGTTGGAAAATCACCCGCGCAGCGGACGTTTTGCCCTCGCTGTCGAGCTGGTTGGCTTCCCGCGTGAGCGGGTTGCCTCCACCGCCACCTCCACCGCCCTGGGCACGCGCTGGGTCGGCAGCAGCAGAAGCCAGCAGCGCGATCACCACGCTGCCGCGGAACATCGTCTGGAACGGTTTCATGGATTCTCGCATGCCGGAAAGGATTGGGCGGTCTGCCTCCGCAGGCAACTTAAGCCGGATCGTGCTCCGTTGCGTCGGTCCATTCGCGCATTTCGCGTCGCAGCTGCGGATGCACCGCCATCAGGTACGCGCTCATCGTTGCCGCGGCGGCAATGCTCGGCAACCACACCTGCCATAGAGGAATAACTGCGCGCATCGGCTCGGTCATCAGCTGCACCGCCCCGAACATGTGCGCCAGCACGAAGAGGTACATCACGAGGGCGGCGTACCAGAACAGGGGCCCGCGCTCGGAGGCCGTCGCGAGCCACGAGGCCAACATTCCAAACGCCAGGAACGTGACGAGATGCAGTCCGTTGTACGCGAACACCGCACCGGGCCACACTCGCACCTGCGCGGGATCCTTGAGATCGTAGAACATCCATTCGCCAAGCAGCGAGACGGTATAGAAGAACGACCGTCCCTGCATGACGTCGCCGGCGCTGACACAGAGTGCAACGGTGGCGAAGCCGATCAGGCCGACGATCACGCCGTGCCAGATCGTTTCCTGGCGATCCGCGCTCATAGTGCCCTCTCCGGAGAGTGTTCGGTCACGATACCGGAGGGTCCCGCGGCGTCAGTCGGGGGAAGACCGCGCTGCGTGTGCGCATTTGCCGTACACCTGCAACTGCAGAGCGGGCGACCGGGCTCGAACCGGCGACGTCCAGCTTGGGAAGCTGGCATTCTACCAACTGAATTACGCCCGCAAACTGACAACTGTTCTCGGCCGCGCCGCTTTGCGGCGCGGACGTGGTTCTCGGCCGGCGCTTCGCGCCGGATTCAACGTAGCTCCCCGGAGCAACAGCAAATCCGCGCAGCGGCCGAGCACGTGAATCCGGGTCGCGGAGCGGCCCGGCCAATGACCGCCGTCAAGAGCCAGCGGTCGGGATTGAACCGACGACCGCTCGATTACGAATCGAGTGCTCTACCACTGAGCTACGCTGGCACTACTACTGTGCTCGGCCGCCGCGGAGCGGCGGATGACGTTCTCGGCCGCGGCTGCGCCGCGGATGAACCGTTATCTAACGGCAAATCCGGCGCATCGCGCCGGCCGAGTACTTCATCCGCACCGAAGGTGCGGCCGAGAACTGCAGTATGCCCTGGCACGGACTCGAACCGTGACGCCTTGCGGCACCACCCCCTCAAGATGGCGTGTCTACCAATTTCACCACCAGGGCGACCTACTACGGTAACAGGGTGCGGCGGACAGCGTGCAGTGACTTCCCCGCACGCTGCGCCCTGCACCCTGCCTCCAATCTGTACGGGGCCGACGGGGTTCGAACCCGCGACCTCTCGAGTGACAGTCGAGTGCTCTAACCAGCTGAGCTACGGCCCCTCACTACCAGGGTGCAGTGCTCAGCGTGCAGCGTGCTGGCCTGTACCTCCGCCCTCACCTCGTCCAACCAACCGTCCAATAGTAGCCCGTACGGGAGTCGAACCCGTCTCTGCACCGTGAAAGGGTGCCGTCCTAAACCGATAGACGAACGGGCCAGAGAGTTTCCAATAGCGGTAACGGGATTCGAACCCGTGTTCCAGCCTTGAGAGGGCTGTGTCCTAGACCCCTAGACGATACCGCCGCTCTGCCCTCCACCTCGACGCTCCTTGTCAAACAGCAAACAGGCCGGGAGGGACTTGAACCCCCAACCGCTGGTTTTGGAGACCAGTGCTCTACCAGTTGAGCTACCGACCTACTCACTACGCGGGACTCGGAACCCGGGACTCGACGGCAGTTGTCGTGCCGAGTTCCGAGTCCCGAGTCACGGTATTCCTAGGGGTGACTGACGGGAATTGAACCCGCAACCCCCGGAGCCACAGTCCGGTGCTCTAACCAATTGAGCTACAGCCACCATTTGGCCGCCGTTTCACGGCAGCCAATGAACATAATCCTGAGTCAAACACCCTTCAACGAGACTGCCGCGGCTCCGCCGCGGATTCCGTTCTCGGCCGGCGCTACGCGCCGGATTTGAAGCAGGCCTGCGATACATCCGCGCCGAAGGCGCGGCCGAGCACTTCATCCGGTCCGCGAAGCGGGCCGGCCGAGTACCGCAGTAAGCGCGGCCGAGTACAGTTACTCCTTCGACCGCTCCTGATACTCGCCGGTGTTCGGATTCACCTTGATCCGATCACCGGTGCCGATGAACTCCGGCACGTTGACCGTCGCCCCGTTCTCGAGCTTCGCTGGCTTCTGCGACGCCGTCTTGGTCGCCGTCTTCATCACAGGCGACGTGTCCACCACCTCGAGCGTCAGCGTATTTGGCAACCGGATTCCGACCGCGCGTCCGTCGAAGAACTCGGCCTGAATCTTCATGTTCGGCTGCATCCACTGCGCGTTGTCGCCGAGCGCCTCCTCTTCCATCTCCAACTGCTCGTAGTTCTCCGTGTTCATGAAGTGGTACGTGCCAGCGGAATCGTAGAGGTACTCGAGCTCGTGCGTTTCCATCGACGCCGGCTCGATGGAATCGGCCGCGCGAAAGCGATGGTCGAAGCCCGAGCCGGTGCGGAGGTTCTTGAGCTTCGCCTGCACCATGGCGCGAAGGTTGCCGGGCGTATGATGCCGGAATTCAACGATCCTGCACGGCTCGCCCTCGAAGACGATCACCATGCCGCGGCGGATCTGTGTTGCTGGAATTGCCATGAAACCTCGTGACTCGTAACTCGTGACTCGACCAGTAACGAGTCACCAGTCACGAGTCACGGTAAGTAGGTACAGCCATTGAATTTAGCTCAACGCAGCAGCGGCTTCAAGGCCCGCCACACGTTTCGCGCGACGATGCGCTCCCCTGCCTCGTTCGGATGGATCCCGTCGCCCTGGTTGAGGCCCCGGACGCCCGCGACGCCGTCGAGCAAGAACGGCAGCAGTTGAACGTTCTCCTCGCGGGCAAGCGCGGGAAACGCCGCCCGAAATCCGTCCGTATAAATCGCACCCATGTTGGGCATGGCCTCCATCTGGACGAGCGCAATCACGACGCTCGGTTGCGCGGCGCGAATGCGCCGGATGATTTGCCGCAGATTGTCCTTCATGGTTTCCACCGGAACGCCGCGCAGGCCGTCGTTGGCCCCAGTCTCGATCACCACCACCGCGAGCTTTTGCTGAATCAACCACTCCACGCGGCCCAAGAGGCCCGACGACGTCTCGCCGCTGACACCCGCGTTCACAACGCGGAACGGCAGGCCAGCCGAGTCGATCATCCGCTGGATCAGCATCGGGTAGGCCTGCTCCGGCTCGAGCCCCAGGCCGGCGGTGAGGCTCGTGCCGAGAAAGAGCACGGTCCGCATCGCCGTATCGTGCCGCACCGCAGCCTCATTGGCGGTCGCCGCCCCGCGCGTCGGGCTAGCTTCCGTCCGGGCGCTGTCCGGCCGCGCCGCCGGCCCGTCCGGCTTGCACGCGGCCACAAACGCCAGCAGCACGCACGCCAGGAGCACGCACGCCAGGGCCACCGGTAGTCCCCGCTTCAGTTCAGTCGCCATCTCACGCCTCTCCATGCTCGCAGCCACGAATCTCACGAAGGAATATCAGAGCGGTGACCACCTTCTCACAGTCCTGAAGGACGTCACCTTCACGATCGAGCAGGGGACGTTCGTCGCCATCGTCGGACCGTCCGGCAGTGGCAAGACGACACTGCTCGGCCTGCTTGCCGGACTCGACACGCCCACGCGCGGTACCGTGCGCCTCGATGATTCCGACATTGGCGCGATGGACGAGGACGCCCGCGCGCGCCTGCGCGGTGCAAAGGTGGGCTTCGTATTTCAAAGTTTCCAACTCATCCCGACGCTCACGGCCATCGAGAATGTACAAGTGCCGCTCGAGCTCCGTGGCGATGACGACGCGACCGACCGCGCCCGGGACGTGCTCCAGCGCGTGGGACTGGGCGATCGGCTGGACCACTTCCCCACCCAGCTCTCGGGCGGTGAGCAGCAGCGGGTCGCCATCGCGCGCGCGTTCGCGAACCGGCCGAGAATCCTTTTCGCAGACGAGCCCACGGGCAATCTCGACAGCGACACAGGCACCCGCATCGTGGAGCTGCTCGAGACCCTCAATCGTGAGTCGGGCTCGACCATCGTACTGGTGACGCACGACCTCACGCTGGCGGCGCACGCACGGCGGATCATCCGGCTGAGCGACGGGCTCGTGGTGTCTGACCAACTCACGGACGGCGGACGGCGGACGGCGGACGGCGGAGGAAACGGCCAGCGGTGAGCGACGTCATGCGGCTCAAACGACTGACGTCGATCGCGTGGCGGGAAAGCCGCACCGCGCGGCGGCGCCTGCTGCTGTACATGTCGTCCATCGCACTGGGCGTCGCGGCGCTCGTGGCCATCGATTCGTTCACGGAGAACGTGTCGACGTCTGTCCAGGAGCAGTCGCGCTCCCTCCTGGGCGGCGACATTTCGCTCTCGTCCCGCGCCAAGCCCTCGGAACGCGTGACCGCGCTGCTGGATTCGCTGGCACGCACCGGCACGGGCGTGAGCCGCGTGACGACATTCGCGTCAATGGGCGTGGTCCTGCGGTCGGGCGCGACCCGGCTCGTGCAAGTGCGGGCCGTTGGTGGCGGGTACCCATTCTACGGCGAGATCGTGACGGATCCGCCAGCAGCCTGGCGCGGACTGCATGACGGCCGTCACGCCATCGTGGATCCGTCGATCCTCGTGTCGCTTGATGCGAATGTCGGCGACACACTGGCACTCGGCACCGCCCGGTTCCTGATCGCCGGCACCTTACGCAGCGTGCCGGGCGACCTCGGCGTCACCGCGGCCATCGGCCCACGCGTGTACATCCCGGACTCCTATCTCGACGCGACCGGCCTTCTGGTGTTTGGCAGCCGCGCCGAATACGAGACGCTGCTCAAGCTCAAGCCCGAACTGACGCCCGCGCGGTTTGCGGGACGATTCAATCCCAGGTTCTCGAACGATACGCCGCGCGTGCGACTGCGGACGGTGGCCGAGAATGAGAACAACCTGACGCGGTCAATCGACCAGCTCGGCAACTTCCTTTCGCTCGTGGGCCTCGTGGCGCTGCTGCTGGGCGGCATTGGCGTCGCCAGTGGCGTCCATGCGTTCGTGATGCGCAAGATCGACACGGTGGCGGTGCTGCGATGCCTGGGCGCCACGAGCGGCCAGGTGCTCTTCATCTATGTGCTGCAAGCGGCGGCGATGGGACTCGTGGGCGCGCTTGGCGGCGCGGCGGTTGGCGTGGCGGTGCAGTTCTCGTTGCCGTGGATACTGAAGGACTTCCTGCCGGTGGACGTGAGCGTTCGGTTGGCTCCCACGGCCATCGCGATGGGACTTGGCGTCGGCGTGTGGGTCGCGCTGGCGTTCGCGCTGTACCCGCTTTTGTCCCTGCGTCGCATCTCGCCGCTCCAGACGCTGCGCCGAGAGTCGGACGCGACGGTGATGAAGCAAGCGCAGCGCGATTCCGCGGGACTGGTGGTAGGATTCGCGATCGTGGCGAGCGTGCTGGCCATCTCCATGGCGCGCACGCGCACGCTGGAACGAGGCGTTGGCTACGCGGCCGCCATTGTCGTCGCCGTCGCGGTGCTTTGGCTCACAGCGGCGCTGCTCGCGGCGGCTGCGCGGCGGCTGGCGCGGCCGGGACTCAGCTTCGTGGTGCGCCAAGGGATCGCAAACCTGCACCGCCCGGGAAACCAGACGCGCCCCGTGATCGTGTCGCTTGGGCTTGGCGTGTTCGTGATGAGCACG
>Ga0206225_1000111_pt1 | contig 10552 bp, 6 predicted proteins | sample MancosB2_FD_155470 | JGI IMG/M metagenome (GOLD analysis project Ga0206225, IMG submission 155470) | Subsurface sediment microbial communities from Mancos shale, Colorado, United States - Mancos B2 | ecosystem: Environmental > Terrestrial > Deep subsurface > Rock core/Sediment | place: USA...
ACGTTTCGCGTTGGCCATATGGGCGATCACACGGTTGGAGGCGTGACGGCGATGCTCGACGTGCTGGAGCGCGTGTTACGCGCACGCTGACCCGGTACATTTTCCCACATGACGGACCGCCCGACACACAACGCCGCCGAGGCGGCTGACGGCTACGCCGCTGCCACGCTCGAGGCCAAGTGGCAGGCGCGCTGGGACAAGAGCGGTACCAACCACTGCGACGTGTCCCGCGGGTCGCGGCCGTACTACACGCTCATGATGTTCCCGTATCCATCCGCCGAGGGATTGCACGTCGGCAACTTGTTCGCGTTCACGGGCAACGACATCCACGGCCGGTTCCAGCGGATGCAGGGCTTCACGGTGTTCGAGCCGATGGGGTACGACGCATTCGGCATCCACTCGGAGAACTACGCTCTGAAGATGGGCGTGCATCCGATGGAATTGATTCCGAAGAACATCGACAACTTCCGGCGGCAGTTGCGGCGCGCCGGCCTCATGATCGACTGGCGTCACGAGCTGTCGACCACGGATCCGCGGTACTACAAGTGGACGCAATGGCTGTTTCTTCAACTGCTCCAGCGCGGGCTCGCGTACAAGAAGAAAGCCGGCGTGAACTGGTGCCCGAACGACAAGACCGTGCTCGCCAACGAGCAGGTCATCGCGGGTGAGTGCGAACGCTGCGGGGCGAAGGTCGAGCAACGGTTTCTCGAGCAGTGGTTCTTTCGGATCACCGACTATGCGGGGCGGCTGCTGGAAAATCTGAACCGTCTCGATTGGTCGGACAGCACCAAGACGGCGCAGCGCAACTGGATTGGCAAGTCCGAGGGTGCAGAGATCCGGTTCCGTGTGCACGATTTCTACGAGATTGCCGGCGCGGCGACGGTGATGCGCACGAGCACGGCCGAGATGGCCGTGGTGGAGACGGACATCACGGTGTTTACCACGCGCGCGGACACGGTTTTTGGCGCGACGTATCTCGTGCTCGCGCCGGAGCATCCGATTGTCGATCGGGTCACGACGGACGACGAGCGCGCCAAGGTCGAGGAGTATCGCGCGCGGTCAGCGGGCCGCGATCTCGTGGCGCGCAAGGTCTCGAAGGACAAGACCGGGGTCTTCACCGGCGCGTACGCGATCAACCCCGGCACGGGCGAGCCGATCCCGATCTGGATCGCGGACTACGTGCTGATGGAATACGGCACGGGCGCCATCATGGCCGTGCCAGGCCATGACGAACGCGATTTCGAGTTCGCGCAAACGTTCGGTCTGCCGATCGTGCGTGTGGTCGCCGCGCCGGGCGAGTCGGAGAAGAAGCCTCTGACGGAAGCCTTCATGGATTCCGACGACCCCGCGCATCTCGTGCATTCGGGAAAATTCAACGGCATGACCGTCTCCGAGGGCAAGGCGGCGATCGTCGATTGGCTGGTTGAGCACGGGCGGGGGCGTGCGGTGGTCAACTACCGTCTGCACGACTGGTGCATCTCGCGGCAACGGTACTGGGGTCCGCCCATTCCAGTCATCTATTGCGAGACGTGCGGTACGGTGCCCGTTCCGGAGTCTGATCTGCCGGTGGAGTTGCCACGCGTCGACGATTTCAGGCCGGATGATTCAGGCATCTCGCCGCTGGCGCGCGTGGAGAGTTGGTACCGCGTTCCGTGTCCGAAGTGCGGTGCACAGGGGCGCCGGGAGACCGACGTCTCGGACACGTTTCTCGACAGCTCGTGGTATTTCCTGCGCTATCCGAGCGTGAAAATGCAGGACGTGCCGTTTAACGCGACGCTCACGGACAAGTGGCTGCCCGTCGACTCGTATATCGGCGGGAACGAACATGCCGTACTGCACCTGTTGTACTCCCGTTTCATCACCATGGTGCTGCACGACGCGGGCATGCTGCCGTTCGACGAACCGTTCGTGAAGTTCCGCGCCCACGGTACCATCGTCCGCGATGGCTCCAAGATGTCCAAGAGCCGCGGCAACGTGGTGATTCCGGACGAGTATATCGAGCGCTGGGGCGCCGACTCGTTCCGAACGTACCTGATGTTCCTCGGACCATATGAAGAGGGCGGTGACTTCCAGGACCGGAGCATCGCAGGTGTTCGCCGCTTCCTCGACCGGTTGTGGATTTCGGTGATCGGCGCCGTGCACAGCGGGAAGCCGGACTGGGAAGTGATGCGCAAGCTCCACAAGACGATTCGCAAGGTGTCCGAGGACATCCCGCGACTGAACTACAACACCGCGATCGCGGCCATGATGGAGTACATGAACACGGTGCGGGCCGGCGAGCGCGCAGCGCACCTCGCCGAATTGGAGCCGCTGGTGCAGCTCGTTGCGCCATTCGCGCCCCACATCGCCGAGGAGCTGTGGGAGCGGCTCGGCCACAAGCACTCGGTGTTCGACTCGAATTGGCCGGCGTTCGACGCCAGCCTTGCCGCCGACGAGATGGTCACGGTGGCCGTGCAGGTCAACGGCAAGACGCGCGGCACGATCGTGGTGGCGCCGGGTGCGTCGCAGGACGACGCCGTGAAGGCTGCGCTTGCCGACGACGGAATCGCGAAGTTCTTGCCGGGCAAGCCCTCGCGAGTCATCTATGTGCGAGGACGGCTTCTTAATCTCGTGACTCGTGACTCGTGACTCGGCTTGGTACGCAGTTGCGAGTCACGAGTCACGAGTCACGATCGAGCTACTAGAATCGGGCGCCCAGGGTGATCGGGATCGTCACCAGCGGCTTCTTTTCCGTCAGCACGTAGTGCACGCGCAAGTCCGCAATTCCCACGAAGAAGGTGAGCGGTACTTCCAAGCCAAAGCCCAAGTTGACGCCAGGCTTGGACCCTTCGTCCGTCGCGCGGTACACGGCGATGCCGCCGAGGAAGAACGCGCTCGAAGCGCCGCGCGGGCGCCGGGCCATCAGCGATCCGCCGAGTGACGTGAGGTTCTTGTCCCTCGTGCCGGCGGGCGCGGTGGTGCGAACGTCATAACGCTGGTAGATGAGCTCGAGTCGGAACGAGAACGGCTGTTCCGCGGCGGAGAAATCGACGAGGCCCTCGACCGAATAGCCGGCCGCATGCGTGTCCGACAGGCGCCCAACAGGAAGGGCGATGCCGCCACCGAAGCCGCCGGAGGCGCCGATGGTTGGCGAGGCCGGAGGAACCATCGTCTGCTGCGCGCGCACCGGCGTGGCCGTCGAGAGCGTGGCAACGAAGGCGATCGAGAGAAAGCGATGCATGTCGTGTTTGGGCTGAGAGTCGTTACGTGATCAGTCCGCTGATCCACTCGCCGACGAAATACCCTGCCACCGCCACGCCGAGCCCGACGACGAACATGTCGAGTCCCGAGCGGAACACACTGCGTCCCGTGAACACCGAGCGCGCGGCGCCAACGAGCCAGTGGGACAGCATCGACGCGCCGAAGGACACGGCGATCGCCGTCTGACCGTCCCACACTAGGAACGGAAACACGGGAATCAGCGCGCCAACCGCTGTCGAGAGGCCCGTTACCCATCCCTCGTTCAAGGGCGACATCCCCGGCGCGCCGATGCCGAGCTCCTCCTGCACCTTCTCGGCAAGCATGCGCTCCGGGTCTGCCATCACCTGTGTGGCAAGCCGGTGAGCCGATTCCTGGTCCATGCCCTTGGCCTCGTACAGCAAGGCCAGCTCGTCGCGCTCGACCTCCGGCATCAGCGCGATTTCCTCACGCTCCATGGCGATCTCGTGCGCGTACACCTCCTGTTGGCTCTTGGCCGCGAGGTATCCGCTGCTTCCCATGGACAAGGCGTCCGCGATCAATCCGGCCATGCCGGCGACGATGATCGTGTCATGCTGCGCAGACGCAGACGCAGAGGCGCCGAGCACGCCGGCCACGAGGCCGAAGTTGGCCGTCAACCCGTCGTTGAATCCGTACACGACGTTTCGGAGGTACCCGCCGGACTCCATGCGATGCCACGGTTCACCGGTGCGTCCCGAAATCTTGTTCAGCGTCTCGGCGTGCTCGGCGGACTCTCTCGCGAGCGTCAGCGCCTCGCCTTTCCCGGCCACACCCGCGGCGGTGCCGCGGTGCATCGCCAGGTAGGCTTTGACCTCGCGTCCCTCCTCTGCAAGGAGCATCGGCAGCAGGAATCCCGGGCCAATCAGGCGTCCGAACAGCGCCAGCAGCCGCGTGCGGGCGCTTGGGTGATGGGCGCCCACATGTTTGCCGTAGGACCGCAGCAGGTCGGCCCAGATGCGAACGTGACGGTCTTCGACCTCGGCGAGACGGCCGTAGAGGCTGCGCTTCTGCTGATCCACCTCGGCGTTCGCGAGCACGCGGTACAGAAAGGCCGCATCGGCCTCGTCCTGCCAATGGTGCTCGAACGCGTGGAGGTCCGGCGCCGGGGTCAAGGTCGCGGGCACGGCCTGAAACCTAACACTCGGGACTCGTGACTCGTGCCGCGGCACCCAGGGACCATCGAGTCACGAGTCACGAGTCACGAGTCACGAGTCACGAGTCACGAGTCACGAGTCACGAGTCACGATGGCAGGAAACCATCCCCGGGCTGGGTGGTGTCTCATTGGCTGAACCCCAACCGCAGGGCAGGCAACCCATGTTCAGCAGAAGAGTTCTCACGTTCGGAATCGTCGCGCTGGCGAGCGCATCCACCGCGGCCGCCCAGGAGCGCACCTACACCATCGCGCCGAGAGCCGGTTTCTCCTTCTCCACCTCCGAGGACGGCGACCGAGCGGTCATTGGCGTGACGACGTCAACCGGTAGCGCGCGCGACACACTTGGCGTGCTTTTGAGCACCGTGACCCCGGGCGGGCCCACGGACAAGGCCGGGATCGAAGAAGGGAGCCGAGTGGCCAGCATCAATGGCGTGAACCTCAGGCTTTCGCCCGCGGACGTGGGCGACTGGGACATGTCCAGCGCGTTGGCCCGCCGCTTCACCCGCGAGATGGCGAAAGTGAAGGCGGGTGACGAGGTCGAGCTCAAGGTCTACAGCGGCGGCCAGACTCGCACCGTGAAGGTCAAGACGGTTGCTTATGACGACCTGTACAACACCGCCCGCCGGGCGTCACGGGAGATGGCGGATCGCGCCGGGCTCGGTGTGTCGCTCGGCAGCACCGGCGGCAAGCGTGACACCCTCGGCGTCTTGCTGATGGGCATTGACGACGACGGTCCGGCCGCAAAAGCAGGTCTCGAGGAAGGGAATCGCGTGCAATCCATCAACGGCGTGGACCTGCGGGTGGGCCGCGAAGATGCTGGCGATTCGTACATGGCTTCCAGCAAAGTGCGGCGCCTTCAGCGCGAGATGGAAAAAGTGAAGGTTGGCGACGAAGTGACGCTCAAGGTGTATGTCGGCGGCGGCCGCACGCGGGACGTGAAGGTGAAGACGGTGCCGCAATCGGATCTGAAGCACAGGTCGATGACGATATTCGGTGGCACACCGATGGCGATGCCGGTACCGCCGATCCCGCCCTTTGGTCCGGACCTGCGCCTGAGGCTCGAGGAAGAAGTCTGGCGAACGCGCGACCGGCTGCAACAGCTGGCCCCGACAATCCGCCGGGCGATGACGAATCGGATTGTTATCTAGACGGAACGTGACTCGTGACTCGTGACTCGTGACTCGGCGGATTTCGAGTCACGAATCACGAGTAACGCATCAGAACGATGGCCCCAGCACAATCGCGTTGAGCACGAGGCGGTCCAGGGCATGCCACCACGCCCTGAACAGCGGCTCGTTCGCGAACAGCACGACGTGCCCGCTGCCGGTGGGCTCCTCGATGAGAAACGCCGAGTTGCGCAGCAGCTTCTCGGTGTTTTCCGGCCAGACAAAGCCGGCGCGGTGCAGGCGACCGGTCTTGGGGAATACGCCGACGTTGGCGCCTTCCTTCGATAGCGTGAGGAATGTGGAGCCGTCGAGCATGACTGTTGTGCGCTGGTCCTCGAATCCGCTGGTGAGCCAGTGCGTGCGGTCCAGGGCCACATCGAAGTGTGAGCCCGGCAGTGGCGCTGGTTTGCCGGTTACCGCGGATGGGCTGGTGACGGCGAGGAGATCTTCGGCGGCCTGACGCCGTGCGGCGGCGGATGTGTCGACCTTGGCCGCGGCGCCCGTGTCGGGCTTCGCGTCCGCGCCCACGATGCGAGCGCTCGTGAGAGCAACGTTGTCGCGCGCGGCCCATGCGGACGCACCCCCTATCGTGACGAGTGTGCCGCCCCGCGTCACCCACTCCTTCAGGTGATCGGCACCGTCCTTGCCCAGGATGCGGTTGAGCGTTCCGGACGACGCGTCCGGCACGATGATCACGTTGAATCTCGAGAGGTCGCCACTGCCCAGCCAACGTGTGGAGACGGGCGTGAACGGGATCCCGTAGCGCTGTTCGAGGACGAACCAAGTGGCGCCGTACGACGTTTGGCTCACGCCTTCGTCGCCAACGAGCGCCACCGTCGGCACCTTCAGGTCCCACATCGACTCGGAACCGATGCCGAACTGATCGCTCTCGGCGAACGCGGTGCTGACACCAACGACATCCACGCCACTTTCGCGTGCCAACTGGTCCATTCGCGCATGGACAGACGAGTCGCTCCGTGCCACGCGCACCACGTACGTGCCGCGTGGGAACCGGCGACCGCCGACTTCCAGCGGGCGCTCGGAGAGCGCGACTCGATAGCCGGCGGCGAGGAGCTTGTACGCCAGGCGCGGTGCGCCATTGCGCTCTGAGCTGAACAGGTACGCTGATCTGGCAGGCCGGGCGCCGCTGATGCCGCCAAACGTGCTCGCGGGATCGGCTTGTGCCACGACCGCCGCGGCAACCGCGGCCGCGTCTTCCGTCCAGTAGGCCTCCACGCCGAAGATCACGGGGAGCGACCAGGCGGTGACGTCGTAGAACTCGTAGCCTTCGCCTGGGACGTTCGAGCCGCGGCGCGAGTTGCGCTGGAATCGTTCGACCTGGAGTCTCGCGAACGTGGTGTCGAGCGTGGGCGCGGGCTCGAGCGCGGAGCGCGCGGCGCGTCCGTTCGGTTGCGCGAGATCAATGACGTAGGCGCCAGCCTCGAACCGCTTCGAGGCCACCGCGTCGTCCGCGTATGCATGCGCCCGCGAAGCCGTGAACGCCTCCGACGCGCGCTTCACCTCGATTCCGGATCGCAGCAGGGTAGCGACCAACGTTGCGGTGCGCGCCGGGTCCTTTCCCGGCAAGAGCACCACGCGTTTCATCGTGGCGGTCCGGCCTTCATCGACTGCTTCGCGGCGGAACTTCACCCAGTCCTTCACGCGGTCCGCGCGCCGGCTGCTCGTGATATCGATCGTGGCCAGCGCGGCGACAAAGTGCTTGGCGATCGCCGCCCGGAACGTGCAGAGCGTGCCGTCCTGACGCCGCGTCTGCACACCCCAACCGCAATCGGTCTCGTATGTCATCCCGATGGCGCCGGTGCGCGAAGGCCTGCTGTCCCAGTAGAACGGCCCGTAGAAATCAAAAATGTCGCGCGAGTAGTACATCCAGCCGAACTGGTCGAACGCGGCCGCGTTCGCGCGGCCGTAGATCTCCATCCACTTCTGGAAATCGCCGCCGAGATTGCCGTTCATCGGCCGCGCCGTCGGCGGGAAAAAGAAACTGTACGTGTAGCCGTGCTGGTCCACCGCGACCATCGGATGCCAGCGCATGGCGCCCTTCAGCAGCTGCTGGGCTTCCCGCTGTGTCGTGGTCATGACGTCCCGGTTCATGTCGAACCGATAGTGGTTGTAGCGGCCCTGAATGCTCCATGGCTCGGCGTACTCCAGCGCCATGGGCTCCGGGCTGCCAACCTGGATGGAGTTGTACCACGCCGCGAAGCGTTCGTGGCCATCCGGGTTCGTGCTCGGGTTCAGCACGAGGATCACGTTCCTGAGCATCTGGAGCGTGGCAGGTTCCTGGCTGGCCGCCAGCTGGTAGAGCGTGTGCATCGCGGCTTCGAACCCTGGCGACTCATTGCCGTGCACGCTCTCGTTGATCCATACCACCGCCGGCACGCGGCCCGCGATCGCGTCCTGGTCTGTCACGCTCACGGTGCGCGGGTCGGCGAGGCGGTCGAGGTCGGCGCGAATGGCGTCCAGGCGCTGGATGTTTTCGGGTGCCGAAACGATGTACAGGCGCTGCGTGCGGTGCTCGGTCGTCCGGCCCAGTTCTTCGACGCGCACGCGGTCCGGCGCGGCGGCCGCAATCGCCAGCAGCACGCGCTCCTGCCAGGCGAATTGCGTCTGCAAGTCGCCCACGCGATAGCCGAGGAGTGAATCCGGCTGTGGCACGTTGGGCCGGTACGGCCCGCGGGCGTAGAACGAGAACCCCTGGTCGTCGCGAATGGAGTCGCGCGCGGCCGCCACTTGAGCGATGACGGCGCCGGGAAGGGCAAGGAGGATGAGGGCAGTCGAAGCGATGCGTCGCATGAGTCGGATTACGGTGTGAAGAGGTAAAGGTCTGGCTTTACGCGTTGCCGTTCCCGCCGATACTGTTGTGTCATGGACCTGCTGGCAACTCCTGAGGCCGCGACGCCGGACCCGCGATCCACGGCGGATGTTTTTCGCGTTGCCTTCGAGCAGTCCGCCACGGGAATGGCGATCACCGCGCCCTCGGGAGACCACCTCTACGCGAATCGCGCCTTCTGCGAATTCGTTGGCTACTCGACTGAGGAATTGCAGGCGCGTCGCATGCTGGACCTCACGCACCCGGACGACCGGGCGCGCGCCAGTGCGACGAGGGACCGGCTCGTGCGAGGGGAGATCGCGCAGGCCAGCTGGGAGCGGCGCTTCATCCACAAGTCCGGGCTCACGTTCTGGGCACTGGTGACCACGACGCTGGTGCGCGACCGGGCAGGCGACCCGGCGTACTTCGTGACCCAGGCGCTCGACATCAGCGACCGGCGGCAGGTCGAAGACGCGTTGCGTTCCGCCGAGACGCGATTCCGCGCACTCATCGGGGCGATGCGGGACGCCATCGTCGTGCTGGACCGCTCGGGTCGCTACGTGGACGTAGCGCCGAGTGCCACGGAACTGCTGCATCGCCCGCCCGCGGAACTGCTTGGCAAAACCCTGCACGACGTGTTTGCCAGCGCGCAGGCGGACCAGTTCCTCGGTTGGGTTCACAAGGCGTTGGATTCGAGCGCGCCCGTCGAAGAGTCGTACGATCTGGAGATCGGCGGTGAACGGCTGTGGTTCGACGCCACCGTGCTGCCGCAGGGCCGCGACCGCGTAGTGTGGATTTCGCGCGACGCAACGCCGCGCCGTCGGACCGAGCTGGCGCTCCGCGAGAGCGAAGAGCAGCTGCGCCAAGCCCAGAAGATGGAGGCGGTGGGCCAGCTCGCGGGCGGCGTCGCCCACGACTTCAACAACCTGCTCATGGCGATCATGAGCAACGCCGAGCTCGCGTCAATCGAGGTTCCTGCCTCATCGGCGCTGGCCAGTTACATCGACGAGATCAAGAACGCCTCGCGCCGCGCACGATCCCTGACTCAGCAGCTGCTGGCGTTCAGCCGCAAACAGATGCTGCAGCCGGTGATCCTCGATCTCAACGAGGTCGTTCGCGACTCGCAGCTGATGATCCGCCGACTCATGGGAGCGAATATTGCGCTGGAGGTGGCACTGGATCCCGCGCTCGGTCGCGTGCGGGCCGATCCCGGCCAGTTGTCCCAAGTGCTCATCAACCTCGCGGTAAACGCACGCGACGCGATGGCAGACGGCGGCCGGCTGAGCATTGCCACCGGCAATCGCGAAGTGACCGCGGACGCCGCACGGCTCAAGCCGGGGCTGCGCTCCGGGGCCTACGTGGCGATCACCGTGCACGACACCGGCACGGGAATGACACCGGACGTCGAGGCCCGTGTGTTTGAGCCCTTCTTCACGACCAAGCCGCTCGGCAAAGGCACCGGGTTGGGTTTGTCGACGGCGTACGGGATCATCAAACAATCCGGCGGCTACATCGACGTCACCACCATGCTCACTGTGGGCACGACGTTCACGGTGCTGCTGCCGACTGTCGCCGCGCCGACGGACGCGGTAACGGCAGCGCCCGAAAGCACCCGGCCGACGCGCGCGCCGAGCAAGGTTCTGCTCGTGGAAGACGATCCCGCGGTACGCGACGCGGCGAAGCGAATGCTTTTCCGCAGCGGCTTCGTTGTGGTCGAGGCGACGAATGGGGTCGAAGCCGTGGACCTTTGGGATCGCGCTGGCGATACGATCGACGTCGTGTTGACCGACGTCGTCATGCCGGCCATGGGCGGCGTCGAACTGGTGCGCTCGCTGCGCGAACGCCGTCCCGGCGTCCGCGTGGTGTTCATGTCAGGCTACACGCAGGGCACGCTGGAGATTTCCGACGCGGATCAGGACGCGATGCGCTTCCTGCCCAAGCCCTTTTCCGCGGACCAACTCATCGGGACGCTCAAGGAGCTGCTTCACAGCTCGACCTGAGCGCCGAGCTCAACCACGCGGTTCGGCGGAATTCCGAAGAACTCGGTTGCGGAGCGCGCGTTGCGCTGGAGATAGACAAAGAGCTTCTTGCGCCAGCGCGACATGTCGGTGAAGTCGGCGTCATCGGGAAGGCGCCGTGCGCCGGGC
>Ga0206225_1000112_pt1 | contig 10542 bp, 11 predicted proteins | sample MancosB2_FD_155470 | JGI IMG/M metagenome (GOLD analysis project Ga0206225, IMG submission 155470) | Subsurface sediment microbial communities from Mancos shale, Colorado, United States - Mancos B2 | ecosystem: Environmental > Terrestrial > Deep subsurface > Rock core/Sediment | place: USA...
AACTTAAAACCGATCAAGAGTAATAGGCGTCAAAAAAAATATACGACTCCTAATTGCACTCTATTGTCTGTGCTGGATAGGGGTTAGTTATGAACAATTCCCATTTCAGCTACATCGGGAATGGCTCTCTTCTTTTCCACCTTGCATAGAAAAAATGGTCCTATCTATGATGCAGTGATCCTAGGGGTCAGTTATGCACATGGAAAATTTAGGCGATTATAATCTTTTGCGACAGTTGGGTCTCGGCGCGTTTGGCCAGGTCTATCTCGCAGAGCATCGCTTCATCAAGCGTCCCTTCGCTTTGAAAATATTGCCTGAAGATCTTTGCTCCGATGCGGCCTTCATGCGAAGATTTGAAGAGCAGGTTCACGCGATCGCCGCTCTGGATCATCCCAACATTGTCAAGATCCACAACATCACATGCGCGGATGGGCGCTTTTTTATCGTGAGCGACCCCATCGTCGATTCTCTTGGCGAGACGATGAATCTGGATCGCTATCTGAATTTAAAGGGCCGCTCGCTGTCGGAAGAGGATTATCTGTCAATTCTTCGCCAGGTGGCTTCCGCTCTGGATTATTGCCATGGGCGCACCATCGGCGGCATGCCCATGTTTCACGGCTCGATCAAGCTGACCAATCTCCTCGTCGCTCCTGCTGAAGAGGGAATCCGCATTGTGCTATCCGATTTTGCCCTGACGCGCCTGATTGGGGAAGGCGTTGCCTTTTCCCGCCTGTGTGAACAGGTCGCGATGGCGTTGATGCCCCAGAATCTATCGACTGAAAAGGCCGTGCAAAGCAGCCGCAATTATGTTCGCGCATTTGGCTTTTTGGCTCCGGAGCAAAAGATGCTCGATGCAGAGAGCGGTGATTTGAAAGCCGATGCGTATGCGTTCGGGACTCTGGCCTATTATCTTGTCGCGCGCAAAATGCCCGATGGCTGTTTTGATCTGCCATCGCGCGTGTTTCCCGAAGCGCAGGGGAACTGGGATTATCTCATCTCGCGCTGTTTGCAGATGAACCCCGCCCTTCGCCCGGGAATGCTCTCGCATGCCTTGAGTGAATGCATGAAGGCGCCCAAGGTACAGATGGGCGATATGCTCTCTTTGTCTGAAATCGAACGAAAGCTCGATAGCGTGCTGCAGATGTCTTTTGAGTTCCATCCCGAAAAAGAAAGCGCTCCGGCACCCGTTTTGGCTCCGGTATCAGGAGAATCGCCCAAGCCCATGCTGCGCCCCGGCGAGATCGCGCGTCCCGAATTCGATAGCGATCCGGCCGAGATTTTCCATCGCGATATGCATGTGTCGCAATATGTGCCGAAAAAAGTCGAGCTGAAAGAAATCGATCCCATGTTAACCGAGATGGCGGTGATCCCCGGCGGAACATATCAGCGGGGCAGTAACGAGGGCGCGCGCGATGAAATGCCTCGCCATCCGATCACCCTTTCCAGTTTTGCACTGGACATTCATCCCGTGACCAATGAACAGTTCGTGCGCTTTTTGCAAGCAATGGGCGGTGAAAAAGATAGCAATAACAACGATATCATCCGCCTGCGCGATTCGCGCATCAAGCGCAGCACGGGCAAATTGATCATCGAATCCGGTTATGCCAAACATCCCGTTGTAGGCGTGACCTGGTACGGGGCCGTGGCCTACGCGAAATGGATCGGCAAGCGTTTGCCGACCGAGGCGGAGTGGGAGACCGCTGCTTCGAGCGGCCGGGAAAATATACTCTTTCCGACCGGCCATGAAATCGAGCGCGCCCAGGCCAACTTCTTCAGCTCCGATACGACCGCCGTCATGAGCTATCCTACCAATGAGATGGGCCTCTATGACATGGCAGGCAACGTCTACGAGTGGTGCCAGGACTGGTATGCATACAACTATTATGACGCATCCGCCCTTGAGCCGGAAAATCCCTTGGGGCCGCCTCAGGGTGTGTACCGCGTGCTGCGCGGGGGCTGCTGGAAGAGTCTGAAAGACGATATGCGCTGCTCGCACCGCCACCGAAATAATCCGGGCGCCATGAACGGCACTTATGGATTTCGCTGCGCGGCGGACGTCCAATGATCGAGATTAGATGTTTGAATTAAAGGCGAGGTTTTGTATAATTTATTGTTAAAAACCAACACAATGCAATGAAATTGCTTTTATCTAAGCCCCGAGGTTTTTGTGCGGGCGTGGAGCGCGCGATCGACACAGTGAAGCGCGCCCTCGAGATCTGGGGTCCTCCGATCTATGTCAAGCATCAGATTGTCCACAATCGCCATGTCGTTGAAGAGCTGAAGGCCATGGGCGCTATTTTTATCGAGGACCTCAAAGAAGTTCCTCGAGGATCGCGGCTGGTGTTTTCGGCCCACGGCGTTCCACCTTCGATTCGGCAAGAAGCGATGAGGCTTCATCTTTTTGCTATCGATGCGACATGTTGTTTGGTGACGAAGGTTCATTCCGCAGCCAAGCGCTTCGCTGAAAAGGGGTACAAAATCATTCTGATTGGGCATCGCAATCACGTCGAGACGATCGGCACGGCCGGAGAAGCTCCGCACGCGACGATCATTGTCGAAACCGTTGAAGATGTTGAGAAATTGCCCGATTTGACAGAGCAAAAAATCGCATATCTCACGCAGACCACTTTGAGCCTTGACGATGTGTTAGAAATCACCGATGCGCTGCGCCGGCGCTTTCCTCAGATTGAGGCAATGCCGAGCTCCTCCGTTTGTTATGCGACGCAAAACAGGCAGATGGCTCTTCGCGAGATCTCCAAAACGGCAGATTTGGTGCTAGTCGTGGGAGATCCCAAGAGCTCGAACTCCAATCGTTTGCGCGAAGTGGCAGAAAAAAGAGGGGTTCGCGCCTATCTCGTCAACAGCGCCGGAGACATTGATCCGGCATGGCTTGGCAGTGTTGAGACAATCGCCATGACGGCGGGCGCCTCGACGCCCGAGTCGATTGTTCAAGAGTGCGTTATGCGATTGAGGCAGCTTGGCGTAAACAGCGTGGAAGAGATCGTTTATACCGAGGAAAATGTCTTTTTCCAGTTACCCAAGGAATGTCTCAATTTAAATGACAGGCCGCCTGATGTTCCTTTCCGACAGTAATTAGAATGGGCTTTTCCTGAAAGCAAACGGGCATGGCCCGTGGGCACCGATGGCAAAATGAGCAGCCCTTCGGAGGGTGGGTTGGCGAGGGCGGCTCTCCCTGCAAAAAGATTTGGGTCCGCCGGCTTTCCTGGATGGGGTCGTGAAGGGGAATCGAGGCCAGAAGGATCTGCGTATAGGGATGGCAGGGATGTGAGAAGATCTCCTGGACCGGCCCGATTTCGATGAACTCACCTAAATACATGACGGCCACATGAGTCGCTAGAACCTTGACCATGGCCAGATCGTGGGCGATGAAGAGATAGGTCAGATTCAGATTCTTTTGCAGAGCAAGCAGCAAGTTGGCGATCTGCGCCTGGATCGAAACGTCGAGGGCTGAGATCGGCTCGTCGCAGACGATGAACTCAGGGTTCAGCGCCAGGGCGCGGGCAATGCCGATCCGCTGCCGTTGCCCGCCGCTGAACTCATGCGGGAATCGTCCGCCGCATGTGCTGGGAAGATTCACGAGATCCAATAAATGGGCCAGCCGTTTGTTTTGCTCTTCTTTATTTCCGATTCTGTGGACTTGCAGCGGTTCGGCAATGATGTCTTGGACAGTCATGCGAGGATTGAGAGAGGCGAAGGGATCTTGGAAGATCATCTGCATCTGCCGACGCACGGCTTTCATTTTTTGGGGTCCCAGATGGGTAATGTCTTGTCCGCGGAATATGATGGACCCGCTCGTCGGATCGTAGAGGCGCAGCAGCGTACGCGCCAGGGTCGATTTGCCGCAGCCGGACTCTCCGACCAGTCCTAGCGTTTGACCGGGATAGATTGAAAAGCTGACGTTGCGAATCGCCGTAAGGCGGCAGTTTTTGAGGGCAAATGTCTTGACGATTCGATCGGCTTGGATCAGCGGTTGGTTCATTTTTGGCACCTCGAATCATACCGCCAGCAGCAAACACTTGAAAAAGCGGGAGGCGGTGTGCGCTCGCATATGTTCATTGCTTCGGGGCAGCGCTCGGCAAAGGGACAGCCCTGTGGCGGGGCGTAGAGGCTAGGCGGCGAGCCTTCGATGGCAAAGAGCTTTTGTCCATGTCCGGAATCGAGCCGCGGCAATGAATGAAGCAGCATACGGGTATACGGATGCTTTGGCGTATTGAGGACACCTGCGACAGGGCCCTGCTCGACGATTTTTCCCGCATACATGACGATGACCCTGTCGCACAGGCTAGCGACAACGCCGATATCATGGCTGATTAAAATCAGGCTCATATTGAGCCGGCGGCGCAGTTGTTTTAACAGTTCGAGGATTTGGGTTTGAATCGTCGGATCGAGTGCCGTCGTCGGCTCGTCGGCAATGAGAATGCGCGGCCTCGCGGCGAGAGCCGTGGCAATCAGCGCCCTTTGGCGCATGCCGCCGCTGAGCTGATGGGGAAACTGAGAGAAACGAAGTGGTGGATCCGGGATTCCCACGAGATGCAGCAGTTCGATCGCCCGTGCTTCGGCCTCTTTTTTTGATGCCAATCGATGATGGAGGATGCCTTCGAGGATCTGCGATCCGATTTTCATCGTGGGGTTGAGCGAGGTCATCGGGTCCTGGAAGACCATTCCGATCTCGCGGCCGCGGACGGAGCGAAGCTCATTCATCGATAGTTTCAGTAAATCGACGCCGTCAAAAAAGACGCTCCCTGATTCGATATAGGATGGCGGAGAGGGGATTAGGCGGGTTAGCGACTGAATGGCGACGCTCTTGCCGCAGCCCGATTCGCCGACGATTCCAACCGCCTCGCCTACATCGAGATCAAAGCTGACCCCACGAACCGCATGAAGCTTGCGCCCCTGGATCGTGAATGAAACCGACAGATTTTGAACATTGAGAATTTTGCTCATGTACTGGCATGATATATCGCCAAAATCGGAATGTCCATTTAGTATTAGATTGTAATAACTTCTTCTACGAACGCAACCTGGGATCCAGGGCATCGCGGAGGGCATTCCCCATGAGGTTGAATGAGAGCATGGTCAGAGTGATCATCGCCGATGGGAAAAAGAGTCGCCAGGGGTAAAACTCCATCGCGCTGATCCCATCATTGATCATCACTCCCCAGCTAGCTATTGGCGCTTGGAGGCCCAATCCGAGAAAGCTCAAAAAAGCCTCTGTGAAGATCGATGCCGGAATTGTGAGCGTGGCTGTGGCCAGAATCGGCCCGAGGGCATTGGGGATGAGGTGGCGGAAGACAATGCGAAATGGCGAGGCGCCGACGGCCCGTGCGGCCGTGACATAATCGCTTTGTTTGATCTGCAAAATCTGGGCGCGGGTGATGCGCGCCATATTGAGCCATCCATTGATGGCAAGCGCGATAAAGATCGTCTTTAACCCCGTTCCCATGAAGACGGTGAGCAGGATCACAGTCATCAGAAGCGGGATCGTATGCAAAATGTCGCACAGGCGCATCATGGCTTCATCGACATATTTACCGAAATAGGCGGCACTTGCGCCCCAGATTACGCCAATCACGCCGTCGATCAGGGCGGCAGCCAGGCCAATCGCGAGGGAAATGCGCCCGCCCCAGCAGACGCGGCAAAAAACGTCGCGTCCCAGATCGTCGCTGCCGAACCAGAATTGCCATGACGGCGGCTGGTTTTTGAGCTCGAGCTGGATGGCTGAATAGTGATAGGGGCGGATCCAGGGGCCGGCGATGGCCATGAGGCCCAGAAAAAGTAAAACGCCCAGACAAACCAGGGCGATCCGGTTTTTTCTGAACCTGAGCCAGGCGTCTTGCAAATAGGAAAGACTGGGAGGGGCCGTTTCTGGCGACGCCTGGATGGCGGTTCGGGGTAGGAAATCATCCATGATCATCCCTCTTATGCACGGTCTTGATGCGCGGATCGAGCATGGAATAGGCAATGTCGGCGAAAAAGATTGAAACGAGTAGAAGCGTGCTATAGAAAACAGTGATTCCTATGATCACCGGATAATCGCGGTTATAGATGCTGTGGATCAGCCATTCTCCTAGACCCGGGATGGCAAAGATGCGCTCAACGACAAAGCTTCCGGTGAGAATCTGCGCCGTGACCGGGCCGAGATAGGAGATCACGGGCAGTATCGCGTTTCGGAGGCCATGGCGCATGGCAATGCGAAAAAGGGGGATGCCTTTGGCTGCGGCTGTGCGGATATAGTCCTGTTGCAAAACCTCGACCATGTTCGAGCGCGTCAGCCGCGCGATAAAGGCCGTCGGCAGCGCGGCAAGGGCGATGGTCGGCAGGATCGAATGCGCAAACGTCCCCCAGCGCGCGACGGGCAAGAGATGCAGTTTGAGGGCAATGAAATATTGCAGCAGCGTGGCTAATACAAAATTGGGAACCGAGATCCCGATCGTCGAGATCACCATCGCCGTATTGTCCTGCCAGCGCGTGCGCTTCAAGGCCGCCCAGGCGCCCAGGAATATCCCTGCCGGAATCGCCACGCAAAGCGCTTGCAGGCCCAATTGGGCGGACACGGGAAAGCCGTCCGAGATCAGTTGGGCAACAGACCTTCCCGCGTAGACGATGGAGCGGCCAAAATCCATAGACAGATATCCTTTGATATACTTAAGATACTGAACCCAAATGGGTTGGTCAAGCCCGTAATAGGCATGCAAAGCTTTTAGAGCTTCCTCGGTGATCCGTTCATCTGCGAATGGGTCTCCGGGAATGGCTTTCATGAGAAAAAACGTACCCGTCACCACGCAAAAAAGCGAGACGAGAAGGATGATGGCTTTTTTACACAAATACCAGATCATAAGAATGTTGAAATATCGATCAGCGAAGATCTTTTTGCAAGGGAAAAAAGTCCGGCCCCATTATAATAAACGTCCCTTGAGGGCTGGATATGGCGAAGAACAGCGTATTTCAAAATAAATTTCACTTTACAAGCCTGGGATGCCCCCGCAATCGGGTCGACAGCGAGGTGATGATCGGTCTGTTGTTGAAGGCCGGCTATGACAGCACGAGCCGGCTGAATGACGCCGATTTTATCATTGTGAATACATGCTCATTTCTTGAGGCGTCTCGCGTGGAAGGTTTTGATACGATCGCACAGATTTTTCAAGAGAAGAAAAAGGACGCCAAAGTCATCGTCGCCGGCTGTATGGTTCAAAAATGCAAAGATGATCTGAGAGTTCGTTTTCCCGGTATCCATTTTCTCGTGGGATCTGGCGATGTCGAAAAGATCCTCGATGCCATCCAATCAGTCCAAGCGGGAGAAGCGGTCACATCGGCCAAGAGCTTTTTGGAGTGGGGCGAAATCCCGCGCACTCTGTCGACTCCGCGCCACTATGGATATTTGAAGATTGCCGAAGGCTGCTCGAAGCGCTGCGCTTTTTGCATTATCCCATCGATCAAAGGACTGCTTCGATCAAAAAGCGTCGAGCAGGTGTTGAAAGAATTCCGGTCTCTGCTCGATCGCGGCGTGTATGAAATCATTTTGATTGCGCAGGATCTGGGAGACTTTGGAAAAGATCGTCAGGAAAAGGGCGCTCTGGCGGCTCTATTGAAGACAATGCTGCAAGAGCCGCGCGACTTTTGGCTCCGGCTGCTCTATCTCTATCCCGATGAGATCGATGATGAGTTGATCCAGATCATGAAGAGCGATCGGAGGATCTGTCCTTATCTCGACATGCCGATTCAGCACATCAATGATGAAATGCTACAAACCATGCATCGAAAAACGAGCCGATCGCAGATCGTAAATACGATCGCCAAGCTGCGGCAGGAAATTCCCGACATCTCGATCCGCACCAGCCTTCTCGTTGGCTTTCCCAATGAGAGCGAAGAGCAGTTCCAGGAGCTGCTGGACTTTGTTAAAGAAGTAAAGCTCGAACAGGTCGGCATTTTTAAATTCTCTTTGGAAAAAGAGGCCTATGCCTCGCGACTGGATAATCAGATTGCCGAAGAAATAAAACAGACGCGGTTTGAGAAGATCGCCGCGGCGCAGCAGAAAATCGTCAAAAAGAAAAACCGCAGCTATATCGGCCGTCGGCTCGTCGCCATGATCGACGGCTACCACCCCGACTCTGAGTTCTTATTGGCGGCCCGCCATTGGGGCCAATGTCCTGAGATCGATGGACTGATTATTATTAATGACGCCCCGAAAAATACGGTTATCGGCCAGCTCCACACCGTGGAGATCACCGATGTGGCCGGGTACGATTTGATCGGGCGCGTCGTCGACGTTGCAGGAGGCAAACGGTGCAAACTGGCCTTATATTAAAAAAAGGCAAAGATCGGCCGATTCGCCAACGGCATCACTGGATTTATTCCGGCGCGATCCAGTCCCTGCCGCCCAAAGAAATGGGTGCGATCGTCCCGGTCTATTCTGCGCAAGGCGAGCGCCTTGGTCTGGCCGCTCTCAATCCCGGGCGCTCGATCGCGGCCCATATGCTCAGTTATGGCAATATGGAACTCGATGTGGCATTGCGCGAGCGGATCGCCGCTGCGCTCCGGCTCCGCTTGAGCTGGTTCGATCCGGCTGAGACCAACAGTTACCGCCTCATCAACAACGAGGGCGACGGCATTCCGGGACTCGTTGTCGACAACTATGATGGAGTTCTGGTGATGCAGATATCCCATGCAGGTCTCGAATCGATCCGCGAAGAGATCATCGCTCTTCTGATTGAAAGCGTTCAGCCGAAAGGGATCTATGAGAAGTCCACCTCCTTTCTTCGAAAAAAAGAGGGGATGGGAGAAGTGCAGGCGCATCAATGGGGCGAGGCGCCCGGAACTGTGATCATCAGGGAAAACGGCCTTCAGTTCAGAGTCGATCTGGAAAAAGGACAGAAAACGGGCTGGTTTTTTGATCAGCGCGATATGAGAAAGCAGGTCGGGGATCTGGCCAAGAGCCGCCGTGTGCTCAACATGTTTGCCTACACCGGCGGCTTTAGCGTCGCGGCTCTGGCTCATGGCGCGGTGGCAGCCACCAGCGTAGAAATCAGCGCAAAGTGCGAGAAGTTCATCGAGGAAAATTTGTCATTGAACCATCTTGCGCCCGAGCGGCATCGATTTATCTGCGAGGACGCATTCGATTTTTTACAAAAAGAGGAACTCGCCTACGATCTGATCATTCTCGATCCGCCGGCGTTCGTGAAAAAGCGCGAGGATATCGATGCTGCATTTCGCGCCTACAAGGATCTCAACCGGCTCGCGATCGAGAAGATGATTCCTGGCTCGCTGCTCATGACCTGTTCATGTTCGTATCATGTCGATGAGGCTCTGTTTCAAAACATCGTCTTTCGCGCTGCGCTCGAGGCGAATCGCCATGTGCGCATCGTCGGACGGCATCGCCAGGCGATCGACCATCCGATCTCCATCTATCATCCGGAAAGCAGTTATCTGAAGAGCTTAGTCTTATATGTAGAATAATCGGGGTGGCGGGATTTGAACCCACGACCTTTTGGTCCCGAACCAAACGCGCTAGCCAAACTGCGCTACACCCCGGAAAAACGAAAAAAATTTTAGCGAATTCTTCATTAGATTACTATCTCGTAATGCAAAAACAGCTGCTCCTGCTGGAAGTTGAAGGGAAAATAGAAAAATCATTCACCTACAAACACTTACAGATACTCTTTGTTAATATTTGTGGGATATACTACCACGTGGTACAATGAATACAGAAAGAAACGTAATTGAAGTCACTAGCTTTTCTAGGAAAATTGATCAGTTCCTAGACGAAAGAAAAGTTTTGAAAGAGGATTTCGACAACCTCAAGAAAAGTCTAGCAAAAGATCCTGAAGAGGGTTGGCAACAGCTGACAAAAATATAAACATTTCTTGACAAATCTACGCAAAATGCGTAGATTTTGTGCTTATGAAAGTAAATATTGGAACAGCAGCGAAACATTTTGGGGTTTCTCAGGAAACTCTTCGAAGATGGGAAAAGTCGGGCAAAATCTTTGTTGAACGAACTCCTAAAGGCCATCGTCGTTTTGATTTATCCAAATATTCATCCGTTCACTCTAAACAGTGTGATTTAACGAAAAACACTCTTGGCTATGCACGCGTTTCCAGTCACGATCAAAAAGATGATCTGGTCCGCCAAGCTCAGGTGATAGAAAACTTCTGCGCAGCGAATGGATGGGCTCACGAAATCATTCAGGATCTTGGTTCGGGTCTCAATTTTCATAAGCGAGGTTTAAAAAAGTTGATTCAAAATATTTGTTCAAAGAAAATCGACCGCCTTGTTCTTACTCACAAAGATCGGCTGCTGCGATTTGGATCTGAGTTGATTTTTTCTCTTTGTGAGGAGTTTGGCGTTGAAGTGGTTATTATGAACAAATCTGAAAACACTCGCTTTGAAGACGATCTCGTACAAGATGTTTTGGAAATCATCACAGTATTTTCTGCGCGCCTCTATGGAGCGAGATCAAGAAAGAACCAAAAACTATTACAGGCGTTAAAACAGGTAGCTGAAAATGTCTGACGGTTCTATTCG
>Ga0206225_1000113_pt1 | contig 10421 bp, 8 predicted proteins | sample MancosB2_FD_155470 | JGI IMG/M metagenome (GOLD analysis project Ga0206225, IMG submission 155470) | Subsurface sediment microbial communities from Mancos shale, Colorado, United States - Mancos B2 | ecosystem: Environmental > Terrestrial > Deep subsurface > Rock core/Sediment | place: USA...
ACAGGCGCGGCGCGCGTACGGCATCGACGAAATCCGGTATCGCGAGGGCATCTCCACGCAGAACGACCTGACGCAGTCGCGTCTGTTGGTCGAGCAGGCCATGGTGAATCGCGCCGTTGCAGCCCGTGATCTCGCGGTGGCACGGATGCGCCTGACACTTCTGAAGGACTTGCCACTGAATGCCAGTGGCGCGTCGTCGGGAGGCATGAACGCGGGATCAGGGAGCGCCGCCGGAGCGGCCGCGCCGCCCGCACAACCACGGACCTCGGCCGGCGCGAGCGTTGGTTCCACATCTGGGAGCAATCAGTAAATGACAGCCCGCAGACTCATCCCCGGATCCCTCGTACTCGCGCTCGTCGCAACGACCGCGTGCAACCGCAGTGATGCCTCGGCCGACACGGCGGATGCCAACGATGCCGTGCTCGTCGGGAAAGAAAATGTCGTCGTCGTGACGTCGCAGGAGATTCGCACCGGTCCCACGTTGTCCGGCACGATCGAGCCTGAACGGTCCGCGACCATTCGCGCCGAGGTGAACGGCGCCGTGATCGCCACGTTCGCGGAGCCGGGCCAGCGCGTCGAAGCCGGCGCCTTGCTGGCGCGACTCGACGACTCGGCGATCCGCGATCAGGCGCTGTCCGCCCGCGCGGCCACCGCGACGGCGGCGAGTGCAAACGACATCGCCAAGCGGGAGCTGGCGCGTGCGGAAGCACTGGAGAAAGCGGGCGCTATCGCGACCCGGGATCTCGAACACGCCCGGAACGGCGCCCTTGCCGCCGAGACGCAGCTCGCGAATGCGCAGGCGATGGGCGCTGGCGCAGAGAAACAGCTCGCCAAAACGCGCATCGTGGCGCCGTTCGACGGCGTGGTGAGCGCTCGACAGGTGAACGCCGGCGATGTCGCAAGCCCGGGCAATCCGCTGTTCACGGTGGTTGATCCGTCGACGATGCGGCTCGAGGCGTCGATACCCGCCGATGCGCTCGTGTCGGTGAAGGTAGGCCTGCCCGTTGAGTTCGGTGTGTCCGGATACACGCAGCGGTTCACGGGTCGCGTGACGCGGGTGAATCCCACCGCCGATCCGGCCACGCGCCAGGTACGCATCATCGCGACCATCCCGAATGCCGGGCGCGCGCTGGTGGGCGGTCTGTTCGCCGAAGGCCGCGTGGCCACGGAGACCAAACTGGCGGCGGTGGTCCCGATTGGCGCGGTGGACGAGCGTGGCGTGCGGCCATCGGTCATGCGCATCAAGAACGGGCGTGTGGAGAGCGTCGAGGTCGACCTCGGTTTGCGCGACGATCAGACCGAGACGGTCGAAGTACGGTCCGGCGTTCTGCCGGGCGATACGCTGCTCCTTGGCACGGCGCGCGGGCTCACACCCGGTACGCCGGTGAAGGTGTCAACTCCGTCTGACAACAAGAAACCGTAATTCGCCGCGCAGAACGCATAGCGCTTTGAGGACCTGAGGTATGATGATCTCCGATTTCGCCATCAAGCGGCCGCTCATCACGGTCGTCAGCATGGTTGCCCTGGTCATTTTCGGCCTCTTCGCGCTGCTCAAGCTCAAGACGGACGAGTTCCCGGACGTGGCGCCGCCGTGGCTCACGGTCGGGGTCGTGTATCCCGGTGCGTCGCCGGAAGTGGTGGAGAAGGAAGTGCTCGATCCGATCGAGGAGCAGGTGGGCTCGATCGCCGGCGTGAAACGCATCATGAGCAAGGCGTACGACGGGTACGCGATGCTCATGATCGAGTTCCTGTATTCCAAGGACCTCAATGAGGCGTCGCAGGATGTGCGTGACGCGATCTCCGGCATTCGGGCGGACCTGCCCACCGAAATCAAGGAACCGATCATCCGGAAGTTCAACGACACGGACCGCCCGATCGTGTCGGTGTCCGTGTCGTCCACCGTGCTGTCGTCGGCGGAACTCACGCGGCTGGTGGACCCAGGCATCACCCGGGAATTGCGAGCCATCGCTGGTGTGGCCGACGTGCAGACCTTCGGCAAAGTGGAGCGCGAGCTTACCGTCGAGATCGTCCCGTCAAAACTCAACGCGGCGGGCGTGAGCGTTGGCCAAGTCGTTCAGGCCCTTCAAATCCAGAACCTCGCGGCGCCGGTAGGACGGGTGACGGGCTCCCTGGACGAGCGCTCGATTCGGTTGCTCGGCCGCATCGAGCATCCGGCGGAGTTCGCAAACCTCGTGGTGACCGAACGCAACGGCCGGCTCATTCGACTCGGCGAAGTGGCGAACGTGAAGGACGCCACCGAAGAGCCGCGCACGTTGGCCCTTTTTGGCACGCCGGAGCGGGGCGACCAGGAGGCGGTCGCGATCGACATCAAGAAGGCGAAGGGCTACAGCACCACGGAGGTGGCCGCAAAGCTCATCGCGAAGCTCAACGACATCGGCACGACGCTGCCGAAAGGCACGACGATCGACATCGTGAAGGACGCTGGCACGCGCGTGAAGAACTCGGTGCGGACCGTGGAAGAGGCGTTGTTCCTCGGGGCCATTCTCACGGTCGCCGTCGTCTTTCTGTTCCTGAACTCGTGGCGGTCGACGGTCATCACGGGCGTCGCGCTGCCCATTTCCGTGCTCGCGAGCTTCATCGCGGTCTGGGCGCTCGGGTTCAACCTCGAGACCATGTCGCTCATGGGCTTGTCGCTTGCGATCGGCATTTTGATCGACGACGCCATCGTGGTGCGCGAGAACATCGTGCGCCACGTGGAGATGGGGAAGGATCACTACACCGCGGCGCGCGAAGGCACGGACGAGATCGGCCTCGCTGTTGCCGCGACGACGTTCTCGATTCTCGCGGTATTCATTCCGATCGGCTTCATGCCAGGCGTGGGCGGCCAATGGTTCAAGCCGTTCGCGCTCACCATCGCGGCGTCGGTGTTCGTGTCGCTGTTCGTGTCGTTCTCGCTGGACCCGATGCTCTCGGCGTACTGGCCCGATCCGCACAAGGAAGAGCACGAGAAGGCGTGGATTACAAAGCGCCTCGACACCTTCAATCGCTGGTTCAACCGACAAGCCCAGAACTATCGCGAGGTGATAGCCTGGGCGCTCGACCATCGGGCCTCCATGCTCGTGATCGCCGCAGGCACCTTCTTCGCAGCGTTCCTGCTGCCGACGCGCGGCGTCTCCGGGCTGTTCGCCGCGCTGTTCGGCATAGGCATCATGGTCTTCGCCCTCAACTCCGTGCGATTCGGCCGGTGGGCGAAGGCCGGCCTGTTCGTGGTTGGCGCCGCGATCTTCGTACAGCTCCCGCAAGTTGTGCCGCCCATGCGCACCGTGGGCTCGTCGTTCTTCCCGGTGGACGATCGATCCGAGTTCACCATGAAACTCGAGACCCCGCCTGGCTCGAACATGGAGTACACGCGCCTCAAGGCACAGGAAGTCGCGCGCATCGTGCGGGCCCAACCCGAAGTGCGGTACACCTACACCACGCTCGGCGAAGGAGCGACCGGCGCAGTGGACGTGGGCAACCTCTATGTGAAGCTGACGCCGAAGGACACCCGAGCCCGCTCCGCGGAAATGCTCGCGGCCGATCTTCGGCGCGACATGAGCCGGGTGGCTGGCGCGACCGTGTCGATCTTCACCAACGACTTTGGTGGTGGCTTCAAGCAGATCCTCGTGCAAGTCCGCGGTCAGGACGCCAAGATGCTCGGGCCGGTGGCGGAGCAGATTCGCGCCGCGGTCGCCAAGATCCCGGGCGCCGTGGACATCGGCCTGTCGTCCAAGGGACAAAAGCCGGAACTCGAAGTCTCACTGAATCGCGGGATCGCAGGGTCGCTTGGCGTCACGGTTGGCCAGGTGGCGCAGTCACTGCGCGCCGCGTTCGCCGGTCTCGACGCGGGTGACTGGGTCGATCCGACGGGTAAATCGCGTGACGTCACCATTCGTCTGGCGCCCGAGTCACGCCGCCGTGCAACCGATATCGAGCAGCTGCCGCTCGTGATCATGGGTCCCAACGGTGCGCCGTCCACGCTGCCGCTCGGCCAAGTGGCGACCATCACGGAGGGCGTGGGGCCTGCGATTATCGACCACCTGAACCGTGAGCCAGTGGTGAACGTCGAATTGAATACGTCCGGCCGGGCCACGGGCGACGTGGGCGCCGAGATCCAGCGGCTCGTCGACGGCCTGCAACTGCCGCCGGGTGTGAGAGTCACGATGGGCGGTGATCAGGAGTCGCAGGTGGAAGTCTTCGGCCAGATCTTCTCGGCGCTCGGGCTGGCCGTCCTGCTGATGTACCTGATTCTCGTGGTGCAATTCGGGTCGTTTCTCGATCCGGCGGCGATCATGATGTCGCTACCACTGTCGCTCATCGGCGTGATGTTCTCGCTCGCGGTGACGGGTTACACGATCAACCTCATGAGCCTCATTGGCGTGATTCTGCTCATGGGCATCGTGGCCAAGAACGCGATCTTGCTGATCGACTTCGCCAAGTGGGCTCGCGAGGAAGAAGGGATGCCGTTGCGTCAAGCGCTCATCGAAGCGGGTTCGATCCGGTTGCGTCCGATTCTCATGACGACGTTCGCGTTGATCGCCGGCATGCTGCCCATCGCGCTGGGGACCGGTGAGGGTGCGGCGTTCCGCGCGCCGATGGGCGTGGCGATCATCGGCGGCGTGATCACGTCCACGTTCCTGACGCTGCTCGTGGTCCCGACGATCTACGAGGTGATGGATGAAATCCGGTCGAAGTTTGCCGGCACGGTCGGCCTTGCAGCGCCGCGGACGGCCGAACATCCAGTGGTTGCGCCAGCCGGAGATTGATCCGGGGAGCGATTCTGAGCTAGTTCGGTCTGCAACGAACTCATATGCCTGGGTCGCGGCATGACGGCCCCACGACGAAATTGCAGCGTGCGTAAACACGTCCTTCTTTGGGGCCTCGTCGGTGGAGCCCTCATCGCCATCCTGCGGACCATCGAGTATCGCTTCCTCGTGGTGGAGCATTCCGTCGAGGTCTACGGCGGAATCATCGCTGCCGTCTTCAGCGTGGCAGGCATCTGGCTGGGCATGCGGTTCACGCGGCCGAAGCAGTCCGTGGTCGTGCGCACCGTGACGGTGCAGGTTGGGCCGGAGTTCGTGCTCGACGAGGGAAAGCAGGATGCGCTGCGCATTACATCGCGTGAGCTGGAGATCCTCGAGCTGATCGCCGAAGGCCTCAGCACTCGCGAGATCGCGGAGCGGGTGAACGTGAGTGAGAACACGGTCAAGACGCACTCGCGCCGGGTATTCGACAAGCTCGGTGCCCGGCGGCGCACGCAAGCAGTCCAGTTGGGCAAGGAGTTCCGGCTGATTCCATGACGGAGGCGTCACCCAAACGGATGATTCTGTGTCACGGGCGACAAAATCGCCCGAATTGGTGACGCGCCGCCCAGGCCTGTCCCGTTAGGGTCGGCCACCCCAATCCTGGAGCACTGCAATGCGGAAGATTGTCCTGACGTTTGGCCTGATTGCCGGCGGCATCCTCTCGGCGATGATGCTTTTGACGCTGCCCTTCTCGGAGCAGATCGGCTTCGACAAGCTCGCGATCATCGGCTACACGACGATGGCGCTGGCCTTTCTTCTCATCTACTTCGGCGTGCGATCGTACCGCGACGCCACGGGCGGCACGATCTCGTTCGGCCGGGCGTTTCTCGTGGGTCTCGGGATCACCGCTGTCGCGTCTGCGTGCTACGTCGCCACCTGGGAGGTGATCTACTACAAGTTGACGCCGGACTTCGTGGAGAATTATGCGGCCCACTCGCTGGAAAAGGCGCGCGCCGCGGGCAAGTCGGCGGAGGAAATTGTGACCCTGACCGCGCAACTGGCGCGATATCAGGAGATGTACAAAAACCCACTGGTGAACATCGCGATCACGTTCCTTGAGCCGCTGCCGGTGGGGCTGGTGATGACGCTCGTAGCGGCGGGGGTACTCCGGCGGCGGCCGACTCAAACGCCGGCGCCCGCCTGAGATTTCTGAGGCAGTGAAGGCTCGAACTGCTGATCCGGATAGCCCGAAAACGGCCGAATCTGTCGCTGTCAACACAGGACTCATCTCTCCTGGACGCGAGGAGCCCCTTGTCACGACAATAGATTCGGATTCATTCGGATCAAGCAGTTCAGACGTTCCCACCCGAGTTAGAATTCTGTCCATGATCGTCTACCTGAACGGCGAGTACCGAAAAGCCGAGGACGCCAAGATCTCTGTTCTCGACCGTGGGTTCATTTTCGGCGACGGTGTCTACGAAGTCTGGCGTGTGATCGAGGGCAAGCTCTTCGAGCACGCTCGGCACGACCGCCGCCTGAAGCGCGGCCTCAAGGCGCTCGAGATCGCGTTCGCCGACACGGACGTCGAGGCGCTGGCCGGCGTCGCCTTGCGGCTGCTGAAGGACAACGACTTGCTGCACGGCGAAGGCACGTTCTACGTGGAAATCACCCGCGGTGCCGCGCCCCGCACGCACGCGTTCCCGCCGGCCGGCACGAAGCCCACCGTCCTGGCGATGGTGAGCAAGTTCGAAGTGCCGCACGCGTTGCGCGAGGCCGGCGCCAAGGGGATCACCGACGCCGACGTGCGCTGGCTGCGCTGCGACGTGAAGACCGTGCAGCTCCTGCCCAACTGCATGTCCAAGCAGAAGGCACAGGCCGCCGGCGCGCTGGAGGCCATCTACGTTCGCGACGGCATTGTCACCGAGGGCACCCACACCAGTGTGCTGGGCGTGAAGAACGGCACGCTGATGACGCACCCGCTGGGCCCGCTGATTCTGCCGAGTGTGACGCGCGAGGTCGTGCTGGAAGTGGCGCGCGAGCAGAAGGTGCCGGTCCGCGAACAGCCGTTCTCCAAGGACGAGATGTTCGCGTTCGACGAACTCTTCGTCTCGGGCACCACTACAGACGTGACCCCGATCGTCGAACTCGACGGCAAACGCATCGGATCCGGCAAGCCCGGCCCGGTGTCCAAGCAGTTGTACGCCGGACTCCAAGCGCGCCTCTACGCCGGCGCAGCTGTCGCGCGCTAGCGCTACCGATGAAGAGACTCATCGTCCTGGCGCTGGTGCCGGCAATCGTCGGTGCTCAACAGTCCGAATTCGATGTCCTGATCCGCGGCGGCATGGTCATCGATGGCACCGGCGCGGCGCGGTATCGCGCCGACGTCGCCATCAAGGGCGATCGCATCGCGCTGGTCTCACGGACGACGATCGCCCCCAACCGCGCGGCGCGCGTGATCGACGCCAACAACCGTATCGTGTCGCCCGGCTTCATCGACATGCACGCGCACATCGACCCGCTGCCCAACCTGCCGGGCATGGAGAGCGCGATTCGCCAGGGCGTCACCTTCACACTCGGTGGGCCAGACGGTGGGTCGCCGCTGCCGCTCGCGCCGTACATGGCGGAGCGCGAAAAGCAGGGCATTGGCGCCAACGTCGGCTACCTCGTGGGACACAACACGATCAAGCAGCGCGTGATGGGCACGGTGAGCCGCGCGCCCACGGCCGATGAAATGACGCGCATGAAAACGTTCGTCGCCGAGGGAATGGCCGACGGCGCGTTTGGTATCTCGACGGGCCTGCGCTACTTGCCGGGCAACTTCTCCAAGATCGACGAAGTCATCACGCTGTCGAGAGTCGCGGCCGACTCCGGCGGCATCTACACGTCGCATCTGCGCGAAGAAGGGCTGCAACTCCTCGACGGGGTCGCTGAGGCGATCACGATTGGACGCGAAGCGCGCATTCCCGTCGTGCTCACGCACCACAAGGCCATCGGGGTCAAGATGTGGGGCCAAAGCGTCACCACGCTCCGCATGCTGGACTCGGCGCGCGGCATCGGCATCGACGTCACGGCGGACGTGTATCCCTACACGGCCTCGTCCACCGGGCTCGCCGTACTCATCCCGACGTGGGCATTCGATGGCGGCGACACGTCCTTTGTTCGCCGAACGAAGGATCCGGTGATCCGCGACAGCATCAAAAAGGGAATCGTCTTCAACATCCTCAACGATCGTGGTGGCGGCGACATCGCGCGCGTCCAGTTCTCGAACTTTCGCTACAAGCCGGATTTGAATGGCAAAACACTCGCCGATTGGGCGAGGGAGCGCGGCCTTGCGCCCACGCCCGATAACGGCGCCGAGCTGGTGATGGAGGGTGAGCTGAACGGTGGTGGCAGCATGATCTACCACGTGATCGACGAACAGGATGTGCAGCGCATCCTGACGCACCCACACGTGATGATCGGCTCGGATGGGCGGCTGTCGAGGCAGGGGGACGGCACGTCGCCGCATCCGCGCGCGTTCGGGACGTTCCCGCGCGTGCTGGGCCGCTACGCGCGCGACCTCAAGCTGTTTTCGCTCGAAACCGGCGTCTACAAGATGACGGGCCAGTCCGCCGCGCGGCTCGCGCTCAAGGACCGCGGCGTGTTGAAACAGGGTGCGTTCGCGGACGTTGTGGTCTTCGATGCCGCCACCATTGCTGACAAGGCCACCTTCGAGAATCCCGCGCAGTACCCCGTGGGAATCGACTTCGTGTTCGTGAACGGCGTCGCGGCCGTTGAGGCGGGCAAGTTCACCGATGCTCGGGCAGGCCGCGTGATCAAGCGCGGCAAATGACGTTTCTGGAGCGCCTCTGGGCGTACATCACCCTCGGCGCAATGGGATTCGTGGTGGAAGAGGCGTCGCCGCTTTTCGGCGGCGTGCAGGCGTACGACCGCAACCTGCACATCGTGCCGGTGATGTTCGCCGTGGCGCTTGGCACCTGGGCGACGGGCGTTGCGCTCTACGCGCTGGGGCGATGGCAGGGGCACCGGGTCCGCAAACGCTGGCCCAAACTGAGGTCGCTGGTGCTCCAGTCGGCCGCGATCGTGCGGCGGCATCCGTGGCGCACATCGCTGTTCGTGCGCTTCGCATTTGGCCTCCGCATTCCGTTGCCGATTGCATGCGGCGTGGCGCGCGTGCCGCTTTGGCTCTACCTCACGGCCTCGGCCATCAGTTGCCTGGTGTGGTCGGCGATCTTCACGCTCACCGGATACTGGCTGGGCCAGGCCGCCGAACAGGTGATTGGCGAGGTGCGGCGCTATGTGCCGCTCATCGGCACGATACTCGTGGCGCTGATGATCGCCGGAACATGGTGGTTCAAGCGGCGGCACGTGGCGGAGAAAACGGTGCGCGTGCTCGACCGCGATCGCTTGACGGGCACACACCCGGTGCCGGCCGTCATCACGGACAGGAAACAGCAGTCGTAGTCGGAAGCCGGCACGTTATCGCCGCGCTACGGCGCCTCTACGGATGCGACGCCAGGCCTCCGCGCCGAATTCAATGGAGACGCTTGCACGTCAGGGCTACGAACAGCGCCCTGAGATTCCTCAGTTCGCCGGATGGTATTGCCGCGTCGATCTGTTCCACTCGAAGCACGGCCGAACGCGAACGAGCGAGGGCGAGGAATGGTTCCGGCATGAGTATCGCGGACACTGGAACCGTGATAAGCCGCCTTGGTACATTTGCCGGACCGATGAATCTGCCGAGTGAAACGACGCCGACTTCGACGGTGACTGAGTCGTCCAAGACCAAGCCGACTTTCGGAGAGCGGCCGAGGCCAACCAAGGCTTGAATCTCGTCGTAGTTGAGAAAGACGGTGACAGACACCGGCGGGGTCCAGGCCCACTCCGTTCCCTCGACGGTGCCGCTCGCCATGGTCCGCCACTTGCCCGTCATGCCGGCGGTCAAGATGGTCGTGGAATTCGAATCGGGATAATACCGGGCGCGAATCGTCCCTGTGTTCTTACTCCGGCCAGGCCCAAGCAAGCTGTCGGCAGCCTCGCATTGGGGAACCTTCACAGCCTTCGCCTGCTGGGCCACTAGCGCGGGCGACACGAGAGTCGTCACCATGGAGATCGCAAGAGAAAGCTGGCCCGAATAGCCTCTCATTGCCCGAACTTGGCCGCGCCGTGAGGGGGCCGCAAGGAGCGCACGCGACCTGGCCCTTCATCAGTGCCGTCAGCGCCAACGGAAGAGCCGCAGTGCCAGAACAAAGCAGACCACTGCCCACGCCAGCGATATCAGGAGCTCTGGCCCGATCACATCCCATCCGGCGCCACGCAGCATGCTGGCACGCAGCGCGTCGTTCACCGCGGTGAGCGGCAACGCCTGCACCAGCGGCTGCAGCGCTTTCGGGAAGTTCTCCGACGAGAAGAACACTCCTGAGAGAATCCACATCGGCACCATCGTCAAGTTCATGAGGCCGCTCGCGCCTTCGATCGTTTGCGGCCGCGCGGCGATGAGAAGGCCCAGCGAGCCAAACGCAAACGCGCCAAGCGCGCAAATGAGCGCCAACTGCCAGATTGGCCCGCGCACTGGCACGCCAAACGCCAGCGCCGAGAAGCCGACGAGCAGCAGCACTTCGAGCACCAACAGGACGAAGCGCGACACCACGAAACTGCCGAGGTACTCGGTGCGTG
>Ga0206225_1000114_pt1 | contig 10412 bp, 9 predicted proteins | sample MancosB2_FD_155470 | JGI IMG/M metagenome (GOLD analysis project Ga0206225, IMG submission 155470) | Subsurface sediment microbial communities from Mancos shale, Colorado, United States - Mancos B2 | ecosystem: Environmental > Terrestrial > Deep subsurface > Rock core/Sediment | place: USA...
CGTCTACGACGTCCGACACGTGCAAAACCGAGACGCTGTGGCCGGCGATGCCGGGATAGACCATCAGGCCTCGCGAGGCCAACCGGAACAGCGGAAGGAAGCCACGATCCCATGGTCCATAGACAGCGCAGGGACGCACCACCGTGGTCGCAACACGATCAGCAAACGCTTCTACGACGCGCTCCGCGGCCAACTTGCTGCGTCCATAGGCCTCGACTGGGCGCGGGGTATCAGCCTCGACTACAGCGGCATCGGGGCCCGCGGCGGGACCCGCCGCGGCCTGCGATGACACGTACACGAACCGGGCGGCGACTCCGCGATCAGAGATCGCGCGTAGAAGGTTGCGAGTGGGTACGACGTTCGCGGCGTCGAAGTCACGCTCGCGCGCCGCCGAGGTTACGCCGGCAAGGTGAAAGACGACATCCGCTCCAGCCAGCGCCTCAGTCGCAGTCAGCGACCCAACGTCGTCGAACCGCACTGGCCAGGCGCTCGCACCTTCGGGAACGCCGCGGCTCTCCGGACGCGTCAAGCAACGCACCACGTGGCCGTCGGCCAGCAACCGTCCCACGAGGTTGCGCCCGATGAATCCGCCGCCGCCCGTGACGACAGCGATCATGCGCCGTTCGTGCGCTCCCGATCCACCAGGGCGCCCGCCCGGCGCAGTCGACCCGCGAGCCGTTCATCGATCCGCGCGCGGAGCACCAGACGGTCCCCGACCGTGCGTTGCTCGATCACTTCCCCCTCTCGGTGAATCTCGGCGAGCAGCTTCCCGTCCGAAGACGACAGCTCGATTTCCGCGAGCGGTCGCCGGAGCCGAAGGGCCGCCTGCAGGGCCCGTCGCAACGGATCCAGTCCCGACGATGACGCCGCAGACACGAAGACGGCCATTGGGTTGTCCGCCAGCACGCGCTCCTGCATCGCCAGCAGGTCCGCCTCGTCCAGCAGATCGATCTTGTTGAACACCAGCAGGACGGGCCGGTCGTGCAGACCGAGATCCTCCAGCACGTCCATCACGACATCGCGTTGCTCATCCCACATGGGGTGCGACGCGTCCACCACGTGCAGCAGCAGGTCTGCGTCCCTCGCTTCCTCCAGCGTCGCCCGAAACGACGCCACCAGATGGTGCGGCAGTTTGCGAATGAAGCCGACGGTGTCCGTGATGAGTGCGCGCCCGTTGTCCGCGAGCGGCACTTCTCTGGTGAGCGGATCGAGTGTGGCGAACAGGCGGTCTTCCACGAAGATGTCGGGCGCGTCGGCCAAAGCGCGCAGAATGGATGACTTGCCGGCGTTCGTGTAGCCGACGAGTGATGCCCGGAACTCCTCTTTTCGTCCCCCCCGACGCACCGCACGGCCCTTCTCGACATCTCGTAATCGCTGCTTGAGCAGCTTGATGCGGTGACTGATGAGGCGCCGGTCCGTTTCCAGCTGTGTCTCACCGGGCCCGCGTACGCCGATGCCGCCGCGGAACTTCTCGAGGTGCGTCCACATCCGCGTCAGCCGCGGCAGCATGTACTCCAGCTGGGCGAGCTCGACCTGCATCTTCGATTCAGCCGAACGGGCCCGAGTGGCGAAGATGTCGAGAATCAATTCGGCGCGGTCCACCACACGCTGTCCGATCGCATCTTCGATGTTCTTCGACTGCGATGGCGACAATTCATCGTCGAACACCACGAGCGACGCGCGCGTCTCTGCGACCATCGCCCGCAATTCGTCGAGCTTCCCCGCGCCCAGGTAAGTGCCGGCGTGTGGCCGGTCGAGTTGTTGCGTCAGTTCGCCCACGACCTGCGCTCCGGCCGTATCCGCTAGGCGCCGCAGTTCGTCGAGGTGCTCGCGCAGATTGTGGCGGTCACGACCGCGCTTGAGCGGTGCCCCCACCAGCAGGGCGCGCTCAACGGGTTGGTCGATGTCGATCGGCGATCGTGCGATGGCGGCTCCTAACGGCGCATGGTGTTGTACCGGCCGGTCGTGGAAAACGGTACCGTGAAATAGCCGACACCTGACGCGACCGACACCTCTCCCGTGACACGATAATTCACAGTGCCTGTCATGAGCAGTTGCCTGGCCGCAGCGGTCAGGCCCGAGTACGCGAAGACAACCGGGATCCGCACAATAGCCGAGTCCGTAGGTTGCACCGACGTCCGTGCATCCATTTCGCCACCGGCAAGACCAACTGAATCGCCGACAAACACACGATAACGCAGGCGACTCGCATCGAGCTGGTAGTGGTTGGGGTTGTAGACGCTGAGGTCAACTTCGAGTTCGCCGCCGCTCACACCGAGTCCAACAAGACGCACGTCGCGAAGGGCGACCGTCGGCTCGCGAAACGCCTGCTTGGCGAGCGTGGCGCAGCCGACGATCGCCCCGAGCACGAGGCCTGCCATGAGTCGCCTCATTCGCTTGGCTTGCCTCCAGTCTGACGCTGCTTGAGTTCGTGCCACCAGGCCATCCGCTTGGCCACCTCTTTCTCAAACCCGAATTGTCCGGGCCGATAAAACGTTCGGCCACGCAGCACGTCGGGGAGGTATTCCTGTGGCAGATACGCGTCTGGCGAATCGTGAGCGTACTGATACCCAGCGTTGTACCCCAGCGCCTTCATAAGGTTGGTGGGAGCGTTGCGAATGTGCATCGGCACTCCCTCAGCGGGCGCCTCGCGCGCCGCCTCCATGGCCCCGCCGAGCGCAACCACCACGCTGTTTGATTTAGGAGCCGTCGCAAGGTACACAACCAATTGGGTGAGTGGCAGCAGCCCCTCGGGCACGCCCAGTGTGTGATAGGCGTCCCGCGCGGCAACGGCTTGCTGGAGCGCCGCCGGATCCGCGAGGCCAATATCCTCAGCCGCCATCGCAATCGCCCGACGAAACAGAATCATGGGGTCGCCTCCGCCCTCCACGAAGCGCGCCATCCAGTAGAGCGCGCCCTGGGGATCGCTGCCGCGCAGGCTCTTGTGAAAGGCGGAGAGCATGTTGAAGGTCTCCTCCCCGCCCTTGTCGAACCTGGCCATGCGCATCTGCATCGCTTCGCGCGCCACAGCAACGTCGATACGTCCCGACCTGCCGACATGCGTGGCCGCCGCTTCGAGCACGTTGAGCGCATGCCGTGCGTCGCCGTCGGCCTGGGTGGCGATGACCTCGAGCGCGTCGTCGTCGACCGCGAGCGCCAGCAAGCCCAACCCTCGCTCAGCGTCAGTCAAAGCGCGCCGCAGCAGGTCCCGAATGATCTCCACCGGAATTGGGCGAAGCACGACGACGCGCACACGAGAGAGCAGCGCGCCATTCAACTCGAACGACGGGTTCTCCGTTGTGGCGCCCACAAGCGTGAACGTGCCTGCCTCCACGTGCGGGAGAAACGCGTCCTGCTGCGCCTTGTTGAGACGGTGAATTTCGTCAGCGAACAGTATGGTGCCGCGGCCGGCCGTCAGACGGTCTCGCGCTTCCGCCACGACTTCCCTCACACGCGCCACCCCCTCCGTGACCGACGAAAACGCGACAAACTCGCGGTCTGTGTATGACGCAATCAGTCGCCCAAGGGTGGTCTTTCCCGAGCCTGGCGGTCCCCAGAGCACCAACGAATCCACCGTGCCGCGTTCGATCGCGTCGCGGAGCGCCCGCCCGGGGCCCAACACATGCTCCTGTCCAGCGAACTCACTCAGCGTACGCGGGCGCATGCGCGCAGCCAGGGGCAGCGCGCGGTCGATAACGACTTGAAACAACGATTCCTCGCCCTGCGTTCGCTTCGGCATTGCTCCCTACAGCAGGAAACGGGTGACCACGTACGCGCCGCAGCCTGCGAGAAAACTGAGTGGCGTGCCCCACCCGCCGCGTTTCTGGAGTTCGGGAACCAGGTTGGAGGCGCCGACATAGATCGTCACTCCGGCCGAAATCGCAATGCCATGCATTCGAAGCCCGGCGATCTGATCGGTCAGCGCTACGCCAAAGATCGTTGCCGCGCCGAGCGCAGCCGCGGCACCAACGGCCTGTCGCTTGGACGCCCCAGAGGCGAGAAACAGGCTCGAGATGGCGAGACCTTCCGGGAACTTGTGCAACAACACGCCGACGAACACGAGCGCGCCAACGGCGCCGCTCACGAGCACGCCGCTGGCGACCGCAACGCCATCAACGAAGGTGTGAAGCAACAGGCCAATCAGGGCGCTCGTGCTCGTGACCCTGGTGACCACATGCCGCTCTTCGCCGAAGTGGAAGTGGCGCCCAATGGTGTGCTGGGTGAAATGCACCAGGAGATACGAACTCAGCGCGACGGCAGCCGCGGCTCGTCCTCCACGCTCCACCGCCTCCGGCATCAAGTCGATGAACGCCACCGAAAGGAGGAATCCCGCGGCAAATGCCAGCAGTCGATCCAAGGCGCGAACGCTCCACTGACGGCCCGATGTCACGGCTAGCGCTCCGACGACGTTTGCCAGAGCAGCAGATACCCCGTACACCATCGCGGTGGTGGTCATGGACGCCCCTGGCTACTCATCGTCGTTGAGCATCTCGCGTGCGGCGATCAGCAACCGCTCGCGTGTGTTGAGGGACGGGTCCGCCAGCACGCGATCCCGAAGCGCCGCCAGGGTCTTGCCCATCCGCGGCCCGGGTGCAACGCCGATCGAGCGCAAATCATCGCCGTCGATCACCAGGTCGCTGAGGTCGATGGGCTCCGCCAGTGAGGCACGCAGGCTGCGTCGGTACAGGGCAGACACGGCCGCGGCCGCCGGCACGTTCGCAGAGGCCCCGCCCAGGCGCCGCACCGCCCAACGGGCCGAGGCGAGGCGGAAGAACGCCGGGAGCCGTGGTCGCCCGATACGGGCAATCCAACGCCGCACGTCCGCAGGATCCGCTGCGCCTTCGGAGAGGGACGCCGAGATCGCCGCATCCAGCGACTGCCAGGCGCCGGCGAGATCCGCAAGCCACTGCGCATCCTGTTTGGAAAAACGCAGCCGTATCGCCATCCCGTGCACTGCCGCTGGAGGAATGTCGCTCAGGAGCACTGCCAGGCGCGTCAGGCGCCGCCCCGGCCGACGCGCAAGCCCGGGCCGCGCAGCACAGTCAGGCGCCCGCTCCGATTCGCCACCCTTCAACTCTGGCAGCAGTACCCCGGTTGCGCCGCACTCGCGCCACAACGCAAAGGCGGCCGACGGAGCGTCTACCTGGTCCATCGTCTTCTCCAATTCCTGCCGCACACGCTCTCCGGACAGGCGCGTCAGGAACGGCGCGCTCTCGCGAATCGCCGTCAGTGTCTCCGGCTCGATGGCGAATCCCAGGCGTGCGGCGAATCGCACACCACGGAGCGCGCGCAGGCGGTCCTCTCGCATCCGGTCCGCCGCGACGCCGACAGCGCGCACCATGCGGCGCACCATGTCGCCGCGGCCGTCAAACGGATCTCGCACTTCCCCTGTCGTCGGTGAAAACGCGATGGCATTGATCGTGAAATCGCGCCGCGCCAGGTCGTCGTCGAGGGACACCCCGAACTCCACTTCCGCGTGGCGTCCGTCGGTACGGACATCTCGCCGAAACGTGGTCACCTCGTGCATCACGCCCGATCCGTCCAGGATGCCAACGGTGCCGAAGGCTACGCCAACCGGAATTGTGCGCTTGCGGCCGAAGACGGTTCGCACCTGATCGGGTGTCGCACTGGTCGCGAAATCCCAGTCCAGATGCGGGTGCCCAAGCAACGCATCGCGCACTGCCCCTCCTACGCACCACGCCTCGAATCCGGCCCGCTCCAGAGCGCCCGTGATCTCGAATACCGCCGGTGGCGGCCGAAGCCGGGGATCCCCTGAAGGTGAGACCGGCATACCAGAGACGTTACCGCTCAAAGAACTCGCGCGGATCAACTCCGGCACCGAGCGCCAGCATGAGGTCGACGCGCGCCTGCTGTGGGCGACGGTTCCCTCCAAAGATCGCGCCCAGCTCCGACAACCGCCGTCCACCACCGAAATACCCATACGTGCGACCAACCCGGCCGCGGGCCGCCCGTGAGGTGATGACCACGGGCTTTCCGTCGGCGATCCACCGCTCGATCCCCGCCACCATGTCGGGCGGCACGTTACCCCGACCCATTGCAGCGACCACGAGCCCTTCCCCTTCCGCGCGCGCGGCGTCCAGCAGCCTCGAGGACGCTCCCGCGTATGCATAAACAATGTCGACTGGCCCTCCGAGCGTCGGTGCGTCGAGCACGTCCACCGCCGACGGAATGGCGCGGCGAAAAATGACCCGTCCGTCGTCAACGACTCCCAGCGGCCCCAGACCGGGGCTCTCGAACGCGTCGAGCATCGACGTGTGCGACTTGGTGACGTCGAGGCCCGCGAAGATGCGGTCGCTCATCACGACCAGCACTCCGGAGCCGACGGCGGCCGCACTGTTGGCCACCCGAATCGATGCACCGAGATTTGCCGGGCCATCCCAGCCGAGGTCACTTGATGTACGCATTGCCCCGGTAAAGACAATCGGCTTGTCGCTGGCCAGCGATCGCGCCACCAGGTACGCGGATTCTTCGAGCGAGTCCGTGCCGTGCGTGACGACGACGCCCTTCACCTCGTGCCGCGCGAGATGTTCACGAATGCGATTGCGAAGTTCCCACATCCGACCCGCCGTCATGTGCGGACCCGGGAATGCGCCAAAGTCGTCAACTTCCAGCAGCGCGAGATCACGCAACTGCGGCATGAGGTCGAGAATGTCCTTCCCGGCGAGCGCCGGCACAGCGCCGCCCGCCGCAGGATCGTGGCGCATCGAAATCGTGCCGCCCGTGAAGACGATGACGATCATCCGGGCAACACACTCCCGCCATTGACGTTCACGACTTCGCCGGTGATGTGGCGCGCCAACGATGAGCAGAGGAACACGATCGGCCCCGCCACGTCGCGTGCGTCTGCGACTCGCCCCAGCGGAATGCCGGCGGCAATCCGCTCCCGTCCACCGCCGGCGTACGGCTGGGCGGCCATTTCCGTGTCGACCCAGCCGGGCGCGACGCAGTTCACCGTGATGTCGCGCTTGGCCAGCTCGACGCACAGTGATTTCACAAACGAAATCATGGCGCCCTTGGACGCGGCGTAATCGGCATGCATCGCCTCGCCCCGCTGACCTGCCGTGCTCGACACCAGCACAATGCGGCCGTGCTCGGACAGAACTCGGGCGGCCGCGCGCGTCGTGTAGAACACCGAGTCCACGTTCTCGCGCATGGTCCGACGCCATTGCTCGTCCGACATCGACGTCAAAGGCGCCTCGTCCGGAATCCAGATGCCCGCGTTGCCGACGAAGAAATCCAGTCCACCCAGCAGCCCGGCCGCCTCGTTGATGAGCCGATCTGCGCCTTCTCGCTCAGAGATGTCGGCGGCGATCGCATGAGCACCAACGCCGGCCTTTCGCGCCTGGGCCACGACGCGCTCGGCGTCTTCCCTCCGCGTGCGGTAGCCGATCGCGACGTTCGTGCCCCACTCGGCAAAAAGCGCCGCCGCTGCTGCGCCGATGCCGCGCGAGCCGCCGGTGATCAGCGCCCGGCGGCCGGCGAGCGTCTTCACAGTTCGCGCTCCACCTGCTCGCAGATGATGTGCTGAATGCAGAGCTGGAGTTCCTGGGCGCGATCGGTGCGGTCTGTGGGGATCACGACCGTGTGCGTTGCCACGGAGCGAATCTTTCCGCCACCGCGCGCGCTGAGCGCCAGCACCTCCACCTGCTTCGCACGCGCCGCTTCGGCGGCGCGCACCAGGTTCTGCGAGTTGCCGCTGGTGGTATGGATGACGAGCAAGTCACCGGGCTTGGCCAGCGCCTCCACCTGCCGGGCAAACACCTCGTCGAATCCAAGATCGTTCCCGGCGGCCGTCAGGAGCGACGTGTCGGTCGTGAGCGCCACGGCCGGGTATGCGCGCCGGTTCCGCTGATATCGTACGACATACTCGGTGGCGATATGCTGTGCGTCCGCCGCACTGCCTCCATTGCCGCAGAAGAACAGCGTGCCGTTCCGGCGCACGGTCTCACGCACCATCGCGAGCGCGCGATCGAGCTCGGGGCCCAGGAGGTCCGCGACCCGTTGTGCAGTTTCCGCCAGCTCGCGCAGGGACGACGAGAAGTTTTCAGCCACGGGCGATGGAGAGTTGCGAGACGGCGCGTGCGCCGTCGATTGCCAGGGCGCGCACCGCGTCCGGCGTTCCAGACTCGCACGCGTGCTCGAACGCATACGTGGTGAGCGCGTCGATTGCCAGTAGGTGCAACGCGCTGTCGCGCCCGTAGCGGCCACCAGCAAGCAGGCCCTCGAGCGAACGCGTGGCGGCGGCAAGACACAGCTCGCCCGCGCGCTCGGCTCCTTGCTCTGCGTCCGCGCCCAGCAGCGTCAGGATGTGCGCCGTGAGTACTGAGGGCACTGTGGCCGCGCGGGCCACAATCCAGTCGCGGACGGTCACGAGGACGCCACGGCCGAACGCACCACGGACGCCGCGCCACGCACGGCTTCCTCGAGCTTGGACGCGTCCGGAATGCCGGCCTGCGCCATGTGCGCCTTGCCACCGCCCCGGCCCCCCGCAACCGCGGCGATGGCGCGAACCAGGTTGTCGGCGCGGATGCCACGTTCCTTGAGATCGTCGGTAACCACCACCAGCAGGGTCGTCTTGCCATCGGCCAGCGTCGAGCCAAGCACGCCAACGCCGGACTTGAGTTGCTCGCGGAGCGCGTCGCCCATCGCCTGGAGTTCCTTGGCGTCAGCTGCCGTGACCGTGCGACCAACAAACCGCATTCCGTTACCGTCCAGTGGCTCGGACTCGGCAAGCCACTGCTTCATCTGATCGCCGCCGCCGCGCAACGCATCCTCGACGCGCTTCTCCAGCACCCGGCGCTCATCCATGAGCCCCTGAACACGGCGCTCGACGCCATCATCCGTGGTCTTGAGCGTATCGGCGAGCCGCGACAACACACGCTCGCGGTCGCGCATGTGCGCAAACGCACCGGGGCCGGTCACGGCCTCGATACGACGGACCCCCGAGGCCACGCCGGTTTCGGCCACAATGCGGAACAAGCCAATCTCGGACGTGTTCCGCACGTGCGTGCCGCCACAGAGTTCGATCGAGAAGTCCGGTACGGTCACCACGCGGACCACATCACCGTATTTCTCGCCGAAGAGCGCCATGGCGCCGGTGGCGCGCGCCTCAGCGAACGGCATTTCCCGGAAGATCACAGGCGACGCGCGCCAGATCTGTTCGTTGACGCGCTGCTCGATCACGTCGAGCCGATCCGCCTTGACCGGCCCATGGTGCGTGAAATCGAACCGCAGCCGATCCGGAGCAACGAGCGAGCCGGCCTGATGCACCGACTCGCCGAGGGCCTCGCGCAGCGCGGCATGCAACAAGTGTGTCGCTGTATGATTGCGTTCGGTATCCCGCCGGCGACCGCTCGGCACACGTGCCGTGACGCGGCCGAACTGGAATGCACCGGTCACCGTGCCAACGGCCGCCGGGCGGCCATCAACCTTGCGCACGTCGTCGACGTCCATCCGCCAACCTTGGCCCACGATTTCTCCGTGGTCCGAGATCTGTCCGCCGGATTCGGCGTAGAACGGCGTCTCGCGGAGCAGCACCGCGGCACGCCCATCCGCCAGGTGCCGCACCGCCGTCACCTGCGTCTCGATCTCGATGGTCTCATGACCGACAAACGCGGCCTCGGCCTTCACGCCCGGCGCCGCGTTCCATTCGGACAAGTCGCCCAGGTCACTCGCCTCCACGCCTACCTTCTTCGACTTCCGTTCGTCTTGCGACCGGCGACGCTGGCCTTCCAGTGCGCTTTCGAACCCGGCGATATCCACGATGTAGCCACGCTCGCGAGCGATCAGTTCTGTCAGGTCGATTGGAAACCCAAACGTGTCGTACAGGCGAAACGCGTCCTCGCCGCTGATCGTGCCGCGCACATCGCGACCACCTTGCGTGGAGTGCGCCGGAGCGATCTGATCGAACCGGATCAAACCTCCCTCAATCGTCGCCAGGAAGCTCTCCTCTTCGACCCGCGTCGTCTTGATGATGTGTTCCCGGCGCGTCACGAGTTCGGGGTAGACGTCCCGGTGCAGCGCGATGACCTCGTCGATCACGTGGTGAAGCGTCGGTTCGCGTCGCCCGAGGAGCCACGCATGACGCACGGCGCGGCGCAGAATGCGCCGAAGCACATAACCGCGTCCATCGTTCGAGGGAAACACCCCGTCCGCGAGGAGGAAGGCCACCGCGCGCGCATGCTCGGCCAGCACACGGAACGACGCGGACGTGGCGCCCGGCGGGAGCGTTCCCGTGGGACTGGCTTGCGGCGGCTTCAGGCGCTTCGGCCACTCCCCGTACGGCAACCCGATGACCTGCTCGACCTTCGAGATGAGGGGAACAAACTGATCCGTGTGGTAGTTGCTTGTGACGCGCTGGAGCACGGCGGCGATGCGGTCCAAGCCTGCTC
>Ga0206225_1000115_pt1 | contig 10374 bp, 10 predicted proteins | sample MancosB2_FD_155470 | JGI IMG/M metagenome (GOLD analysis project Ga0206225, IMG submission 155470) | Subsurface sediment microbial communities from Mancos shale, Colorado, United States - Mancos B2 | ecosystem: Environmental > Terrestrial > Deep subsurface > Rock core/Sediment | place: USA...
GCCGAGGCCAAGAACCCGCTGGCCAAGGCGCGCGCCATCGGTTGGAAGCCCACGCTGGACGTCATGGACTACATCGCGGCATTTGTGCGCGCGCACCCGCGCGGCCATAATAGGCACGACCCATGATGACCGACGAGCAACTCCTCGAAATCGCGACTGCGCACATCAAGCGCTCGGGCGCAGACCTGACGCTCCAGCCGGTGGCGTTCACCGACCCGGACGGGATCTTCTACAAGGTTCATCGCCCCAACATCCAGAAGAGCACGAATCTGGTGAGCCCGTTCTTCGTGCGGCGCGATAACGGGAAAGTGATTGCAGTGTCTGCCGGCCAGATAATGCCGGGGATCGTGGTAAAGCTCTGGGGTTGGCCCGCGCTCCGCGCGGACCCGGACCTGCAGATTGCGGTGGTTGATCCCGATCTCAACAAACCGCGCCACGTGGAAGTCTGGGCGGCCATCATCAAGGAGTGCGTGCGGTCGGAGACCGCGCCGGAATAGTCCGACTATCGGAATGACGGCCCTCGAGGCTGCTCCCGCACTACGTCTTGACATATCAAGGCGTGACAGATAGACATACAGCATGAAGAACCGACACACAACCCTGCGATTGAGCGACGCGCTAATGCGAAAGGCCAAGGTCTACGCGCGCAAGAACGACCTGACCCTCACAGCCGTGATGGAGCGTGCATTGTCCACGTACCTGGCCGAGAGCAAGGGGCAGCACGCGGCGAAACCGTTCACGCTGCCATCGTTCAGCTACGGCCCGCCCCTGCCGGGGGTCGACCTGGACGACACGTCGGCTTTGCTCGACCTGATGGACGGCATCGAGTGATCCTGCTGGATGTCAACGTGCTGGTGTACGCAAGCAATCGAGAGGCGGCCCGGTACCAGGAATACCACACTTGGTTGGGCAACACACTTGCCGATCGTGCTCCCGTGGGATTCGCTCCCGAGTCCCTGGCGGCAGTCGTGCGCATCACGACGCACAGAAACCTGTGGAAGGTGCCACTCTCGCTGGAACAGGCGCTGACATTTATCTCGGCCGTGCGACAGGCACCTTCCGCGCACGCCGTTCTCCCCGGGCCGACCCACTGGGACGTCTTTGACTCCCTGTGCCGCGAGGCGCGCGCGCGCGGCAATTTGGTGACCGACGCCTGGCTGGCCGCGCTCGCGATCGATCAGGGATGCACCCTCGTCACGACAGACAGGGATTTCGCGCGCTTCAAAGGACTCAGGTTCAAGCACCCACTGGACGGCTGACCAGACCGCGTCGCGCCTATCCTTGGCCCATCCGACGCCATAGGATAGGCCGATGACGAGCCCGCTGGACCAGACCGACCCATTGCGCGCCGCGCTCGAGAGCGCGATCGGCTTCCAGTACGACATCACCCGTCTGTTGGGCCGAGGCGGCATGGGCGCAGTGTATCACGCGCACGAGCGGGCGCTGGATCGCCCCGTGGCGATCAAGGTGCTGCCGCCGGACGTCGCAGGGACGACGGACGCCCGGGAGCGTTTTCTCCGGGAGGCCCGCACCGCGGCGAAGCTCACGCACCCCAACATCGTGCCGCTGCACACCTTTGGCGAGACGAACGGACTCATGTACTTCGTCATGGGATATGTCGACGGTGAGTCGCTGGAGCAACGCCTACGTCGTCGTGGGGAACTCGATGCGACGCAGACTTCGCGCATTCTCGAACAGCTGGCCGACGCACTGGAGTACGCGCACCAGCAGGGGATTGTCCACCGGGACGTCAAGCCGGACAATGTGCTCATTGAGCGCGGGAGCGGCGTGGCGAAGCTCACGGACTTCGGCATCGCCAAGCGAGTCACCGCCGGTGAGACGCTCACGGGCACGGGGCTCCTGATCGGCACGCCGCGTTACATGTCGCCGGAGCAGGCGAGTGGCGACCGCGATCTCGACGCGCGCAGCGATGTGTACTCCCTTGGGCTCGTGGGCTACGCGATGCTCACCGGCCGACCGCCGTTCGACGGCGACTCCGTACAAGCCATTCTCACGCAGCAGGTGACGCGCGACGTGCCGAGCGTGCGCAAGCAGCTGCCGGACCTGCCATCTCCCCTGGTTCGCGCGGTCGAGCGCGCCCTGATGAAGGACCCCAAGGACCGTTGGCAGACGGCGGGCGCGATGGCTGAGGGGCTACGCGACGGCGAGGACGATGACAGCTCGCTTGCGACCAAGTTGCAGAGGCCCGGCACCTTTGCGCTGTGGTACCTCGGCGTTTCGATCGCGAGCCTCGACTTGCTCTGGTGGATGGGTGCGAGCGGTGGCATGCCGACCGTGGTGGTGTGGGTCCTGCTCGCGGCATTGCCGGCCGGTCTTTTTGAGAACTACGCGACTTTTCGATGGCGGGAAAAACGCTCGGCGGACGAGATCCGGAGGTTGTTTACCGAACCGCCACGCTGGTGGCCCCTCTGGTGGCCGGCACGCTGGCGCCGTGCGGACGATCTCTGGGCGCGGTTGCCAAAGAGCGTGCGCGTCACGCGGACTATCGGTTCGACTGGCCTCTATCTGTTCCTGGTCGGCCTTGAACTGACGTTCTTGATCATCTCGGGCAAGCCGCTTTTGCCGACATCATGGAAGAGTGCCGGGGCGGGCCTCCTCCTCGCCAGCTATGGCTGGTCGCTGGCGGCGCTCATGACCGCAGCGGTGCGCAGCTGGCGGTGGGGACGGAAGCATGGACTGTCGGTTGCAGACGCCGACCGCTTCGGCAGGGAGCCTACTGCACGCCCAAAGTTCTGGGCCAAGCCTCACATTGCAATGCTGCTCGCGCCCGCGCGCGGCGAAGAAGCGGCGGAGCCGCGCACAGTGCACGAGATCGCCGAATCCATCGCCGCCGCCGTCAGTCAGCTTTCGCCGCCCCAGCGCGACGCCGTCGGCGACGTGGCGGCAGCGGCGCGAGGGTTGGTGAGTGCGGTTGACGTGCTCGACGTCGAAATCGCGGCCCTGGCGCGAGAGGCAGATCCGGCCGAGGTCAGTCGACTGGAGAGTCGTGTGGCGGCGCTCGGCGCGGAGTCGACCACTGTCTCCGCCGACAAGCGCGAGATGCGAAAGCTGTACCTGTCGCAGATCGCGTTGCTGCGCCGATTGTCGACCCAGGGCGGCGAGCTGGCGATGCGTCGGTCACGGTATGCCGAGCTGCTGCGGACCCTCTGGCTGCAGGTGAGCGCCCTCCGCGCGCAGCAGGCGGCTGACGCGATGCAGGTGACCGACGTCAGCGGCCGGATTCGGGAGATCTGCCGCAGCGTGCAGCACGAAATCGCCGGCGTGAACGTCGTCGAGCACGTCGTCACGAGCGACACGACGCCGATTCGCAAGTAGTTGACCGTCAGGCGAGCGCTTGCCCACGGGCCGCGACAGGCCACATTTCATCCCATGCGCCCTCTCATCGTCGCCATCGCACTCGCGGCTCCGGCAATCGCCGCGGCCCAGGACCACGCTCACCCCGCCGCCGGCGTCGACCGGCTTGGCAAGGTGTCATTCGCCGTCACCTGCGCGCCGGGCATCCAGCCGAAGTTCGAGCGCGCCGTGGCCATGCTGCATTCGTTCTGGTTCGACGCGGCGACGACCGCATTCGTCGACATCGCCAAGGCGGACTCCACCTGTGCGCTCGCGTACTGGGGCAGCGCCATCACGCTGATGGGCAACCCGATGACGCGCGTGGCACCCAACGCACAGCGTACGCAGCAGGGCACGGCGTTCGCGCAGCGCGCGGTGACGCTGGCTGCCACGCAGTCGCATCGCGAGCAGATGTATGCGGCCGCCGCGCTGGCCTACTACGCAGACGCTGCCACGCGCGACCATGCGTCCCGCATGAAATCGCTCGAGCAGGCGTTGGACGCACTGCGTCGTGCGCACCCGGACGACATGGAAGCCACGATTTTCTACGCCCGCACGCTGGTCGCCAACGCATCGCCAACCGACATGACGTTCGCGCAGCAGATCGCCGCGGCCGAGATGATGCAACCGCTGTTCGACGCGCATCCGGAGCACCCAGGGCTCGCGCACTACATCATCCACGCGTACGACGCGCCGGCCACGGCCGCGCGCGGCGCCAAGGCGGCCAAGGCGTACGCCGGCATCGCGCCCGCCGCGCCACACGCGCTGCACATGCCGTCGCACATCTTCACTCGGCTTGGCGCTTGGGACGAGTCCATCGAAACCAACCAGCGTTCGGCCCGCGCCGAGCCGGACTCCAATGCCGCCGTACACCCGATGGATTACATGGTGTACGCCTACCTCCAGCAGGGCCGTGAGCGCGAAGCCAAAGGTGTCGTCGACCGTGCCATCAAGAACTCCGACCAGTTCTATGGCGGACAACTGGGATACAACTTCACGGCGATGCCCGCGCGCTACGCGCTGGAACGGAGCGCGTGGAGCGAAGCCGCTGCACTCCGCCTCCCTGTGGGCGCCGCTGCCAACGTGAGAGCCATCACGCACTTCGCTCGCGCCGTTGGCGCCGCCCGCTCGGGCAATGTTGCGCAGGCGAGTGCCGACGTCGATTCGCTCGCGGCGCTCAAGGCGCAACTCGACGGCGCGAAAGACACCTACTGGGCCACGATCGTCGAGGCGCAACGACAAGCCGCGGCGGCGTGGGTCGCCCTGGCGTCACGCGACACAGCCCGCGCACAGCAACTCGCCCATTCTGCCGCGGAGCTTGAGGAAACGGTCGAGAAGCATCCGGTGACGCCGGGACCGATCCTTCCCGCGCGCGAGCTCGAGGGCGACATGCTGCTCTCGCTTGGGCGATCGGCCGACGCACTGGCAGCGTACGAAAAAACGCTCGTCCGTGAGCCGCGTCGTGTGCGCTCGCTGTGGGGCGCCGCTCGCTCCGCCGAGACCGCAGGAAACCGGGCGGTAGCGCGCAAGCATTACGGTGAATTGCTCGATGTCATGGCAAAGGCAGATGCCGGGCGCGCGGAGCCGGCGGCGGCGCGACGATACCTCGCCGCCAAGTAGGGGCGCCGGATGTGTCATCCTGAGCGGAGCGAAGGATCCGCCTTCCCACGCAGATCCTTCGTCGCTTCGCTCCTCAGGATGACATTTCCCCTGCTCGCGGGCAGCGCCTTGGCGTGCGGTGACCGCAGGCCGCTGCCGACACCGGACGCACTGGCCGGCTGGCAGCCACCGGCCGACTCGACCATCCCGAACGACTCACTCGGAGCGTCCATTCGCCGTGGGCTCGCGCTCATGGTCAACACCGCCGACAGTTTGCCGGCGTATGCGCCGGGAAACATCAGCTGTAGCAATTGCCACTTGGGCGCCGGACGAGTGGCGGACGCCGCGCCGCTCACGGGTTCGCAGGCGCGCTTTCCCAAGTACCTCGAGCGCAGCGGTGCGGTGATCGGACTTGCCGATCGTGTGAACTACTGCTTCACCCGCAGCCTCGCCGGCAGCAGGTTGCCAACCGACAGTCGGGAGATGCAGGACATCCTCGCCTACATCGCGTGGCTGTCACTCGGTGTGCCGACTGGCGAAGGAATGAAGCTCGCCGGCAGTGAGGGACTGCCTGAGATCGAGAAGGGGACGGGTGACCGTGACACGGGCGCGCAGGTCTACGCCGCGAGGTGTGTCGCCTGCCATCTGCCGTCCGGCGAGGGCAACGCAACGGTGACGCCGAAGGTCCCGGCCCTCTGGGGACCCAAGTCCTTCAGCGTCGGCGCGTCGATGGCGCGCCAGAGCAAAGCCGCGTCGTTCATCTGGCACAACATGCCGTTCGGGTTGGGCAAGTCACTCAGTCGGCAGGAGGCGTTTGACGTCGCCGCCTTCATCACGTCCCAGCCCCGGCCCGATTCGCCCGGCAAGGAAGGGGACTGGCCGGGCGGCGGCGCGCCCGCCGACATACCGTACGCTACCAAAGGACACACTGCGTTCCAGCCGCCGCCCCTCGTGCAGCGCGCGAACCCCGCGGCCTCGCTCGTTCCGCCACCCAGGAGTGCTCGACAGCGATGAAGCGCAACGACAAGAACATCTCTCGACGTGACCTGCTCGCCGGCGCGGCGCTGACCGCGGGCGCGACACTCGTTCCCGGACTCCAGGGCGCGGCGCAGAATCCGCCGACCGCCGGCAAAGCGTCCGCGACCGCGCCGCCGCCGGTTATTCCGGCTGACCCAACCGCCGCGCCCGGCGCGCCGACGTCGGCGCAGAGCGTGCGTTCGTCGTTCGAGAACCCGGCGCGCACACCGGTGGGTGCGCAGGCCGGCTCGTCGCTGACGCCGCTGCATCACCTCACCGGCACCATGACCCCGAACGACCTGATGTTCGAGCGGCATCACTCCGGCGTGCCGGCCATCGACCCGGCGAGACACCGGCTGGTGATCCACGGACTCGTTGACCGGCCCATGACGTTCACGCTCGACGAGTTGAAACGGTTCCCAAGCGTGTCTCGCATCCATTTCCTCGAGTGCTCAGGCAACGGGCGGGCCGCGTACAAGGAACCCAAACCCGAGATGACGCCGCAGATCGTGGACGGGCTCACGTGCAACGGCGAGTGGACCGGTGTACCGCTGGCGACCGTATTGCGCGAGGCCGGCGTTCAGTCCGCCGCCACGTGGTTTTTCGCGGAGGGCAGCGACTCGGCCAAGATGTCGCGCAGCATTCCCATCGACAAAGCGTGGGACGATGCGCTCCTCGTCTGGGCGTTCAACGGCGAGGCGCTGCGCCCCTCCAACGGCTATCCGGTGCGTCTCTTCCTTCCCGGGTTCGAGGGGAACACCTGCGTCAAATGGCTGCGTCGCATCAAACTCACCGACCAGCCCAACATGTCGAAGGACGAAACGTCCAAATACACCGATCCGCTGCCCGGCGGCAAAGCGCGGCAGTTCAGTTTTCTGATGGACGCCAAGTCGGTCATCACGTCGCCGTCGACACTCGCCCGCATCGAGCGCGGCTGGCGCGAGATCTCCGGCATTGCCTGGAGCGGCCGCGGCAAAATCCAGAACGTCGACGTGTCCACGGACGGCGGCGCCACGTGGCGGGCGGCCGAGTTGCAGAGTCCGGTGCTGTCCAAGGCCCACACGCGATTCACGTTCATGTGGGACTGGAACGGAAGCGCGACCACATTGATGAGCCGCGCCTCCGACGACACCGGCTATACGCAGCCGACGCGCGCCGTATTCGAGTCCACGCGCGGGAAGGGCACCGACTACCACTTCAACTATATCCGTGCGTGGCGGGTGGACGGCGACGGTGCCGTATCGTTCTCTGGTGCCTCATGACCCGGAATCATCTCCTACTCCGACTCGTACTCGTGCTCGCAGTGACTAGCTGCTCCGGTGCCGAACCTCCCCGCAGCAGTGCAGCCGGCGCCAAATACGCCTCCATCGGACGCGATGCGACGCCAGAGGAGATCCACGCGCTGGACATTGACGTCAATCCGAGCGGCGCTGGCTTGCCAGCCGGCAGCGGCAACTACGCGCGCGGCGTCGAGGTGTTTGCCAAACAGTGCGCGGGCTGCCACGGGCAGAAAGCGGAGGGCGTGGCGCCGTATCCGAAGCTCGTGGGGGCAGATCCGAGAGACTTCGGTTTTGCGGACGATCCCAAGCTCACCAAAACGATCGGCAACTACTGGCCATATGCCACGACGCTGTACGACTACGTGAACCGCGCGATGCCGTTCGCCACCCCCAGCGTGCTGCCGCCGGCGGATGTCTACAGCGTGGTCGCGTACCTGCTGGCCGAAAACGGAATCATCACGCGGGACCAGGTGATGGACGCTACGACGCTGCCGAAAGTGAAAATGCCGGCGCGCGACCGGTTCGTCGTGGACGACCGAAAGGGCGGGCCCGGCTTTCGATAGCGTGCTCGGCCGCCGCGCTCCGCGCGGCGGATGAATGTTCTCGGCCGCGCCTTCGGCGCGGATGTCAGCCCGGCAATTGCCAGAACGGACCGGTGAGGCCCACCGAAGCGAGCACGGCCTGATTCTCGTCGCGCGTCCGGAATCGCCACGTGGGACTGCGTGGGTCCGCGTACCACGCGCGTGCGAGACGCCAGACCTGCTCGATTGAGAGCACGACCCCTTTTTCACGCCCGGATTTCGCCAGCCAGCGATCCACGTGTTCTTCCGACCGGAAGAGGGAAATCGTCGCTCACGTGAATCCGATGTCGTCGAACCACTGCCGGGCGGGCACGAGAAAGTGCACCACCAGATCATCGGTCGGGGCGTGCGCAGGGTCGGCATGCAGTTCCACTGGCTCGTTGCAGTCCGGACAGTGCGTGGCCACGTGCACGGCCTCGCCCGCGATCACGGCCACGCCGAACATGTCCCACGCGCAGTTGGCCCACCATGCGGCGTGCCGCCCGATCACCCGAAACGCCGATGCCTGCCCCGCGAAGGGCCCAGCCATCCAGATCTCGCTGCCGTCCGGCCGCATCTGAATCGTCTTGCCGATGTTGAGTCCGCCGAGGGCGCGGCGAATCACGACCTCGTCGGTACCAAAGTGAGCGCCGAGTTCGGCGCACGTCGGTGGCAGGCCGCGCTCAAGAAGCACGTCATAGACGCGGGTGCGCAGCGCCTGCGGCGTCGGCATCATGACATTCCTCGTGTTCGAGTCATCACTGGTACCTAGTACCGCGCCAACTCCGTTCCAACAACCACGCTTCCCTGAAAGCCGCCGGCCCGAATGCCAGCGATCAGCTCGGCGTCCGTCGCGCCGGCCCGCACCACGTGCGTGAGCACCAGCTGCTTGGGCCGGGCTGTCGCCGCCAACCTGCCAAGTTCGACCGACGACGTGTGGTACGCGCGAAAGTACTCGGGCGACGTGTGGCCCAGCGACGCCGGGTTCGCCGTGGTGCCAGGCTCCGGATACACGGAGTGCACCAGCACGTCTACCCCTGCGGCGGCCTTGAACAGCGCCTCGCTCGGACCGGTGTCGCCTGATATCACGATCGAACGCATCGGAGTGTCGAGGCGGTAGCCGTACGACCACTCCCAGTCGCCATGCGGCACCTTGATGGCCGTGATGCGCACGCTGGCGCTGTCGTACACGACGCCCGGCTTCACGTCGCGCGCATCCACCTTCCAGCCACCGGCCACGTTGTGCTCCAGGCCGTTGGTGCGGATCGCGATGTCCTCCGCGTACGCCTCTGAGAGCTTGTCGATCATGCGGGAGGTGCCGGGCGGCCCGAACACCTTGAACGGCGCCTGCCGTTCCATGACCCAACTCGTGTAGATCACGTCCGTCAGGCCTACGGTGTGATCGCTGTGCAAGTGCGTGATGAACAGCGCGTGTGGTCCGCGAATCCCGAGTCCGGCAGACGCCATTTGATGCATCACGCCTGCGCCGGCGTCGAAGAGAAACGTGCGGTCGCCCACGACCACTGCTGTGGCGGGCCCGTGCACTTCAGTCGTCGGCCGCGGGGTGCCGACGCCGAGCAGGACGATCGCGACTGCATCCTGTGCGGGCGAGGGACTGCCTACGAGGCTGAGTAGGAGTACGAGGCCGAGTATGAGATTGACCCGAGGAGCCTGAAGGCAAGGTCTCCAACTCCTACTCCAACTCCTACTCCAACTCCTACTCCGTCTCATTCGAGTACCCCGGACAGCCATCGCACGATGTTCAGGGCAAACTGCTTGTCGTCGCTCCCCGGAAAGTTCATCCCCATCGTGAACGGCGCGCCGGGCTGGTCCACGGCACCAGCGGCGAGTTGGGCGCTCATCATCGCGGCTTCGCCGAGGATCACCACGCGGCCACGTCCGGAATGCATGGCGAGGCCCTGAGCGCGGCCGGCTGCGGACACTCCGCGTCCCGCGGCAAGGTCCTCGCGCGTGGGAGACTCGCTCGCGGTCGGCGACAGCCGCAAGAGTGCCGCGGCGCCCGTGGGAACGCTCATCGACTGCCCGGTGAACGACACCACTCGGCGGACACGCTCCGACGAATCGCGGCCATTCATGATCGCATGGGCTCCGAGTCGCTCGTTATCGAACACGAGCATCGTTGTGCCACGCCCAGCCAGGTGGTGCGCGGTGTCCTGGACGAAGCCCATGCCGAAGTTGACGCCGAATCGGCCCGCGAGAACCGCGGCGGCACTCCCGAACGGTGCATGATCCGCGATCAGCAGCAGGGAACCGCCCGCGCGTACCCAATCGCGAATGGCGTCGCATTCAGCGGCCGTGAACGCCGCCGCCGACGTCGCGCCCCCCGCGCCAATGCCCGGTGCGGCGGGATTGGAGATCACGAGCACGTCGACACCCTCGAAGGCGGCGGCCGTCAACGTCACCGCACTCGGCGCGACGCGAAAGCCGTCGTTCCGCATCAGCGTGGCGAACGGTGCGTACCGGCCGGTACTCGTGTGAAAATTGTTGTGCGCCTCGTCGATCACGAGCAGAGGGTGCCGTGTAGTGTGCGCCGGGCGCATCAC
>Ga0206225_1000116_pt1 | contig 10354 bp, 5 predicted proteins | sample MancosB2_FD_155470 | JGI IMG/M metagenome (GOLD analysis project Ga0206225, IMG submission 155470) | Subsurface sediment microbial communities from Mancos shale, Colorado, United States - Mancos B2 | ecosystem: Environmental > Terrestrial > Deep subsurface > Rock core/Sediment | place: USA...
GAACCGAGCGCCCTGATCATCGATGAACTGCACAACCTCTCCCACCTGGCTTGTGGAAAATTTCTTGCGTCCAAACAATTGCTGATACTCAGGGTAGCCAGTTAAATCTTCTCGGCTTCCGCCCCTCACAGTCCCTGACTGGCTGCAGATTTTTGCCGTGAGCAGGTTGAGCCGCCAGAAAGTCGTGGGCCCCGTCCTCAACTCATAGACAGGAAAGTCATCGCAAACCCAGGGAATCGGATTGGAGGAAGTGTCTTCGATCCCGCATGTCTTCAAGACGGCATGCAAAGCGTTGTTCCCGCAAGGCTTTTCAAGCATGGCCTGGAGCTCTCTTCGCCGCTCATAAATAAAGCGGTTGGCTTCGGCGACAAGATAAGGATCCCTCCATTCCGGGACCAGATCGTTATTGCTGAAGTAAAACCAGCTTGCGACGATCTCAGCCCGTTCCTCATCCTTGAGAGCCTTTGGCGCTTTAGAAACGTATTGCATCATGCGATGGAGATGAATCGCGCTCTTCTCCTCCTCCGGCAAATCGGGATTATTGGCCCATTCATTTAGTTCCGCTCCTAGATCCGGCAGATCGATTTTAGGATCGATTTGTTTGAGCCTCTGAACGAGTCGGGCAAAAAAGAGGCACGCATGCGTATTCGGGCGCCTTCCCGGCTGCTTCTGATAGAAGCAGTTGAGTCCTTGCTCAATGAACTCCTGACATTGTTTCACAAAATGGGGATTGGAAACCTCACGGAAAACAGGTGCCGTAACGGCAAAATTACGATCTTGCAAAAGCTTAAAGAAAATTAAATTGAAGAGCGCCTGAGAATTCGAAGAGCTCAGCTCGGACAAATTATTTCTAAAATAATAAATCACTCTGGCCGGCAAGAGGGCCGGCTCGCAATGAGCGCACTCTAAAATAGGGCCGCATTGAACCGCGTTGTCTGAAGGAGGGCGGTACTCATTTAAAAGATGTGATTCCTGAACAAGACGATCCGGTTCGTGCCCAAAAGCGGCGCCACTAATAACCCGCTTCGTGTCAGCGGGAGTTTTCATCGCATGAAAGGTGTGCGCAGGATTCCTTTCGTTAAAAAAATCTACATGAATGCCACTGCTATAGTAGTAACGAAGATCAAGCGCTGATCCATACGTTTCCACCACATCGCATCCAAATTGAAAATCGCTTAGCGCAAGCGCATATGAACTTACGTATCCGGTCAAGAGCTGGCCAATGAATGCCATCTCCCGCAGATCATCCAAATAGGCAGTCATCGGAGAGATTCGTAAAATGGTCCGATCGGAGAGAATGACGGCTGCATTTAAGGTCGCTGGCTTCCTCTCAGGGTATTGGCATTGCAACAGTCTTGATTTCGCAATAAGAAGTTGCCAAGGAGCCGGACAGCGTTGGACTACTTCCAATAAAAATTCCGCATCGAGAGGATATCTGTCGTCCCGATCAGAAACTTTTCCCAACAGACTAAAATTATACAGATCGCCCTTGCTGGTATTAAGGGAAGAAAAATAAGCCGTCAGCGCCTGCCGTCTTAGTAAATCTTCCGGGCTAAAACATAAAAAGAAGGGATCCTTCACCCCACTTTTGAATTGATCCGCACAAATTCCGTATTCATGCAGCGGCACTTCGAAACCGGCGGCGATCCGCAGCGCCAGCCGATGCGCTCCGGCCAGAATCGCGTACGCCGTATTTTGCTGGAAGGGTAAAAAACCTTGCGACCGGTTGCAAAGTCTTCCATAATTTTGCAGCAGCCCAAAGAGGGCCGAGAAGCACCTTTGCACATCGGATAGAGGCACCCGGCTCCAAAAATCGGCGGCGTCTTGCGGTCTTGGAACAGGCAAAGCGCGGACAAAATTCTCAATTTGATAGATTTGCCCCATTGTATCTCGCTGATCGGCTAGTGAGACCAGCCTATTTTGGATGGCGCCGATCACTCGCAGCAGCGTCTCCGGCGTAAGTTCAGGCGTAGCCACCGGATTACCTGTTGTGATTGGGACATTGCGCCGTGGGAGGTCGGCAATCAGATTTTTTGCATTTTGCACCGCATCAGGAATGGTCACAGCTCGGCCACCAATACTAATGTTGTCCCAATGCGCAAGATCGCGTGCACGAAGCCGCTCTTCTGAAAGAGACGTCTCAATCGAATCAAGCCGGATAAGAAGATCTTTGATTGTGGCATATGCGATGCGAACCGTTTCCAAAGAAAGAACGCTCGCATCAGGTCTGTCCGGATTGTAAAGCTTGGCCATTTGGCGCAGCTGTTTTGTCGCCGCATGACGGAGAAGATAACGATTGGCCTCTTCTTGCGAATCCGCACTGTCCAGACGACGACAACATTGGAAAAACGACACTAGAGTGCGGAAGTGAAGTTCGAATTTCATTTCCTTATAAAACGATAAATCACCCAGCACTTTGCGGGCGAGGGCCAGGAGCACTCTCCAGGAACAAGTTCCGGAACGCTGAGCGGTCATGAAAAGGGCTAGATCGTCATTTGTCGAGACTGCTTTATGCCCGATATGTCCGAATAACCCTGAGTAGATGTCCTTTGCGCCGATTTTTTGTCCATATTCCACTGTCCGGCACAAGGCAATCAGCTGATCGAATAGCTCCGAATACGCTTTGCTGCCCTGGACGGAAATGCCCAATTCGGCCGGCGTCACATCCTGGAATTTCATCACAGGCTTGATCAACGTTTTGTTTCCCTTGTTCAATAGAGCATGATACGTTCCCGATCCAGCGCCCGTGTTGTAAATAAAGAGATCGTAATGGCCGTTCCGCCGCTTGACAAACTGATAGAGCATAGCATGTCCAGCGGCCGAGCCCCCTGAAATCCAGCCGCCCTGAACAAGAAGACTTTTGTCTACGGCAAGCGCCATTACTCGATCCGCCAAGGCTTGGCCTATTGTGTCTGCCGAGATCTGCAAGGTTTGCAAAAGAGCCATCAACTCCCCAAACCTTTGAGAACCTTTAAACCCCGTTGATTGGAGGTGGGTCAAAAACCCGAAGAAAAACCGGCTTGTCGCAGCCAGTCTATTCCCTTCCATTTCTGTATCCTTAATCATAGTATCGGAATGGATATGGGCAAATAGCTTAGGATCGACACTCATCGGAATGGAAAATTGACGGCTTTCCAAAGCCGACTGCTCAAGAAGAACCACTTTTTCGTTTTCAAGCCTTTGGATGAATTCTTGCAGATCGACCGTCATCTCAGGAGACGGCGGTCGAGGAGATGCAGAAGCGACCTGACACGAAATGACCTTTTGCACGAAGAGGCGGCTGCAAGCGCTCATCGTTTCATTGCCGCCCCCTTCGGTTACGGCCCAACAGCATTTGGGGGGTGTCGTAGATTGGTCAGTTCGCGAAGTCAAAAAAAAACTCTTAAATAGTAGTAATTCCGCGTAGATTTTACCGTAAGACATGGTTAAATGTTAATGAAAATAATGTCTTTATACACATTCTTTAAAAATTGTTTAACACAGATGATTTTTCCAAAAACTGTTACAAATTTCAGAAAAAAATCAATGGGAAGAATGGATCATCTTTTTACTCGATGGCGTGATCCATCAGACGCATCTCAATCGCCAACGATCTCAAAAAAAATCCCTCATCGCAGAGGAAAATCGTTCACTATCTTCGCGCGATGAGGTGGTAATGATCGACTGCCCGTTTACATTTCACCGCAAGGCTTGCATTTCTTGGCGCATGCTTTGCCTTTCTTCGCGGTTTTTTTGCGTACGACTTTCTTCTTTTTGACAGGCGCTTTATGCGCCTTTTTTTTCACAGCCATTTTCTTGTCTCCAGTGATTTATCGCTCAAAATTGAGCGCATTAATCACTCAATTGCATCATTTGATTTTTTTTCGCAATGGAAGATTACTGTTTCACGCGAATCGCAAGAATGGTGAGATCGTCGGATTGCGCTGCGCCGCGGCTGAAAAGATGGATCTCGTCGATCAGCTGATCGACAAAAGCCTGCGGCTGGCTTTTTTTGCAGCGCGCTAAAAACTCCTTGAGGCGCTCTTTGCCAAAAAACTGTTGATCCGCATCGATCGCTTCGATGACTCCATCCGTGTAGAGGAACAGAAGATCCTGTTCGCTCAATGCAAATTTTGCAATCCGCGGCTCCAATTTTTCCAATCCCAACGCCATTCCCTCGGCCGACAGTTCGATCACCTGACCCGCCTTGGTTCTCACATAAGCGGGCGGATGGCCCTGAGAGCAGTAGGTCAGTTCTTTTGATTGGGGATCATAGAGGCCGATCCATGCTGTAATGAAAAAACTCGTTGCGGCGGTGTCGCGCATCAATATGGAATTGGAAACGGTAACGATCCGGGCCAGATCTTTTTCTACCGCGGCCGCCATGCGCAGCATGCTGCGAAAACTCAGCGAATAAAGGCAAGCGGAAATGCCCTTATCGGCAGCATCTCCCATCGCGATCAATAACCGGCCGTCGTCGAGTACCATCATATCGTAAAAATCGCCGCTCACCTCGCGCGCTGCCAAATATCCTGGAGCCACATCCAAAAAAGCGAAGTTGGGCAAATCCGTCGGGAGCATGCCGGCCTGGATTTGATGGCCGATTTTCAACTCCTCCGCTAAACGCTCTCTGGCAATCCGTTCTCGCTCCGCTGCTAGCTGGTGCGCAAACATCGTATCGAGCATCTGATTCATCTGCCGGCCCAATACATTGATCTCAAAACCCATGCGATCTTCTTTGAATCGCGTATGAGTTCCTCCTTCCTCAATGCGCTTCATGACCAAGCATAATGATTGCAAAGGCTTAGAGATGCGGCGCGTCAGCCAAATCAAAACCCCTCCGCCTAAAATACAGATAAAGAAGAGAAGCGATGCGACCCGGATCAGATAATCCTTCATCTGCAGATTGCTAATGGCTTTTTCGGGCGTGTCGAGTAAGAGAGTATAAGTGGTATTGTCGATGGGAATTTTCACTGCCAAAAGATTGCCGCAGGGAGCTTTCAGGATCCATGCATTGGGCTGATTGTGGGCAGAGACCCATGCCGTAATTTTCGACTCGTCCGACAATTTTTGGCCCTCGCATCCTTTCGATGAGCTCAGAACAATGGCCCCCGATTCATCGATGAGAGAAATTCTCAACGGATAAGGGCTATATTCCTGCACCGCCAATCGCGTCATCAATTGATCCGCCGGCGTGGCGATCACCAACGCACCTTTCGGGGTATTCCGGCCGACATATAGCCTTTGATTTTTTTCGCTCGCCTGCGGACAGATCAAGACAAACTTTTTTTGACCGGCCAATGTAAGAAATTCTTGGCAAAATGATTTTTGCGCTTCATCAAAAGCGGCATAAAACAGAGATTGCAAATCGAATTTTTTTGCCTCTGACTGAAGAAATTCTTTGATGGCCTCGCCCGTTTCAGGAAGATCATCCTCCAGATCCCCCAAGATGGTCTGCTGATACTGGATCATCTGCTCGATATAGAGAGCGCGGCTTTCAGCCAATGAGCGCATGGTCAAAAACGCATCGTCGACATTCTCGCGGTATTCGCGATGATATAAGAAAAATGTATGGATCAGGAGCGGAAGGCCGAGCAGGACCACGCTCATCAATAAAACTCTTTGCGCCAAAGAACCGGAAGCCTTTCGCGCAAAATTTTTAGTCCCGGGTTCTTGCTTTATGCTTATTGATCGATCCGCCATAGTTTTGGTTAGATGGCCGCACGGCGATAATCGCCCCCGGCGCTCCAAACCCCCATTGTTGGCATGGTAGCAAAAGAGATCTCGAGTTTACAACATCCCCTTGTCAAGAAAGCCGTAGCCCTTCGACTGGAACGAGAAGCGCGCGAAAAAGACGAGCGCGTCCTCATCGCTGGAAACAAGCTGATCCGCGATCTCGCCACAAACCGACCCATCGAAGTCCTCTTCTATTGCGGCCCAACTCCCGACATAACCGCTTTTGAGACCTTCCAGGTCACAGAGGGAATCCTCAAGAAAATCACCGGCCTGGAAGAGCCGGACGGCTGGGCTGCCATCATGCGGCTGCCCTCCGAGCAGCCGCTCGACAAAAAAGACTATCTTTTGATTCTCGATCAGGTGAGCGATCCAGGCAATCTGGGAACTCTATGGCGCACCGCGCTCGGACTAGGCTGGCAGGGGATCTGGCTCACACCGGGCTGCGTCGATCCATTCAACGATAAGGCCCTTCGCGCCGCTCAGGGAGCCACTTTCCAGCTGCCCTTCGAGCGGAAAGCGCCCGAAAAAATTCTCGACTGGGTCCAAAAGCGCAAGGCTTCGTTCATCGTTGCGGATCTGCAAGGAACTCCGATCGATCAATGCAAGATCACAGCTCCGATTGCCCTGGTTCTAGGCCATGAGGGACAAGGCCCGGGAATCTGGACAAAACCCGCCGCCCAAAGAGTTACGATTCCCATCCAGGCGGTGGAGTCGCTGAACGTCGCGTGCGCCGGGGCTATTTTGCTCTATGCGATGAGGCCGCATCGATGAAAGAGGGCTATTACAACGAAGAAGACCAATTTCTTTCGCGCGATCGCAAACAATTTCGAAAAGAGCGGCGCCACGCCCAGGAAACGGATCGCTCCAAACACAAAAAAAGCGACCGCGACCAGGCGAAAAAAGAAGAAGCGGTTCTGCTGGACGACCCGCTATTGCAACGAGGACGCGTCACAGCCATTACCGGAGAGGGCATTTGGGTCGATATTGACCATGGTAAGCTATACTCCCATCGGCCACAAACTTGGAATTTAGGCCGCGCCAAAGCCACGGGATTCGTCGATCGTAAGCGGGTCAATATTAGAAATATGAACCCGCTTACGATCGACGAATCGCGAGAGCTTTCGCGCAGGTCTAAATCAAAGTTTGTGGCCGATGGGAGTATACTTTGCACGCTCAAAGGGCTGATGAAAAAAGAGAAAATGCTCTCGAAAAACCTCATCGCCGTCGGCGATCTGGTTCGGGTATATCCGAGTAGCGAATCGGAGGGAACAATCGCCTGGATCGAAGAGCGCTATTCGACACTATCGCGCGTGGACGTCAGCGGAAAAAAAGAACAGCTCATGGCAGTCAATATCGATCAGGTACTGATTGTCGCATCGCTATTGCTCCCACATATTAAACCCGCCCTCATCGACCGGTATCTCATTGCCGCGGAATTGGGCCACATCCACCCCATCATCGTCATCAACAAAATTGATCTACTTCCCGAAGCATCTCTGAATGAAAAAACAATCTATGAGGAATTTCTGTCGGCCTATGAACAAATTGGCTATCCCATCATCTCGATCAGCACGCAAACCGGCGTTGGTCTCGACAACCTCCGCGCGCTCATGCAAAACAAAGCCTCCGTCTTTGCCGGCCAGTCGGGCGTCGGCAAGTCATCCCTGCTCAACGCCGCATTCGGCTTCGATCTGAAAACCGGCGATCTGACCCAAAAAACCTTCAAAGGCTGCCACACGACGACGATGGCTCAGCTGCTGCGCCTGCCGCAGGGCGGCTTTTGCATCGACACGCCTGGCATCCGCAGCTTTGGCATTTGGGCTTTGGAACAAAGCGACGTGGACCATCATTTTCGGGAATTCCACTCCTTCGCCGCCGATTGCCGCTATCCCGATTGCAAGCATCTCTCCGAGCCGGCCTGCGCCGTCAAAGATGCGGTGGATCAGCAAAAAATCTCTCGCGTTCGCTATGAATCCTACCAAAGCCTGATGAACGAAAGCACCGGCGGACTTGATAATCGCACAAAACGGAAGTTGGACTTATGACAATCAATGCCATCCATGCCCTGGAAATCCTCGATTCAAGGGGCTACCCTACCGTTAAAGTCACCGTCAGTACCCGCGAGGGATCGATGGGACAAGCATCGATCCCATCGGGAGCGTCCACGGGCGAAAATGAAGCCATTGAGCTGCGCGATCGCGATCCCAAGCGCTATGGCGGTAAAGGCGTTTTACAGGCCGTCTCCCATGTCAATGGCCCCATTCAAAAGCTGTTAATCGGACAATCGGTCTTCGAGCAGGAAGCGATTGATCGGGCTATGATCGATCTCGATGGGACGGCGAATAAAAGCCGCCTCGGCGCCAACGCCATTCTGGGCGTGTCGCTCGCTGTCGCAAAAGCAGCCGCGGCTACCCGCAAAGAGCCCCTCTATCGATATATTGGCCAATCAAAAGCCACGCTGCTGCCCTGTCCCATGATGAACATCCTCAATGGCGGGGCCCATGCTGACAATCAGCTCGATTTTCAAGAATTCATGATCCGCCCCATCGGCGCGCCCACATTCCGGGAGGCCGTGCGATTTGGGGCTGAAGTATTCCACAGCCTGAAAAGCTTGTTAAAAAGCCGATCCTTATCTACTGCGGTCGGCGACGAGGGTGGTTTTGCCCCCGCCATCGATTCGAACGAAGAAGCGCTCGAGCTGATCATGCAAGCGATCCAGAAAGCGAGGTTTCGCGCGGGACACGATGTGACGATCGCGCTTGATCCGGCGGCCTCTGAATTCTATGTAAAAGGCTTTTACATCGAAAAAAAACGAGGTGCGGCCGGCCAAAAACGCACATCATCCGAACAGGTCGCCTATTTGGCCCGCCTTGTCGAAAGTTATCCGATTGACTCGATTGAAGACGGCCTCGATCAGAATGATTGGGAAGGCTGGCGCCAGTTAACGGAACAGCTCGGGAAAAAAATCCAGCTCGTCGGCGACGATCTCTTTGTCACCAACACACATTTTTTGAAAAAAGGAATTGATGCGCATGTGGCCAACGCCATTTTGATCAAAGTCAATCAGATCGGCACTCTGAGTGAAACGGCTGCCGCGATCCGCATGGCGCAGCAAAATCATTATCACACGGTCATATCGCATCGTTCGGGTGAAACAGAAGACACGACAATCGCCGATCTGAGTGTTGGTTTCCGGGCGGGGCAAATTAAAACAGGCTCGCTATCGCGATCGGATCGCATCGCCAAATACAACCGGCTCCTGGAGATTGAAGACGAGCTGGGCCCATCGGCTGAGTTTGCGCCACTGTTCAAAGGTTGAAAAAAAAGATGGCACAGAATATGGCAAGGATAGGAGGCGCATATGCCGACAAAACCCAGCCATACGATGGCGCTATTTGGCGAAGCGGAAAAAGGCCAATATAAAAAAGCATACATTCTGCGCGATCTCGCGCAGCTCGTCGATACATTCGGCAACCCTCCGCCGGACAGCCAGGGGCTCTTTTTTGCCGTACAGGCGCTTCTCTATCAGCGAGAGCTCATCTTCTTCCGCGTGGAAGAAGAGGGCTTCAGCATCCCCGATTATTTCTTTGGCTTGAAATACCTCGAAAATGCCGAAAAAATCAAACGGCTCAATGCCCTGTGCCTGCCCGGCATCGGAGATCCACAAATCATGAAAGCGTCATGCGCCATTTGCGAAATGAGAAAAAGCTTTCTGATCACGACCCCAAAAGATTTATATGATTATTTAACAGCTTAAAATATTAAGTTTAATTGACTTAATAAGCTTTCGCGCGATTTAATCCTTATCCATGTTTTTGAATTGTTTCATTTTGTTGGCTGCAGCGATCAACGATCCCACCAACGAAGCCATTGATTCGCATGCCAGCGAGCAATGCCTTCCCTCATCCCTCATCGAAGGCAAGGTCAGCGCCGTCACCGGAAAACTCTATTCCTACGATGAAGATTACGTGATCGCGGGACAAGAACCGATCCGTATCAGCCATATTTGCCGTGAAGGCGCCCGGCATTTCATGCCGCACCTCACAGCAACGCATGACAAAGGCTATGCTTTTTGCGAGATTGTCGAGCCGAACGGCGTGTCGTATGAATACAAAAAAACGTCAAAGTTCAAGATCGGCCATGAAACCTGGACTCGCTTTGAGCTCTATCATCCCACTAAGAAGGGACGCAACAACGCTTCCGACGGCAGAATCTCAGGGCGCAGCAATCATCAAAACTCCTACATCGCCCTCGATGCCAAGGAAAAATACCTGGAGTATCATGCGCCAAATGGCGCCATCCGCCATTTCAAAAAAATCCATTCACAAGACTCATATCGGCTACTTTCTGAAAATCTGCCCAATGGAAACCAGATTTTCTACGACTATTCCGAAGATATCGATAATAAGCATACATTTCTACAGGGTCATCTGATCCGCATCAGGACAACCGACCCCACCGGACAAATCACCTACGCAACGGCTGACCTTCATTATTCCAATCCCTCCATGCCTGATTGCATTACAGGCAGCGATGGCCGAGTGCTCCGTTATCAAAATTTTAATGTCATCGACAGCCCTGATTTGCCGGAGCAGCGGCTTAGCTGCCTGGGTGGCTCGTCCCAAATCGATCTTCCCAT
>Ga0206225_1000117_pt1 | contig 10324 bp, 8 predicted proteins | sample MancosB2_FD_155470 | JGI IMG/M metagenome (GOLD analysis project Ga0206225, IMG submission 155470) | Subsurface sediment microbial communities from Mancos shale, Colorado, United States - Mancos B2 | ecosystem: Environmental > Terrestrial > Deep subsurface > Rock core/Sediment | place: USA...
TTGAGAGACATTCCATAGCGGTATTTTTTGTCGTAATACCGAAGAAGTATTTGGCAGCATTCCCGAAATTGGTTTTGTTCAAGAGCCGCTATCGCCTTTTTGGTTTCAAGACGGCCCATTCTTTTACAGAGGCGCCGTATGGCGATGCTTAGCTTCTGGGATCCGAGTCCTAGATATTCATCGAGACATTCCTGTGCTCTTTGTTCTTGCGGCACCTGCAACGCTACCATCGGCGCCTTCCGGATTTGCTCGAAAATTAATGGGGGAATTTCTACCGAGCCAATTCGGCCGCTTTCGTCTTCCACCCAAATCGGTCTGTCCTTTTTTTTATAGAGCTCTGCAGCTAAGTTGTTTTCAAATTGCTCCTGCGTTGGCTGAGATCCCAGATCTCCAAATACCGATCCCCGATGGCAGGCGAGGGCTTCCAGATCAATGACATTTTGTCCAACATGTGCGAGTGCTTTGATGATCTTGGTCTTGCCCGAACCGGTTTCACCGCCCAAAACGAAAAGTGAGTAGGGTAAGGAAAACTGATTCAGAGCCCAGCGGCGATAGCTTTTATATCCTTCAGCGATCACAAACGCTTCAAAACCAATAAGCTCAAAAAGCCAGGCCATGGACGAGCTCCTCATCCCCCCGCGAGCGCAATAAATATCGACCGAGCCGGGGTCCAGGCGTCGAATCTCTTGAACGATCCGATCAAAGGAAACGAGTTGCAGCCCCTTTTCGATTGCGCAGCGCTTGCCTTCTTTTTTGTAAGTCAATCCGACTAAAGCCCTTTCGGCATCATTGAAAAGAGGGAGATTGATCGCATGAGGTATGTGGCCATGGGCGTATTCGACCGGCGAGCGCACATCGATGAGGGTTTTTCTACGAATAAAAATTTGATCGATTGAAATCTTTTCCATGATCCGCTACAGGTTAAAACAGGGCTTGCAATCAGCGGCAAATCTAACAGCCGCGAGGGCGAGATCAAACTATTTTATCAAGAGTTGTGCTCATGCGTGCATACCTTTTTTCTTGCGCCCTCATTTTAAGCGGGTGTGTTTCCAACGATGTGCTGATGTCTTCTACCGTCGCGCATCAAAACGTCGATCGAATCAGCCAGCTGTATATTGGCATGACGCAGGAAGAAGTATACCAGATCATGCGATATCCGACCCAAGAGGATCAGATCACAACCGATGATGGATGCTATGACATCTGGTTTTACGTGACCAAAGCCAATGTTCTTGGCCAAAGCCGTCCGGTGGCCCGCAATCTAACTCCGTTGATCTTTAAAAACGGCATTTTTGTCGGAATGGGAAACGAGCATTATAATCATTTGTTTAAAAAAACCAAAGAACCTGCCCTCGCAGAGCCCAAGCCCTCCGCTCCCGCACCCGAGCCAGCGCCAGCTCCCGAACCTGAGCCGGAAAATATCGAACTGGAAAAGAGCTTAACAACGCCCCCTGTTCAAGAACCTTCTCCACCCACACCGCCTAAAAAGAAATCATGGCGATCCAATATTTTTTCCATGAGCAGCAAACCCAAGAATACGCCGCCGCCAAAATCAGAGCCGGCCGATGCCAAGACAGACGATGATTCTTCTGAACCCCAGCTAAACGAGGATGATCGCCGAATGCTTGAGGATGAGCAGGAACAGAATTTTAACAATTGGTAACATGCGCCTACCCTTTGGATATCAGGTTCTTCTCGCGGTCATTGCCGGTATTATTGCCGGATTGTTCTTTGGGCCTTTGACTGCATATTTGCGTCCGATCGGTTCCGTCTACACGATGCTATTGCAGATGGTGGTTTTGCCCTACGTTTGCCTGTCAATCATTTTGGGACTTGGATCGCTTACGCCGTCTAAGATTAAAAATATTTTTAAAAAATGTGTGCAATTTTGGATCCTGCTGTGGGCGCTGATTTTTGTTTTTATCTATCTATTTTGCCTATTGATTCCCCACCATCCGATTGGTTCATTTCTGTTTCAGCCGCCATCGGCTGGGGTCGTTCGAAAAGCGCTAGTCGATAATATTGTGACCTACCTGATCCCGGAAAATCCGATCTACGATTTTTTGAATAGCATTGTTCCTGCGATTGCCGTTTTTGGCATGATTGTCGGATTTGCTTTGATGGTTATTGAAAAAAAGGAGCCTCTGCTTGGTTTCGTCGAAAAAGGGGATCAGATTATTGAGAAAATCCTGGTATGGCTCGCCAAGATCTCTCCAATTGGAGTTTTTCCCACGTCTCGGTAGTAATGGGAACCGTCTATCTGTCTGATTTGATCCAGATCGATTTTTATTTTCTCTCATACATCTTTATCGTTTTATTTTTTACGCTTTGGGCATTGCCGCAGATCCTGGCGAGTTTTACTCCGCTTGGCTTCAAAGAAACGCTCCAGGCAGTATTCAGCATCTGTCTATTGTCCTTCTTAACCGGTACTGCAGCCATTGCCATCCCATTGATCAACCACTATCTGCGAAAAGTGGCAGAAAAGGAACACCTCAAAGGTGAACCTGTTTTTCGCGAGACGGCTCAAGCAGCGCTTCCCATTTCCTACTCATTCGCTCAGATCGGAAACGCTCTTCTTCTGTTTTTCATGTTTTTTGCTTCGTTCTATTATCGCCATCCATTTACGACCTTCGAAAAGGCCCTTCTATCATTTCTGACGATTCCGCTATCGGAAGGATCTCTCGGTACGAGCGTTAACTCAGTTGCTTTCTTGTTGAACGAACTAAAATTTCCCGACAATGCTGTGGAATTATTTGCAGCAACAATACCGGTGACAGTCAATTTCCAGGCTTTTTTAAGCGCTGCGAGCGTTCTCACGCTCGTATTACTAATGATTTTTGTGGGTTACCCATTTATGCAGATTAAGTGGAAAAGCCTGTTGTTCAAATTGATCGGAAGCGTAGGGCTGGCTGCCGCCGTTATTTTGGCGATTCGCCCCTTTATTCATCTCGAAGATCATTTTCGCAATCTCTATCCAAACCGGAAAATAGCAGAAAGCCTGAATGACCCGGTGAAAGCCAAAGTATATCTTCCCGGAGAGCCGCTGGATTATCTGTCATCCGTTGATCCCAACGAGAGCGTTCTTGTGCGTATTTTTCGTACGAAAGTTCTCAGGGTGGGGTATTCTCCGCTCAACATACCTTATGCATATTGGAATCAACACAATGAACTTGTTGGCTTTGACATTGCCATGGCTTATCAGTTGGCAAAAGATCTGAATTGCAAACTGGAATTTATCCCGATGGACCTTGACCTCATTGCCGATGAACTCAACCGCGGAGTATATGATATTGCCATGAGCGCTGTTCTTATCACCGACAAACGCATCCAAACAATGAGTTTTGCCGATGCCTATACGGATCAAAATAATGTGCTTGTGATTCCCGAAAGCAAGCATAAATTATTTACTACCCTTAAAAATGTAGAAAATAACAAACAATTGATCATCGAAGCGGAAGGCGGCTATAAACGAGTTTTGGAGAGTAATTTCCCAAATGCGAGGAGCTATCGGGGACCATACGATGAAGGGCTTTTAACGGGATCTGTCGATGCTTTGATATGGTCTCGTATTCCGGGCACTGTCTGGTGTTTGAATCACCCCGGTTTCTATGTAGATGATTTTGACGGACAATTGGGCAAAAGCTATTTTGCCTATGCTGTTCGGATCAATGCGATCCAAATGTTGCGATTCACCAGTAACTGGTTAGCTTTAAAGAATTTAGATGGCTTCTATCAAGCCCAAGAACAGTATTGGGTTTATGGAAAATCCTCATTAAAACCCAAGGAAAAACGCTGGTCGATCATTCGAAACGTCCTTGGTTGGGTCAAATAAGATGCGATTTACCTTTGGGTTTCAGGTTCTTTTCGCGGTGATAGGAGGCATCCTTGCCGGATTGTTCTTAGGTCCTTTGACTCTGTTTTTTCGACCGATCGGAGAGATCTACGTCGCTCTTTTGGAAATGGTTGTTTTGCCCTACATTTGTCTGTCGATCATCCTGGGGCTTGGATCTCTCACGCCATCCAATGCTAAAAAACTGTTGGAAAAGGGATGGGCGTTTTGGTTTCTTCTTTGGAGCCTTGTATTTTTTTTCATTTATCTGCTTAGCAGTCTGATCCCGAAACCTCTGGCGGCATCATTTCTTCAATCATCGATTTCTTTGGAAGGGATCCACGTTGAACTGGGCAAAAATATTTTAACTTATCTGATCCCGGAAAATCCGATCTATGATTTGTTGAATAATATTGTTCCCGCCATCGCTGTTCTGGGTATAATTGTCGGTTTTACTTTGATGCATATCGAAAAAAAAGAGCCTTTGCTTAGCGTGGTAGGAAGGGGAAATCAGGTTCTTGAAAAAATCCTGGAGTGGCTGGCCTGGATTGCACCCATCGCAGTTTTTGCCCACATCTCAGTTGTGATGGGAACGGTTCGGGTGTCCGATTTGATCATCATTGATTTTTATCTCGCCGCGTATGTGCTGATTACCCTGTTTTTAACACTTTGGATACTGCCCCTGATATTGTCGAGTCTGACTCCGCTCAGCTTTGGGGAATCTCTGCGCGCATTTCGCAGCATCTGTTTTCTGTCTTTCGTCACGGGCATCCCGACGATTGCGATCCCGCTCATCAACCGCTATCTCAACAAACTGAGAGACAAAGAACCTCTCAAAGGCGTAGCGGGTTTTCGATCAACAGTAGACACTGTTCTTCCTATTTCGTATTCTTTCGTTCAAATCGGAAATGCATTTCTATTATTTTTCATTCTCTTTGCCTCGTTCTATTACCGCCAGCCTTTTACTGTTTGGGAAAAATCTATTCTTTCATTCCTGACAATTCCTCTTTCGGTGGGCTCGCCCGGTACGAGTGTCAATTCGATCATGTTTTTATTTAATGAATTAAAATTTCCAGATAATGCCGTTGATCTCTTTACAGCGACTATGCCAGTAACAGTCAACTTCCAGGTTCTATTGAGTGTTGCGAGTGTTTTTACATTCATTCTATTGGTCATTTACGCTAACTATCAACTCATTGAGATCAAATGGAAGACGTTTTTATTTAAGTTGATCGGGAGTATTTGCGTGACGGCGGCCATTGTTCTGGCGATTCGGCCCTACGTTCATCTCGATGATAATTTTCTTAATCTCTATCCAAGCAGAAAAATTGCCGATATTCTGAGAGACCCGGTAAAAGCCAAGGTCTATCAGCGAGGGCAGCCGTTGGAATATTTATCATCGATCATTCCGGATGAGAGTGTTTTAGAGCGCATTTTCCGAACAAATACCCTGCGAGTCGGATATTTAAACGGCAGCATTCCGTTCTCGTATTGGAATCACGATAAGGAACTCGTTGGTTTTGATATCGCGATGGCTTACCAATTAGCCAAAGATCTGGACTGTCAACTGGAGTTTGTCCCGCTCGATCTCGACCGGATTGCTGAAGATTTAGATCGCGGTCTTTATGATATCGGCATGACGGGACTTCTCATGACCGAAGAGCGCATTCAAAAAATGAGCTTTACCAATACGTACAGCAATCAAAATAACGCGTTGATTATTCCGGTGGATAAGCGTCCCTTGTTTAAAAATTTGAATCAGATACGGGAAAATAAAAATTTAATCATTGCTGCGCAGGGAGCGTATATAAAAATGCTGTCCCAGAACTTTCCGAATGCCAGTTTATATAGCGGGCCTTTTGACTCAGAAGATCTACCGACCCAGAAATTCGATGCAAATATCTGGTCGAGCATCCAGGGCACCGTCTTGTGCATCAACCATCCCAACTTCTATGTCGATGATTTTGATGGTGGGTTAGGGAAATCACTTTTTGCCTATCCCGTTCGGTTGGTTGAAACGGATTTTTTGCGCTTTGTCAATAATTGGCTGTCTCTAAAGCATTTGGATGGATTTTATCAGGAACAGGAAAGTTATTGGATTTATGGAAAAAACCCTGCCAGGACAGGGGAGCCGCGCTGGTCGATCATCCGCAATGTCCTGCATTGGGTTGAATAATCATATATATATTTGCCACCTAACAGCACACGTGGTACTATTTACAACTTTAAATTATCTTTACCTCGACTTTGTACATTTTTAGGGCCGCGTGCCTCGCCTATTTGCCCTCTGAGGCGTTAATTTAATAAGAAAGGGGATAGTCATTAAATTAACGCCTCAGAGGGCAAATCCATCGAGGCTTTCGGTCCTAAAAATGTACAAAGTCGAGTTTACGATACGCAACGCAGCGATGCAAGGAGATAGTTATGACATTAGCCGCTTTACATGTGGTCGATACGGGGGGTGGAGATGTGCATTGTTGTCATGGTTGGAAATGTTGCGAGGGCGCATCAATTAAGCCTGGCTCTCCGGACAACCCTTCGAATTCAGATAATGCCAGTATTCCTCGAAGCAAAACATTGCATTGGAATCCCGAACTTCGCTGTTTGGTCGCCTTTGAAAAGCCAACCACCCGATCCGACAAAGAAAAATGTAAAGACGCGTACACCTGGATGCAGGTCAAAGAGGTGATTCAACATCTCTATCCGAGTATGCCTAAAGACGATTTGGATACTTACTGCGCGGAATTGGGCGAAGCGGAAGGGGAGAGATTATCCAAGGGAAAATTCGATGCACTAATGATCTTTGTGAAAATGAGGTGCGCATGGGCGGAAAAAGAGGAGCAAATTCGAAATGAGGAAAGAGTGACGGTACAGTGGCCTAGCGTAAGCGATCGATTGGTTCAGCTGAACCCTACAGCTCAATCTCTCCAAAATATTGCTTTTCCAAGTTTGCCGTCGGGGGTCTCTGCCAGAGCAAAAGATATCGAAGTTAAGTCTTAAGCTTCCTTAAAAAGTTATGGCTAAAGGCTCCGTAGCGGTCGCTCCATGAACGTCTGATAATACATGTTATGTTTAATTTACTGGGAACCGAAGACCAGGTTATGCCCCTTAAATAATTTTTTAGGCATCTATGACCTCGAGTTGTTGGTTGTTGATCGAAATCTTTTAAAAAGCTCTTTTTCAATCATTCCGCTATACTTGCTCAAACTTTGAAGGAGAAATATGAGACCGATTCATTCTGTTGGCAACGTCGTTGGCGGAGCATTGCTCATTGCAGGAACTATGATCGGGGTCGGTATGCTGGCGTTACCTGTGGTTACGGGTCCCAGCGGTTTTATTCCTTCAGCATCCATCTACTTCATATGCTGGGTTTTCATGGTCTGCACGGCCTTGCTCTTTGTTGAGGTCAGTCTGTGGCTTCCATCCGATACCAGCTTCATTTCGATGGCCGATAAGCTGCTCGGGCCGATTGGACGACATATATATTGGGTCGCGTATCTATTTCTCTTTCTGACAGTGATGATCGCCCACATCGCGGGCGGCGGTTCGATTTTGTGCGACATTCTGAGCTGGGATGTCTCCAACCGGGTCTCTTCGCTGATCTATGTGGCCGTGATCGCTCCGGTCATCTATCTCGGAACCCGCTCGGTGGACCGGATCAACAAGGTATTGATCTCCGGGGTTATTCTTTCCTATTTGGCCTTTGTGGCGGTTTCCTGGAGTTCGGTCAGTTATCAATTACTATCTTTTACATCCTGGTCCAAAACCTGGATTGCTCTGCCGATTCTCTTTACCGCCTTTACCTTTCAGATCATCATTCCCACTTTAATGACCTATATGAAACGGGATGTGCCTAAAATTCGATTGGCGATTTTCATCGGTTCGTCAATCCCTCTAGTGATCTATCTGGTTTGGGAGTTTATTATTTTGGGCATCGTTCCTCCCGATGGGCTCACTGATGCAGCCCGCCTGGGGCAAAACGCGGTCGCGCCTCTCAGGTACTACATTGCCAACAACTCGATATTTACGATTGGCAAAGCGTTTGCCTTTTTTGCGATGACTACATCCTTCGTTCCCCTCGCCCTCTCCTTTTTCGATTTTATGGCCGATGGGTTGAAAATTAAAAAAGTGGGAATGAAAAAAGCTTCCCTGGTATTTGCGATCTTTGGAATACCCACCATATTCGCACTTATTTATCCGAACATTTTTCTTGTAGCTCTGGGCTATGCCGGTGGAATCAGCTGTGCTTTGCTGTTCGGTCTGATGCCGCCCATCATGGCATGGGTCGGCCGCTACATAAAGAAGTACCCATCCGATACTCGTCAATTACCGGGCGGCAAGCCTCTTCTCGTCGTATTGATGGCGTTTGCTCTTCTGATACTGGCGGGAGAAGTGATCCAGCAAATCCCTGGGTAATTTATGGGGGACAAAATCGGATGGTCCCCTCCCCTATCACCAAGATGGTTTTTTATAGAAACCATCGCGTGAATCTGATAAGTACTAGTTAAAGGTGTATTATGGCCAAGAATGATCAGTATGCTCAATTCATTCGGGATAAAAAGGATACGACTGAAAACCTCGAAGCGATCCAGATGATTCTGACGGAATGCGTCAATGAAGGCATGATGGATGAGGACGCTCATTTCTACAATGAAGTGCTTGAATTGATTGATGAGGTGCATCTGATCAAGACCTATCCGGAATTGGCCGAAGTCGTCGATCATGCCAAAACGCTCGAATCCGATATTGACGCCTGGCTTTCGATGAAACAGCGAGAAACTCTTTCGATCAGCTGGCCCCAGATTCCTAAACAGTCTAATCAGTAATGTATCATCCTAGAAACATAAAACTTCTTCAGGATCGGATTAATAGTTAAGACGGGATAGCAAAACAGCTGTTGCCTGTGCCACGTTGAGCGATTCGATTTTTCCCTTTGTCGGTATAAATACACATCGGTCCGCTTTTTTGAGAAGCAAGGGCTGGATCCCCTCCCCTTCCGATCCCACGATCAAGACCGTTTTCTTTGAATAGCAAAAATCGGTGAGCGGCTCGGCATCTTGCTGAGCGACAGCGGCCACGATTTCAAAACCGGCCTTTTTGAATCGCTCTACGCTATCGGCGAGATTGGAAATGCGAATCAACGAAATCAGTTCGCTGGCCCCGCAGCTGGATTTCGCCGCAATCGGCGTCAAATCGCAGCCGCGGTTCTTCGACCATGCGACGGCGTCGGCGCCAAAACATTCGGCCGAGCGCAGCAGCGCGCCAAAATTCTGGGGATCGAAGATCTCCGATAGCATCAAAACAAACGTACTTTCCTGATCCTCTTTTTCACTGATGAACTCATCGACCGAAAAAAACTTTCTGCCCTTCACATGAGCGACAAAGGATTGATGGGAATCCGATCCGGCCATCTTTGTCAAAAGATCAAAGCTTACGGTTTGGACGGGCACGCCATTTTTATCGCATTCGTCAATGATTTCATGCTTGCGCGCAGCGGCGCCGCCCGACACAGAGGTAAATACTTTCAATAGCCGGTCCGGTTTATGGACTAATACTTCACGGATCGCGTGAAGGCCCATGATCAACTGATCTTTGGACGGCCAGCGTGTGGATTCTTGAGACATTAAAACGTCCTTGATATGGAAATGGCCCCGGAAACGCTCATCCAGCGGGCTTTAAATTTTTGGGAGCTACTCGTATGGGCTGTTTCATTTTTGATGGATGCGTTGAGAATTCGGGAGCAAAAGTACTTGATTTGCACCTCTAATCCCGACCTCCAGGCATTCGATATTTCATAATCGGCCCGCGCCCAGCCGGTATGGGCTAAATTGGCTCCATCCTTGACTTTGATCTTGTCCTGGGTGGTTGTTTCGCTCAGCAAAGCCGAACCAGCCCCGAATAGCGATACTTCTGTCTGCCTTTTCGAGGTAAAGCGCAAATGCAGGCGATGATAGGCGTAGCCGGCCTCGAAGCGAAGGGAGCCGCCGGGACGGATAATAAATAGCCCCCCGAACAAGGGGCCAAACCAGGTCATGCGCTCTTTTCCTGGCAATTGGCAGGTCATGGAATAGGACTCCGCCGGGGCGACAGCTGTACCGGTACCTGTTTTGGAGCCTGATGGCTCCAGATGCTCGGTTTCGGCCCCGTAACCGACGATCGGGATCAAAATGACCTGATAGGTCCGATCTGCCGTCAAATTCACCGCATACCCAAAATACCCCCATCCGTCGAGGCCCCAGGCATCGGAATGCCAGGAATGGGAGGGTGAATCAGAGGTATATGAGAGATGAGCCCAGGTCTGGCGCATATCGCCATGGCCGAGGGCGGCGAAGGATCCGCGGGCAAATAGGGCGATATCGCGATAAATGACGCGCAAAGTCAGATCATTTTCCCAAAACCGCAGATCGCGGTCATGTTCGCTATAGGTCGGATCGCCATCGCCGCTCAAGTGCCAGTGCAAACGATCATTGCGATAGCCGCTTTCCCACTCCCAGC
>Ga0206225_1000118_pt1 | contig 10305 bp, 9 predicted proteins | sample MancosB2_FD_155470 | JGI IMG/M metagenome (GOLD analysis project Ga0206225, IMG submission 155470) | Subsurface sediment microbial communities from Mancos shale, Colorado, United States - Mancos B2 | ecosystem: Environmental > Terrestrial > Deep subsurface > Rock core/Sediment | place: USA...
CATGCAGGAAGGCGACGTCCAGATCAAAGGCTATCCGGTGCGTCTGCCGCTGGATGTGCTGCTCGTGTTCACGGCCAACCCTGAGGACTACACGGCGCGCGGCAAGATCATCACGCCACTCAAGGATCGCATCGGCAGTGAAATCCTGACGCACTACCCCGAGTCGATCGAGCTCGGCATGGAAATCACCAGGCAGGAGGCGTGGTCGGATCGCGACCATCGGCCGGTGCGCGTCCCGGATTTCATCTCCGAACTGGTGGAGCGCATTGCATTCGAGGCGCGCACAGACCGGCGCGTTGATCGCCGCTCAGGCGTGTCCCAGCGCCTGCCGATCACGGTGATGGAAAACGTCGTCTCGAACGCCGAACGCCGCACCGTGGCCGTGGGTGACGAGGAAGTCGTGCCGCGCGTGTCCGACATCTACGCAGCGCTCCCGGCCATCACCGGCAAGATCGAACTCGAGTACGAGGGCGAACTGGTCGGCGGCGCGGTGATCGCCAAGGAACTGATCCGCCGCGCGGCGGACGCCACGTTCCAGGAGCGCGCCGGGGGCGTGAACGTCGACGACATCATCATGTGGTTCGATGAAGGGTCGGCCTTGCAGGTGGAAGACGACGCCAAGTCGCGGCTCGTGTACAAGGCCTTCGACACCGTGCCGAGCTTGACGCGCATCGTGCACGACACCGGCCTTGCGCCGGAGGGCGACCATGCGCTCGCCGTCGCCGCCTGCGAACTGGTGCTCGAGGCGCTCGTCGCGCGGAAACGCATCTCCCGGAACGATGCCGGAGAATATGGGCGTGCCGCACCGGAGCCGCGTCGGCGCGGCAACGACCTCTTCGGGTCGCAATCGGGGTGAAGACCATGCGCGGCGTGTCCACCCGGCGGGCGACATCGGCCGATCTTGAAACGGTCGTCGCCCTGCGATTGGCCCTGTTGCGCGAGTACCAGGAACATCCCGTGTACGGCCACATGCGGCGCGACGCAGAGTCTGTGGCGCACGATGTCTTCGCACGACAGCTCGCGTCGAGCCACGAAACATCGTTTCTCGCGGAGCTCAACGGCGAACCGGTGGGCCTGATGCGCTGCGTGGAAGCGGCTGCGTCTCCCCTCTTCGTGCCGGACCGCTACTGCCACGTGTCGTCGGTGTACGTGCGGCCGGTACATCGGCGCCATGGTGTGTTGCGCGCATTGTTTGCCCGGGCGCGGGACTGGTGCGCCGAGCGCGGACTCACGGAGATGCGGTTGAACAGCGTCGGCTCCCACGCCAATGCCGCCGCCGCGTGGGACGCGCTCGGCTTCGACGTGGTCGAGCAGGTTCGCGTCCTGCGGCTGGCGCCCGCGGGCAGTGCCGCGTCCCTCGGTGCAGAGTCGGAAACGTCGGCGCACTCCGCGCAGGCCCGACCGTGATCATCACCGTTTCCCGGCTGTTCGGGTCTGGCGGGTCGGACGTGGCCGCGATCGTCGCCCGCAAGCTCGGCTGGTCGCTCCTCGACAACGCTGTGGTCGACGAAGTCGCCGAGCGGCTGGGCGTGTCCGTCACAGAAGTGTCCCGGCGCGAGGAGCGGGTGCCATCGCTCGCGGAACGCATCGCATCCTCGATGACGCTGTCAGCGCCGGAGCTGGCGCTCCCGGTGATTGACGTTTCGATGCTGGAACTGCCGGAGGAACGCATCGTCGCCGTCACCAAGCTCGTGATCGAAGAAGCAGTCCAGCACGGCAACGTGGTGCTCGTGGGTCGCGGCGCCCAGTGCGTGCTCGCCGACCGCGCCGACGCGCTCCACGTATTCTGTCACGCTCCGTTTGCGGCGCTCGTCGAGTACGCCATCGCGCATCGCGGCGTGAATGCGGCATCGGCCGAGCACGAAGTCACGAGCACCAACAAGCAGCGCGAGCAATACGTGCGGCGTCATTGGGGCCGCGATTGGCGTGCGCTCGAGAACTATCACCTCTGTCTCGACACGGCGCGCCTCGGCGTCCCGGCGGCGGCGGAGCTTGTGGTCGCCGCAGCGCAGCTGCGGTTCAGTCTCTCTTCCTGAGATCGTCGAGGCGCTGCTCGGTTCCTTCGGGCAGCAGCAGGTTGTCCGCGATATGGGCGACCTCCTCCGCCTGACGCCACGCGGCCTCCAGCAGCGCCAACTCACCTTCGAGCGCACGGCGTTCCTGGCTTTCATGCGACGCCATCTCCAGCGCCAGGCGCACGTACTGCGGGAATTTCGCGATTCGCGCCCATTCGAGACTGCGTGCTGCCTGACTACCGTGTCGGCTTCTCGGTGCCGTTCTTGCTTGACCCTGAAACAGCTTGTCCGGATCGGGATACTGACCAACCAGATCGACCGCTTCCCGCACCTGCTTCGCGTTCGCGCCAGCCGCGTTGATCTTGGGCAGCAGCTGCCCTGCAATGCGCATCGCAGCGGCGCCGCGAATCTCGGCCATCGTGTATTCGGTGCGCCAGCGCAGTGCCTTCGACGGATCGTAGGACAGCCTCAGGAGCCAGCCGCTCTCATCGCGTGAAAGTTCGGAATGCTCGAGGTGGTCTTTGCGCAGCGTCACGAGGTCGCCGCCATTTGGCAGCGCCAGGCGCAGCCTGGGACGCCGCTTCTGAAACTGGCCGACCAGCGCATTGAGGGCCTGGTACGATCCCCATCCGCCACCCGTCAGGTATCCGGCGACCGGTCCCACGAACACGATCCCCATGAACGCGGCCGCGCCGGCAACCCCCCACAGCATTTGTTTGCGGCGCCGTTTGCCGAACTGGTCGCCGTAACGCCACGCGGCGAACTCGGGCCGCAGGGCAGAACCTACGCGTACGAGCTCGAGCCCCTCGCGTAGCCGCGCCATCCCGATGTTGTCGGTGGAGACGCGCAAGCGCGCACCGGAAAAAAATCGCTCGCAATCTTCGATCGCTTCCCAGCGCTCCTCGAGCGGCGTGAGGTTCCAGCGCTCGCATTTCCGGCACACGACCCACAGTCGTCCCTTGGCGCTGTCGAATGCGAGTCGCCGCCCGATGGGAAACCGCTCCAGCACCTCGTTCGCGCCGAGGTCGCCGTGACAAAACAGGCAGGTCGAGTACACGGTGGATCAGCCGGTTGCGTGACGGAACGGCTCTTTACGAAACACGAAGGCACCGTATATCAGCATGATGAGGGCGCCGGCGGCAATGGCCCACTGCACTCCAAAGGCGCGCGCGATCACGCCGGCCGAAAATGAGCCGACGGTTTGTGCCAGGCCAACGACGACAAACGAGTACGCGGCCATCATGCGACCGCGCAACGCGTCCGGCACGCTATGCTGAAGAACGGCATTGGAGACGGCGCCATTGATGATCATCGCGACACCCGCGGCAAACAGCAGCAAGTATGCCACGCGCACGTCGGTCGTGGCAGAGAGCGCCAGGAGCAGCACAGGAAAGGCATAGGAAGCCGCCACGAGTGTCTTGATGCCAGCCTGGCGACCCGAACCGGCCGCGATGCCGAGCGCACCCACAAAACCGCCCACGCCCACGCAGGACAGCAACAACCCGTAGCCACCCGCGCCAAGCCCAAGTCGGTCGCGCGCCAAGACGGGCATGAGCGCCAGAAAAGGAATACCGAGGACTGAATACACCATCACGAGTTTCATGATGGCGGCCACGAGGGGCGTGTCGCGCATATAGCGCAGACTCTCCTGAATCCCCTCCAGGGGCCGCACGAGCTTTGCCGCAGGCTGCCACGGTGGCAAGTCAACCAGCATCAACCCCACCAGCACCGTCACGAAGCTCACAGCGTTGAAACCGAACGCCCAGGCAATGCCAAAACGCGAGATCACGAACGCGGCGAGCGCCGGACCCACGATGCGCGCGAGATTGAAGCCGCTCGAATTGAGCGCAATCGCCTGGGGCAGGTCCTCCCTGCCGGCCAGCTCGATCGTGAGAGACTGGCGCGCCGGAATCTCGAGCGAGCTGATGACACCGCCCGCGAAGGCGAATACCAACAACCATCCGATCGAGATGCTCCCAGTATACGTGAACCAGAACAGCGCGCCCGCCAGCAGCAACAACAGTGCCTGACAGATCTTCACCAACCGCAGGCGCTCGTATCGGTCCGCCAGTACGCCGGCGTGCATCGAGAACAACACGATCGGTAGAGAACCCGCTGACGCGACTAGACCAACGAGAAACGCGTTGTTGGTGAGCTCGAGCGCCAGCCACCCTTGCGCCATGCTCTGCATCCACGTGCCAATCAACGACAGCGTCTGGCCGAACCAGAACAGGCGAAAATTTCTGTGGCGAAGGACTTTGAATGGGTTGAGGGCTGGCACGCCTCACAAACTAGGGTCCGGGATGAAGGATGAAGGGGTAGGGTGCAGGGGAAATCGGTTCCCTGCACCCCTCATCCTACCCCTTCATGCTGCACCCTCGGACCCGGACGTAGCGAGGACGCTGGTGCCGTTCTATCGTCAGGGTGTGCGCCGCCACACCTATTCCAAATTCAGCCCTGAGGCGGCCGACGCGATCGACCTCCAGTCGCTGCTCGACAACCTGGCCGACTTCCTGCTCCAGTCAGGATTCGCCGGCGGCAACGACCCGTCCCACTTCGGCTTCGATTTCAGCGACGATGGCGCGCGGTCCATGGACGCGCTGCGCCAGGCCATCATCGACGCGCTCATGGCATCCGACCAGTTCACGCCGGAGATGCTCAAGGCGCTGCGCGGTGACGGTGCGCCCGAGCAAGAGGCGCAGCTGGCGAAGATGCTCGATGACCTGATCCAGCGTCTCGTGAACGAAGGGTATCTGAACGCGACCCAGCCGCCGCAGATGCCGGCGGGCCACCAGCAGATGGAGGGTCCGGGCAGCATGGCCCGCGCCGCCGCGCGCGACGTGCAGTTCTCGCTCACCGAAAAAGGCGTCGACTTCCTCGGCTTCAAAACACTGCGCAACCTGCTCGGATCGTTCGGCAAGAGCAGCTTCGGCAGTCACGACACCCCGTATCTCGCCACTGGCATCGAGACCGACGGCTGGAGCAAGCCGTACGAGTTCGGCGATACGTTGAACATTGACGTCACCGAGACGCTGAAGCGCGCACTCGCCCGTCAGGGCGAAGTGCGCGTTCCATTGGAACTCGAGTATGGCGACCTCATGGTGCACCAAGCCGAATACCGGTCGTCGTGCGCCACGGTGCTGATGCTGGACTGCTCGCACTCGATGATTCTGTACGGGGAGGACCGGTTCACGCCGGCGAAGAAAGTGGCACTCGCACTCACGCATCTCATCAAGACGCAGTTCCCCGGCGATTCGCTTCGCGTCGTGCTGTTCCACGATTCGGCAGAGGAGATTCCGCTTCCGGCGCTCGCCGGCGCGCAGGTGGGGCCGTACCACACGAACACCGCCGAGGGGCTCAAGCTCGCGCGTCGCTTGCTGCTGGCGCAGAAGAAAGACATGCGGCAGATCATCATGATCACCGACGGCAAGCCGAGCGCGCTCACCATGCCCAACGGGCAGGTCTACAAGAACTCGTTCGGTCTCGACGTGACCGTCATCGCGGAGACGCTGCGTGAGGTAGCGCTCTGCCGTCGCAGCGGCATCATGATCAACACGTTCATGCTCGCGCGCGACCGCGCACTGGTCGAGTTCGTGAAGCGTGTCTCGGAGATCTGCCGCGGGAAGGCCTACTTCACGACGACAATGACGCTGGGGCAGTTCATCTTAATGGACTTCCTGAAGAGAAAGACCCGCAAGGTGTCGTAACCGCGGTGACTGGTGACTGGTGACTGGTGACTGGACCAATCACCAGTCACCAATCACAGCTCCAGATTCAGGATCCGCTGCAGCACCGTCGTATCGATGTTCGCGCCGGAGAACACAACGCCCACACGCTTGCCCTTGAGCTGATCGCGCAACTTGATCGCTCCGGCCACGCCCAGTGCACCGGCGCCCTCCACCAGATTGTGGGTCAGCTTGAGTATCAGGCGGACGGCCTCTGCCAACTCAGCGTCCGTCACTGTCACGAAGCCTGCAAGGCCAGCACACAGTGTTTGGTAGGTCAACGCGTACGGCTGCCGCGTCGCAACGCCCTCGGCGAACGTGTCGGCCTTCGCGGTCCGCATCGGTTTCCCGGCGTGGAAAGAGTCGTGAATCGCGGACGCACCAGCCGCCTGCACGCCGTAGACCGGCAACCCAGGCGCCAGTTCGCGCGCCACAGTGAGCGCCCCAACGGATTGCGACCCGCCGCCCACCGCGATCACGATCGCATCGAGTCCGCCAGACTGCTCCAGCATCTCGAGTGACATAGTGGCGGCGCCGGCGATCACGGTCGGATCATTGGTCGAGTGCGAAATGGTGCGCCCCTGCTCCCGCGCAATTCGCAGCATCGCGCCGACCGCTTCGTCGTAGTCGCGACCCTGTTCGACCACGGTGGCGCCCCAACTGCGCATGGCGGCGCCTTTCTCGGGGTTGTTCCCCACCGGCACGCAGATGGTCGCGCTCACACCAAGCAGCGCGGCGGCGTACGCCACACCCTGTCCGTGATTACCGGTGGACGCCGTGATGATGCCGCGCGCGCGATCCGCGGCCGAGAGTGCCGTGACGAAGGACAACCCGTTGCGGATCTTGAATGTGCAGATCGGCTGATGGTTCTCGTGCTTGATAAGGAGCGACGTGCCGCCACCCAACTGCGCGTCGAGCAACGGATAGTGCCGCAGCGGCGTGGGGGATAGAAACGGCGCCAGGCGCTCGCGGGCCGCCAGCACATCCTGAAACGTGATCGGCCACGCCGGCGCGGCATCGTCGAGCGCAAACGCGACGGAACGCTCGGCACTCATGGCGTCATCTCGCTGGGCACCGCCGACGACACCAGCACCGTCGTCACGGCCAACACCAGCGACGCCAGCACCAGCTCGACGGTCACGGTCCGTCGCACACCTGCTGTCGCGGCAGGTGTACCCAGCCGGCGGCGCACGCGCGTCGAGTTGTACGCGCCCGCACCGGCAACCAGAAGGGCCACGCACACTTTGATCATCAGCACAGTCCCGTATCTGGTGGATGTCAGGGCGTGCAAACTCCCGAGTCGCAACGCGCTGTTGCCCACACCGCTGAGAATCGCCAGCGGCGCGCAGAGCAGGGCCATCGGGTGAAACGAATTCACGAGCGCGCTCACTGCGGCGTCCGTATTGCCGTCCGTGAGCCGACGCATCGCCGGGATTCCCACCGTCAACACCACGAACAGTCCGCCGAGCCACGCACCGATCGTGGCGACGTGCATCGCGTCCAGCGCCACACTTGGTATGAACCGAGCATCGGTTGCCGCGTGGCCGGACAGCGCCGGGGACAACACCATCGCCAGTGCCCCGGTCAGCGCAATCGGCGTGCCCACAGCGACACTCCTCTTCGACAGCATGAACCCGGGCAATACGAGCACGGCGCCGGCTACGCCCAACAGCCATCCCTGTCCCCAACTCGACGCGGTGACGATATCGCCCACGGCCGGGCCCGCGCCCAGCGCGCCATTCTGCGCGGCACCCACTTCTGTCACAAGCCGAAACACGGCCGCCAGGATGTAGATGACCGCGGCCACTTCGCCGACGCCGCGTGCCTGCCGCGATGCGTCTGCCGTGTGCACCCCGCGTACCCCGAGTGGCGGCAACACCCCGTGGAGAAACCCCAGCACGCCCAGCACCACGAGCAGGGCCACGTATTCCCACCAGCGAGCGAGGCGTTCCGCGGGCGTCGGCGCTCGCGTCATCGCGCGAGGGGTCGTGCTCGCCGGTACGGGAGCGGTCAGTTGTCGGGCCGTGTCGCCGGCCGCAATCAATGTGAACATATACTCGCCGCTGATCGTGTGACCGTCGGCGCCGGCCGTTTGCCAGAGCACGCGGTAGTTGCCGAAGCTCAGGGGCGCCGGAATGTCGGCGTGCAGGGCGTTTCCCGTGTCCGGCGCGAGTTGACCGAGCGCGATGTCGCCGGACGGGCCCACGAGACGGATGCGCGAGAACGCCAGCTGCGGTCTCGCGGTGAACCACAGCGTGATGCGCTTGGGCGACGCTGTGAGTCGGCTGTCGCGTGCGGGTTCGCTGGCCTTGAGATCCGTGTGACGATACGTGACCGCTGCTGTCGAGAGCGAGAGCGTGCCCGCGAGCACCCACATGCAAAGCGAGGAACGCGTCATGGCCGTGGAAGATGGCGCGCCGCTATCTTTGCGCCAACCCCGCCGCCATGACTCCATTTCCCGCGCTCGCGTTCGGTTTCATGCTCGGCATGCGTCACGCAACTGATGCGGACCATGTCGCAGCCATGAGCACGCTGGTCGTCGGCGGGCCGTCGGCCCGGCGCGCTGCGCTCGTGGGCGCTTGGTGGGGCGCGGGCCACTCGATGAGCGTGCTGGTGGTTGGCGGTGCGCTGGTGTTACTGCGCACACCGATGCCGCCCCGCGTGGCACTCACGCTCGAGTTTGGCGCAGCACTGATGCTCATTGCGCTCGGTGCGCGGTCGATGCTCGCGCGGGGAACGCAGTCGACGGGATCCCCGATCCGCCCGTTCGCTATCGGGATGGTCCACGGCCTCGCGGGGTCGGCGTTGCTCGCGCTGCTCGTGCTTGGGGCGACGTCGACGGCAGTGACTGCCGCGGTGTACCTCGTCTGCTTCTGCCTTGGTACGGTCGGCGGCATGGCACTCGTAACTGCGCTGTTCACGTTGCCGGCACACGTGGCACCCGGGCGGATGCTGAAGTTCGAACGCGTGGTCCGACTGACGGCCGGCGTGGCAAGTGTCGCCATGGGGCTCGCGCTGGCGCATCGGGTGGGCGTACGCGACGGACTGTTCGCCGCGAGCGAAGTCTGGTCGCCGGAGTGACGCGTCGGCGCCAGGCGGCAGTCGAGCTGGCGCGCGCATCCAGATTCAGCCGTGCGGTACGCGCTTGGTTCAGGAAGAACGGCCGGTCGTTGCCGTGGCGCGAGACCCGTGATCCGTACAAGGTGCTGGTATCGGAGGCGATGCTCCAGCAGACGCAGGTGTCACGGGTCGTGGACTACTACGACCGATTCCTGACGCGATTCCCGACGCTGGAGGCCTTGGCTACGGCGCGCCCGCGTCACGTGCGCGAGACCTGGGAGGGATTGGGCTACTACGCGCGGGCCCGCAACCTGCACGCGCTGTCGCGCCAAGTGAATGGTGAACTGCCCTCGGACACAGAGGCGTTGCGGGCGCTGCCGGGCGTTGGCGCCTACACTGCCGGTGCGGTGGCCTCATTCGCATTCGAGCGGCGTGCGGCGTTGGTGGATACCAATGTCGCGCGCGTCCTGCGTCGGGCCTTCGCGCCACGGGCCAACTTCAAGACAACCCGCGGCGCCAAGCGGTTGTGGGCGATCGCGGAAGCTGTTCTGCCACGTTCCGGCAAGGCGACGTGGACGCACAATCAGGCGCTCATGGAACTGGGGGCGCTGGTGTGCACGGCTCGCGTCGCGCGGTGTGGGGAGTGTCCGGCGCGAAAGCACTGTCGCACCGGAATGTCTATGAGCGCCAAGACAGCTTGAACAACCTGATCCGAATTACCCGAATAACTGCACGAATCTCTCCCTGAGTAGCAACGGACTCCTCGCTCATGACGAGCGAGGAGTCCGTTTGCTTACCTACGGCTGATTCGCGTTGTGATTCGGGTAATTCGGATCAAGCAGTTCGAAGCTCTCACCACCTCGTGGCCCGCCGGCCGCCCCGCGGCCTACTTCCGCGTCTTCGGGAACTTGTTCGTCACCGCGCTCTTGTACGGCCGCTCGGGTTTGCCGACGTAGATCTGCCTCGGCCGCGCGATCTTCTGCTCCTTGTCGTTGAGCATTTCTTCCCACTGCGCCAGCCACCCCGCCGTCCGCGCCACGGCGAACAGCACCGTGAAGAAATCGGTCGGGAACGCCATCGAGCGGTAGATCAGCCCGGTGTAGAAATCGACGTTGGGGTACAGCTTGCGCGATACGAAGTAGTCGTCGTTGAGCGCCGCCTCTTCGAGCTTGAGGGCGATTTCAAGATCCTTGTCCATGCCCACGACCTTGAAGATCTCATCGGCAAGTTTCTTCACGATCTTCGCGCGTGGGTCGTAGCTCTTGTAAACGCGGTGGCCGAAGCCCATGAGACGGCTTCCCTTCCCGCTCTTCACCTCATCAATGAATGCCGGGACGTTCTTGGGATGGCCGATCTCGCCGATCATGCGCAGCACGGCCTCGTTCGCGCCGCCGTGCAACGGCCCATACAGCGCTGCGATGCCCGCGGCGATGGCGGAAAACGGGTCGACGTGGCTGGAGCCCACCGCGCGAACTGCGCTCGTCGAGCAGTTCTGCTCGTGATCG
>Ga0206225_1000119_pt1 | contig 10214 bp, 7 predicted proteins | sample MancosB2_FD_155470 | JGI IMG/M metagenome (GOLD analysis project Ga0206225, IMG submission 155470) | Subsurface sediment microbial communities from Mancos shale, Colorado, United States - Mancos B2 | ecosystem: Environmental > Terrestrial > Deep subsurface > Rock core/Sediment | place: USA...
CTCGATATCGGTGAGGAGCGCGCTGGCGCCAAAGCGGAACAGGTCCTGCTTGAGCCAGCGATCGCCGAGTTCTTCCTTCATCAGGTAGAGGTACTCGAGCGCGTTCTTCGCCGCGCGGATGCCCCCAGCGGGTTTGAAGCCCACCGCGTACCCCGTGCTCTCGTAGTACTCGCGGATCACGCGGGCCATGACGAGCGCGAATGACATGGTCGCGTTCACGCCCTCCTTGCCCGTAGACGTCTTGATGAAGTCCGCGCCCGCCTGCATCGCGACCACGCTCGCGCGCGCCACGTTGTTGAGCGTGCCAAGTTCGCCAGTCGCGAGGATTGCCTTGAGATGCGCATCGCCGCATGCCTGGCGAAACGCCTTGACTTCGTCATAGAGCGCCTGCCAGTTGCCCGTGAGCACGTGCGAGCGCGTGATGACGATGTCGATCTCGCGAGCGCCGGCCGCCACCGACGCCGGAATCTCCGCCAGCCGCTGTGCGAACGGGCTCAGCCCCGCAGGAAATCCGGTGGACACCGCCGCCACAGGAATGCCGGACCCGCGCAGTGCCTCGACTGCCGTCGACACGAAGGAGTGGTATACGCAGACCGCGCCAACCTTGATCTCCAGTTGGCCCACGCCCAGAGACTCGACGAGATCGTCCCGCAACGGGCGGCGTGCCTTGGCGCACAACCGCTGCACGTTCCCAGGCGTGTCGTCGCCGGATAGCGTGGTGAGGTCCATCAACGTGACGGCGCGCAACAGCCAGCCCGCCTGCCACTGCTTCTTGACGGTGCGCCGCGTGGGAATCGTCGCGGCGCGACGTTCCACCGCACTGCGGTTCACCCGAATGGCGCGCACAACATCCAAATCGAGCGCCATGCCGGGATTGCGCTCGAGGCGGTCGCCCGGGGAACGGTGGACCCGCTGGATGGGGGCCGGAGGACGAACGAGTTCGAGCCGGGGGGCCATGATGGTAGTGTTGGAGACTACGGCACCGACACTCGCGAGTCGCGACTCCGGAAATCGTTGGCGCCGAGGAATGTGCGCGTGCGCGCATCGAACATGATCGTGTGCGCGTCACCCTGGCCGCCACGCACCTCCACGCCGTGCCCCATCTGGCGCAGGCGATCCGCCGTCTCGACTGGAATTCCGTTGGCCTCGAACGAGGCCGTGTCCGGCAGCCACTGGTGGTTCATCCGCGGCGCGTCCACGGCCGCGCGCACGTTCATGTCGTACTGCAGCACATTGAACACGACATCGAACACCGTGTTGATGATCGTGCGTCCACCGGGTGAGCCCGTCACGAGATAGACGTCGCTGCCTTTCGTCACGATTGTCGGCGACATGGAGCTCAGCATCCGTTTGCCCGGAGCGATCAGGTTCGGCGCCGTGCCGATGTCCCCAGACGCATTCGTCGACCCCGGCTTCCTGTTGAAGTCGCCCATCTCGTTGTTGAGCAGAAAGCCCGCGCCCGGCACGACCACGTGGGAGCCATACCCGCCCTCCAACGTGTACGTCATGGCCGCCGCCATTCCGGTTTTGTCCGTGACGGAGATATGCGTCGTCTCGTCGCTCTCGGTGTCGGCAACGTGCATCAGCTCCGGCGCCAGCGCCTCGCTTTTCGAAGCGCGCGTGGTGTCGATCTCACGCGCGAGCTGCGCCGCGTACTGCTTGGACGTGAGTTTCTCGACCGGGACCTTCACGAAATCCGGGTCGCCGAGAAAACGCGCGCGGTCCAGGAACGCGCGGCGGGTCGCTTCGATCATCAGGTGCAGCGTCCGCGGCGACCAGCGGTCCGACGCGCCGACGTTGAGCTTGTCGAGCACATTGAGGATTTCGACGATCGCGGTTCCGCCCGAGCTGGGCGGCGCCATCGAATAGATCGTGTAGCCTCGAAAATCACCCTTGATCGGCGCGCGCTCGACGGCGCGGTACTCGGCGAGATCCGCCTTGGTGATCAATCCGCCGTTGCGCGCCATGTCGGCCGCGATGCTGTCGGCGATCCACCCCTTGTAGAAGGCGTCGGCCCCGCCCTCCGCAATCGCGGTCAAGGACTTGGCGAGGGCCGGCAGCCGGAGCGTGTCCCCGTAGTACCATTCGCCACCGCCGGGCTTTCCATAGGTGGTGACGGACACGGGAAAGTTCGCCATTCCACGCGTCACTTCCCGCTGAAGGCTGCGCGCCAGATCCTGGCTCAGGACGAAGCCGTTCTTCGCCAGGTCCGCCGCCGGCATCACGACGTCGCGCCACGGCAGCTTGCCGTACTTCCTGTGCGCCATTTCCAGCCCGCGCACCGTGCCTGGCACGCCTGGCGCCAGGTAGCCGCGCGCCGTGAGGCTGCGGTTGACGTTGCCCACCGAATCGAGATACATGGTGGGCGTGGACTTGAGCGGGGCCCGTTCGCGGAAATCGAACGTGGTCACTCCCCGCGGCGTACGGACAACCATGAACCCGCCGCCGCCGATGTTGCCAGCGCCCGGATACGTCACGGCCATCGCGAAACCAGTGGCGACCATTGCGTCGACGGCATTCCCGCCCTTGGCGAGGATCCGGGCCCCGATGTCGCACGCAATGTTCGACGAACACACCACCATGCCGTCGCGCGATTCAACCGGCGCCGGGGACGTGGTTGTGACAGTGTCCTGGGCGCCCAGCGCCCCCACCCAGACAGCTGCCGCGAAGAAGAATGCGCCGTGTTTCATGCACAGAATGTTCTCCCGGCTCAGGTCGGCGCGCCAGTCACTGATCGCTCACCCTGGGTTGGTTGCCGTCAACGGGCAACCGCGGAAGCCCGTATTGTTTCACTTCCACCCTCCTTGAGGTCGCTCCATGCCTGCACCGAGGTACGCAGTTCTCTTCGCCGTACTTGCAATCACGCCGTCTCTTGGTGTCGCGCAAACCGCCGGGCTCACGGGCACCCTCGTGGTCACCAACAAGACGCCATCCACCGCGACGATCATCGACCTCGCGAGCGGACGCACGCTGGCCACGCTGCCAACGGGCGCCGGCCCCCACGAGGTCGTCATCTCGCCTGACGGGCGCACCGCGGTCGTCACGGACTACGGCGGTCAGCCGCGCAAGACACTCACCGTTATCGACGTGCCCGCACTCAAGGTCGTGCGAACGATCGACCTCGGCGCGTACACTGCGCCGCACGGCATCCTGTTCCTGCCGAACGGCGGCGACAGCCTCGTCGTCGTGACGTCGGAGACCACGGGCAACATCGTCGTCGTCAACGTGCAGGCCGGCACAGTCGTGAAAGCAATTGCAACGCAGGGACAGGCCTCGCACATGGTGGGCGTCACCGCGGATGGTTCGCGTGCCTACACCGGCAACATTCGCAGCAACACCGTGAGCGAGATGGACCTTCGCGCCGGGACGTTCGTGCGCACATGGGACGTTCCCACGCAACCGGAGGCGATCAACGTCACGCCGGACGGGAAAGAGGTGTGGGTCGGGTCGAACGCCACTGGCAAGGTGAGCGTCATCGACGTGGCCACCGGCACGGTGACGACAGCAGCCGAGGGCGTGCAGTTCCCCTATCGCGTGCTGTACACGCCAGACGGGAGGACTGTGATCATCCCGGACGCGCGCGGCGAGGAAGTGCGCTTCCTCGATCGCGCCACCAGGCGCGAGCTGGGCCGCATTTCGCTGCCGGGCGGCGGACCGCAGGGAATCACGATCACGCCCGACGGCCGCTACGTGTTTCAGTCCCTGAGCACCGGAGCGAAAGTAGCGATCATCGACGTCCGGACCCGCTCCATTGCCGGCCATCTCGACGCCGGCCAAACCCCGGACGGCATCGCCTTCACGACGCGCGTCGTACCGCCGCGCTAACGACCCGAGCGCTTACCGCTTCAGCATCTCCGCGCGTGGCATGCGCGAGGTGTCGCCCACAAACGCGTATTGAATGTTCTTCCCATAGACACGTATGGCGCGACGCAAGTCCGGGGACGCGACTTTCCCCATGACGTCGGCCAGCCGCGACGCGGCGGTGGGATCGCCGTCGTAGAGAGCGGCTCGGCCGAGCAGTGACGCCTGGCCTGACGCCGACTCAGTCGAATATGTGTAGGCCGAATTGAACGACTTTGCGCTCTCGCGAAGTGTTGGCCGAGGGATCTTCACTTGCGATTCGTATGCCTTGAGAACGTTGTTGACGATCTTGATGGCCGAATCCGGGTTCGTCGTGCTCAGGTAGATCAGGGCTGACGGTGCTCCGCGCTCTGCGACGACGACGTTTGCAGCGTATGAAAGCCCAGCCATGTCGCGCACCAAATACGAGATCCAACTGCCCAAGAGTCGCATCGCGCGGTCGAACGCCGGATAGTCCGGGCTGTTTCGGGGCGGCCCAGCCATCGCCCCCACCACATAGTTCGTCGTCGACGCACGATCCACCACCGCGACCTCCGCCTTCGCCGCCTTCAAGGGCTCGGGGAGCGCCCACACATACGACCCGCGAGGCAATGTCCCAAACGAGCGTTGAATGGCGCGTTCCACTCGATCGCGTGGCAGATCTCCGACAACCACGAGCAGCATGCGCGTCGTCACGAATTGGTCGCTCGCATACCGACGCAGGATCTCCGATGTCAGCGAGCGCAGGGAACGATCAGAGCCGTCGGGATCCACGGCGTACGGGTGGCCACGAAATGCCAGACTGTCCGCCAGGAACCACGCGTGTTCTTCGGGCGACGAGTGGCGTCGCGCGGCGGCACTGAGCATCCGCGTACGCACCACCTCCATGGATGCGGAGTCGAGCGTCGGTTGCATGAGTCGATCGGCGAAGATCGCCCACGTCGAATCGAAGTCCGCCTTCAGGCCGTGGAACCCGTACGTCGTCCAATCCGCCTCGGCGGAGAATCCGATCGCACTTCCAGCGCGCGCCAACGCGCGACGAGTCGCTTCACCCGGATATTTCGCTGTGCCGTAGGCCGACGCCGCCAGATAGAATGGTTCCACACCGGCGTTGCCCTCTGTGACTTGGCGCGATCCACCCAGCAGGTACAGCTCGACCGCGACGATATGACTCGTCGGCGAACGCCGCTGCTGGATCACGCGGAGGCCGTTGATTTCGTACTGGAGTAGCACGGAGTCACTCGCGGTGCCTTGTGCCAACGCCAGCAGAAGCGCGATTGACGGCGCGATCATGGGATCCTCCACGTGGCGATGGAGCGCTGGAGCGGCACACCGATTTTGGTCCATGCCTCCGGTGATACGCGTACGATGATCGCCATGGGCTTTCCGCTGAGATACTCGGTGGTGAAGCGGCGGACATCCGCGGCGCTTTGAGCATCCAACCGGTCCGAGTAGTCCATGAAGTAGCCAAGTCCAGCCGAACTCCAGAACTCCGCGATGCTGCTTGAGGCGCTGGCGGACCGCTCCAACCGGTAGTGCGCCGAGACCCGCTGCCATTTCTTCGCCAGACCCAGGTCGTCGGCATCGAAATAGTCAGGTTTCGTGAACTCCAGGAGCTCCTCGCCTAACGCACTGGCCGCCGCGGCCGCGCGCTCTGCGGACGTGCGTGCGATCAGCTGGATGGGGCCCACGTTGTTGCGCGTCTCGTAGCTGAAGGAGACGTCGTCCAGCAGGCCCCCGTCGACGAGACGCCGTTGTGTGCTTGAGATCCGCTGGTTCACCAGGCCGGCGAAGACATCGGCGGCGTATGTCGATGCCACATTCTGTCGCACGCTCGGGCCCTGCCATCGCACCAGAAACGTCACGTCCTTCACCTCGGCTGATACGATCTTCTTCTTCATGCCGGTAAGCGGCGCGATCTGCGATGGCTTGAGCGACGCCAACGGATCGTCGCCACGCTTCCAGCCCTTGAACGCTTTCGCCGCCACCGCAAAGGCTGTCGACGCGCCTACATCGCCTGCGATCACGAGCGCAGCGTTGTTCGGCACGTAGAACTTTCGGTACAGCTCGTCCAGTCGCGCGGGTGTCGCCGCGTTGAGCGCGAGAATGTTCCCGCCGGGGTTCTTCGTGATGAAACCTTGGTCGCCCCACAACAGGATGTCGGCCTCGGTCATGAGCAGGAGATCGGGGTCGGACGCCCGCCGCTCGAGCTCGCCCTGCACGACCCTGCGCTCCCGCTCGATACCAAGCTCCGTGAAGTCCGGCTTGCGAACGAGCTTGTTCAGGAGTTCGACGCCCTTGGCGAAGTGTTTGGCGGGAAATGTGAGGAAGTACCGAACGCTCTCGGTCCCGGTTGTGCCGTTCCACTGCGCATCGATTTCGTCGGCTTCCTGGGCGAAAGCGCCCTCACCGTCGCTGCGGAACAGCATGTGCTCGATGAGGTGCGGCAGGCCGGCATACTCCGGAACCTGTTGAACGAACGCACCCGCCTTGAAGACCATTTCGAGGGTAACGAACGGGATTGTCGCGTTCCTGACGACGATGACCTGCAGGCCGTTCTCGAGTGTCGTGTCGCGAACCATGCTATCCAGCTGGGTGCGCTGCGCGTACGCGGTCGACGCAGTGGACATGAGCACACATGCGACACCGATGAGCTGCCGGCCCGGCGAAGTCCTCATGGCACGAGAATGCCGTCTCCGTGCGAGGCTCGCCAGTGGCTCAGGTTCCATACCGGTTGGTGCGGACGGGTGGCGTTGCGGGCTTCCACCGCTGGTGCTATTATCCGTCAATCCGGATATAGTGATGACACGACCAGCCCTCGTCTTCGACCAACTCGGCACCCTCGCCGATTCCACGCGCAGCAGAACCCTTCTGCTGATCGAGGGCACCGAGCTTACCGTGGGCGAACTGTGCCAGGTGATGCAGTTGCCGCAGTCGACGGTGAGCCGCCATCTCAAGATCCTGAGCGACGAGGGCTGGATCAGCGCGCGGGACTCCGGCCCTGCCCGCTTTTATACGCTCGTCACCTCCAAGCTCGACCACAGCGCCAAGCGGCTCTGGAACGTGGTGCGCGAACAGGTCGTCAGCAGCCCAGCCGCGCAACAGGACTCGCGCCGCCGCGAAAGCGTGCTCGGTGCCCGTCGCATGAAGGTCCAGACGTTTTTCCACGGTGCGGCGGCCACGTGGGACCATGCGCGCGAGGCCCTTGTTGGTCGCCGAACGGATCTGTTGGCGCTACTCGATCTCTTCGATGCCGAGTGGACCGTGGGCGACCTGGGCTGCGGTACCGGGCATATCTCCGAGGCCCTGGCACCAGTCGTCAAACGCGTGATCGCCGTCGACGAATCGTCCAACATGCTGGCCGCCGCGAAGCGCCGGTTGAGCGCGTTCGACAACGTCGACATCCGCACGGGCAGCCTCGAGGCGTTACCGCTCAAGAACGGCGAACTGGACGTCGCCCTGCTCTTCATGGTGACGCACTTCGTTCTCGAGCCGGCCAAGGTGTTGGCCGAAGTGCGCCGCACACTGGCGCCGCGCGGACGCCTCCTCATCACGGATCTCACAGCACACGCGCAGGAGGAGTACTCGCTCAAGTCGGGACACATCTGGCAAGGGTTCGCGGAGGAACAACTGCGAGCCTGGGTGACCGATGCCGGACTTTCGGTCGCACGTTACCGCGTGCTGCCCGCAGACCCGCTGGCCAAAGGGCCGGCGCTGTTTTCGCTGGTTGCTACACACAAGGGAAAGTCGTGAATCACGAATCACGAATCACGAATCACGAATCACGAATCACGAATCACGAATCACGAATCACGAATCACGAATCACGAATCACGAATCGACAAACCCTCACTTCAACAGGAATCAGTCATGGGTATCGCCAACGTCACGCGTCGCGGCAACAAAGCCGTTGCCAAAGCCAAGACCAAGATCACGCCGAAACTGGCATCCACGACGGCGCGTCCGTCGTTCAAGGTCGCGGACCTCTCGCTCGCCGAGTGGGGTCGCAAGGAAATCCGGCTGGCTGAGCAGGAAATGCCGGGCCTGATGGCGACCCGTGATGAGTATCGCGGCAAGTTCCCACTCAAGGGCGCGCGCATCATGGGCTCGCTGCACATGACGGTGCAAACCGCCGTGCTCATCGAAACGCTCGTGGACCTTGGCGCCGATGTGCGCTGGGTGTCGTGCAACATCTTCTCCACGCAGGATCACGCGGCCGCCGCGGTGGCGGTCGGTCGCACCGGCACGCCGTCCAATCCGAAGGGCGTCGCCGTCTACGCGTGGAAGGGTGAGACGCTCGAGGAGTACTGGTGGTGCACGGAGCAGGCGCTGATGTGGCCCGATGGCGGCGGCCCCAACATGCTGCTCGATGACGGTGGCGACGCGACGCTCCTCGTGCACAAAGGCGCTGAGTTCGAGAAGGCCGGCAAGATTCCCACGTTCGACGCTGCCAACGATCCGGAAGAGTGGGGCGTCATTCTCGACCTGCTCCGCGCCGAAGCCAGGAAAAACCCCGGCCGCTGGAGCAAGCTCGCCAAGAGCATCAAGGGCGTCACCGAAGAGACGACGACCGGCGTCCATCGCCTGTACGAGATGATGAAGGCAGGCACGCTGCTCTTCCCCGCCATCAACGTCAACGATTCCGTCACCAAGTCGAAGTTCGACAACATCTACGGCTGCCGTCACTCGGTGATCGACGGCCTCAACCGCGCCACGGACGTCATGATCGCGGGCAAGCTCGCGGTCGTGCTCGGCTACGGCGAAGTGGGCAAGGGCTGCGCCGAAGCGCTTCGCGGTCAGGGCGCACGCGTCGTGATCACGGAAATCGATCCGATCTGCGCACTCCAGGCGTGCATGGCGGGCTATCAGGTGGTCACGCTCGAGGACGTGGTGTCGACGGCCGACATTTTCATCACCGCGACCGGCAACTTCAACATCATCACCGCGGACCACATGGGCCGGATGAAGGACAAAGCGATCGTCGGCAACATCGGCCATTTCGACAACGAGATCGACATGGCCGGCCTGAAGAAAGTGAAGGGCATGAAGCGCGTGAACATCAAACCGCAGTACGACGAGTACGTCTTCGCCGACGGCCACTCGGTGTTGATTCTGGCCGAAGGCCGCCTGATGAACCTCGGCTGCGCGACGGGTCATCCGAGTTTCGTGATGTCGAGCAGCTTCACCAACCAGGTGATGGCGCAGATCGAGCTCTTCGGCCACACGAGCAGGTACGAGAAGAAAGTGTACGTTCTGCCGAAGCACCTCGACGAGAAAGTCGCGCGGCTCCACCTGGACAAACTCGGCGCGCGCCTGACGACACTGAGCAAAGAGCAGGCGGCGTACATCGGTGTGCCGGTGTCCGGACCGTACAAGCCGGATCACTATCGGTACTAGCGCACCGCTGGCCAGCAGCGCTCATCACCGCTGTCAACTACTTCATCCGAATCACCCGAATAACTGCCCGAATCGTTCCGAGCAAAACAAAGGACTCCCCGCTCATGGTGAGCGAGGAGTCCTTTTGTTAACTACAACCGATTCGGCTTTATTCGGGTGATTCGGATCAAGCTGTTCCCCGTCGTTCTCTTCGCTGGAACACTCCACGAGCAATGACCATGGACTGGATTTCTGACCCCAACGCATGGATCGGTCTCCTCACGCTCACGGCGCTCGAGATCGTCTTGGGCATCGACAACATTATCTTCATCTCGATCCTGGCGTCGAAGCTCACACCCAAAGACCAACCGCGCGCGAGGCAGTTGGGGCTCATGGGCGCGTTCGTCACCCGAGTGCTCCTGCTCTTGAGCATCGCGTGGGTCGTGAAGCTCACGACGCCGCTCTTCACGGTGCTCACGCTGCCCATCAGCGGACGCAGCCTGATCCTCATCGTCGGCGGGCTGTTCCTCATCGGCAAGGCGACGTTCGAAATCCACAGCAAACTGGAAGGCGAAGACCACGGCGCCGGCCCGTCCAAGGGCAAGCCGCAGCTGGTCGCGGTCGTCGTGCAAATCATGATCATCGATATCGTGTTTTCGCTCGACTCGGTGATCACGGCAGTCGGCATGGTGAACCAGGTGTCGATCATGATTGGCGCCAATGTCATCGCGCTCGGCATCATGCTCCTCGCAGCGACTCCGATCTCGTCTTTCGTCGACAAGCACCCGACGATCAAGATGCTGGCGCTGTCATTTCTCGTATTGATTGGAACGAACCTCGTGGCCGAGGGACTGGGGCAGCACATCGCGAAAGGCTACACGTACTTCGCGATGGGATTTTCGGTGATGGTTGAGATGCTCAACATCCGCCTGCGCGCCAAGTCGAAGCCGGTGGAGCTGCATCGCGCCATGTAGCACATGACGGACGCCTACGCGCGT